>Ga0181588_10000522_pt1 | contig 34569 bp, 40 predicted proteins | sample 071ome_26_FD_148607 | JGI IMG/M metagenome (GOLD analysis project Ga0181588, IMG submission 148607) | Coastal salt marsh microbial communities from the Groves Creek Marsh, Skidaway Island, Georgia - 071409BT metaG (spades assembly) | ecosystem: Environmental > Aquatic > Marine > Intertidal zone...
CTATGACGAAAACCGACGGCATCAGACGCTTGCCCTTATAAGCCGCCGCAAAATGCGCCTGGGCCAGGAACAGCAGGCATTGCAGGGCCCGGGGCTGCAAGTAGCTATCATCCTTCCGCGCGCGGTAGAGGAACCAGAAGGCAATGTCGTAACTTGTCGTAACTGCGGGGCTCATGCAGCCGTTATCGGACAATATGGTCAAGACCCCGTTAAAACCCCCGTTGCTGGAAAGATCACGGGTTTCCGATTCCGGCACTCCGGATAAAATCCGAGCTCGGAAAACAAGCAGAAAGGATAACTCTCATGGCACTACTCGAACCTGGCAGCAAAGCGCCCGGCTTCTCCCTGCCGAACCAGAACGGCAAAACCGTCAGTCTCGACGACTTCGCCGGCAAAAGCGTCCTTATCTGGTTTTTCTCGCGCGCCTTCGGCAGTAATTGAACGCGGGAAGCTGAAGGGTTCCGTGATCGAACCCAGGACATTCTCGATAAAAACGGCGCACTGGTCGGTATTACGTTCAGCGCCACCGAAGATCTGAAAAAATGGGCGGACGAGACCGGTCACAAGACGGATCTGCTGTGCGATGCCGACCGCTCGGTCGCAATGGCATACGGCGCGGCGGAAACGGCGGACCAGGAGAGGGCATCGCGCTTGTCCATTCTGATCGGACCGGACGGCAGGGTCGAACGGGTCTATGAAAACCCCGATGTTTCGGTCCATGCCGAACAAGTACTGGCCGATCTCGCCTGACCGAAACACCGCTTGAGGAAATGCCCGAATCGCATCGATTTTCCCGCGAATTTCACTATGGAATTCTATGGGGAAATCCATGCGAAGGGTTGCCGCCTAAGCGCCTCCGCATTACCCTACGGAGAAGCCTTAACGGCAAGGCAATCCTGCATTCAGAAGGGAGAACGACGTCATGGATATGACCGGCGAATATCGCATTCCGGCCCCGCGCGAAAAGGTTTGGGAAGCGCTCAACGATCCCGAGGTCCTGACCAAGTGCATTCCCGGCTGTCAGGAACTCAACAAGGAATCGGATACCGAGCTGACGGCGACAGTGAAGACCAAGGTCGGCCCGGTTTCCGCGACTTTCAAGGGCAAGGTCACCCTGTCCGACATCAACCCGCCGGAAAGCTATACCATCACCGGCGAGGGCACCGGCGGTGCGGCGGGCTTCGCCAAGGGCGGTGCGGAAGTGTCGCTTGAAGAAGACGGCGGCGTAACCATTCTCCGCTATACCGCCAAGGCTCAGGTTGGCGGCAAGCTGGCGCAGATCGGCTCCCGGCTGATCGATTCGACCTCCAAGAAAATGGCCGGCCAGTTCTTCGACAAGTTCGCAGAGGAAGTCGGCGGCGACGGTGAGGCGGAAGCGCCCGCCGCGGAAGCCACGCCGGAAGCGCCGGCACCCGCGGAACCGGCCGCGCCGGCCCCTGCCCCCGCTTCTTCCGGAGGGATAAGCCCGGCGGTCTGGATCGGTGGGCTGGTTGCCGTTGTGGTGATCCTCCTGATTGTTCTGAACTAAAGCCAGAACCCGCCTCGGAATCTCCCGTCGGCGGGTTGACCAACAACAATTTCGGGTGATACTTCCCGAGGTACAGGAGTGGAAAAACCGCTCCGAAACGATTGCAATCCGACCGGGCCATGGGCCAGCCCCAGGGACCTTACCGAACGAGGGAAAAATTCGATGACCGTTAAGTTCACCACGACCATCAATGGCAAGGAAGTCCAGGGCGAGACCGAGGACCGAACCCTTCTGGTGCAGTTCATTCGCGAACACCTTGGCCTGACGGGGACCCATGTCGGCTGCGACACCACCCAGTGCGGTTGCTGCACGGTCCATGTCGACGGCCTCCCGATGAAGTCCTGCACCATGCTGGCGGTCCATGCCGACGGCAAGGAGATCACGACAATCGAAGGACTTGCCAAGGACGGTGAGTTGCACCCGATGCAGGCTGCATTCCGCGAAAATCATGCCTTGCAGTGCGGCTTCTGCACCCCTGGCATGGTGATGAGCTCGATCGGGATCGTTGATCGCCACAAGGGCGAAAAGCTGGACGAAAAGACGGTGCGTCACGAACTCGAGGGCAACATCTGCCGCTGCACCGGCTACCACAATATCGTCAAGGCAGTGCTTTCGGCATCTGAGGTCATGAACAAGGGCTAAGCCCGAATATCAAAACATGCCTGCGACGCCCCTGAGCCTCAGACCGGCGTCCGAAGCGGCAGGACAACAGGCGTAATCGGAGACGACGGATCATGTACGAATTCAACTATCAGAAGGCTTCTTCGGTCGACGAAGCGAAACAGCTTCACGGCAATGCCGAGGACCCGAAATACATGTCGGGCGGCATGACACTGCTGCCAACCCTCAAGATGCGGCTGGCGCGCCCGTCGGACGTGATCGACCTCGCCGGGATCGGCGATCTGGTCGGGATCGACGTGTCCGGCGACACGGTCACCATCAAGGCGATGACCCCGCACGCCGTCGTGGCCGCGAGCCCTGACGTCAAGAAGGCCATTCCGGCGCTCGCCAAGCTGGCGGGCGGTATTGGCGACCCGATGGTTCGCAACCGCGGCACGATCGGCGGATCGCTCGCCAATAACGATCCTGCGGCTGACTACCCCGCTGCCGTCATGGGTCTGGGCGCAACGATCCACACCGACCGGCGCGAGATCGCCGCCGACGATTTTTTCCTCGACCTGTTCGAGACCGCCCTTGAAGAGGGCGAGATGATCACCAGCGTCTCGTTCCCCATTCCCGACAAGGCCGGATACATGAAGTTCCCGAACCCGGCATCGCGCTACTGCATTGTCGGCGTGATGGTGTCGCAGAAGGGCGGCAACGTCCGCGTCGGCGTCACCGGCGCCGGAGCCTGCGCTTTCCGCGTTTCGGACATGGAAAACGCCCTGGCATCGAACTTCGCACCGGAAGCGGTTGCCGATATCAGCATTCCGGACACCAATCTCAATAGTGACATCCACGCCAGCGCCGAGTACCGCGCGCATTTGGTTACGGTCATGGCCAAACGCGCCGTCGCCGAAGCCAACAGCTGAGCGTCGTGACCGGGCGGGCCGTTGCGCCCGCCGACCGATCCGTTGTTTTTTTGGGGGTGGCCGGAGCAATCCGGCCCCCTTCTTTCATTCCGGCCCAACCACCAAGCCTCAGGAACCAGACGATATGAGCGAACAGCTCCCGGCATCGATCGACGATACGATGGACCTCCTTTCGGAGGGGCGCTATGTCGCCGACCGCTCGCTTGCGACGGCCCTTTTTCTCGCCCTCAAACTCGGCCGCCCCCTGTTCCTCGAAGGCGAGGCCGGCGTCGGCAAGACCGAAATAGCCAAGGTTCTGTCCGATACACTGGGACGGAACCTTATCCGGCTTCAATGCTATGAAGGTCTTGACGTTTCGTCTGCGGTCTATGAATGGAACTATTCCCGCCAGATGATCGACATCCGGATCGCGGAAGCGTCCGGCGAGGAGGACCGCGACCGACTTGAAGAGGACGTGTTTTCCGACCGGTTTCTTATCAAGCGTCCCCTGCTTCAGGCCCTCGAACTCGACCTCAACGGCAATCCTCCGGTCCTGCTGATCGATGAACTGGACCGCACCGACGAGCCGTTCGAGGCCTTCCTGCTCGAGATCCTGTCCGACTTCCAGGTCACCATCCCCGAAACCGGCACGGTCAAGGCGGAGAAGCCCCCTATCGTTATCGTTACGTCCAACCGGACGCGGGAAATTCACGATGCGATCAAACGCCGCTGCTTCTATTACTGGGTCGATTATCCGGACGCGAAGCGCGAGCTCGAAATTCTCGACGTGAAAGTGCCCGATGCGGACAAGGACTTGTCACGCCAGATCGTCGCCTTCGTCCAGCGGCTGCGCTCGATGGATCTCTTCAAGCTGCCGGGCGTCGCCGAGACCATCGACTGGACCAATGCGCTGGTGCAGCTCGACAAGATCGATCTCGATCCGGAAACGGTCAACGATACGCTCGGGACCCTGCTGAAATACCAGGACGACATCGAGAAGGTGAAAGGCAGCGAGGCCGCCAACCTGCTTGAACAGGTCAAGGCCGACCTCGCCGCGCGGGGCTAGGACATTGGCAAACGCCGACGAAACCGGCACTCCCAGAGACAACGGCGCCGCACCTGCTTTCGAAAACACGCCCGGCATGCGGCTCCTCGACCAGTTCGAGGGAAGCAAGCTTCTTCCCAACATCATGCATTTCGGTCGTGTGCTGCGTAGCGCCGGTCTGCCCGTCGGCCCCGGCAAGATCATCGATGCGGTGAATGCAGTCCAGACAGTCGGCATCGCCAGCCGCAAGGACTTCTACTGGTCGCTCCACGCCGTGTTCGTTAACCGGCGCGACCAGCACGACGTCTACGACCAGGCCTTCCATATCTTCTGGCGCGACCCGCGTCTCCTGGAGCGCATGCTGGGCATGCTGATGCCTGAAGTACCCGGAGAGGAGCAGAACGAACCGCAGGAACCGCCAAGCCGCCGAATCATGGAGGCAATGTCTCCCAAGGAGCAGGAAGGCCAGCAGCAGGAGCAGGAAAAGGAGCCAGAGGTCGAAGTCGAGGCCACCCTGACAGCTTCCGCAAACGAATTGCTCCAGAAGATGGATTTTGAGGATATGTCGGCGGAAGAAGTCGCGGCCGCGAAGGCCGCTATTTCGCGCATGCGCCTCACAATCGACGAGGTACCTATGCGCCGGTTCGAGCGCAGTCACCGGATAGACCGCGTCGATATGCGGGCAACGCTGCGCGCCGCCATGCGGTCCGGCGGTGGGCTGATCCCGTTGCAGTATCGCCGTCGCCGCAAACGCACCCCGCCGCTGGTCATCTTGTGCGATATCTCCGGCTCAATGGGTCGTTACACGCGCATGCTGCTTCACTTCATGCATGCCATCACAAATGACCGCGACCGGGTTCACACCTTCCTGTTCGGCACGCGCCTGACCAATGTCACACGTCACCTGCGGCAGAAAGACGTCGATGTCGCGCTGGAATGCTGTAACGACATGGTCGACGACTGGTCGGGCGGCACCCGGATCGGCGAAAGCCTCAAGGAATTCAATCGCTTCTGGAGCCGGCGGGTCCTTGGACAGGGAGCCGTGATGCTTCTGATTTCGGACGGGCTCGACCGCGACGCCGGACGAGGCCTCGAAATCGAGATGGAGCGGCTTCACAAATCCTGCCGTCGTTTCGTCTGGCTGAATCCGCTGCTGCGGTTCGAAGGGTTCGAGCCCAAATCACAGGGCATCAGGGCGATTCTCCCCCATGTTGACGAATTCCGCCCGGTGCACAATCTTGAGAGTCTGACAGAGCTGGTGGACGCGCTAAATCGCCAGCTTTCCCGGAGACAGGAAGGAATGGGCGAATGGCTGCAAGCGATGTAAAGGGACAGGACGACGCCGTCCTCGAGGAAGCCGCGCGCTGGCGCGCCGAAGGCAAGAAGGTCGCGCTGGCGACCGTTATCAGCACCTGGGGCTCGTCCCCTCGCCCGACCGGCAGCCAGCTCGCCGTGGCGGAGGATTCGACCTTTGTGGGTTCGGTTTCCGGCGGCTGCATCGAAGGCGCCGTCGTCACCGAAGCGCTGTCCGTGATGGAAAGCGGCAAACCAACGGTTCTCGAATACGGCGTGACCGACGATCTCGCCTGGGAGGTCGGCCTGGCCTGCGGCGGGCAGGTTAAAGTCTTCGTGGAGGCACTCGACTGATGAAACAGGATATTCTCGACCGGCTGCTTAAGGATCGCGAAGCCAAAACGGCCGTCGCCATGGCGACCCATCTCCAAAGCGGGAATCAGGCGCTCGTCTATCACGACGATGCAGAAGGCGCACTGGCCGACAATGCTGAGATCGTCGCCGCGGCGCGGCAATGCATGATGGACGACAAAAGCCGCGTTGTTTCAACGGCAAAGGGCGATGTCTTCATTCATGTCTTCAATCCACCATTGCGCATGATTCTTGTCGGCGCTGTGCACATTGCCCAGCCATTGTCTCGCATCGCATCGGTCGCAGGATACGATGTCTTCGTCGTAGACCCACGCGACTCCTTTGCAACGCCGGAGCGGTTTCCAGGCATCAATCTGGTGCATGAATGGCCCGACGACGGCGTCAAATTGCTCGATCCCGACCGAAGGACAGCTATCGTCACCCTTACTCACGATCCCAAACTCGACGATCCCGGCCTTCATATCGCGATCCGTTCGGATGCGTTCTATATCGGTTCTCTCGGCAGCCGAAAAACGCATGCCTCACGCGTCGAACGGCTAAAAGAAGCCGGTTTCAACGACGCGGAGATCGGTCGCATTCACGGGCCCGTGGGCCTGCCGCTGGGTGCGGTCTCGCCATCTGAGATCGCCGTCTCCATCCTGGCGGAAATCACCGCCGTACTGCACGGCAGGGAGCAACAAAAGGCAGCCGCGTGAAGTTCGGCCCCGTCCCGCTGGATCGGGCCGAAGGCGCTATTCTCGCCCACAGCGAACGCGTCGGCCAGGCAACCTTTCGGAAAGGAAGGGTTCTCGCCCCTGAAGACCTGCTGGCCATGAAAGAGGCTGGCTTCGGCGAAGTTACCGTCGTTCGCCTCGATCCCGGCGATCTGGCGGAGAACGAGGCCGCACAAAGGCTGGCGAATGCTCTTGTGGGTCCCGACATCGCCCTCAGTAATACCGCGACCGGCCGTTGCAATCTGGCCGCTGCCTCTGCCGGCATCGCGCTATTCGACGCAGGCTACATCGATACGGTGAACCTGATCGATGAAGCCGTCACCGTATCCACCGTTCGGCCTTTCGAGCACGTGGACAAGGGAGACATCGTCGCTACCGTCAAGATCATCACCTTCGCCGTAGCGGGCGCAACAGTTGAGAAATGCGTAGAAGCCGCTGGGAAGGGACAGAACCGGGTTTCTGTGGCGCCATACAGGCAAACAGCGGTTGGCCTGGTTCAGACTCGCCTGCCGGTCCTGAGGGCCAGTCTTCTGGACAAGGCTACGGAGGTCACCCGTGCGCGTCTGGAAACGATGGGATGCACGCTCGATCACGATATCAGATGCGATCATCAGACAGACGCCATCGCAAATGCCTTCCGGTCTCTCGCAGATTCCGGATGCGGCATTGCCCTTGCACTCGGAGCATCGGCCATCGCCGACCGGGCAGACGTGATCCCGGCAGCGGTTGAAGCATGCGGCGGAACGGTCGAGCATTTCGGCATGCCGGTCGACCCCGGAAACCTGATGCTGCTGGGACGCATCGGCGAGATGCGCATCCTCGGCCTGCCGGGATCCGCTCGATCGCCCCGGCTGCACGGGTTCGACTGGGTTCTCAGGCGCCTCGTTGCCGGAATCGATGTCACGGGCGAAGATCTTATGCGGATGGGGGTCGGCGGTCTGCTCAAGGAGATCCCGTCGCGTCCCCTTCCCCGCCTGAGCGCGGTTTCTTCCTCCACGAACGAAACAGACATGAAACAGACCCGTCGCATCGCCGCCGTCATACTCGCAGCCGGCCAGTCCCGCCGCATGGGCAAGGCGAACAAGCTTATGGAGGTCGTCAACGGCAAACCGATGATGCTGCATGCGGTGGACGCCGCTATCGAAGCAGGAACGAAGCCGGTCGTCGTTGTGACAGGACACGAACCCGAACGGATAGAGCAAACCGTTGAGGGACGCTCAGTCACGATCGTCCATAACCCCGATTTTGCCAACGGTCTCAGCACATCATTGCGCGCGGCGGTGAATGCCCTGAGTGACGATATCGAGGGTATCGTTGTCTGCCTTGGCGACATGCCAGCCGTAACGACCGCCCATATCGAAAAGCTCATGTCTGCCTTCGACCCTGCCAGCGGCAGGTTCATCGTCGTTCCGACGGTCCGTGGCAAACGCGGCAATCCGGTTCTCTGGCACCGACGCTATTTCGACCAGATGACTCAGATTTCAGGCGATGTCGGCGCGCGCCACCTGATCGGCGAAAACGAAGATGCACTGGTCGAGATTGCGATGGACGACGACGCCGTTCTGCAGGACCTGGATACGCCTGCCGCACTTGAAGCATTTCGCAGTACATTAACTGACGGGTAGGTCTTGGCGCTCGCCCCGACCAGTAATCCCGCGGAAGCCGCAGAGGCCCTGCCGCCGACGCCCTATCGCTGGACGATGATGTTCGGCGTCTGGCTTCTCTATTTCGCCTTCGGTACGACCCTCGCCTGCATGGCGCCGCTGGTCCCCATCATCGAAGCCGATATCGGCATCAACCACGTGGCGATGGGAACGATCCTCGGCGCCTGGCCCGTGGTCTATATCGCGTCGTCAGCACCGTGTGGCGCGTTGCTCGACCGATTCGGGCCGAGACCCATGCTTTTCCTGGGAACGCTTGTGGTTGCCGCATCGGCAGCGACGCGCGGTCTTTCGGACGGGTATTACGGTCTCCTTCTCGCCGGCATCGTCTTCGGTCTCGGCGGGCCACTGATATCGTCGGGTGCGCCCAAGGTCATCAGCGTCTGGTTTTCGGGAAAGACTCGCGGCCTGGCGGTCGGGATCTATTTTACCGGTAACGCGTTCGGCAGCGTGACCGCCCTGTCGCTGACGAACAGCGTCATGATGCCGCTGTTCGACGGCAACTGGCGAAACGTCATGTTCTGTTATGCCGCCTTCGTGGTTTTCAGCGGTCTGGTCTGGCTGCTGATCAATTTGCACCCCTCGGCGCGCCGGATGGAAGAGAAACTCGCTGCCGAGCCCAAGACGCCGTACATGCAGGTGTTCATGGAACTCGTCCGACATCCCGTCGTCAGGCTTGTCCTGCTCATGGGTATTTTCATCCTCTTCTTCAATCACGGCTTCAACAACTGGCTGCCGACAATTCTCGAAACGGGTGGAATGAGCAAAGTCGAGGCAGGATACTGGGCCTCGATCCCGACCGCCTTCGGGATGATATCGGCGCTAATCCTGCCGCGACTGGCGACGCGGGAACGGCGCTACAAGATACTGTTCGGCCTTTTTATCTCGGCGGCGATCGCAACCCTGCTGATCCATTCGGCGGACGGTCCGCTCCTGTTCCTCGGACTCGTCATGCAAGGAATGTGCCGTGGCGCCATGACCAGCATAGCCATCCTGACCCTGATGGATATGGACGACGGCGATGCAAGCCGCGTGGGCGCTGCGAGCGGACTTTACTTTTCGGCCGCAGAAGTCGGCGGCGCGCTGGGCCCGATGAGTATGGGCGCGCTCGCCGAGGCGACGGGCGGATTCGACGCGCCGATCTTCATGATGACCGGCGTCGCCTTTCTGCTCATGCTGATCCTGCTCCGCCTGCGCGCCGTTACACGGAACTAGAAAGATTCGCTATCGCGAATTCGCACCAGCCCTCTCCCCCACCCGGCCACCCAACGCGAGTATCCTGTGGGTGGCCGGGTGGGGGAGAGGGCTGGTGCCGTATCCGTAAGGTTACTGAATCGGCGAGAACGGTGCGGCATACAGGATCTTGTTGTCCTGTGTATGCAGTGTCCCGTCGCCGCCCTTGGGCGGCCAGATTCCGTCCTTGGCGGCCTGGTCCCGCACCTGCTTGCGGTGTTCGAGATCCTTGTACGGCCAGATATGGACCATCCGGTTCAGCGCGCCGAGCTCGGTATGCATGATCATCGTGCAGGGCGAGCGTTCTGTCCGTGTATCGATCGCGTCCTTCCAGCGATCGATGATGTTCGGGATCATGCCCGGTTTGACGATATAGTCGCGCCATTCGAACACCGGTCCGACATTTCCCGGCTCGATCTTCGGCGTGAAGGGAAACGGATGAAAAATCTCCGACTGCTGCTCCTGAAGGAATTCGCCGATTTTCGGCGGCCAGTTCGGGTCTTTATTGGCCTCGGCGCGGATTTTCGTCCGCTCGTCCAGATCCTTGTAGGGCCAGACATGGATGATCTCGTTCAGCGGGCCGATCTCGGTGTACCAGAACGCCGCCAGCTCGGAATACTTCTTGCGATGCTCGTAAGCTTCAGCGAACGCGTCGATGGCCTTGTTGGTGGTTCCCTGTTTCAGCCGATAAGTGCGGACTTCGTAGATCATGGCGTCTCCCCCATATGTTAGGCTTTCGATGGAAACGTTGTAGACGCCACCGGTCCGGAACGCAATCGGGGCCGGCCCGACATAACGGACCGGCCCCGATCGGCCTCATCCCAGGCTTTCCGTCAGACCTTCCGGTCAACGCTTGCGCCTGATTTCGTGCCTCCGTTTCCCGTCAGGGGAATGACCTCCGCCATACGCTGCTCCGGATTTCCGGTGGTATCACTCGCGACCATGGCGCGCCTCAAAAGGCCGGGAAGCCCCTCCTCCCGACGCTCTTCCCGTCTGTCTGCAAGCCGTGCTACCGCGCTGATCTCCACAATATCCGCCGTTGCGGGCGTCTGGGCGGACTTGCCGGAGGAAGTAGCCCCGCCTCGACGGGAGAACGCGCCAAACGAAGACAAGGTTGGTTTAACAGAATATAACATGACTACCGCTCCATCTGTAGTATGAAACATACCGAATAGACAGAACAGAAATCAACAGGAACAGTATTGGTTTAAAACAACATATAAATAATTTTCGGATATTATTTGTTTTTATTATATCATTTATTTAGAAGAATTTTTAATCGGTTTTTATATCGATTAAAATAAAGTTTTATATTTATTCCGGCACCGCAGCGAAGTTCTCGGGAAGGCGTGAAAAATCGCTCAACAGTGAACCGAACCCGTCCACGCGGTCCTCGATCCCGTTATCGCGCAACGCGAACCAGTACGTCGCCGTGTTGATCGCGATGACCGGCTTTCCGAGCATTTTCTCCGCCATGCCGGCCAGCCGCGCCATGGCGAGATTGGTCCCGCACTGAACAATCGCTTCGACATCGTCGCCGTCGACCTCGCGGATCGCGTTGGCAAGCTCGTCTTCCGAGACATGGGCAATCAGTACCGGACTCTTGCATTTGAGCCCCAGCAGATTGACGACTTCAAAGCCGCAATCAGTGAAAAACCTGCGAACGTTTTCGTCGCCTACCGGCCAGTAGGGCGTAATGACGCCGATCCGTTTAATATCCCCATAGGATCGCAACGCGGCCTGGCAGGCATCCGACCCCATTGCCACCCGCAGCCCGGAGATCTCCTCCATGCGTTTCTTGAGTTCTATGGACGTGGCGAGCCCGCCCCAGAAGGTTTCCGAGGACATGCCCATGACGAGATAGTCGGGATGGCATGTCAGGACGCGTTCAACCGCGTTGTCCATCTCCTTCCGAATATTCTCCATCAGTTGATTGAAATCCTCGTCGCTCTCGACGGGATCGTCCGGTATCCAGACGCGAGAGAAATGGTTGGTGACTCCAGGGACGCGCATATCGTCGAACTCGGGCTGAACCGATGTATTGGTGGAGGGAGCGATCACCCCGAACTTGCGCCGCCACCCGAGTGAATCCGTCATTCTTCTGTTTTCCCTTCGCTTCCCTGGGCCGGGTGCAGGTTGCGCAATTCCTCGATGACCTTCGCCAGCGGCATGACGTCTGCGTATTTCTGATCCATATCGAACAGGTTTGCCTCATGCGGCCCTTCGGCGCGGTCGCCAACGCACTCACGCGGGACGATAGGCCGGTACCCGTGCCCCATGGCGTCTACGACGGTAGCGCGGACACAGCCCGACGTCGTACAGCCGGTTACGATGGCGGTATCGACTCCCTGCCTCGCCAGCCACCCGGCAAGGTCGGTACTGAAAAAAGCGGACGGGTAATGCTTTTCGACAACCCGCTCTCCCGGTCTCGGCCTGAGTTGATCGACGATCTCAACCGCTTTCGAACCACGCGTCAGCCCATCCCGCATACGAGGCATCTTCAGATTGAAGACGCCATCCTCGCTGCCATCCTCGGCGTACACATGGGTGGTATAGGCAACAGGCACCCCCAGATGGCGCGCTTCCGCCAGGAGCGTTTCCGTCTCATCAATGGCGGACTGTATATTGCCTCCGCCGAACGCTTCGGGATCGTTAAATCCGTTGATGAAGTCGATGATCAGGAGCGCCGGCTTCTTACCGAAACCCATCCGGGCGCCAAGCCCTTGCCGTTCGTAGATTTCCCTGTCTTTATCGTTCGCCATGGCACTTCATCCCTAAAGCAGATGCTGGCCTGAATCCATCCGGAAGACCTCGCCGGTCATGGTGCCGGCGTCCTCCGCCAGCCAGATGGCGAACCGGGCTACGTCTTTCGGCCAGATTGCCTTGTTGAGCGGGTAGGACGTTTCCGCCTCGGCGACGCGTCTCTGATAGCCTTCTTCCGTCATGATCTTGCGGGTCCAGTTGCCGAGCAATCCGCCCGGACAGATCGCATTGACCCGAACCTCGGGCGCCAGCTGCCGCGCAAGCGCAATCGTCAACGTATTCAGCGCTCCCTTGGAAACGGCGTAGGGCATGGAACTTCCGTTTCCGACGATCCCCCCAAGCGAAGAGATATTGACGACCGCCCCGTCGCCGGAAGCCCTGAGATGCGGCGCGGCCGCACGGGTCATCTGGAAATTTCCAACGACATTCACGGAATAAATCCGATGAAATTCTTCGGCCGTTACGGCTTCCAGATCGTGCTGGGGGATTGGTCTGGTCGTCGCCGCATTGTTTACGAGGACATCGATTCGTCCCCATTTGTCGATGGCCGCCTGCGCCATTCGGCGACAATCCTCATCGCTGGATACATCCGCCTGAACGGTAATGGCTTCCACGCCGCTCGCGATGCATTCGGCGGCAGTCCGTTCCGCTCCTTCAGCGTCGTTCACGTAGTTGATGACGACGTTTGCGCCTTTCGCCGCCAGGCCCTTGGCGCATTCGGCGCCAATTCCCGTTCCGGAGCTTGATCCGGTGACGATCGCAACACTTCCGCCGAGTTCCATCGCATTCCTCTCTTCCCAACGGCATCACGGTAATGGAGGGAGCGAGATGCGCAAGAGGCAGGCGGAAGAAATCAGGCTTCGGACGTCGATGCGTCTGCGATCCGTTCTTTCGGAAATACGATCCGGATAGTCGTGCCAACGCCTACGGCGCTCTTGATAAACAGCCGGCCCTGGTGGAGATGGACCATCGCCTGGACCAGGGGCAGGCCGAGACCCGTTCCCTGATGATCGCGCGCCAGCGGGCTGTCAGATTGCCCGAAAGGCGAAAGGACGTGCTCAAGCTGATCCGGTGCGATTCCGATACCCCGATCCGCCACCGATAACTCCAAGGCTTCCTCAACCCGCCTCGCAGAGACCTGGACCGTCCCGTTCCGTTCCATGAATTTGCTTGAGTTCGAAATGAGGTTCAGCAAAATCTGTTTGATGGCGCGCCGGTCGGCGATCAGGGCCGGGAAATCCGGCGCCACATTAACCGAAAGTGCCTGATCTTTTTTATCCAGCCGCCCCTTTATCAGATTCCCTACAGAACGGATGATTTCCGCGATATCCAGCTTCTCTTCGACCAGTTCGAACTTGCCGGCTTCGACCTTGGACAGGTCGAGGATGTCGTTGATGATCTCCAGCAGGTGGGAGCTGCTGGTGTGAATATCCCGGGCGTATTCGACATATTTCGGCATCGATACCGGGCCGAACATCTGATTCATGATGATTTCGGAAAACCCCATGATGGCGTTGAGCGGCGTCCGCAACTCATGGCTCATGTTTGCGAGAAACTCGCTTTTTGTCCGGTTGGCCGCATCAGCCGCGTCCTTAGCCGCCTGCAGACAGCGGTTTACCTCGGCGTTTTCGACAAGACTCTGTTCCATCGACTGTTCGAGACGCAGGATACGATCCTTCAGCTTGTCGATGTCCTGACGCCCGTCCTCTGACCGCCAGATCACCAGAAACACGGCGGATCGCCCCTTCCAGGGAACTGGAAAGCCCCTGATTTCAGCTTCCAGAAGATTCCCATCCAGCGTCATAACCATTGACTGGGCCGGCCGCTCCCCGACCGCACGGACATCAAAATCCCGGCCGCAAACGATAATTTCCTCCAGCCTTTTCCCTACCAGCGAGCGTTCGGCAGAAGCTCGGAGCAAGCCGTCGGCGAGATCGTTTGCATACACAATTTCATGCTCGAAGACGGCCAATCCGGGGTTCTGTATCGCCGCCCCCATACCTGCGACATCGAATCCGGGGAACATACCGGAGGAGTCCGCAGACGGCAGAAGGGCGACGTCCTCCTGGGGGGCGGGTTCCCTTTCCGCAAGGGCGGGCGTCAAACCGGTATATTTGAGATGGGTGGCCATTTACCCGAAAACTGACAGCAAACGGTAAATCAGTGTTTAACCGCCTTCCCTGCAGAAACGGTTCGAATCCTTCCCGGACGGGCTTCCGCGTCGTTTACGCCGCCTGGGCGGGCTTGTACCCGAGAAGCCGCAACGCCGCGCGATAATCCGGGTTCTTTTCGAATTCAAGGATCGTCGCAGCCGGGTAGGACGGGAGCGGATCCCGATTCCGGATTTCGCGCTCAACGCTGTTATCGCCGGTCACATGTCTGTTGGTCGCCCAGCGTTCGTCATAGGTCAGGTCGAAGGGGATCTCGAGCCCCCTGCACAACGTCTACAACGTGCGATCGGGATGGTCGAGCAGGTCTTCATAGCGCACGAAGCCTACTCTCGCGGCCAGTTCGGCAAACTTTCGATACCCTGCCAGGAAAGGGCCAAGCGGGACATCTCCCTTATTTTTCAGGAATTTGACGAGGCTAAGCCACTGAGGAACCGGATGGCGCACCGTCGCCGCCGCGACAACCTCAAATTTCGACTCAAGGGTTTCCAAGTGCGTGGAGTAATGAGGCGGATCGTCCAGATACGGGACGCCGGTAAAATCGAGGTGACTCCAGTCCCGCAATAAGAGCGTCTGGCCCCGCGCCTCCGCCAACGGATATATCGCCTCAATCGCATCGAGATATGAGACCTCTCCCCCCTTTTTCCAGCAGCGCTTTTCTGTCCTCCTCCGAGAAAAGATCGTACCAGCGCGAGGCCTGGGTAACCGGATTGAACAGGGCTGTGCCGAGCGGGTGAATCTCGCTCAGAAGCATGACCCCGTCCATACACCCGACACATTTCGAGAAAAGAGTCCCCCCGGAACGGGCCATGTTCAGATAGAGGCGGATCTTTCGTTCGCTCATAATCGGCTCATTTCCCTTTGGTCTGCGCCCGCGACCAGGAATCACGCAACCCCACCGTCCGGTTGAAACACAGCGCGGAGGACGTGCTTATCGAATCGGCGCAGAAATACCCGAGCCTTTCGAACTGTACGTTCTCACCAGGCTTCAATTCCGCCAAAGAAGGTTCGACCCGGCAGTCTTTCAGGATTTCGAGCGACTCTGGATTGATATCGTCGAGAAATTCGCCCGTTTCGGCGCCCGGCTGCTCTGTCGTAAAGAGTGGATTGTAAAGCGCCGCGACCGCCTCCAGGGCGTGGTCTGCGGAGACCCAGTGAATCGTGCCCTTTACCTTACGCCCGTCCGGCGCATCTCCACCGCGCGTTTCGGGGTCGTATGTGCAGCGAAGCTCCACAACCTCGCCGTTTTCGTTCTTCACGAAATCCGTGCAGGTGACGAAATAGCCGAAGCGAAGACGCACCTCTCGCCCCGGTCCCAGGCGGAAAAACTTGCTCGGCGGATCCTCCAAGAAATCGTCCCGTTCGATATACAGCGAACCGGAAAACGGAATCTTCCGGTTCCCCGCATCGGGGTTTCCGGGATGATTGGCCGCGTCAAGCCAGTCAACCTTCCCTTCCGGCCAGTTCTTGATCGTGAGCTTCAACGGACGCAGCACCGCCATACGCCGTTCGGCGTGCTCGTTCAGATACTCCCGAACAGCGTGATCCAGCGCCGCCTGCTCGACAATCCCATCCGTCTTGGAAATCGATAGCCGTGACATAAAGTCCCGTATCGTCGCCGCCGGCACGCCGCGCCGCCGCAATCCCGACAGGGTAGGCATTCTGGGATCGTCCCATCCGTCGACATGACCATCGGAAACAAGCTGCATCAGACGCCGTTTCGACAAAACGGTGTGGGTCACGTTGAGACGCGAAAACTCGTACTGCCGCGGCCTGAACGGTACCGGGAGGTTATCAATCAGCCAGTCGTAAAGCGGCCGGTGATCCTCGAACTCCAGCGTACAGACTGAATGTGTAATGCCCTCGATCGCATCCGTCTGGCCGTGCGCGTAATCGTATGTCGGATAGATGCACCAGCTATCCCCTGTCCTCGGATGCATCGCCCGGACGATTCGGTAAAGCACCGGATCGCGGAGGTTGATATTGCCGGACGCCATGTCGATTCTGGCCCGCAGGACCTTTTCTCCGTCAGCAAAGTCACCCGCCCGCATCCGCCGGAACAGGTCGAGATTTTCTTCCACCGGACGGTCCCGCCACGGGCTGTCGCGGCCCGGTTCGGTCAGCGTGCCGCGATACTCCCGCATCTGTTCCGCCGTCAGGTCGTCGACATAGGCCTTGCCGTCTTCGATGAGCTTTTCCGCCCATTCGTAAAGCTGTTCGAAATTGTCCGATGCGTAATAGACCGTGTCGCCCCAGTCGAAACCAAGCCATCGCACGTCCTGCTGGATCGCATCGATGAATTCCTGATCCTCCTTTACCGGGTTCGTATCGTCGAACCGCAGATGGCATGTCCCGCCGAATTCCTGCGCAACGCCGAAATTCAGACATATCGACTTGGCGTGCCCGATATGGAGATACCCGTTCGGTTCGGGCGGAAACCGCGTGACAATACGCTCATGGACGCCGCTTTCCAGATCGTCCGCGATCTGCCTGCGGACGAAATCGCGCGCGACGCCACCGGTCTCGGAATCGTCTGTGGTGATGGCTGTGTCGGTCATGGCGCGAGCGTATAGCACGGCAGATGCGCCGCGCTAAGACGTAATTGCACGATATCCCAAGGGCTTGGCCGCCAAACCCGCCGTAAACCAGTCCTTAAACCCAAAGGCCTAGAATCGCTTTCATGAAAGTCGCCCCGCCATACGGCAAGGAACGCCGCAAGGACCGCCGGATACGGCTGCGCCCGATCGTCATGGTAATTGACGGAGAGCCCTACGTCACGATGGACTGGGGATTCGGCGGTTTTTCGGTGGAAGCCTACAAGGGCGAAAAAAGCACAGGAGACATGATCGAAGTCGGAATTGTCGTCAATGACGGCGAAAAAGACGTTGAGCATGTTACAAAGGCGAAGATCGTCCGGATAGAAGCGTCGGGAAAGATGGCAGCGGCTTTCGGCACTCTCGATATCAGGATTGTAAGCTTCCTCGACGCCTGGCTGACCGGCCGGCTCGCGCAGCAAAAGGAACGTCAACGCCAGCAGACCGCCTCCGGCTAATCCTCTGCAACCAGGACAGCTTCCAGCTTCTTCCTGATATCCGCCGGCATATCCGTCGATTTCCTGGTTTCGTAGTCGAAGAACACCTCTACGACCGCCTGTCTCGCCAGCAGCGCCCCGGTTTCCACGTTCGTCATCCGTTGCTTCATGGTCAGGCTCTTGCCGCCGAGCCGCGTAAATGCGCTTTCGACCAGCAGGAGCTCGCCCGGCGATGCCTCCTGAATGAAATCGGTATTGATATTCGCAACTACCGTTCCGACCCCGGCCTCCTTCAGCGTGGCATGGCTGATGCCGATGGAAGACCAGAGATGCCAGCCCGCGTCGTCGAAAAAATGCCCGTAATAGCGGACATTCAGGTGTCCCAAATGATCGCAGTTCCACGGGAACACGACTGCGCGATGCGTTTCCATCCAGCCAGACATAGTTGCTCTTCTTTGGTTTTAGAGATTAACCCGCTTCATGCCGCCCGGTTCGTAGCGGTCGCCGGCGGCCGCACCGGGCGGAAAGGCAGCGTCCAGAGTCGCAAGATCGTCTTCGGTCAGGCGAATATCGATGGCGGCCAGATTGTCTTCCAGATGCCCCCGAGTCTTGCAGCCGGGGATTGGAAAAACATTGTCGGAGCGAGTCAGAACCCAGGCGATGGCGATCTGGGCAGCGGTGGCGTTATGAACGGCGGCGATGTCCTGGACGATTTTCACCCGGTCGCGGTTGGAAGCGGCGTTCTCGTCGTGAAACCGGGGGAACTTGTGTCGGGTGTCGCCTTCGGACAGTGCGTCGCGTCCGCCGACCGCGCCGGTCAGAAAGCCGTAACCGAGCGGCGCATAGGCCATCAGGGCGAGGCCGAGATCCTCGCAGGTCGCCAGATGACCGCCTTCGACATCGCGCGTCCACAGCGAATATTCGAACTGCAGCGATACCAGTGGATGGACGGCATTGCCGCGCCGGACCGTTTCGGGCGCAGCCTCGGAAAGGCCAATAAAGCGGGTCTTTCCCTCCTCCACCATGCGCGCCATCGCGCCGACCGAGTCCTCGATCGGCACGGTTGGGTCGACGCGCGACATGCAGAATGCGTCAAGACAGTCGATTCCGAGATTCTTCAGGCTGGTTTCGCAGATTTCGCGAAGACGCTCCGCCGACCCGCTGCCCTCAGCAACGGACGCCCCGTCGGGTGCGCGGATCGTGCCGCTCTTGGAATGAATAAAGACCTTGTCGCGTCGCCCGCCCTTCAGCGCCTCGCCGATCAGACGATGATTATGCCCCTGGCCGTAGGATGCTGACGTATCCAGCAACGTTACGCCAAGATCGAGAGCGCGGTGAATCGTGGCGATCGACTCTTTATCGTCCGCCGCGCCGTAAGCGCCCGACATCGAAAAGCAACCAAGCCCGATGCGCGACAGGTTCTGGCCCGACGCGCCGAAAATTCGCGATTCCATGGACGAAGCCTAGCCCCAAATTAGGGGCCGGCCAAGTCGCCGTTCCTGCCGAATCGCGGCGATCCCTATTCTACGCCGTACTCACGATAAAGGTCCTCGACCAGCGCTTCGAGGTTTCCACGCGTCATCAGATAGAGACCGTCATACTCCATCTCCAGCCGGTGCTCGCCCTTGCTCGCCGCGTCCTCAGCCGCCTCGAGACATTGCTTCGAGAGAATGTCCAGATCGCGAATATCCTCAACCAGGGCGTCGATCCCCTGCCCGGCCAGCCCCTGTTCCAGCAGTTGAGTCCCCATTTTCTCCCTCCAGTTCCTTACCAACCCTGTCGCGTTCCTCTTCGGGAACAGTCAAAGGATGGCAAACCAGGAAGCCGGGCACTGTGAATTTTTTCACACCGGTTACAGGAATTGATGTCAGGGTTTGGCGGATCGCCGATTTTCCCCGACAAGCAGCGGCGCGACGGCAAACAGGCCGGGCGATGCCGGGTCTACGGTTACGATCACGCCATGCACCTCAGAAGCGCCCATAACCTCCAGCCTAAAAAATGATCGATGCGCTGCTTCTTCCTGGCATCGCGAAACAAAGGCTGTCCGAACTGCAATTTATGCGTATCGCCGTGTATCAGAAGGACCGGTTTCCGGAACGTCAGGGCCTCGCTGGTCAAACCGTCTATAAAACGGTTGAAACCGGTGCGTTTCATCGACTCGCTTTCAAACAGCGGGTTTGCGTGGATCGCCAGGACCAGCCCGGCCGCGCTCTCTGCCCGCGCATCGGCGAAAATCCGCTTCAGCCACGCCGCGTTCGCGACGCTCCGCGCTTCGTACTCGGCATCCGCCGCCGCCTCCCGCCCCAGATTGTTGTTACTGCCCACCACGTGGAGCGTGCCGAAACGAACGCCGCCATGTTTCCAGGTTGCGTTCTCCGGCAAGCCATTCGGGCCGGCCTCCGGCGCCTGCTGCAACACGGAAAGAGGCTTCCTACCAAGCGATGTTCCCTTCTCCACGAACATCTCGCGGATTTTCCGGAGCCGTTCCAGCGGATTCCAGCCGCCCGCTTTCCCGCGGTGACAATCGGTCCATTCATTGTCACCCGGCGTGTAGACCAGTGCGCCCTCGACCCGGTCGAAAACGTTGCGCACATAGCGGAAACTGTCGTCGGTGCAGGGCGAGGCCCCTCCCTTGATATCGCCGACATGAATGGTAAAGGCCGGCTTCGCCTCATTGATCCGCTCGATCAACCGCTCGAATTTCACCCCGTCCGCCGGCATGGCGTAGGGCATGTCTCCGATGGCGACGAAGCTGAACGGCTTGTCGACAGCCAGTGTCGCAGTCGACGCAAACGACAACGGCAGAACCATCGATACGAGAAGTCGGCCGATGCTCATTGCCCCCCTCTTCCCTCAGTACAAAAAAGAACACTACTTCAGTAGCGTTTCACTGGAATGACAGCGCGCGGATCAATCCTCTGCCCGGAACCAGATCATCCCACCGAAATCGAAGGGAGAGTGATCGATGATACACGCGAGCAGGCGAGAAAAGAGAGCAGGCCGGATGAAACCGGTTACCAGTCCATGCAGCCGTCAGAAGGAAATCTCTACTGTTGCGGGACCTGGATTTTTACGTTCCAATCCGAGGTCAGGGGGCAGAGGAGATTCCGGTGAACATTCTTTCTAAAGGCTACAACGCCTGCATAAATGGCATGGCGTTTTTTGCAGGCATCCTCATCTTCATGTGCTTTGCGGTGATCGTGGTCGATGTCTCGCTCCGCATCGTCGGCCTGAAACCGCTTCTCTTCACGATCCCTGCCGTCGAATACAGCCTGTTATGGTTTACCATGCTGGCGGCTCCCTGGCTGGTCCGCACCAAGGGACACGTCTTCATCGATGCCATAACGCAATTTCTGCCAAACGCGATCAAGACCGTTATCGCCAAAATGGTTTATTCGATCTGCATCGTTTCATCGTCCATCTACTGCATCCATACCGGCGGCCTCCTGATAACAGCCTGGGAGAAAGGGGCGGTCGACGTCCGCAGCGTCGATATGCCGCAATGGGTTCTGTACGGACCGATGCCGTTTTGCTTCCTTCTGGTTGCGGTCGAATTCGCACGCTATCTCGTCGGAATCGACGATATGTACGCCCAGTCTATCGCCGAACGCGAAGGGGTCTGACCGATGGATATGGAGTGGTACTGGGCCCTCGCCACATTGGTCGGGATGGTGATTTTTTTCATGGCGATGGGCATTCCTGTCGCACTGACATTTATCACAACCAATATCATCGGCGCCCTGCTATTCATGGGGGACATATCCGGCTGGACGCAAATCGCCGATAATTCGACATCGCTAATCACGCGTTTTACGCTCGGACCAGTTCCCATGTTTATCATGATGGGCGCGCTGTTCTTCCATACAGGTCTCGCCATCCGGGTATTCGACGGACTCGATGTTCTGTTTGGGCGCCTGCCGGGCCGTCTGTGCTATCTGACTGTGGCGGGCGGGGCCTTGTTCTCGACCCTGACAGGGTCATCGATGGCGAATACGGCAATGCTGGGCGCCCTGATGGTGCCTGAGATGCAGCGCCGCGGCTATAACAGGCGGATGTCCATGGGACCGATCCTCGGGACGGGAGGGCTGGCGATGATTATCCCGCCTTCGGCCCTGGGCGTTCTCCTCGCCTCTGTCGCGAACATCGATGTCGGCAAGCTACTCGTCGCAGGCTTCCTGCCGGGTTTCGTGCTGGCGGCTCTATACGCCGTTATGATATTTCTTCAAATCCGGTTTCGGCCCGATTCCGCCCCCGCCTATTCAGTTGAAATGCCGCCGGTCAAAGACCGGATTATCCTCTTCTGCACGAATATCCTGCCTATGGGATTCGTGGTCTTCATGGTGATCGGATTTATTATCCTCGGTTGGGCAACGCCTACCGAGGCCGCCGCCTTCGGCGTTCTGGGCGTCATTATTCTGGCTTTTGCCTTTCGGATGATGTCCTACAAGGCCCTGCGGACATCGGTCGAGGCCACTGTGAAGGTCGGCGCGATGGTGTTCTTCATCATCATGAGTTCGACAGTATTCAGCCAGCTCCTGGCTTTTTCCGGCGCAAGCGCAGGACTTCTCGATTGGGCGACCGGGTTCGATATATCCAAATACTGGATTCTGCTGGTGATGTTTTTCATCCTGATTGCGCTCGGCATGTTCATGGACGCGACCTCGATGATGCTCATAACGGTGCCAATCTTTTTTCCGCTAGCGCAACAGCTGGGCTTCGACCTGATCTGGTTCGGCCTTTTCGTTCTTATGACATTCGAAATGGCCGGCACCACACCGCCTTTCGGCCTCCTGCTCTATGTAATGCTCGGCGTGGCGCCGAAAGGCACCACACTCTTTCAGGTGGCGAGCGCCGCTTTCCCGTTTCTGATCTGCGACGCGATCCTGATCTTAATTATGGTACTCTACCCAGCTCTGGCACTTTGGCTCCCAAGCCTGATGTAGCCGGCAATTTTCATAACAATAGAACGCAAGAAAATTGCGCCCACCCCCATCCACAGAGGAGAAATCAATGAAACCCCGATCTCTACTATTAACCGCAGCGGGAGCGGCCATCCTTTCATGGTCATTGCCGGCGCAGGCGTCGTCGCTAAAAGTATCCACCTGTCAGATCCGCACTCACGATCACGTCGTTGTTTTTCTTAATGAATTCCTGAAAAAGGCGCAGAAGAACGATATCGGTCTAAATCTTCGCTATATCGGCGGCCCCGAAATTACGCCGTTCGCCAAACAGGGCGGACTGCTCAAGCGTGGCCTGATCGACATGATCATGTGCCCGGCGCCCTATTACGGCGCTGACCTCCCTGAGGCACGCCTCCTTGGCGCGCACAACAAGTCGCTTGAAGAAATGCGCAAAAACGGCGCGTACGCGATGCTTCAGGAAGCCTGGGGCAAGGGTCTGAACGCTCGAATTCTCGCATGGCCCGGCTTTGAGGTGTCGACGTTCTTCATGTACACCAAGTTCGAACCCAAGCTGAGTAAGAAAACAGGGATCGACCTCAGCGGCGTGAAAATGCGTTCAACCGGCCTTTATAAGCCGTTCCTGCAGGCGATGGACGCAATTCCCGTCGGTATAGCGCCGGGCGACGTCTATACCGGTCTCGAACGCGGAGTGGTGCAGGGCATCGCCTGGCCGAAAGGCTCAGTCACCAAATATGGCTGGGAGAAATTCCTTCGCTACAAGGTTACGCCAAACTTCTACGGCGCAACGTTCCTGCTCATCGTCAACCAGGACAAGTGGAACAGCCTGACGCAAAAGGAACGCGATTTCCTGACCAAGGTCAGCGCCGAATACGAAAAGAACAGCGACCTGGCAATCGGAGCGAATCTGGCGGCCGACGAAGCCAAACTTAAAAAGGCGGGCGTCAAGACCGTGGCGCTCAAGGGCGAATACGCCAAAGCCTATCTCGACACCATCTACGATGCCAAATGGAAGGTGAACGACAAGTACAAGTACACAGTCGACTACAAGAAGCTTAAATCGCTGATGTACGAAAAATAGGGTCCGCAATCCCCTATGGGAACACTATCAGGGGCGTCGCTTTAAGCGGCGCCCTTTTTTTCTGATTGAAAGTGGCGACCCCAACGGGATTCGAACCCGTGTTGCCGGCGTGAAAGGCCGGTGTCCTAGGCCTCTAGACGATGGGGTCGTAATGGGCCGAACGGCGAGGCATGTTGGTAATGCGGGCGGGGCCTAAAATCAAGTGCTAAGGGAGCGATTTGGCACTCGCCTATAAAAATCGTCATTCCCGGGCTTGTCCCGGCAATCTCCGGCCCATCGGCACAAGATGCCCGGGTCAAGGCCCGGGCATGACGAAAATCCAGTATCAATGCAGCGCCGAACCGCCGTCGACGACGAGGCTCTGGCCGGTCATGAAGTCGCTTTCGGGCGAAGCGAGGAAAAGGCAGGCGCCTACGAGGTCTTCCGGCGTCTCGACGCGTTTTAGTGCCCGGGTGCCGATGGTGCCTTCCATGGTCGATCCCTTGTCGGTCTGGCGTTTCAGCACGTTTTCGCTCGCCGTCGATCCGGGCGCCAGCGCGTTGACGCAGATATTGTCGTCACCGAGCTCGCGCGCAAGCGAACGCGTGATGCCGACCACCGCCGCCTTGGACGCATCGTAATGCAGGAAATGGGTCGACCCCTTGAAAGCGCGCCCTGACGAGATATTGACGATCTTGCCGTAGCCGTTCTTGCGCATCTCCTGGACCGCAGCCCGGGCGGCGAGCCAGGTGCCGCGCACGTTGACGGCCATTACGCGGTCCCACTCGTCGATCGGAATGTCGTCGAAATTGTTGCGTTCCACCTGGGTGAAGATTGCAGCGTTGTTGATCAGGATATCGAGCCGGCCGAACGCCTCGACGGTCTTTCTCACCGCCGCCGTAATCGAGGCTTCGTCGGACACATCGGCCGGCGCATCGATCGCCTCGCCGCCCGCCTGCTTGATGATATCGACCACGGTCTGGCCGGAATCGAGGTCCGTGATCGCAACCTTCGCGCCTTCCGCCGCGAGTCCCTTGGCGAATGCCGCCCCGATCCCCTGCGCCGCGCCGGTTACCAGCGCCACCTTGCCGTCAAGCCGTCCCATGGTGTTCTCCATCGTTTATACTGGCTGGAGGAAGTTTACAGCGCGCATTATCGCCTACCAAGGGTGTCACATGACACCCTTTTGCACGTCATGCCCGGGCTTCCAACCGGGCATCTCAGACCAACCTTGCATAGCTGTCAGGAGATCACCGGGTCGAGCCCGGTGATGACGAGCCATAAAAGGTAGTGCGTATCTACTCCTTCGGCTCAACCGAGAGCGGCTGGGCGGCTTCTGACAGGCCGTCCCAGGACAGGTCGCCGGTCTTTTCGCCCGAACCGGCGCCGGGCGTGCCCTCGCCGAGCGTACGGACCTCGGTGTTCATCTTGACGTCGCTGCGGCGGCGCTGGGCGATGATCTCGCCGGTCTGCCAGTAATCGCCCTTAACGGCGCGGCGCGCCATGGTTTCGAGATCCTCGTTCCACTCGCCCATGTCATACCCGTACCACGGGCGCTGCGGCTTGAGCTTCGGCATGCCGAGCTCGTACCAGATCTCCGCCGCCTTCTCCATATACTGCTTCTTGGGTAGCGACACCGGCGGGTAGGTTTCCTTGAGCGTGGCGTCGACCAGCACCGCGGAATCATTGGAATCCTCAAGGCTACGCGGACCGTGGCCTTCGTCCTTGTTCTTGAGGATCTCAACATCCCTGTGCGGCTTGCAACGGTACGACATCGCCCAGAAAACCGCGTTGGTGTCGTCGGGATCGATATCCTCGTTGACCGCGATCACCCATTTGCCCTCGGCGCGCCGGAGCGAGGCGATGCCGTAGAGCGTGCGCCAGATCTCGGTGCGCGGCATATCGCGGTCCACTACGGCGATGATCAGCTTGTGCAGGCTGGTGAGCGGCTCGTGCGTGCAGACATGCTTGATGCCCTTGATGCCGAGATGGTCGCGCAGATGCTCGATCTGGGCGGCCTCGTAGGCCGGACGCTTGATGGCGGACGATTCCGACGGCGTCACCTGGCTGACCCAGGAAACCATGATGGCATCCTTGCGGCGGGTCACTGCGGTGACATCCATGAAACCGTTATATTCCTGCAGGTTCACATGGCCGTGGCTCTCGCCGAACGGCGCTTCGGGCTCCAGCAGCTCGGTCGAGATATAGCCCTCGATCACGATTTCCGCCTCCGCCGGGACCAGAAGATCGACGGTCTTGGCCTTCACCACGTTGAGCGGCTTGCCGCACAGCCCGCCGGACACCTGGAATTCATCGTACTTCTCCGGCACTTTCTGCACGGCGGTGAAGGACACGATGGGCGGCGCGCCCACGACGATGGCGCAGGGCATCGGCTCGCCACGCTTGCGATACTCTTCCCAGTGCATGTAGCCGCCAGTGCGGAGTTCGATCGAAGGGTTGAACCCGACCCGGTTCGGCGCTTTCACCATCGCACGATAATTGCCCATGTTCTGGATGCCGGTTTCCGGATCCTTGGTGATGAAGTGCGACGCCGCGAAATAAGGCGCATTGTCCCAGCCAGGCGACGAAATCGGCACCGGTATCTGGTCGACGCCGTTGCCGTTCAGAAGGTCCTCGCCCTCGTAAACCAGGTCGTGGCACGGCGCCTCGTCAAACTCGACGATATTGGGGTCGATGGGATTGTTGAGCGCCCGGATCCAGGTTTCCTTGATCTCGTCCAGCTCGCAACGCATGCCGAGCTTGTAGACCGCGCTGTTGGCCGCGAGGCCGCCCACCAGCACCGGAATATCGTACTTGCGGCCCTTGGCGTCCGTGACGTTGGAAAAAAGCCACGCCTTCCGGTCCGGCTCCTCCATGCCGCCCCGGTACTGCCAGCGCACCAGCGGATGCATTTCGGTATCCTTGTTGATCTCCCGATCGACCTCGAACAGCAGGTCCGCCTTGCGCAGCTCCTCGATATGTTCATGCAGATCGACATAGCCGCGATCGTCCGCGGTCTGTTCCCGGATGCTTTTTGCCATTTTGAGTGTCCCCGTTGCGCTGTGCGCGTCAGAATTGCGCGCTTTTTGATCTTGCACACAGCTTATTTTTCGGGTCCCAGGGAGTCAATACGGTACCGTATGGTTTTGCAGCCACGCGAAAGCTTTTGAGATACCTTTTTAAACGATATATCAATCACTTAATTAACTTTATTGAGATCCCAGTTGTAGGAATGACCGGCCGTCGCTGTGAGCTGCCTTATCCGGTTTGCAAGATCGGCACGCGCATAGCGGACGAGATGTTTCAGGACCCCCGCTTCGCCACCGAAATCCTCCGCAAACCAGACGTAAATACTTGAAACATGCAGCACCCCATCGACTAGCCTCGCGCCACGCGGATGATTGACGTAGGCGCGAGCGGCCGCTTCAAGCTTTTCCTCTGTGTTCGATGGGGTAAACGCCTTCTCCGGCAGGTCCGGGCAGCCCAGCGACGCACAGTTGACTGCGTAATGAATACGCGGGTCCTTCCAGATCGGTCGCAGTATGCGGTGTTCAATATCGTTCAGGCTGACCTCACGCCCCTCGATGGTCAGGAGTTTCTTGCCCCACGGGCCGTCCGCAAACAGGCCCGGCGAGATGTCGATATCGAGAATGCTCTTCGGGATACCCGCGTCCAGCACGACCTTGACCGTCAGGGAATTGTAGAGATTGACCCAGTAAGCGAACTGTTCCGCACGGTTGAGCAGGCTGACGCGGGTATTCGCCAGTCCTGCAACATATGAATCGAGCGCCTTGCGGTCGGCATCGCTGAATTTACCGTAGTCAACCAGCGCGATACCGTCCTCGCCAACGCTGCGATAGCGCGCAAGCAACCGGTCCCAGGCGCTGTGGTCGACCTTTTGCGTCGATGCTGCATCATGCGCCTGCCAGTCGGCCCAGAGATCAGGTTTCGGTGCAAACAGCGCTTCCAGGGAAAAACCAGCCAGCAGGAACAGGCAAATTCCCGCGATTCCGGTTCTTCTCATCGTTTTTCTGCACATCTCGATCCTCCTGGCTTTTCGTCGCAACTCCGAGATGGGTAAAAACGGAACGGTCGGAAAGTAAACCTTCCGTGAGCCCCAAAAATTCAGAACCCCAACACGTTGCCGACACCCGACAGGACGCCACGAACAAGAGGCTGGTACGCGCCGGGAATGACGGGCGGCTGCAGCGCCCCCGCCCCTGCCTCATCCTCCGGCGGCGTTCCGCTCTTCATCCGGGCGACCTCTCCATACAGCCGCCGTGTTTCGGCCAGTGCGCCGATATTGTAATCGACAGACCGCTCTCCTGCGGCAGACCCGTTTTCCGCATTTCCGGCAATCAGAGCGTTGATTTTCTCATCAGTCAGCCCGGCCTTGAGAAGGCGGGCCCGGTGCGCTGCATGGCGGCGACGGAGCCAGATCTCAAGCTCCCGATAGGGAGCGTTTTCGGGCCGGGTCTCGCGAAAGGCGCTCAGAGCCCCCAGCGCCCCGCGCGAACGCGGAGATGAACCTTCCCTGTAAAGCTCTTCTCTGTCCGCCCAGTAGGACGCGTAATCCGCTTCGAATCTAGCCTTTTCCGGTCGGTCGGGTGCGTTACCGGCGCACCCCAGCAGGGCCAGAAGACAGACCAGCGCTCCCAGGTGCCGGAAACCGGCCATCGGCGTCCTATTTCGTCTCGTCGACGTCTCGGACTTCGGTGTTCATCGGCACATCGGAACGGCGGCGCTGGGCGATGCGCTTGCCGTATTCCCAGTATTCCGACTTGACGGCCATGTCGGCGGCCTCGTCGAACTGGTCCTCCCACTCGCCCAGCGAATAGCCGAACCAGGGTTCCTGCGGCTTCAGCGGCGGCAGGTCGAGCTCTTCCCAGATTTCCTTGGCGTTTTCCATGAATTCGCGCTTGGGCAGGGAAATCGGCGGGAAGTTCTCCTTGAGCGTGGCATCGTAGAGAACCGAGCCGTCCTCGCCATTATTGCGCTTCGACCGCGGCCCGTGCCCCTGGTCGCGGTGCGGCAGCACCTGCATGTCGAGGATCGGATTGCAGCGATACGCCATCGCCCAGAGCAGCGCATCGGCGTTCTGCGGGTCGATATCGTCATTGACGGCGATCACGAACTTGCCGCCGGCGCGCAACAGGGTCGCCGCGCCGTAGAGCGCGCGCCAGACCTCGGTTGTCGGCATGTCGCGTTCGCATACCACGGCGACGACCTTGCGTATGTTGGTGAGCGGCTCATGCAGCGCAACCCGCTTGACACCCTTTACGCCGAGCGCATCGCGCAGATGGTTGAGGAAGATGGTCTCGTACGCGACCTGCTTGATGCAGGAGCTTTCCGACGGCGTGACCTGCGAGATAATCGAGGTCAGCACCGCGTCCGAGCGCCGCGTGATGCAGGTAACGTCCATATAGGCGTTGAATTCCTGCAGGTTCACATGGCCATGGCTCTCGCCGAACGGGGCCTCCGGTTCCAGCAGTTCGGTATCGATCAGACCTTCGATCACGATTTCGGCCTCGGCGGGCACCATCAGGTCCACGGTACGGGCCTTAACGGCGTTGATCGGGGCATTCACCAGGCCGCCGGCGACCCACAGCTCTTCCATCGTCTCGGGCAGCTTCTGCGCGGCGGTGAAGGTCACCGCGGGCGGCGCGCCCAGCACGACGGCGGCGGGCAGTTTCTCGCCGCGCTTCTTCATCTTTTCCCAGTGGATATAGATGCCGGGGCGCAGCTCCAGCGACGGGTTCATCCCCATCCGTTTGGGCGATTTCACCTGGGCGCGATAATTCCCCATGTTCTGGAGCCCGGTATCGGGATCGCGCGTAACGTACTGGGTCAGCGTGGCGACCGGCCCGACATCCCAGCCCGGCGTCGAAATCGGCACCGGCAGCGCATCGAGCGCATTCCAGTCCACATCGAGGTCCTTGCCTTCGATGATGACCTCGTGGCACGGCGCCTCGTCCGACGAAACCTCTTTGGGCTTGACCGGGTTCGCGATGGCATCCCGCCATTGCTGTTCAACCTTCTCGACAGGGCATCCCATGCCGATCGCGTAAATCCGGCGGTTAGCGGCGAGAACGCCGACCGCGACAGGGATATCGAACTTGTGGCCCTTGGAGTCGACGACGTTGGTAAACAGGAAGGCCTTGCGGTCCTTTTCCTCGATCCCGCCGCGAAACTGCCAGCGCACCAGCGGGTGAAGCTCGGTATCCTTGTTGATCTCCCGGTCGACCCTGACCAGCAGGCCTTCCTTCTCCAGCGTATCGAGATGATCGTGCAGATCGGGGTAGTTCCGCGCAAGCGTACGCCCGGAGTCAGACTTTACCTTGGTCGCCACGGTTCAATGCCTCTTCTATGATGGATTTCGCGACAGCTATAGCGCAGCCGACAGGCCGCGCCAAGGGAGGGCAGCCCTACAGATCAATGCGCGGTGATCCCGCCATCGATCAGCAAAGTCTGGCCGGTCACGAAATCGCTTTCGGCGGAGGACAGGAAAAGCACCGCGCCGACCAGGTCCTCGGGAAATTCCTCGCGCTTGAGCGACCGGTTGGCGAGCTGCGCCGCCTTGCCGCTGCCCATCCAGTTGGTGCGCTTGACTACGTTCTCGCTCAGCGTGGATCCCGGAGCGATGCAGTTGACGCAGATATTGTCGTCGCCCAACTCGCGGCACAGCGAGCGCGTAATGCCGATGATCGCGCCCTTGGTCGAATCGTAATGCAGGAAGAACGGCACTCCCTGGAAAAACCGGCTAGTCGAAATATTGACGATCTTGCCGTATCCGTTCTTTCGCATCTCCGGCACGGCCGCCTTGCAGCACAGCCAGGTGCCCTTCACGTTCACGTCGTGCATCAGGTCCCACTCTTCGACCGGGATTTCGGTAAAGGGCTTGCGCTCGACGGCGGTAAAGATGGCAGCGTTGTTGACCAGGACATCGACGCGGCCGAACGCCTCGACCGCCTTTGCCACCATTGCCTCGGTCGCCGCCTCGCTGGAAACATCGGTCGGCACGTCGATGGCCTCCCCACCCGCCCCGCGAATTTCCTCGGCCACAGCCTCTCCCGAATCCCGGTCGGCGATGACAATTTTCGCACCTTCCGCCGCCAGCGCCCGCGCATAGGTCGCGCCCAGCCCCTGTGCAGCGCCCGTCACGATCGCAACCCGGCCTTCAACCCTGCCCATACCCAATTTCCTCTTTCGTTACTCCGCCGCGCTTGCGGCTACCTGTGTATTGAGTCCGGTCCTGAACAGCCGTCCCAGTGCCGGAATGTCGTCATCGATGCCCGCCGTCCGGAGCGCGCACCACAAAGCCACCTGATTACTGGTCAGCACCGGCCGATCGAGCCGTTCTTCCAGCTTTTCAATAACATAGGTTGCGTGGATGTTGGCGCAGCTCACGAAATAGGCGTCGACCGAGTCGTCCTGCATTTCGGCGACGCAATCGAACCAGTATTCCGGCGGCGTCACGCAATAGACATCGCTTCTCGGCAGGCCCATCCCCTTGCTGGCAGCGATATCTAGCCCGGCTTCCCGCATATAGGCTTCCTTTTCGGCATGATGATCCGCGGGCGATTCCGAAATGAAAACGATGCGGTTGGCATCGACCGCCGCCAGCGCCGCCATCAGCGACGACGCGGTGGAAATGGCGGGGCGTCCGGTCGCCTGCGCCATCGCCTGGATGATTTCCTTTTCAGGATCGACGCCGCCGCTCATCGATGTGCCGGTGCATTGCAGCACGATCACGTCGACCTTCGAATCCGCCAGGAGTTCCGCCGCCTCTACGATACGGGGTTGAAGCACCTCCAGAGGCGCCTTGTGGCGATTGGTCATGCCGATCCGGTTGAAATGCGGCACAACGCCGTCCGGGCAGAAATGCTGCACCTGCGGCTCGACCATCCGGTTGGAGGACGGAATGATAAACCCAAGCCGTGCGCGCGGCGGAACCGGTTCGTAATCGGTGTAGGAAACCATTTCCCGGTTCCTACCAGAATTCCGCCCCGCCATCGACGACGATGGTGTTGCCGGACATGAAATCGCTCGCACCCGATGCAAGATATAGGCAGGTGCCAACCAGATCCTCGGGCCCTTCGGCACGCTTGAGCGCGCGCGTCTGCGGAGTCTTTTCGCGCCGGGCACGCTGTGCATCGTCAGCCAGCGCCAGGCTGATCTCCGTATCGACTGCCCCCGGAGCGATAGCATTGACGCGAATGCCGGCATCGCCCCATTCCCGGGCAAGCGACCGTGTCATCGATATGATCGCGCCTTTCGACGCGTCGTAATGCAACATACCGACACCGCCCTTGAAGGCCCGTCCCGAGGTCATGTTGATGATCTTGCCGTAGCCGTTCGCCTGCATCGCCGGAATGGCGGCCTTTGCGGACAGCCAGACACCCCGGATATTGACCGACATGACCCGGTCCCAGGTCTCGGTATCGATTTCGAGCGCATTCTGTCGTTCCAGATGCACCCAGAGGCCTGCATTGGCGACAAGAATGTCGAGCTTGCCGTACGCGCCGACCGTCTCCGCCACCATGTTCTCGCAGGACGCTTCGTCGGTGACATCCGTCGGCACTGCCATCGCTTCGCCGCCGGCCTGCCTGATAATGCTAAGAACGTCGTCCGCCGAATCGATATCGGCGATCACGATCTTCGCCCCTTCCGCCGCCATGCCCTTTGCGAAGGCAGCGCCGATGCTGCGCGCGCCGCCGGTGACAATGGCTACCCTGCCGTCGAGCCTTCCCATCACATCACCACATCACGCCGCCGCCATCGACGACGACGGTCTGGCCGGTCATGAAGTCGCTGGCGGGGGATGCAAGGAAGACGCAAAGTCCGACCAGGTCCTCCGGCTGTCCGGTACGCTTGATGGCTCTGTTCTGAGCGCTCTTTTCGCGCCGGGCGCGGTCGGCGTCTGTTTCAATGGCGCGGCCCGTTTCGGTATCCGTCGGGCCCGGCGCGATGGCGTTGATGCAGATCCCGTCATCGCCAAACTCCGCCGCCATCGAATGCGTGATGCCGAGCACCGCCGCCTTGGAGGCGCCGTAATGGGCGATGGTCGGGGCGCCCTTGATCGATACCGAGGACGCAATATTGACGATCTTGCCGTAGCCCTGTTTCTGCATTTCGGGGATCGCCGCCTTGGCCGACAGCCAGACGCCCTTGACGTTGACGGCCTGCACCCGATCCCAGTCCTCGACGGTGATCTCGGTCGCCTTCTGACGCCCCAGATGGGTATAGAGCCCTGCATTGGCGACGAGGATATCGACCTTGCCGAACGCCTTCACGGTTTCCGCCACCATGTCGAAATTGGATTGCTCATCGGCGACATCGGTCTCGACGAATATCGCCTCGCCGCCCGACTGTTCAATCACGCCGACGACGCCCGATCCGTCCACTACGTCTGCCACTACGATCTTCGCACCTTCCTGCGCAAGACGCTTGCAATAGGCCGCGCCGATCCCCTGCGCGCCTCCCGTGACGATCGCCACCCTGCCGTCGAGAACACCCATTTCCGTCCCTCTCGGTATATGGGCGACCGGATACCCCGGCCGCCCTTACCCTGTTGCTACTTCTTTTTCTTTTTGCCGGTGCCCATGACCTTGCGCGCCCGCGCGATCGTCTCCTGCGATGCATCAAGCGTCAGAAGGGCGAGTTTCTTCGCTTCCTCGCCTTTCATCGGGTCCCATTCGAGACCGCCCTTCTTCATTTCCTCGACGTAGGCCGGGTCGTTCGCCGCTTTCCAGAAGCCTTCGCGAAGAGCCGCGAGCTGCGCTTTCGGCACGCCTGGCGGGGTTACGTAGATTCGGCCGAGCGTCGAACCTGCGCCGAAGAATTCAAGGAACTTCTTGTCCTTGTCGCTCTTCACAAGGTCGATCATGCGCGGCACGTCGGGGAACGCCTTGTTTCGGCGCAGGCCGGACTGCGCGAGAAATACCAGCTGCTTGCCTTCAAGCCAGTGCTTCTTGCAGCACAGCAGGCTCTCCACCGAGGCGAAACGACCGGCTACCTCGCCCTTTTCCATCGCCAGGTGGACCGGTCCCAGCCCCTTGTAACCCGTAATGACCTTGAACTTGGTGCCCAGCAACTGGTTCATGATGGTGGGCTCGATAAAGGTCGCAGACCCCTTGCCGGTCGAGCCAAGAACCGCCTCCATCTTGCGGGCGTCGTCGACGGAGCGAACCTTGGTATGGTCTTTCATCAGCGCCAGCACGGAATCGACAGGCCCGGTGCTGATGATCCAGCCGAATTCGGCCGACTTGTACTTCACGCCCTTGCGCTTGATCGCCTCGTTAATCGCAATGGTCTTCAGCAGGTTCCCAACCGTCAGCCCGTCCTTCGATCCGACATTGTAGAGGTGATTGGCGCCGCGGATGCCGCCTGCCCCCGCATAAAACTTCACAATGACGTTGGGATTGCCGGCGATATGCTTGGTCAGATACCGCTGGATCAGGCGGACATGCTGGTTGTAGGACCCTTTCGCGCTGGCGGCGATCGCCATCTCGATATTCTTGCCTTTGTAGAAATCGGCGGCCTCGTCTGCGAGGACTGACGCCCCCGGCAAGGCGACGGCGAGCGCCCCGGTCAGTAATGCTAGCTTGCGTAACGACATGACAACCTCCCTCAAGGTTTTTGACTGCTGGCTCATTCCAGCAGGTGGCTGAATTTTTCCCGCGCCAGATCCAGCAGTTCCTGCCGCGGCTTTGTCGATTGCGGAAAATGCTCCCGCCAGTGAAACGGCTTGGTGGCATCGATAATCAATCGCGAATTGGTCACGTTACCCTTGGCCTTGTCGTCCGGATGCAGGCGTGGATCCGCGTTCGAAGTCCAGGCGGATTTGATAATATCCATCTCGGTCGCCGGATCGCAGCACATCAGCGCCGCCCAGATCAGCTCTTCAAGGTTCGTGACGTCGATATCCTCGTCCGTCACCACCACCCATTTGCCCGCATAGGCGCCGGCATGACACTGGCTCGCGATGTGGCCGGTCTGGGTCGCGTGGCCCGGATAGCGCTGGGTAATCGAAACCCCCGTCAACATGCGCGACCCGCCGACCTCGTGACACCACACGTCCTTCACATCGGGCACGCCGGCGGCGATGATGTTTCGCTTCATCAGCGCGGACCTCGTGATTGCGCGAAATCTCGAAAACTCGTCCGGAAGGTGCTGGGGAGGAAAGCCCAGAATCACCGGATTGTTGCGGTAATAAATAGCCTTCACGTCGCAACGCGGCCGCACCCTCCCCTTCTCGGTATAGCTGCCGCAC
>Ga0181588_10000526_pt1 | contig 34510 bp, 26 predicted proteins | sample 071ome_26_FD_148607 | JGI IMG/M metagenome (GOLD analysis project Ga0181588, IMG submission 148607) | Coastal salt marsh microbial communities from the Groves Creek Marsh, Skidaway Island, Georgia - 071409BT metaG (spades assembly) | ecosystem: Environmental > Aquatic > Marine > Intertidal zone...
GCACCCACCTGCACATGACCGGTATCTGGCACCTGTATGACCACGACGAACGGTGGCGCCGCCCCCGCCACCTCGCTCGGGCCGTGCTCGAAACCGACCATCACGTCGCCGTGTGCTTCGCAGCCCCCACCGTTGAAATCGGCCCGGCCACCGACGACCGGCTCGCGCACCTCGGACCCGACCTGTGCCATGCCGACGTCGACATTGACGCTGTGCTCACCCGGGTTGCCACCGCTGCGCCCACCACCCAGATCGCCGAGGTGCTGCTCGACCAGCGCCTCGCCGCCGGCATCGGCAACGTCTACAAGAACGAAGTGCTGTGGGCGTGCGAGGTCAACCCGTTCCGTGCGCTGGCCGACATCGACGAACCGACCCGCCGTCACCTCTACGAAACCGCCGCTACCCAACTCCAGGCCAACCTCGGCCGCTGGAAACGCCAGACCCACCCCCAGGGACTCGCCGTCTACGACCGAGCCGGACAGGGATGTCGGCGCTGCCTCACCCGCATCCGCACCGTCGAACACGGCGACATCGGACGACGTACCTGGTGGTGCCCGGACTGCCAGCGCTGAGCAGCCCACACTGGACCGCTCGGCCCGTCGTCACTCGATCCGCCGGCGAACCGGCGGCCACCAGTACCGTCACTCGTGGCTGATGGCGTCCAACACGTTGAGCCGAGCAGCCCGTCGGGCCGGCAGGATCGCCGCCACGATGCCGGCAATCGCCGCGATCACCACATACACCACGAGCTGACCGTAAGGCACCGACACGAGACTGATGAACGTGTCGGGAATCGCAACAACCGCAGCGACACCGAAGATCACCCCCAGGATCAAACCGAGGATCGCGCCGAACACGGCGATGATCACCGCCTCCCACCGGATCGCTCGCCGCAACTGACGGCGGGTCATCCCAACCGCCCGCAACAACCCGATTTCACGGGTCCGTTCGAACACCGACAGCGCCAACGTGTTGGCGATACCGATCAAGGCGATCACCAGCGACAACGCCAACAGAACGAAGATCACGGCAAGGAACGAATTGAGCTGGTCCTGTTGGCTCTGGCGAAACTCGACCCGGCTCTCGGCGACGATCGTCGGGAACTGTTCGGTCACGGGCGCGATCGCCGCCGCGGCTCGCTCCAGCAGCGCGTCTTGCTCGGCCTGGGGAAGATCATCGGCGAAACCGGCGACGGTGGCGCTCGCAAAGGCAAGCCCGGTCCGAACGAAATGGGCCTCCCACACGTCGTTGTCGACCAACCAATCGCCGAAGATCGACGAATCGGTGAAGATCGCCACCACCGTGAGCTCGTCGGTCACGCCGTCGGGGAACGTCACCGCAAGCGTGTCACCCAGCCCGATCCCCCCTTCGGTAGCCGGGTCTTCGTGCAACGCAATGCTGGAACGCGGATCGGCATCGGCAAGGCCACCGGCGATGATGTCGGCATCGAGGTGCCGTTCGACGAGATCCAAGTCGGCGGTGAAGACGTCCTGGTCGACACCGCCGATACGCATCGAGTCCGGTGCAAACCGATAGCTGACCACCGAGTCGAACTCGGGCAGCGCATCGATCTCGGTCACGATCTCCTCGGCGAACGTCACCGACGGGTCGAAGCCGCCGCTGGAAGACTGCACGAAATAGTCGGCTTCGACTGCGTTGTCGAGGGTGTTCAAGAACGACTTCGTCAGCGACGAACCAACCACACCGGCCATGCCGACCAGGGCGAGACCGATCATCAGCGCACCGGCCGTCGACGCGGTTCGGCGAGGGCTCCGGGCTGCGTTGCCCCGGGCGATCTCACCGGTCGTGCCGAACAGGCGGGCGATCGGCGCACCGAGCAGCGTGGCCACCGGACGAGCGAACGATGGCGACAAGGTGTTGACCCCGATGAACACCAGCACGGCACCGATGGCGACGTTGGTGAGCACGCTCACCGTCGTCGATGCAACGAACAGGCCGACGACGAGCAGGGACGCCCCGATCACCGTCATGACCCCGCCAACCCAGAGCCGACGGGTGAGGCTGGCACCGGCGAGGCGCTGATCGTTCTGAATGGCCGCGATCGGCGAGATGGTTCGGCTTCGTCGGGCCGGCACGATCGCCGACAGCATCGTCACACCGATACCGATCGCCGCAGCCCACACAACCGTACGGACCTGCAGTTCGATCGGACCGGCGGGCAGCGAGAACCCAAGCCCGTTGAGCGCACCTCGCAGACCCTGGCCGAGCAACAGGCCCGTGACGATGCCGACCACCGTGCTGAACACCCCAACCAGAAGCGCCTCGAAATACACCGAGCGGGCCACCTGACTCCCGGTGGCACCAATCGCCCGCAACAAACCGAGTTCCCGGATGCGCTGACTCACCACGATCTGGAACGTGTTGTTGATGATGAACGTGGCGACGAACACGATGATGAACGCGAACGCCAACAAGATGTTGTTGAAGATCGAAATGAACTCGTCGAACCCCTCGGCATTCTCGTTCTCGATCACCGCCGAGGTCACCACCTCGAGCTCTTGGCCGACAACGGCCTGCAACGCCGACTGCACCACGGCAACCTCAGCGGCATCATCGACGAGCACCGCAACGGCGTCGTATTGGCCGGGACGGTTCAGGAAGTCCTGCGCCTGTTCGAGCTCGAACGCAGCCATCGTCTGCCCCAGGCTCGTGTGTTCGTCGGGCGACCCAAACCGGAACGTGCCCACCAGTGTGAACGTCTCCTGTCGGGTCGGTCCCTCGATCGCGTAGGTCTGCCCGATGATCAGGCCGTTGTCGGCTGCGGTCGACACATCGGCTGCGAATTCACCGGCGGCGTCTGGCGCTTCGCCGGTGGCGATGAAGAAGGTGGTCGGGTCCCAACTGAACCCGAGCGCAGGCGGCCCCTGGGGGCGGATCGCCTCACCGTCACCATCGATGATCACGGTGTCGTTGAACGAAAACACCGCAGGGATGATCTCGGCCACGCCATCCACCGCGACGATGCCGTCGGCGAGTGCCTCGTCGAAGGGCGGACGGTCGAACTCCTGGCCGAGGTCTTGTGCGACCCGAACGGTCAGGTCGCTTCCTCCGGCGATGTCACCGGCCAGGCCGCTGAAGCTCGCTCGGAGACTGTCGGTGAGGACGAACACGCCGACCACCGACGCCACGCTCACGACGACGGCAAGGGTCGTGAGGGCGAAGCGGATCTTCTTGTCGAGCAGGTTTTTGATGGTGAGACGCAGCATCGATCAGTCGCCGAGGCGCTTCATCATGTCGAGCACGGTGTCGGGGGTCGGATCGAGCAGTTCATCGACGATCTTGCCGTCGACCAGGAAAATCACCCGATCCGCGAACGACGCAGCAACCGGATCGTGAGTGACCATCACGATGGTCTGCCCAAATTCGTCGACGGCACTGCGCATGAAGCGCAGGATTTCGTTCCCAGTGGTCGAATCGAGATTGCCGGTGGGTTCGTCGGCAAAGATGATCTCGGGCCGGGTGGCGAGCGCCCGGCTCACCGCCACTCGCTGCTGCTGCCCGCCGGAGAGTTCGTTGGGCCGATGCGACGTGCGGTCGGCAAGCCCAACCGCATCGATGACCCGGTCGAGCCACGATCGGTCCGGTGTTGTGCCGGCGAGGTCCATCGGCAGCGTGATGTTCTCGATCGCCGACAGCGTCGGGACCAGATTGAACGCCTGGAAGATGAACCCGACGTTGTCTCGGCGCAGCAGGGTGAGGTCCTTCTCCGACAGGGTCGACAGCGCCGTCTCGCCGATGTACACCTCGCCGTCGGTCAAGGTGTCGAGCCCGGCCATGCAATGCATCAGTGTCGATTTCCCGGAACCCGACGGCCCCATGATCGCCGTGAACGCGCCCTTCTCGAACGTGACATCGACCCCGTCGAGGGCACGGACTTCGGTGTCGCCCGAGCCGTAGATCTTGGTCGCGCCGGCTGCGTGCGCAGCCGTGATGGACGAGGTGATGGGGACGTCGGTCATGGGGTCTCCGGAGGGGGGATGTCCTGGTACCCCAACGCTAACGGCCCGAACGGTGGGTGCGGATGCTCGGCGAGGCCGGCGTGCCGGCCCAGAAGCGGAATCGCCGACCCGAGCAGCCGCCAGCCTGAGCCGTGTCTAGGATGCGCGGCGTGGCGGTGCTCTCCACCAGCGGGCTGACGATGCAGTTTGGACCGCATCGTGCGCTCGATGCGGTGAGCGTCGACGTCCCCCACGGAGTCACGGGTCTGGTCGGCGCGAACGGTGCAGGCAAGACCACGCTCATGTCGATCGCGCTCGGGCTCCGGCCTCCGACCGCCGGAACGGTCACAGTGCTGGGCTTGGACCCGGGGCAACAGGCCCGCGAGCTACGGACCCGGGTCGGCTATGTCTCCGAGCGCAACGTCCTTCCCGAAGACATGCCGGCATCCGATTTCGTGAAACATCTCGCCGAGGTCCGAGGCATGCCCCGCCACGAGGCAAAGGGTCGAGCGAGCGATGCCCTGTGGCTTGTTGGTCTCGGTGAGGAACGGTTCCGGCCCCTCGGCACCATGTCGACCGGCCAGCGGCAACGGGTCAAACTGGCCCAGGCGATCGCAGCCGACCCGTCCCTCGTCCTGCTCGACGAACCGACCGATGGTCTCGATCCCGTCCAGCGCGACGAGATGCTGGCGTTGATCCGCCAGATCAGCGAAGACTTCAGCATCGACGTCGTGCTCTCGAGCCACCTCCTCGAGGAAGTCGAACGCATCTGCGACAACATCATTGCCCTCGATGCCGGACGCCTCGTCGCCCACGGACGTCTCGAGGATCTCGTCGGTGACACCGCCATCGTCACCGTCGAACTCGTCGAAGTCGACGACCGCCCGGGCGCGGCCGACGCCGTCGAGCAGCACCTGCTGCGCGCCGGCCTCGAGGTGGTGTCCCGAGACATGACCCGCCTCCGGGTCGGTGGCGCCGATCCCCGCACCAGCCTGGACGCGATCAGAGACGCCATTGCCTCGGCCGACGCCCGGGTCCGGCGGATCAGCACCGATCGAACCACGCTCGAAGATCTGTTCACGGGGGTGTCGTCGTGACTGCGCCGGCCGAGATCTTCGACCGCGGCTACCGGCGCTACGAGGGTGAGCGCGCCGGGGTCGGGCAGGCGATGCGTTCCGTCGCCTGGCACACCATCCGCAGTGTGCTCGGCATCGGCCGCAAGGGTCGACACAAGGTGTTCCCTGCGATTGTTGCCCTGGTTGCGTTCTTGCCGTCGATTGCGTTTCTTGCGCTCACCATCCTGATCGGCGACATGCTCGGTGAGGCACTGCGCCCGCCGTACTGGGAACTCTTCGGCCTGCCGATCGTGGTCGTGGTGCTGTTCGCGACGCTCGTTGCGCCCGAGGCACTGGTGCGTGACCGGCGCGACGGCATGTTCCGGTTGTATCTGTCGACCCCGCTCACCAAGCCGACGTATCTGATCGCCAAGTTCGCCGCAGTGACGGCCGTGATGACGATCGTCGTCGCCGGACCGGTGCTGTTGTTGCTGATCGGCTACACGATCCAGAGCCTCGGACCGGATGGGTTCGGCGCCTGGCTTGGCGTGGCGGCTCGGATCCTCCTGTCGTCGGTCGTGATCGTGGTGTTCATGGCGGCACTCAGCCTCGGTGCCAGCAGCCTTACCGATCGTCGAGCCATCGCCAGCGTGGGTGTGCTGGGCGCGCTGGTCGGCGTGTCGATCGTGATCGGGATCTGCGTCGACGCCATCGGGGTTCGACACGAACTGCGGGTGCTCGATCCGCTCGGGGCGCCGGTGGAGATGGCGGCCCGCATCTTCGGTGAGATCGGACCGGCCGGCGAGAACCCCGGACGCCCGACGACGCCGACATGGCTGGTGTTCGTCGGAGCATCGGCATGGACCACGGTGTGGTTGGGTGTACTCGTGGCCCGGTACCGACGTTTGGCGGCGGTGTGATGCAAGATCCACCACCACCACCGCCGCCACCGCCGACGGGTGTCCCCATCTCCCTCTCGATCCCTCCAGAGTCACAGATCAGGATGGGAGACCCTGCGGCCCGTCTCGGCACAGGACCCGTGATGGTCGAGGCCGTCGGGGCCACGAAGTCCTTCGGCGATGTGGTCGCCGTCTCCGATGTGAGCTTCCAGATCGGGTCTGGCGTGACCGCGATCCTGGGCCCGAACGGTGCCGGCAAGTCGACCCTGTTTCGCATGCTGTGCGGGCTTACCCAGCCCTCGACCGGCACCGTGACTGTGCTCGGCCGGAATGCCGGAACGGATCGAGAGATTCGGGGCCGGATCGGACTCGCCCCGCAACAGGACGCCCTTTTCGATCGACTCTCTGCGAGAACCTTCGTTGCGCTGGCTGCTGAGACCCATGGCGTTGTCGAGGTCGACACTCGTACTCGTGACGCCTTGGAACGGGTCGAACTCGATGTCGACGATCCCAAACCGGTCGGAGCGTTCTCGAAGGGAATGCGGCAGCGCGTCAAGCTGGCAGCCGCGCTCGTGAACGACCCTGACGTGTTGGTGCTCGACGAACCGCTCACCGGACTCGATCCGGTTCAGCGGCAACGCATGATCACCCTGTTCGGTGAGCTGGCAGAGCGCGGCAAATGCCTCCTCGTGTCGAGCCATGTGCTCGACGAGGTGGCCCGGCTCGGTTCGAACGTGCTTGTGATTGCGCAGGGCCGCTTGGCGGCGGCCGGGGACTATCGGAGTCTGCGTGACCGTATGGACGACCGACCCCACCGCGTCCGTGTGGGCACCGACCGTCCACAACTACTCGCCGGTGCTCTGGTCGAACGGGGAAATGCTCGCGGGGTCACCGTGTTGGAAGGCGCCGTCATCGTCGACGTCGACGACATCGACCGGTTCGGCCGCATCATTGCGCCGCTCACCGTCGAACTCGGCCTACGGCTCGACGAACTGGTCCCACTCGACGATGACCTCGAATCGGTGTTCCGCTATCTGGTCGAGCGACGCCGATGAATCGATCTGTCTCCTCTGTGCGAGCGGTGCTGATCACCCATCGCCTCCTCGTACGTCAACTCCTGACGCGCGGCCGGTTGCTGGCGCTGCTGAGTCTCGGCGCGGTCGTGGTCCTCGCCGCGGTCGGGGTTTCGGCAAGCGCCGAGGTCGAGGATGCGGCCCGGACGATCATCGAGGTGATGGATGGCCTCGGCCTCATCCTCGTGGTGCCCATCGTGTCGCTGGTGTTCGCCTCGGCAGCGCTTGGTGATCTGCGAGAAGATGGCACGCTTGTGTACCTGTGGCTTCGGCCGATGGACCGTCTCTCGGTCGTTACCGGTGCCTATCTGGCGGCACTGACAGTGAGCGTGCCACTCACGGTGCTCGTTCTGGGGTGCGCAGCGATTGTCGGTGGAGCAACCGCCGAGGGGGTCGTGGCAACAGTGGTTGCCACAGTGTTCGGGGTACTGGCCTACAGCGGCGTCTTCGTGCTCCTAGGGATCGCGATCAGGAACTCGATCATCTGGGGTCTGGCCTACGTCCTGCTGTGGGAGGGGCTGTTCGCCGGCTTCTCCGAGCCGATCGGCAACGTGGCGGTGCGAGGCTACGCCCGGTCCCTGTTGGCGAACCTCTCCGAGATCGACCTCGGTTCGGCAGCAGAGGCAAAAACGTCGACTGCACTGTTCGTCTGTGTGATGGTTGCAGTCGGGTCGCTGGCCGCAGCGGCGATCCGCCTCGAGCGGATGGATGTGGCCTGAAGCCGCCGAGCTGTGGTGAGGCTCAGCGTCCGGTGAACTCGGCTTTGCCGGGACCGTGCTCGAGGAAGCTTTGCACCCCGATCGTGTTGTCAGCGGTCCCGAAACAGCGGCCGAACTGCTCGGCTTCGACCCGGACCGCCTCGGCAAGGGGGAGGTGAAGCCCGTCGAGAATGGCACGCTTCGCCATCTGGAGCGCTGCCGGACCCTTGGCGTACTCGGCCGCCTTCGCAATGGCGTCATCGAGCAGGGTGTCGGGGTCGTGAACCGAGCTGACGATTCCGTTGACGAGCGCCTCCTCGGCGCCGACATGGCGGCCGGTGTACACCATCTCTTTCGCGAATGTCACCCCGGCCAGTCGTGTGAGGCGCTGGGTACCTCCTCCCCCGGGAATGAGTCCAAGCTGGATCTCGGGGAGGCCGATACGGCCGTCTTCGGCGATCATGCGGAAGTCCGTGGTGAGCGCAACCTCCAGTCCGCCCCCGAGTGCATAGCCGTTCACCGCCGAAATCGTGATCTGCGGGAGTTGCTCGATGGCAAGCAAGCTCTCGTTGAAGGTCTCGGAGAAGGCTTGGGCCGACGCAACGTCGAAACTGGGGAATTCGGAGATGTCGGCGCCAGCGGCGAATACCCGTCGGCCCCCGGTGATGACTACCGCGCGAACCGTCGTGTCACCAGCGATCTCGGCGGCGATCGCAGCGAGGTCACGAACCATGTCGGTGCTGATCGCATTCACCTTCGGACGCTCAAGTCGGATGACAGCAACACCGGTCGACGGGTCGCGTTCGAGGTGGACGTTCTCTCCCATGACTCGGTACGTTAGCCGAGGCCTAAGGTTCCACGTTGGCCTGCCGACGGAGTCAGGATGCGAGGGAAGTTCGAGCTAAGCGAGACCGGGCAGGCCCTGCTCTGGGAGATCGGGTCGACCCTCACCGGTGTGTCCACCGAGGAGGCCAGCGCGGTTCTCACCACCCTGTTGGAAAAGGTTGCGACGCACCTCTCGGTCGAGGTGATCGGGCGCTGGCACAACGATTACCCGGCTGGTACTTCGCTGTTGCAAGAGTATTGGGAGCAGCAGGGAACGCTCATGCCCATGAGTACTTCCCCCGTTCGAAAACCTGATCCCGCAAATGCCGAAGCGGTATTGAGCAATGACGGCGTTGCGTACTTTGGGTTGCAGACCTTCTTCTCCGAGGAAGCGATTCCGCTTCCCTGGCGCAACGGCTCTGTCATGGTCGTGTTGATCGAATTCACTGGCGACGAGGCTGACGTGCTGGTGATGCATCGACCGACTTCCCATTGGACCGACGAAGAAATCGAATTCTGCCGCAGTCTTTCCCTCGCGCTACGACAGTTCCTCGCCCGTGTCCACGCCGAGCGAAAGCTGGAAAAGAACGTCGCGCTGGCTCGTTTGGTAACGGACCTTCAGCAACGCATGATTGAGGCCGACCACAGGACGTCAGCCGCTGCAGTCGATGCAGTCCTTCGTCAGATCGAAGAGCAGTTCAACCTCCTCCAGTTGGCTGTACTGGAGCTCCGCGACGCCGCACGACAGTTGTATGCCCTGGGACGGCCGCTTCATCAACGGTGGTTCGAGACCGCTCTTACAGCTCTTCCCTTCGATCCGAAATCAAAAGCTGAGAGCCACGTTTTGGTCTCGAGCGCCGAGCTCGCACTGGAGGTCTTTGGGGCAGACACCGACATCGCCCAAGACCTCCCTTCTGCAGAAGCCCTGCTGATCCCCATCGGCGTCGCCGACGGGCCCGCCCGAACGATCATCTTCACTCGTGACGGGCGGACCTGGGAGCAGGAGGAGATCGACGCGCTCGTGGCTGTGGGCCGGTCGATGGGCGAAATGCTCGCCCGGACCGATGTCGAACGTCTCTCGCAGGTACAGATGCGAGTGCAAGAAGCGTTCTCTGACATTCTCTCTTCGGTCGTTCACAGTCGCGGCGAAGAGCCCGAACACATTGTGCAGAACGCTCTGGCTCGGATCGCACGATCGGTGGGTGCAGAGGTTGTCGCCATCGTCGATACAACCAACCCGGCCCCGACCACGTGCGGCCGCGTCCTTACGCTTTGGGAGTCCGACGACTCCATGTTCGATGTCGGAGCACCCGTGCGCTTCCCCGAGTCGTGGGTGAACCAGGCGATCCTTGCTCAGCAGCCAGTGGTGACGTCGATCCAGATATCGGAATCGCTGATCACGGGCCGAACCCAGGAGGACGCAGAATGGACGCTCGTGTGCGTCCCACTGCCGGGATGGCAGGATGGGGCGGCATCGATCGGCATGTTGTTGCGCGAAGACGAGACCCCATGGGGGACGCGGTTTGTCGAATGGCTGACAGCGTTCGGGGAGCTCCTGAGCGAACTCAAATTCAGGATCGACGCCGAGCAAGGAGCGGAGTGGCAAGAAGAGACCGCGGCGTACCTTCGCGATGCCGCCTCGACCCTGAACAGCGTGGCTCCCGAGCGGTTCGCGAATGCGCTCGACGCCGTGCTCGAACGCGGAGCCAACCTGTTCGACCTCCCCGAGATCGAGCTCTGGTCCGTGAACACCAAAAGCGAAAAGTGTCGCCCTCTCTCGGCTCCGCTTCGACCGCTGTTCCGTGCCGATGACTCGACGATCGGTCCGCTTCTCTCCGTCGCGCGCAGTTCCAAGAATCTCATCCGGAATCGCCACGTCTTTCTTCCACTCGAAAGCGAGAGTCACGTGTTTGTCCTCGCAGTCGGTCCGCTGGACGAGCGCGTGCGGGATGCGGCAGTGCCGCTGCTGGAATCGCTTCTGGTCGTGATCGAGCGAGCGGAGCGGCGAGTTACGGCAGAACGACGCGCGAAGTTGGCATTCAACGAGTCGCCAATCGGCGTTCTGCTGTGCGACAGCGAGTTCAAACTCATCACCTGCAACGAAGCGTTCGCCTCGTTTCTCGGGTTCGCAACCACAGACGAGGTGGTTGCAACCGGCATCGAAGCGGCCCTGACGGTGCTGCAAGGCAAGTTCAGTGCTGGCGCGTACGAGCTCCCGCTCAACCGTGTCGATGGTGCAGAAGTGTGGGGACGCATCCATGCGACACCGATTGAGGGAGTCGGTCCCGGTCAGGAGTCCTGGCTGGTTCACGTGGAGGATGCAACCGACCGACGACGCGATGAGGAGGTGCTTCGACATCAGGCTTCTACCGACGAACTCACCGGACTCGCCAATCGCCGAGTGCTGACCCGTTCCCTCGACGAGACGATTCGTGACGGGGTAGCGCCAACAGTGCTCCTACTCGACCTCGACCGGTTCAAGGCAGTGAACGACTCGCTCGGCCATGATCAAGGAGATGAACTCCTGCGAGTCCTGGCCGATCGCCTTCGACTTGCGGTTCGGCCGGGTGACTTGGTTGCTCGTTTGGGTGGAGACGAGTTCGCGATTCTGCTCGGGTCGTCATCGGACAGCACCGATGCCGAACTCGTGGCCAACCGGCTCGTGGAACTCTTCGATGAACCGGTGATTTTGGCCGGGCAGTCGATTCAGCCGGGAGCGAGCATCGGCATCGCCAGCCTCAGCCCGCCCACCACTGGATCCGAGGTCCTCCGGGCGGCCGACACTGCGATGTACCAGGCGAAAGCGGCGGGTGGATCTCGTAGCGTCACCTTCGATCAGAGCATGCTGCGAAAGGCATACGATCAGCTTCAGCTCGAGGCAGGCTTGCGTCGTGCGCTCGACAGCGGCGAACTCTCGGTCCACTACCAACCAGAAATCGCACTCGACAGCGGCCGGTTCCTCGGGGCAGAAGCGCTTGTCCGATGGGAACACCCGGTTCGCGGCCTGATGCACGCCCGCAACTTCTTGGGCACCGCCGAAGAAGTAGGCCTTCTCTCGGAGATCGGTTCGTACGTCCTGCGAGCAGCCTGTGCAGAAGCGTCGTCGTGGGCCGATCACAACACCCTGGTCCGCGTCAATCTGTCGGCCTCACAACTTCAAGAAGCCGATTTGTTGACGGTGATCGCTGACGCACTGTCGGATGCAGGACTCGAGCCGCACCGACTCTGTATCGAACTCACCGAGGCGTCGATGACTGCAGATCTCGAACGCTCTGAGCATGTGCTCTCCCGCCTCCGCAGTCTTGGTGTCCGCATCGCTCTCGATGATTTCGGCACCAGCTTTGCGTCATTGGCCCACCTCAAGCGCCTCGGCGTCGACACCGTGAAGATCGATCAATCGCTCGTTCGAGATCTCGACAGTCCCGGTTCCGATGATCTCCTCGTCCGGTCGATCGTTTCGCTCGCCGAGGCACTCGACCTCGAGGTCGTGGCTGAGGGGATCGAGACGCAAGCTCAAGCCGAGGCACTGCTTCGGATCGGGTGCACTCGGGCCAAGGGCTATTTCTATGCTCGGCCCATGCCAATCGGTGAGTTGACGAAGCAGCTTTCGATCGACCAGCACTGAGGTCGTTCACCACCAGCGAATGTCGTCCTCAGAGACGAAACTCGCCGGCACGCACGCTGCTGACGACGCCGACCAGTTCGCGGCTGATCGCTGCATCGAGCACGTCCGGATCCACCGAGTTCGCCCACAGTCGGCCGCCTCCATCGAGACGGAGCGCAGCCACTGCGCGCTCCGCCCCCTGGTGACCATATTCGACGGTGATGCCTTCGATCGTGGCCTTGCCGGACGAGTCGGGTGCAGCCATCGACGTCGCGGTTTCGGCCCGGTCCAGAACGGTCACGGAGGGAAGCGATTGCGGTGGGGCGGTCGAGTAGACGCCGAACGAATGCTTGGCTGCATGGCCGCCGTTTCCCTGCACCAGGCCGAACGTGCCAGGTTCGGCCCGTAACGTTCGCACCATGGCGATGAGGGACTGGCCGGCTGCAAAGTTGAGCGGTGCCCCCATGAAACCGAGGCCACCGGTGACCGTCAGAGGACGTTTTGGAGACAGCCCCAACGCAGACGCGGTGTAGCGAACGATCGAAGGGAAGCAGCCGTAGAGGTCGACATGATCGATCGCGTCGATCGGTCCCCAGCGCTCGACGACGAGCGCAGCAGCGGCATCGAGGCCGGGCACGGTGTCGATCCGCTCCCGGAGCAGGAACGAGTCGGAGTCGCTCGCCCGGATCGTGTCATGAAGGTAGACACGGCGGTCGTGTGCGACCCCGAGACGGTCGGCCGCTGCGCTGCTGCACACGACCAGCGCTCCAGCCTGATCGACTCGATTGTTGGCACACATCGCCTTGGTGTAGGGCCACGACACCATCCGGTTGTCCGCTGCGGGTGTGCGAATCGCCGCAGCGTCCATCGAGCGGACATCGATGTCGGGGTTGCTGGCTGCGACAGCGCTGTACCCGGCCCACAGCTCCGCTGCGCGGTCGCGCGCCTCGTCGAGGGATTCGCCCGCTCCGGCGCGCAGCGCGCTGTCGAATATGGCGTAGGTGTTTCTCGGCAGCTCACCCCCGCGCTCGACTGCATCGGACCGACCCATCTCGAGCGGGGTTCCCCACTGCTCGGGATCTTCCATCTCGGAGTCGTCTCGTGTTGTCACCTCGCGACCAGCGGTACGAAGCGCATCACGGGTGCGGTTCGCTTCGCCGCCGACGAAGACGGCAACGTCGATCTCTCCGGCAACGATCCGCTGCCCGAGCTCACCCAAAAATGCAACCGGCGTGTCACCACCCCACGTCGTGACGATGGTGTGAGCGGTCGGACAACCGATCTCGTGGGCAACGGCTGCAGCCGCATTGCGATGTCGATGGATGCCGCCCACGACCCCGACCGTTTCGACTGCCGACGGCGCAACGCCGGCGTCACCGAGGGCATCGATCGTGGCACGGGTCATCAGATCGATGGCATCGGCAGGGTGATCGACATCAGGCGTTCCGTTGGCGATCTGGGCTCGGCCGACGATGACAGGGGTGCGGGGATCAACAACGACGCAGTTGGTCATGAGGCGTAGGGTAGGGCGGCGCGAGGGCATGGGAGGCACCGTGGAGCTCGAACCCGATCGAATCCTGCTGACCGACCGAGTAGCGGTTGTGACCGGTGCGGGGGGAGGGATCGGAGCGGCCACGGCTGTCGCGTTGGCTCGGTTCGGTGCCGACCTCGCTGTATGTGATCGAGACGAGGACGGATTGGCGGCGACCACCGCACTGGTCGAGGCCGCAGGACGCCGAGTCAGAGCTGAGGTTCTCGATGTGCGAAACGCCGATGCAGTCGACAGCTTTCTGGCAGCCACTGCTCACGCCTTGGGCCCCGTCGGGATCGTCGTCAACAACGTCGGAGGCGGCTTTCACGCTGCGTTCGGCGAGGTGTCCGCCGGGGGTGAGGCGGCCCTCGTGGCCGAGAACTTCACCACGGTGACCAACACCGTGCGGGCTGCGCTGCCCCACCTCACCGAAGGTGCTTCCATCGTCAACGTCACCTCGGTCGAGGCTCATCACGCGTCGCCTGGTTTCGGGGTCTACGGGGCGATGAAGGCAGCCGTCGAGCAGTTCACCAAAACACTCGCGCTCGAACTCTCGGGGCGGGGCATACGCGTCAATGCGGTTGCACCCGACATGATCCCGACGCCCGGCGACACCGAGCTCGCAGTTGCGAGCGGTGCGATGTCCACCGAGCACCACGCCACGCCCCTCCGACGTGTCGGATCACCCGAGGAATGTGCGGCGGTGATCGTCTTCCTCGCCTCCGACCTTGCAAGTTTCGTGACCGGCGCAAGCGTGCCGGTCGACGGGGGGACCACCGCCGGTGGGCCATGGAAGGTTGCACTCGACGACACGTTTCGGATGTGACCGGCACACGGCCGGGATACTCGCGATCGATTCGAAACCCGAGGAGATCGTCAGCCTTCGATGAAGGCGCGGATCTCCTCTGCCGCTCGACCCGGATGGGTGAACGGCCCGAAGTGGGTCTCGCCGTCCCAGCACTCGAAGACGGCGCCCGGGATCTGTGCAGCAGCAAGCGGGGCGAACATGGCGGGTGCGTCGCCGTCGGTCGATCCGACCAGCCGGACGTCGGCGTCGATCGCAGCGACCCGGTCGAAGAGGGTGCCGTCGGCGTTTGCAAACGTGGCGGCCTCCGACTCCGGTGCGCACTTGAGCGACACGCCGTCGGCGTCGGGTCGAAAACCGAACCTGACATAGTCGTCCAGTACCGATGGATCGATGGCATCGAACGGCGGCCGCGAACGGTAGCGATCGATCGCAGCGTCAAAGGATTCGAATGTGGCCCGACGCTTTCGGGCCCCCTCGATGAGTGGGCTCGGGCCCCGTTTGTCGATTCCGGGGAAGACGATCGGCTCGAACAACCAGGCTCGCCGGATGCTTGTCGGGCGGCGGAGTTCGGTTCCGAGGATGACCGCTCCGCCCAGTGAATGACCGACGAAATCGAGCGGCTCATCGATCTCGAGCGCCTCGAGGACGGCACACAGATCGTCGACCATGCCGGCCCACTCGAACCGCCCGTTCGTCGGGGATGTGGAATCACCATGACCGCGCAGGTCGATGGCAAGGCACCGTCGAATGTCGAGAAGGCTCTCGGCGATGCGACGGTAGCAGTGGCCGTGGAAGCCGGTGGCGTGGACGAATACGAGAGGAGGCCCCTCACCGCCGAGCTCGTGGAACGCGACCGAGACTCCGTCGCTCGAGGCGACGTACTGGGTTCGACTCTGCCCGTTCACGAGTCGCTCGGCGGTTCGGGCCGCATGCGGTGGAGCGGCTCTCCTACGGGGCCTGGTGCGTCGAGGCGGGCCATGCGGGTGACTCTATGACCTCCACCGTCGAAGGGAGAGATCCACATCTAGCGAAGGACCAGCGCTGCCCACTCACCCTCGACCTGGCGAGTGTCGATCTGGCGTTCGTGGGCGGCGCAGACCCGCGCCTCCTGTTCACCCTGAAGGATCCCGCCCACCACGAGGGTCGCGAACTCGGCTGTGAGCAACGGGCCGAGGTGCTCGTGGAGATCGATTGTCATGTTGCACAGCCCGACATCGAAGTGGCCCTTCACCTCGCATGCATCACCCATCGAGAAGCGGACGCGATCGGCAACCTGGTTGGCAGCGCAGTTGACAGCAACCGCATCAGCAGCGGCTGGGTCGGTGTCGACTGCGGTGACACTGGCGCCGAGGAGCGCAGCAGCGATCGCCAACACGCCGCTGCCGGTACCGAGATCCACGACGCGGCTCCCGGGCGAGACCAGTCCGGGCAACAGGCCGAGCAGGAGTCGGGTCGACGGGTGGCTCCCGCTACCGAAGGCAGCCCCCGGATCGATCACCAGGTTGGCCGCGTCCGGAACGGTGTCGAGCCAGGGCGGACGGATCACGAACGGACCGGCCCGGTACACCTCGGCGAAGGCGCGCCAGGCATCGAGGCCTTCGCGATCGTCGACCTGGAGGCATGTCGCCCCGAGACGTTTGGCGGCGAGCAAGGCGGCTGCCTCGTCGTCGAAGGCTCCTCGTAGCACACCGTCGAGTTCCTGCACACCGATGGCCCCAAGGGCCCACAGCGTGTCAACCAACAGATCGACCTCGCTCCCCGGGCGATCGGGTGCGCACGTCACGTCGACCAGATGATGCACGCTCAGAGTGTCTCGCCCTCGTTGCCCTGCTGGCGGAGGAAGCGCTCGAACTCGGCGGCCAGATCATCGGCATCGGGTAGGGCAGCCGCGGTGGAGCGGTCGTAGCGTTCCTCGAGGCGACGGACGTAGAGGGCAACCTCGTCGTCGTCTTGCATCGCCGCGTCGACGCGGGTTTCCCAGTCCCGGGCGTCTTGGTCGAGGCTGGCCCAGGGGGTGCGCACCCCGGTCACCCGTTCGAAGCGCTCCAGCAAGGCGCGCGACGCCTTCGGGTTGGGGGTGCCAGAGACGTAATGCGGTACGGCGACCCGTAGTGACACGGCAGGCACGCCCTGCGCCTCCAGATGTTGATGCAGCACGCCGATCACACCGGTCGGCCCCTGGTACGAGGGCTGATCGAGACGCATCAGGGTGGCGAGGTCAGGATCGGTCGTCGACCCGGTGATGGTCGGGGGCCGCGTATGGGGGATCTCGGCGATCATCGCACCAAGGGTGATCACCATCGCAGCGTCGACAGCCACTGCGACGTCGTGGATCGTCTCACTGAACGTTCGCCACATCAGATGGGGCTCGACACCATCGATCAGGACGAGATCCCGAGCGTCGGAGGCGTTGGTCAGAATATGAATGCGGTTGGTCGGCCAGTCGATCACCCGTCGGCCGTCGTCGTCGATGCGGACGACCGGTCGACGCTCGGTGAAGTCGAAGAACGGATCGGCGTCGATCTCGCCGACCGGCAGTGCGTTGCTGCTGCGCAGCGACGCAAGCGCCCCGGTTGCCGCGCCCCCGACGTCGAACAGGCCCTCGAACGCGGTGACGAGCAACGGTGCGCGCAGCGGAGGCAGATCATCGGTCCAGCGGAGAGGGTCCACGCGACCAGCATGCCCGCCCCGGGGTGCGAGTGCCGACCCCAGCTCAGTCGAGGCGCAGGACCCGTCGAGCGTTGTCGCGCAGGAACTTGGGCCACACATCGTCACGGAGCGGCAGATCGCGGAGCTGCTCGAAGATACGGTCGAGGGAAAGGCCCATCGGGAAGTAGCCGGCGTAGATGATCTTGTCGGCGCCCCGAGTATTGGCAAAGTCGATGATCGCCTTCGGGTAGTGCTTCGGAGCGAATGCTGACGTCGAATAGTGGAGGCCGGGCCATTTGAGCATCAGCTTTACAGCAAGGTCCTCCCACGGCTCGCAACCATGGCGGGTCACGAAGGTCAGTTCAGGGAAGTCGTACATCACCTGGTCGATCCGCTCGACATGTTGGGGGGCTGCCGGAACCCGCGGTCCGGGGATCCCGGCGCAACAAAAGATCGGGATGTCGAGTTCACAGCAGAGGGCGTAGAGGGGGTACATGAGCGGTGCGTCGATCGGCACCTGGGGCATCCGGCCGGACGGGAACGCCGTGATCGCCCTGAGCCCGATCTCGTCGTGCAGCCGACGCACCGTGCGGATCGCTTCGACTCCCTGGTTGGGATCGGGCTCGAAGCAGGGGATGAACCGGTCGGGATGCTCGGTCACGCAGCGGAGGCCCTCGCCCTCACCGTCGGGCCGAACACCGACCATGGCGATCTCGACGCCACATCGATCCATGAAGGGAAGGAGCAAATCGGGTCCCTGAGGCGGCTCCTCCAGGGATCCGTCGGCGTTGCGGGCCTGGTCGGAGAACGGCACATCCTTGAACATGTACTGCGCGGGAAAGTTCATGTTGGCCGACTCGGCGTCTTTGAGCGCCCGTTCCAAGAACGCGTAGCGATCCTTGCCAGTGGTGCCTGCGGTGGTCCCCATCATCGTGTCGATGACGCCGATGCCGTCGGGAAAGGCCATGGATCCTCCCTGGAGCCGAGTGGTGGCCGACCCTACCGTCACCGGTACCGTCGGCCCGAATGAAACCGGAGACGATCACCTTCCTATCGGGTGCAGTGGCCCTGGCGGCTGACCGCTATGGAGACCCGGCAGATCCGCCCGTGGTGTTTCTGCACGGCGGGGGTCAAACCCGACACTCGTGGGGTCGAGCCGCCGCCGCCGTCGCCGACGTCGGCTGGTGTGGGTTCACCATCGACCTGCGCGGGCACGGTGAGAGCACCTGGGACCCGACCGGCGCCTACGGCCTCGACGACTACGCCGGTGACCTTGTCGCCGTGTTCGACCAACTCGGGCGAGAACCGGTGGTGATCGGCGCGTCGCTCGGCGGACTCGCCGCCATCCGCGCCATGGGTGGCCTTCGACCCGGCAGTGGTCGAGGACTGGTGTTGGTCGACATCGTTCCGGCGATGGAGCGGGCCGGGACCGATCGCATCGGCGACTTCCTTCGGGCCCATGTGCAGACCGGGTTCGCATCGCTGGAAGAGGCTGCAGCGGTTGTCGCCGCCTACGCACCCCGCGCCGATCGATCGATCGATCCTGACGGGCTCCGAAAGAACCTGCGGAAGCGCAACGGTCGCTGGTACTGGCACTGGGATCCGGCCTTTCTCATGTCGGACCCCGACCGTGACCCGGCCGACATCTTCGACCCGGAGATGTTGACCGACTGCGTCCGCCGGATCGCAGTACCCAAACTCCTTGTTCGGGGTCGCATGAGTGACGTCGTCTCCGAAGCGGGTGCCCGCCGGTTCCTCGCCGAGGTTCCCGACGTCGGGTATGTCGATGTTGCCGATGCCGCACACATGGTGGCCGGTGACCGCAATGATGCCTTCCGGACTGCCGTCATCGACTTTCTCGCCGAGGTTGGCTGAACAGCACCGAACGCCTCGGCACCGGGCGTCACGGGCCGAAGAGCAGAACGGGGCTGACGGTGCCCCTAGGCGTCGCGGTAGAGTCGAACGATGCGGACTCGTTTCGCCCGTGCGTGCCTCGTCGTCGTCATCGTTGCGACTCACCTCAGCGTTGGTGTGTCCTCGGCAAACGCGGCGGACGCCCTCGATGCTCCGGCCGACTACTACAGCACCGTCGATGCCTCCTCGGCAGCAGCGCTGCGCGTCACCCTGCACGACGTGATCGATGATCACGAACGCGTCCCGTACACGAGTTCGACGCGGACCGACACCTGGGACGTACTCGAGGCCGCCGATCAGGATCCGTCCGATGCCGGGCGGATCCTCGACGTCTACCGCAATGCGTCGTACCCGAAGTTCGGCGCCGGGAACGACTTCTACAACCGTGAACACGCCTGGCCCCGCTCGTACGGGTTCCCGGACAATCTCGTCAGCAGCTATCCCTACAGCGACGCACACGCCCTCTTCCTGTCGGACTCTGGCTACAACTCGTCTCGTGGCAACAAGCCCTACGCCGTGTGCTCATCGGCCTGCGACGAGAAACTGACCGACACGAATGCAGGCATCGGTGGCGGGTCGGGCCTGTATCCCGGGAACTCGAACTGGACGACCGGCGTGGGTGCCACCGGCACCTGGGAGACGTGGGGTGAGCGACGCGGCGACGTGGCTCGGGCGCTGCTGTACCTCGACGTGCGCTACGAGGGCGGCCAGCACAGTGCAGGGATCGACGAACCCGACCTTGTCCTGACCGACGATCGAAGCCTGATCACTGTCTTCGAGTCGAACACCACCGGTACCGCCTACATGGGCCTGCTGAGTGTTCTGCTCCAGTGGCATGCCGACGATCCCGTCGACGACCGAGAGCGAGCCCGCAACGATGTCGTGTTCGCCGCCCAAGGCAATCGGAACCCGTTCATCGACCGCCCGGAGTGGGTTTCGTGCGTGTTCGAATCGTCCTGTGGCGGGGTTGACACCGAAGCGCCAGTGCTTCCCGATGCCCTGAGCGCCGACCCCGGTGACGGGCTCGTGACCCTCTCATGGGCCGCAAGTCCGTCCCCCGACCTTGCGGCCTACACCGTTCATCGGTCCGACGACGCCACGACATGGGTCGCACTGGCATCGACCCCGCCAGGCGTGACGACCTTCACCGACGACACCGTCAACAACGACACGACCTACAGCTACGCCGTCTCGGCGACCGACGACAGCAGCAACGAGTCACCATGGACCTCCACGGTCTCGGTGACCCCACGTGCCGACGAGGGTGGAACCGATCCGTGGATCAACGAGTTCCACTACGACAACAAGGGCAGGGATGCCGGTGAGTTCGTCGAGATCGCCGGTCCCGCGGGAACCGATCTGAACGGATGGACACTGGTCGGCTACAACGGCGCCAACGGCTCGGCGTACCAGACCGTTGGACTGCAGCGTGTGCTGGCCGACCAGCAGAACGGGTTCGGAACCGTCACGGTCGACCTCGGCACGATCCAAAACGGCGCCCCCGACGGCCTTGCGCTCGTCGACAGCGAGGGTCGAGTAGTCGAGTTTCTCTCCTACGAGGGCGACCTGCTCGCCACGAGTGGGCCGGCTGCGGGCCAGACCGCCCTCGACATCGGCGTGTCCGAATCGGGATCGGACCCCAAGGGCCGCTCGTTGCAGCGGGTCGGCACCGGGCAACGGGCTGCCGACTTCTCGTGGCAGCCTCCCGCGATCGACAGTCCGGGAGTCCCCAATGCCGGCCAGACCTTCTCCAACGGGGGCGGTGGGGATGACACAACACCACCGTCGACCCCCACCGGGCTCACAGCAGCAGCCGGCGTCGACGACGTGTCGCTCACCTGGGATGCGGTCACCGCATCCGATCTTGTCGGCTATCACGTGCTTCGGTGGTCGAACGGGGCCACCGAGCCTGAACGTCTGACGACAACCCCGGTGGCTGCGACGGTGTGGATCGACTCCGGGGCGTCCAACGGGAGTTCCGTCACCTACGCAGTGACCGCCGTCGATTCCTCCGGCAACGAGAGCCCAGCCAGTGGCTCGATTGCGCCTCCGGTCGCAGCCTTCACTTCGGCGGTGACCGACCTCGACGTGACGCTCACCGATGCGAGCAGTGACATCGATGGTGCGATCGTGTCGAGGTCATGGGACTTCGGCGACGGCGCCACCTCATCGGCGACAAACCCGTCCCACCGCTATGGGGTCAGTGGGAGTTACCTGGTCGTCTTGACCGTGGTCGACGATTCCGGCTCATCGGCGAGTACGAGCCAGACCGTCACCGCGGGTTCACCGGTGGCCGAGTTGACCGTGGTCTCGATGACCCCGAGCCGTCTTGCCCAGAACACGACCACCGATGTGACGGTCAGCGGGACCGGGTTTGTCGACGGTGCAACCCTCTCCTTCGTCGGAGGGAGTGGGCCGGCGCCGACCGCCTCCAGGGTGGTCGTGGTCGACGGTGACACGCTCACCGCCACCATCCGAATCAAGGCTGGGGGTCCCGGCAAGATCCGCCGGTGGGACGTGGTGGTGACCAACCCGGACGGAACCTCGGCCGTGCTCACCGATGGACTCGTCGTCGAACCCTGAGCGGTGACGGTGCAGCCTGTTCGTCTCTGCGGTTGACAATCGCCACGCTGGCGTTACCCTCTAGAACCGTGAAGCGCCTGTCCCTGTCCCTGCTTCTTCTCATGTAGGCGAGCGCCCCATACCGGCGCTCGCCGAACCCCTCGTGCCCTCGTGGCTCGGGGGGTTCTGCGCTTTTCAGTACCCTTTTCGCCAGCCACCCCGTGAGGGAGAGACCCATGACGACCATGCCTTTCGAAAAGTACCGGCCCTATCCGGCCGTGGAACTTTCCGATCGAACCTGGCCGGATGTCCGACTCGAGACCGCCCCGATCTGGTGCTCGGTCGACCTTCGAGATGGGAACCAGGCGCTTGTCGACCCCATGGACAGCACCCGCAAGCGCCGCATGTGGGATCGACTTGTTGCGATCGGTTTCAAGGAGATCGAGGTCGGGTTCCCGGCTGCCTCCCAGACCGACTTCGACTTCGTTCGGGAACTGATCGAGGATGACCTGATCCCCGACGACGTCACGATCCAGGTCCTGACCCAGTGCCGCGACGACCTGATCACCCGGACGTTCGAGTCGATCGCAGGCGCAAAGAACGCCATCGTGCACTTCTACAACTCGACCTCGACCACCCAGCGGCGGGTCGTGTTCCGCACCGATCGTGCCGGGATCATCGACATTGCGGTCGGCGGGGCGCGGCTTTGCAAAGAACTGCGCGATGCCACCCCACATCCCGAGCGCATTCGCTTCGAGTACTCGCCAGAGTCCTACACGGGCACCGAACCCGAGTTCGCCGTCGACGTCTGTGAAGCGGTCATGGACGTCATCGAACCCACGCCCGACAATCCGCTGATCTTCAACCTGCCGGCCACGGTCGAGATGTCGACCCCAAACCTGTACGCCGACATGATTGAACGCTTCTTGCGCGACGTGAAAAATCGCGACGCGATCATTCTCTCGCTGCACCCGCACAACGATCGCGGCACAGGGGTTGCAGCGGCAGAGCTCGGAATGATGGCCGGCGCCGATCGAGTCGAGGGCACCCTCTTCGGCAACGGCGAACGCACCGGCAACGTCGATGTCGTGACGATCGCGCTGAACCTGTTCACCCAGGGCGTCGACCCCGAACTCGACTTCTCCGACATCGAGGAGGCGCGCCGGGTGTTCGAGTTCTCGAACCGGATGACCGTGCCGGACCGCCAACCGTATGTCGGTGATCTGGTGTTCACCGCGTTCTCCGGATCGCACCAGGATGCCATCAAGAAGGGCATGGCCGACATCTACGACGTGCAGCCGGGCGAGCCGCTCGAAGGTGAGTACGACGTGTGGGATGTGCCCTATCTGCCGATCGATCCACGGCATCTCGGCCGCAGCTACGAGGCGGTGATTCGGGTGAACAGTCAGTCGGGCAAGGGCGGTGTTGCCTACGTGCTGCTGCACGAGTACGGGCTCGACCTTCCCCGGCACCTGCAGGTTGACTTTGCCAAGAAGATCCAGGCTGTCACCGAAGACACCGGTACCGAGATCACCTCCTATGAGATCCAGCGCCGGTTCATGGCCGAGTACGTCGAACCAGACAGTCCGAGCGTCGAGATCATCGGGCATCGATCCTCGAGTGACACGCTCGAGTCGGGCACCACCACCCTCGAGGCCAAACTGATCGTCGACGGTGCTGAACAGATGGTGCAGGGGGAGGGAAATGGACCCATCGACGCGTTCGTGCACGCATTGCACACTGCTGGGCTGTTCGACGGCAAGATCGTCGACTACACCGAACACACGATGGGGACGGGCTCCGATGCCACCGCCGTCGCCTACGTCGAGGTCGACACCGGGGCGCGCGACACAACCTGGGGGGTTGGCCTCCACGAGTCGATCGTGTCGGCCTCGCTTCGCGCCATCGTGTCGGCGGTCAACAACCTGAACCGCTGACGACGACTGCTTCCCCTGCCCCCGCCTAGGCTCGCCGACATGACGACGACGAACCGCAATCGCCTCGCCTCGATCCTGCTCTGCGTGATCGGACTGTTCGCCGTCTCGTGCGGCAGCCCCAACGACACAGCGACCGGAGGCGATGTATCGACAGGGGACGCGGCGGCCGAGACAGCAGACGACACTGCTGCGACGGCGGCCGAGTCCGATGAGGCGGACGAGGACAGTGCCGACGAGGCAGCCGACACCGATGCTTCGGCAGAGGCCTATTGCAGGGCCAAAGCACAGGCCGAAGCGCTCCTCGACGACGTCGATCCGTTCGACCCGGAGTCGGTCGAGATCGCGATACGCAAACAAATCGAACTCATCGAGGCCGCCATCGACCTCGCCCCCTCTGCGATTCGAGACGACCTCCGCATGCTCCGGCAGAGCTTCGACGACTACGTCGAGGTACTGGAGGAGAACGGATGGGATCTCTTCGCCGCCTCTGCTGCCCTCGAAGAACTCGACGCCAGGCCCGGCCCTGAGGCCGCCGAAGACCGACTCGATGCGTGGGAGGACGCCAACTGCGAGGGTGCGGACGACGACACCGATGACGAAGACGCCGTTGGCGACGATCCCTTCGCCAGCCCCGAGGCGCTCGAGGCGATGTTGTCGAGCGAAGCCGGCCGAGCATTGATGATCGAAAGCATGATCGAAGACGGCGAGCTCAGTGCCGAACAAGCCGCCTGCCTGCTCGACAACCTCGATGTCGAAGCGTTGGTGGCGCTCGCCACCGGCGACGAACCCAGCCCGGAGATCTTTGGGCTGTTCCTCGAGGTCGCCATGGTGTGCGGTCTCGAAGACATGTTCGGGTTCGACGAGCCAGCGGGCACGTCGGGAGACGAGTCGCCCCCCGACGTCGAGGTCATCGAGGCGATGCTTGCTACCGAGTCTGGTCGAGCACTGATCGTTGAAGGCATGATCCAAGACGGTCAGCTCAGCGCCGACCAGGCTGTGTGTCTGCTCGACAACCTTGACCTCGAGACCCTGGTCATCCTGCTCAACGAGGAGGACGAGGAACCACCGCCCGAGGTTGTAGTCAGCCTGCTGCTCCTCCTCGACACCTGCGAGCTGGGAGACCTGTTCGCCGAGTGAGTCGACTCGCTCGGCAGTGGGTCGGTGGGGCAGGGTAGAGGCCATGGCCTTCACGCTCATCCGGATCAACCACGTCCACCCCGACCCTGTCGACGGGACCGAGATGAGTGACCGGTATCGTGCGGCCCTCGACATCGCCGAGTTCCTCGACGAACGCGGGCTCAACGCAGTGCAGCTCGACGAACACCACGTCAGCAGTACCGGGTGGTCGCCAACGCCGATGATGACCGCCGGCATGATCGTGTCGCGCACCGAGCACGTGCTCTGCTTGATCGGTGCGCTTCTGCTGCCGCTGCACGACCCGATCCGGGTCGCCGAGGATCTGGCCGTGCTCGATCTGGTGAGCAAGGGCCGCATCGTCGTCACGGTCGGTCTCGGCTATCGACCGGTCGAATACGCAGCGATGGGCAAGGAATGGTCCGAACGGGGCCGCATCCTCGACGAGAGCCTCGACGTCTTGCTCAGAGCGTGGACCGGAGAGCCGTTCGAGCACAACGGCGAGATGGTGCAGGTCCTGCCGAAGCCGTTCAGTGAACCGCACCCAACCCTCATGATCGGTGGGTCGGCAAAGGCATCGGCCCGGCGAGCCGTGCGCCTCGGTCTCCCGTTCTCGATGGGTGGAAACAAGCAGGACGTCAAGGCGTACTACGAGGAGCTGTGCGTGCAGGCGGGCATTGCCCCGTTCGTCATCTGCCCCGAGGAGGCTCCCCAGATCGTGATCGTGGACGACCCCGACCGGGCCTGGGCCGAGCACGGGCAGCACTTCCTGCTCGAGGCGCAGACCTATCACGGGTGGCAACAGCCCCACCAGAAGTCGGTTGTCCACTCCCATGCCACCACCGTCGCCGAACTGCGCGACGAGGGGATCTACCGCTTCTACACCCCTGACCAGGCAGTCGAGCACGCTCGGGAGAAGGGGTCGCTCTCGCTACACCCACTGTGTGGTGGCATGCCGATCGACGTGGCGTGGCGGTGCGCCGAACTTGCCGCCGATTCGGTGCTCCAGGCCGACCAGTGACCGACTGGGTGACGCTCAGCGCTCGCGGCGGGCTTGCGTGTCACGACCTTGTCGGCTGGATGATGTGGGACGAGCGCGCAAAGGCAACCTTTGTCGACCTCGGCATGCCCAACCCGGACGCCTGGATCATCGCGTGGCGGCTCGCCACACTCGGCGACAGCCCACCTCCGGTGATGGCAGCGATGACGTATTCGATCAACCCCTCGATCATCGAGCGGGTGGCGGCGACGGTTCGGTCCCGCATGACCCACACGCAGGTGCTCGAGGCACTCGACGATGCCGTCGTCCCGGGACTCGAATCGATTGCTCCCGGGCTTGCTGCTGGGTTGGGCGGTGTGGCGGACGATCTCTGGCGGGCTGTCGACGCAACGTTCGGTGGCGCCCGACCGATGTTCGCTGCCGCCCGTGCTCTTCCCCGCAACGGCCGAAGCGCCGCCCTCTCGGCCTGGCATGCAGCGCATTGCATCCGTGAGCTTCGTGGTGACACTCACTGGGCGATCCTGGCGTCGGAAGGCATCGACGACGTACAGGCGGGCCTGCTGCACTCAGCGATGATCGATGTCGACGACTACGGCGACGAGGAATGGATTGCCCGCAGTCGAGGGGCTGACGACGCTGCCGTCGAGCGGGCCTGGGCTGCGCTCACCACCAGGGGCTTCGCGCTCGACCGGCACCTCACGGACGCCGGTCGAGCGTTGCGAGTCGACATCGAGCGTCGCACCGATGCAGTGACCGCCCCGGTATGGCAAGAGGTCGGCGAGGCGGTGACACTGCAGTTCCTCGACCTCGTCGAGCCACACCACGATGCTTTTGTTGCCCGTATCGATGCCACGGCAGGGCCTCGATGGATGCCGGCAGTGCGTGGCCCAAGGCCGACCTAGCGCAGCAACCGCAAGCGCACCGTCTTTGGCGGCGGGAACGGCGGCTCTTCCAGTCAGGACAGGACGTCTTGGGAAATGATCGTCTTCATGATCTCGCTCGTGCCGCCGTAGATCGTGGCAACCCGCGCGTCGGCGTAGGCAACACCGATCGGATACTCCGACATGTAGCCGTACCCGCCGAAGAGCTGAAGGCATCGGTCGGTGATGCGGTTCTGGAGTTCGGTGGCGTACAGCTTGGCCTTGGCAGCATCGGCAGCCGAGAGTCCGGCCTCGACATGGTCGACGATGCACCGGTCCATGAAGGCACGGGCAACGGTGACCTCGGTGGCGCACTCGGCCAGCACGAACTTCGTGTTCTGGAACGCAGCGATGGGCTGTCCGAAGGCGGTGCGGTCCTTCACGTAGTCGACGGTCCACCGCACTGCCGCCTCGGCAACGGCAACGCCGTTGATCGCAAGCGAGAGCCGTTCCTGGGCCAAGTTGAAGCTGAGGTACTCCATCGCCTTTCCCTCGTCGCCGAGCAGGTTGGTCTTGGGTACTCGCACGTCGGTGAAGAACAGCTCGGCGGTGTCGGCCGACTTCTGGCCGATCTTGTCGAGGTTGCGACCCCGTTCGAAGCCGGGCATCCCCCGCTCGACCACGAGCAGCGAGAGCCCGTCGCGCCCCTCGCCGGTGCGCACCACGGTGACGACGAGATCGGAGTTGATTCCGTTGGTGATGAAGGTTTTGGCACCGTTGACGACGTATTCATCACCGTCGGCGACTGCGGTGGTGGCGATGGAGGCAAGGTCTGAACCGGTGCCTGGTTCGGTCATTGCGATCGCCAGGATCTTCTCGCCAGACGCGATGCCGGGCCACCAGCGATCCTTCTGCTCATCGGTGCAGTAGGCGATGAAGTACGGCGAGACGATGTCGTTTTGCAGGCCGATGCCGTTTCCTGCGCCGCCCATGCCGGCGTAGGCGAGTTCTTCACTGACGACGGCATTGAATCGGAAGTCGTTGCTTCCGCCACCACCGTGGGACTCCGGCATGTTGAAGCCGACGAACCCGTGCTGCCCGGCCTTGGCGTAGATCTCACGGTCCATGATGCCGGCCTTCTCCCACTCGTCGAAATGCGGCTGCATTTCCTCGGCGATGAAGGCGCGAACGGCGTTGCGGAAGAGGTCGTGAGTTTCGTCGTAGATCGACGTCGGCATGAACACTCCTTGTCGGGACGGCACCGGCGTGCCGTGGATCGGCGCAGTCGTGAGACGCTACATCCCGCTCGGCGTGACAGCCCCGCCGGGTGGCCGCCGTATCGGTCAGATGCGGCGATCGTGCCCGTCCCAGTAGGGAGCTTTGAGCGTTTCGAGATACAGCTTGCCGTTGGGCTGGCGTGGAAGCCGGTCGTGGATATCGATCGACCGCGGCACCTTGTGGCGGCCGAGCCGCTCACGGGCGAAGGCGAGCAATTCGTCGGTAGTGGTTGTTTTGCCCTCGGCGCACTCGACCGCAGCTTTGACCTGTTCACCCCACTCCTCGTCGGGGATACCGAAGACAGCGGCATCGACGATGGCGGGGTGTTCGAGCAACACCTGTTCGACCTCGGCCGGATACACGTTGACACCGCCGGTGATGATCATGTTGGTTGCGCGATCGGCGAGGAAGATCCAACCGTCGTCGTCGACTCGACCCATGTCGCCCATCGTGAACACGCCGGGCCGCAGGTAAGCGGCCGCAGTTTTGTCGGGCGCATTCCAATACGAGAACGGTTGATCGCGACCGGGCGTGTGACAGAACAGGCGACCGACTTCGCCAGGAGGCAACCGGGCGTCGGCATCGTCGACCGCAAAGACCTCGAACCCCGGCACCGGCCGGCCCACGGTTCCGGGATGCTGCAGCCACTCAGCGCTGTCGACCCGGGTGAACACGCCAGCCTCCGATGTGCCCCAGTATTCGACCAGAATCGGACCGAGCCAGTCGATCATGCGCTGCTTCACGACCGGTGCGATCGGTGCGGCACCGTGAAGCACAACCTCGAGCGACGAGAAATCGCCGGCGCGCTGGTCGTCGTCGAGGCGGAGCATGCGCACCATCATCGTCGGAACCAGATGGGTGCGGCGGACCTGTTCGGCTTCGATCAATGCCACGGTTCGGGCGGCGTCGAAGCGACGCATGATCCGAAGCGTTGCTCCGTTGCACAGGTCGAAGAACGCGAATCCACCAACCGCTGCGTGGTAGGCGGGTCCGGTGACGAGGTGCACCCCGTCACCGTCGAGGGCGACGTCGGTGCCGGCCGTGGATTGGGCACGCAGCATCTCCGACACCGTTGCGGGAATCGCCCGCTTGACTCCCTTCGGGTGGCCGGTGGTTCCCGAGGTATAGGAAAACCGAGAGCCGGGTGGACCGTCGGATGGGAACGGTGCGGTGTCACCGGCTGCCACCAGCGCCTCGAACTCGGGGCCGAACCGAACGACGGCGCACTCGGTGGGCAGCAGAGGTGCGAGTTCGTCCTCTGCGAAGACGAGGGTGAGGTCGGCATCGGACACCACATAGTCGACCTCGGCCGGCGACAGCAGCCCATTGATCGGTACGAGCCAGGCCCCCGACACCAGCGCAGCCAGATACAACTCGAAATACTCGGCCCGGTTCTCGGTGAGGACACCAACATGTCCGCCCACCGGCACGCCGGCTGCTCGCATGGCGTGTCCGAGCCGTGTCGCTCGCTCATACAGCTCACCGAACGTCCGGACCGTCCCGAAGTCGTCGACGAGTGCACGACGATGCGGATCGTCGGTCGCGATGTCGAGGAACATCAGCCGCCTGTCGTCGACCAGTGCCAGGGTTCGCTGGGAAGGTTGAAGAACCCGAACTCGGGAGCGATCTCCGAGAGGGCGCGAAAGACGCTGCAATCACGGCAGCGGATGACCCGTCCGTCGAGGGTGAAATCGATCGCCAAGCCCAGTTCGTGCTGACTCAGACCGGGGCGAGCGGTAGGGGGCCGACACTGGCTGGCCGGCATCTCCCAAATGGCGTACTCGGAGGTGCCGCAGTTGGCCCGCCGCAGGCGGATCTGGCTGTCGATACTGCGATAGCCGCCGCCCGAGAGCTCGAAGCCGCGCGCCGACATGGCGGCCAGGATGCCGCGAACATTGTCTGCGATCAGTGCGTTGACCACGATGCCGTCGACCGTCACCAGTTCGATGTCGGCCCCGTCGGGAATGGTCACCTTCCCGCCGGCCGGGGGCAACCGGCTCGCGATTGCATCAGCGATGCGCTGCTCCTCGACGCGGATCTCCTCGGCGAGTGATGCCTCGAGTTGGGCGAGTGCTGCGGCCTCGCCGAGCCGCCGCTCCTGACGGGCGAGGGCAGCAAGCAAGAGGGTCTCTTCCAGCGCTCGGGCTGCAGCAAGCTCGTCGAGCCTGTCTTCCATCGCATCCCGGTACGTCGCAGCATCGACCCGGGCCTGTTGCGCCACCTCCCGTTGGAGCTCGAGCTCGGCACCAATCGTGCGTAGCTCGTCGAGTACGTCGAAGCTGTTTCCTGCTCCGATGTCGGCGAGTGTCTCGGCCCGGCTCGACTGCCACGGATCGTCACCGAGTGCGTCGAGATGATCGAAGCCCTGGAACGACACATACGAGTTGATCGCTGCATCGCGGAGCTCGAGGCGCGTGCGCTGCTGGAGGGACTCGAGGGCCATGATCGCACGATCGGCCTCTTCGGCTGCCGCTTCGGCGTCGGCGACCGCTCGCATAGCAGCGTCGACGGCTGCCTGTTGGCCGTCGACATGTGCCTGCGCCGCTGCGAGTGCCGCTTCGAGTTCTTCGACCTCGGCCAACTCGACCTCGAGCTCGACGGCCAGCGCCGCCGCTTCCTCCTGGACGGTCTTGCGCTCGTCTCGGAGTTCATCGGGCGTGGCCGCGGACGCAACGGTAGCGATTCCGGCAAGCCCCAGGATCGACGCGATGAAGACGACGACTCGTCGTTGTGGGGATGTCGACGAGGGGAGCAGGGGTGTCGTGGTCGGCCGCAACACAGCCCACGAGAGTACCGGTCGCCGCTCGACGCGTCACCCCGTCAGACCGTGCCGTCGACTCGAACTCCGTGTGGAATCGTGCGGGGAGCGGCGTTGAGCGCCTCCATGGCGAACCCGGCTGCTTCTTTGTAGCGGGCCATGAAGTGCTCGACCTCGTGGCGGGGCATGACATCGTCGATGTTGTCGAAGTACCCCCCACACCGATCGTCAACCTCACCGAGGATCGCCATGGGTCCGTGACCGCGGTTGCGAAGGACGAGGGCAGACACATCCTCGTGCAGTTGCTCCTCGAAGGCAGCAAGCGCGTCTGGGGTCACACCGTGCCGAAGGAACTGCGCGCCGAGCACGCGTGCGTCGACGATTGCCTGACTCGCTCCGTTGGACCCAACGGGGTACATCACATGGGCTGCATCGCCGATGAGGGCCATGCGGCCATCGAGCCAGGTCGGAGCTGGATCGCGATCGACCATCGGGAACTCCCACACGGTTTCGGCCCGTTCAACGAACGACGGCACATCGAACCAGTCCCACACCCAATCGGTGAAGTGGGGGAGAAAGGTGGATTTGTCGACCTCTCGATTCCACCCTGCGCTGGAGTCCCAGCCGGCCGCTGTGTCGAGCTTCAGTTCGAGCAGCCAATTTTGACGCTGAAGACCGGTGACGGGGTTGATCGGTCCGATCGGATAGTGCACAAAACGCTGGTCGAGGTTGCCGACGAGCATGAACGAGGCTCCAGTTCGGACAGGCGGCCCAAAGGCCGTGCCTCGCCACAGCATCATGCCTCCCCAGCGCACCGCGCCCTCGTTGGGCAGGAGTTGGCGGCGCGCTCCAGAGTTCAAGCCGTCGGCCGCGATGAGGATGTCGGCATCGACCTCGACGGTGCTGCCACCCTCCCGGTCCTCGAACGTGGCCGTGATGCCGTCGGCGGTGTTTCGGTACCCGACCAGGCGGTGGGCCTCCACGACTGCCTCGGTCCCACAACGCCGCCGCACCTCGTCCAGCAACAGGAGCTGCAGCTCACCCCGATGAACCGACCATTGGGGCCACTGGTAACCGGCCAGGAGACCTCGGGGTTCAGACCAGATGTCGTTCCCGCCTCGGCCCACCAAGGCCCACTCCTGCGTGGCGATCCCGATCTCGGACAGCCGGTCGGCCACCCCGAGATCGGTCAGTTCGCGAACGGCGTTGGGCAGCAGGTTGATCCCGACGCCGAGTGGCAGGATCCGACGCGACGACTCGAACACCCGGACCGGTACACCGATCTCGTGGCAGGTGAGGGCCATGGTGAGCCCGGCGATCCCACCTCCTGCAACGACGACGGTCATGATGGATCAGATCCGTTCGAAGTAGCGCTGCATCTCCCAGTCCGTGACGGCTGCTTCGGCCGCAGCAACCTCGGTGCGGAGATGATGGGTGTAGTGATCCACGACTGTGTCGCCGAAGAAACGGCGAGCAGCACTGCTGGCCTCGAACCGGTCGACCGCATCGCGCAACGTCGATGGGACCTGCTCGAGCCCGGTGGCGGTGTAGACGTCACCGGAGAACTCCGCAGGCGGTTCGATCTGATTACGAATACCGTCGAGACCGCTTGCGATCGCTGCGGCGAAGGCGAGATACGGGTTGGTGTCACCACCGGGAATGCGGTTCTCGATCCGAAGGCTGGCGCCTGAACCAACGACACGGAACCCGGCGGTGCGGTTGTCGGTCGACCACGCAATCTTCGTCGGCGCCCAGGACTGCTCTTGGTAGCGCTTGTAGGAGTTGATGGTGCCGGCCACGAATGGCATGAGGTCGGCAGCGTGGTGCATCCACCCACCGAGGAACCACCGAAAAAGGTCCGAGCGGCCGTCGGCGTTGGCCATGGCATCGTCAGCGGCGGCAAACGCGTTGCGGTCGCCGTTCCACAGCGACAGGTGGATGTGGCAGCTGTTGCCGGGCTGGGCTGCATCGGGCTTCGCCATGAACGTGACCGACACCCCCATGGCATCGGCGAGTTCTTTCATCGCCTGTTTCATCACGACGTGACGGTCGGCCATGGTGAGTGCGTCGGCAAAGCGGATGTTGAGCTCGTGCTGCCCCACCGCAGCCTCACCTTTGGAGTTCTCGACTGGCACGCCGCTGTCACGGAGGGCTCGGCGTGCTGCTCCGACATAGTCCTCGACCCGACTCGCCTGCAGGAGGTGATAGTCCTCGACATACCAACCCGCCGCCTCGAGATCGCGATAGCCCTTGGCGTAGGCATCGCGATAGGAGTCTCGAAACAGGAAGAACTCGAGTTCGCTCGCCGCCGCAGCGCTGAATCCCTCGGCGGCAAGTGCCTCGATCTGCGTCTTGAGAATCGACCGCGGGGCGACCGCGACCGGCTCGTGGGTCGCATCGTCGATCACATCGCAAAGGACGAAGGCGGTACCCGTGGTCCATGCCGCCTCCCGCAGGGTGGCGAGATCGGGGACGAGATGGACATCGCCGTACCCCCGCTCCCAGTTGGCGAAGGCGTATCCCTCGACCGGCTCCATCTCCATGTCGACCGTGAGGAGGTAGTCGCAGGCGTGGGTGCCGTCGTCGGCACACGAGTCGACAAAGAACTCGGCATCGAATCGCTTGCCCATCGTGCGGCCGTAGTGGTCGGTGAAGCCGACCACCACCGATTCGATCGACCGGTCGGCGGTTCGAGTTCGGAGTTCAGCGAGGTCCATGGCAGAGATCTTTGCTCAGTCGAGTTGCCCGGCGCATGCTGCCTCGAAGATCCGAGCGGCGAAGGCTCGATCGACCGGAATGGGGTTGGTTGCCGCCGACGGGTCGTCGATCGCGGCGGCCGCGATCGCTTCGACGGCGGCTGCGTCGACGCCGAGCTCGACGAGTGTGTCGGGGACGTCCATCGAGGCGCGCATCGCCATGATGTGGTGGAGGAAGCCGTCGAAGCCACCCGCAATGCCCGTGTAGGCCGCCAGCTGTTCGATCGTCGACTCGATCGCAGCGCGATTGGCGACGAGCACGTACGGCATCAACGTTGCATTGGTCATGCCGTGGTGGGTGTCGAATGTCGCACCGATCGGATGTGCCAGTGCGTGCATCGCCCCGAGCCCCTTCTGGAACGCGACGGCCCCCATCCCCGCTGCGGTGAGCATCTGGCCCCGAGCCTCCAGGTCGCCGGGCGAATCGACCGCGACCGGCAGGTGCTCGAGCACCAGTCGGCAGCCCTCCATGCCGATGCCGTGCGACATCGGGTGGTGGGCTGGTGAGCAGATCGCTTCGAGCGAGTGAGACAGGGCGTCGATGCCGGTGCCGACCGTGAGCGTCCGGGGCAGGCCGACCGTCAATTCAGGGTCGGCGATGACGATGGTCGGCAACATCTTCGGGTGGAACACGATCACCTTGCGACGCTGTGTCTCGTCGATGATGAGCCCGGCTCGGCCCACCTCGCTACCCGTCCCTGCGGTGGTCGGCACGGCGATGATCGGTGCGATCGCAGCAGGGTCGGCGCGGGTCCACCGGTCGGCGACATCCTCGAAGTCCCACAGCGGTCGGCTCTGCCCGGCGTGAAAGGCCACGACCTTGCCGACGTCGAGTGCGCTGCCCCCGCCGATCGCGATCACGCCGTCGTGGTCACCGCGCCGGAACATGTCGGTCCCGGCCTCGACGTCGCGGCCGGTCGGGTTCGGGCGGAGGTCGCTGAACAGTCCGTACTCGACTCCCGCATCACCGAGCAGTGACACGATCGACTGGACCGGTGGGAGGTCGACCAGACCTGGATCGGTGACGATCAGCGGCTTGGCGATGGCGGCTTCGACACAGGCGTCGGCGATTTCGACGACACGACCGACACCGCTGCGGATCTGCGTCGGATAGCTCCAGGTGGTGGTCATGATCGTCAGTCGTTCTTGGCGGTGAGTCCGCCATCGACCGGAATGATTGCGCCCGTGATGAACGAGGCAGCCGGCAGGG
>Ga0181588_10000533_pt1 | contig 34276 bp, 30 predicted proteins | sample 071ome_26_FD_148607 | JGI IMG/M metagenome (GOLD analysis project Ga0181588, IMG submission 148607) | Coastal salt marsh microbial communities from the Groves Creek Marsh, Skidaway Island, Georgia - 071409BT metaG (spades assembly) | ecosystem: Environmental > Aquatic > Marine > Intertidal zone...
GTACCCCCCCCCTTTAGTTCCAGTAAGGTTGGCGGATTTCTGACGATGCTGTCAACTCACTCGTGGGCAACGTTCACGTTGGGTCTCTCTCAAATGAGGTCTAGATATTGTCTCGGCGAGGTGATACGATTGTCAGAAATGCGTCGTGGCCCGGTCGCAGGCCGGTTAGACCACGCCGCAACTAGGGGAGGGAATATTTAACGTGATTTCACGCAAGCAATACCGCAACAGAGTGGCAATTGCTGCTGTGGCAGTATTGTCGCTCACCGTTGCATCATGCGGTGGCGACGACAGCGACAGCGACACCGCACCGGCCACCGAAGCCCCGGCTGCGACGGAGGCCCCGGCTGCGACGGAGGCCCCGGCCGCGACGGAGGCCCCGGCCACTGAAGAGCCGATGGTCGCCGATGGGACTCCGATCAAGATCGGTCTCGTGTATTCCGAGACCGGCCGAACCGCCAGCACCTACGGCATGACTGATGGTGTCGCCAAGGCGTGGGCTCGGTGGGTCAACGAGGAGATGGGCGGCGTGAACGGCCACCCCGTCGAGATCGTCGCCGAGGACGGAGAGTCCACCGGCGAAGGCGCTGTCGCCGCCGCTCAGAGGCTGCTCGACGCCGGAGTCGTTGGCATCCTTGTCCAGGACTCGACGGCCGAGAATGCGATCGCTGAGACGATCACGGCCGCTGGCATCCCGATGATCGGTGGTACGGCCAACAACCGTCCGATGGACACTGCCGATGCTCATTGGCCGAACACGTACTTCGTGACCTCACCGTCCAACCCAGCGACGGCCGCCTCGACGATGGTCGCTACCAAGGGAGCGGGTCTGTCGTCCTTCTCCGCAGCGGTGTGTGCCGAGGTCCCGGCGTGCGCTCAGGCCGGCGGGCTGTACGGGATCGTCGGACCGATGATCGACGTGGAGTACAAAGGGCTCGTGACAGTCGGTGCTGCCGACCCGAGCTACACCGCTCCCTGCCTCGAGCTGAGCAACCTCGGTGCCGAAGTGATCAACCTTGGTCTCGCTCCGCAGACTGCGCTCTCTGTGATCGACGAGTGCCTGCTTCAGGGATTCACCGGCGCCTTCTCAGCGGCGAACAACAGTGTCACGGCCCCCGACTTCGAGACGCTCGACATCCGCCTGGTCGGTGCCCTGAACGGCTTCCCGTGGTGGGCGGACGCCGAGCCGGTGCAGCTGTACCGTGACATCAACGAGAAGTACGGCGATGGCGACGACGTTCGCAACTCGTCGGCGACGAGTACCTGGTCGGCGCTCGAGCTCTTCCGCAAGGCGATGGGAGAAAACGGCCCGGCTGGCGACGCCGACGTCACTGCTGCCGACGTGATCAGCGTGTACCAGGCCATCTCGGGTGAGACTCTCGACGGCCTGTTGGCCGCACCGGTCAGCTACGTGGCCGACGGCTTCCAGCCCGGTCTGAGCTGCTTCTGGATTTTCGACATGCAGGGCGGCAAGTTCTCGTCGACCAACGTGGGCGACTCCGGCAACGGAGCCTCCGGCGACCTGCAGACGAGCTGCTTCAGCCTCGGCTGATCGATGTAACAACTACGCGAAAACAACGAGCAGGAGCCGGTGGCCACGGTCACCGGCTCCTGTTGCGTTCGGCGCCAGGACTCCCATGTCGATATGGTTGACGGCCGTGTCAAGTTCGTTCCCGATCTCGACCTCGATGCCGTCGGGGCACGGAGAGGAACGACTGCTGAGCCGGGAGTTCTTGACGCTCGCCGCTGCGACGATGCTCTACTTCGTCGGAATGGGGGCGTCCAACCCGCTGATGCCGAAGTTCGTCGTCGAGGAACTCGGTGGTACCGAGGCGACCGCTGGCCTCGTGATGGGAAGTTTCGCTGTCGCAGCACTCTTCACTCGGGTCGGATTCGGACGGCTCGGAGACCGCCGAGGCGCCAGGCGCTTGCTGGTGATTGGTTGCGTCACGTCGACGCTCGGGTTGTTGCTGCTGCTCGTCGCCGACACGGTGCCGCTTGCGATCGCATCGCGTCTGTTCATGGGGACCGCCCAGGCAGCGTCGATGACGGGTTCCACGGTCCTCGCGATCGACCTCGCGCCCGAATCGCGCCGTGGGGAGGCCGCGAGCTACATCCTGGTGGCATTCCACCTAGGCCTCGGGTTCGGTCCCGTGATTGGCGAGGCCATTTTGAACGCCTCGTCCTACGACACGGTCTGGCTCGTCCTCGCTGCCTTGGCGTTGGTCGGGGCTGCCGTGTCGATGCTCCTTCCACACCGTCCGGGCGATCTGGGTGGACCGCCGTCTCGGTGGATCCATCCCAGCGGGTTGGCTCCCGGGGTCGTGGCCGCGTTCGGCGTCGTCGGGTTCGTCACGTTCAGCACGTTCGTGCCGCTCTACGGCCCTGAGATCGGGCTCCAGCGCATCGGTTTCGTCTTCACCGTCGCATCGCTCAGCATCGCTGCCGTGCGTATCGTGTTCGCTTCGGCACCAGACCGGTTCGGTCCCGTCCGAACCGGCTCCACGGCGCTCGGCTTGTCCGCGTTCGGGTCGGTGATCGTGGCGATGTGGTCGGTGCCCGCAGGAGTGTTCGTCGCGGCTGCAGTACTCGCTGGCGGTATGGCACTGCAGACACCGTCATTGATCCCGGTCGTGGTCGAAGGGATCGCACCGGGCGAGCGGTCCTCTGCGATGGCGACGTTCACGATGCTCATGGACGTGTCGATCGCTCTCACTGCACCACTGATTGGTCTGATCGTGAGCGGCGTGGGCTATCGGACCGCGTTCTTGACGTCTGGGGCGACGTCGCTGATCGCGCTGGCGGTCCTCGGCGGCCGACTAGCGCCCCGATGGCGGATGCTCACCGAGCAACGTTCGGCGAGCAAATGACGGCGTCGAGTTGATCGAGCAGGGTCGGGACCTCGGCCAGAGCCCGGAGTGCATCATTGAGGTGAGTGCACCCGTTGACCTTCGCAAGTCGTTCGAGCACGGTCGTACGCAAGGCCGCGACCGGAGTGCCGATGACGGCGGTTGCCGTCCCGACGGCATCTGGGCAGGTCAGGAACGGCAGGATTCGCGGATCGGGATCGACCGATGTGACGAGCATCGAGCCAGGATCGACGGTGGCCCGCAGGATGTACTCGTGGACCGCGACCCGGCCATGGTCGGGGTCGCCCATCGAGTCCTGGAACCCGGAGTCGATCATGATCGTGCCGTCGACCGGGTCGCGCCACACGTCGATCCTCCGCGCCCGCCGGAATGAGACGTCGGGCAAAGTCGCGAGTTCGTGCCAGCCATGGGGGTCGTCGTCGGTCGTCAGCTGCGGAACGATCTGAACCCGCTGGGACGCGAGCCCACTGCGCTGTTCGACGAGTGCCGAACCTCCAGGAGCGAATCCGATGCACACGCCTTCCATGTCAGGACGTGGGCGATCTGGATCGACTCGGACCCATTCGTCCGTCCACCGCGACCAGGCGATGCCCGCCACGAGTGAGGCGCCCGAGATGTCATCGAGCAAGAGATACAACGGCGTGCCGGCCTCGAGTTCGTGTGGCACGAACTCGGCCAGTGCCGACCGAAGGTAGCCTCCCCCACGGCAACCGACGAGGTCGTTGATGCCCGCTGATTCCGGCGTCGCGGCGATGTTCTCGATCAGCCGGTTTGCGCCGATTCCGACCTGCGTCGTAGCGGCGCTAACGGTCACAGGCGGATCGGCGTAGGATTGGGTGACCGCGTCTCGCGCCCGCCCCGTCAGTTCGAGTTGGGTGCCCCACCCCCCTGGCCAGGTCCCATCGATGGTCGATGTCCGCCGGATCGAACCGGCGCGACGGCGTGGCGCGGGACCGGCTGGACCGTTGACCTCCTGGAGCGGATCACGCTGTGGTGAGCGTCCGCTCACGAGCGCGAGCCCTTCGTCTGGAAGCGGATACCGGCGTCGAGGCGGATCGTCTCGCCATTGAAGTACGGATTCTCGATGATCGCCATGGCCATTCGTGCGTATTCGTTGGGCTGACCCATGCGCTTAGGAAACGGGACCATCGGTCCCCACTCGGCCTCGATTGCGTCGAGTGACTGGCCGTAAGCAGGTGTGGCGAAGACGCCGGGAGCGATCGTGCCAACCCTGATGCCGACGACTGAGAGATCGCGTGCCGCCGGAAGCGTCATTCCGATGATGCCGCCCTTGGCGGCACCGTAGGCGACCTGTCCGATGGTGCCCTCGTAGCCCGCGATCGATGCGGTGTTCACAATCACGCCGCGCTCGCCGGTCTCGGGGTCCGGGTCGTTCCTCGACATCGCCGACGCAGTGAGGCGAAGCACGTTGAACGTGCCGTGCAGGAAGATCTGCACGACTTGCATGAACGTGTCGAAGGCGAGCGGGTTACCTTCGCGGTCGAGTGTCCGTCCGCCGCCCGGCCCACCATGGGTGTCGACAGAGACCCGCAGTGGGGCCATGTCCGTTGCTGCCAGGATTGCCTCGCCGAGGCTGTCCTCGGAGAGAACGTCGGTCTTGACGAAGACGGCGTGATCGCCGAGTTCGGCCGCTAGGGCCGAACCGGCGTCCTCCGCCAAATCGGCGATGACGACCATCGCGCCGGCGGCGACGAGTCGCCGAACGGTCGCGGCGCCGAGCCCGCCGGCACCCCCGACGACGAGAGCACTAGAACCAACGAGTTGCATGCGGACTCCTCAGGGTGACGGCACTGTCAGAACGTTACTGCGAACGGGTCAGGTTGATCGCAGCCGAGACCGGAGATCCACCTTCCGGACCTTTCCGCTCGGGGTGCGGGGGAACTCGTCGACGAACTCGAGGTGTTCGGGCGTCTTCTGCGTGGCGACGCCGATCGACGCAAAGTGGCGACGGATCTCGTCGAGATCGAGTGTGTGGCCGTCCGCCAGCCGCACGAAGACGGCGACGCGCTCGCCGTACTTCTCGTCCGGCCTGCCGACGGCCGCCGCCTCGGTGACGGAGGGGTGCTGCATCAGCAGGTCCTCGACTTCCTTGGACGCGATGTTCTCACCACCTCGGATGATCACGTCCTTCTTGCGGTCGGTGATCGTGAGGAAGCCATCGACATCGAGTCGACCGATGTCGCCGGTGCGGAACCAACCCCCGGGTAGGAACGACTCAGCGTTGAGCGCTGGGTCGGTGTACCCGACGAACAACTCCGGGCCGAGGCTGACGATCTCTCCGTCCGCGCCCACCCCTACCTCCTGGTCGTCTTCGTCGAGGAGGCGGATCACATTTCCCGGGGTGAGCGATCCGTCGGTGCCGCAACGCTTGTGGAGGGGATGAGCCGGCGTCCCGGTACTGATGACCGGGTGCTCGCTCGAACCGTACGCGCGGTACACCGGAAGGCCGATTCGGTCAGCACGCTCGACGAGGTTGGCCGGGACGCTCGCTGCGCCGACCATGTAGTTGTCGATTGTCCTCAGGCTTGTGCCCTGCCGTTCGGCTTCGTCCATCAGCGAGGCGAGGTGAACCGGGGCTCCGGCCGTGGTGGTGATGCGGTGTTCGTCGACGAGTCTCGCCGCGAGCGCAGGATCCCACTGGTCCATGACAACCGTGGAGGTGCCGAGGACGAACATCCGCAGGAGCCCGAGCACCCCGGCGATATGCCCGGCGGGGAACGCAGCTAGGTTCACTCCTCGTCGGTCGCCGAGCGCGGCGGCGGTTGAACGGATCTCGGCGATGAGGGTGTTCGTCGTATGTTGCACGCCCTTGGGATCGGCGGTCGTGCCCGAGGTGTAGATCAGCAGGCAACGATCATCGGGCCGCGTTGTCGGGAGGGAGGCGATCGGGTCGTTGTTCGCGACCCGACGCCAGGGGATCGCTCCACGAGGTCCGTCGTCCCCGATCACCACGACGTGCTCCAATGAGGGCAGGTCGACCAGGGCGTCGAACCGCTCGCGGTAGTCGATGTTGCGCCACCGGTCGGGTAGCACGAGCACCCGGGCGCCGGACTGGCGCAGGATGAAACTCACCTCGTGTGGTCCGTAAATGTGGATGATCGGCACGACGGTCGCGCCGAGCATCAGGGCAGCCTGGTACGCGAGAGCGCCTTCGAGCCAGTTCGGCACCCAGACAGCGACGATGTCGCCGGGTCCCACACCGAGTTCGGCGAGGCCGGCCGCCACGCCGAGCCCGCGACGGTGCAACTCGCCGAGCCTGATCGATGACGGCTCGGGACCCCCGACGAAGTGCATCGCCGTGTGCGGGAACGACTCGGCTCCGACCCGGAGGTGGTCGGCGATGGTTTCGTGACCGTAAAAGCCTTCGCGGTACCACTGCTCGGTCAACGTGGCTCGGTCGTCGGACAGGCTCATCGAGTCCGGCGGCGCTGGGCAGCGAGATCGGTGTGACGGGCGAACATGGTCGCGGCCTGGCGGGCGAGCTCGACCGGAACCCGGGGGAAGAGTGGGAGTCCGTCGGAGCGGGAGGGGAGGGCCACGGTGACCGTCGCGTAGGCGGTCTCGGTGTCACGTTGGTTGACCATGTGGAGGTCAATGTCGACGACCTTCTGGCCGTCGGCCTCGCGCTTCGCGACGATGCTGCCGGACAGGAACTGGGTGTCGCCCATGTAGTTGAACTTGCGGATCGAATCGTTCATGGCGATGATGCAAGCGTCGTCTCCGGCCCAGTCCGAGACGTGGTGGTAGAACCAACACTGGCGTTGCACCCCGTAGTCGTAGGCCATCGGGTTGCCGATTGCCTTCGCCCACTCCGAGTCCCAGTGCAGGCGTTGGGCGACGTCGTACACACCTTGTGCGTTCTTGATGTAGAAGGGCGCGATCCGCTTGCGGTTCTTGTAACCGACGCGGCTCGAACGCAGTCCGTACGGGACGAATCCGTACCCACCGGCATGGAACGCGATCATCTCTGTGATCGTCGTAGGGCCCTTGACCATCGGGTCGAGTTCGTCCCCGATCTCGACGTCCTCCCAGTACCGCTTCTCTGCGCCTCGAGGGCGTTCTTGAGCGTAGATCTCGTCGATGCGCTCGTAATCGGCGTCGGTGTAGTGAGCGGGCTCGATCGCTGCGTACTTCCCCAACGTGCGCGACTCCTTTCGTTCGGTGAGCACCCGGAGGATGCGATACACGCCGAGCACCTCGCCGAACTGGTTGATCGCGACGTCCCGACTCACCTGGATCACCGAGCGCCCGGCGAACTCGGACTGCTTGGTGTCAAGCGAGTCCTCGCCACGGAAGCTGTAGATCCGGTCGCCCGGTCGGAGCGGGCGGTACCACTCCCACGTCCCGCCGGAGACGAACACGTGGACGCCTCGGAACATCCCCTTCGTCTGCGCTTTGATCTCAGCCGGGATCGGGTCGCCGAGCATCGGCGTCTTGATATGACCGATCTGGGTGCCGTGGCCGATCTGCGTCCCCCATCGTGTTTCGAGGCCGTAGTCGGCATCGGTGTACAGCGGATTGTCGTCGCCGACGCCGAGCGACCAGTTCCGGAGTGCGTCTTCGGTGGCGACGGAATTGAGTTCTCGCTGCTTGGACGCCACGTCGATGCCGAGCAACAGCTGGGCCTTGACGATGTCCTCATCGGTCAGTCGGTGCTGCAACGCCTTCTGGAACTCCTGCTCGAGTTCCGCGTCCACTTGCAACGAGTCGTGGGTCGGGCGGGGATCGCCGCTCACGAGGTCGTCTCCATGGCGGCGACGTACTCCTCGCGGATCTTGCGCTTGTACAACTTGCCGGCCTCGGTACGAGGCAGATCGGCGCGGAACTCCCAGCGCCTCGGAACCTTGTAACTGGCGAGACGCTCCTTACAGAAGGAGGTCAGCTCCGTCTGGATCTCGTCGCTCGGGGTCACGTCGGGCGTGAGTTGGACGAGGGCGGTCACCGTCTCGCCCCAGTCCGGGTCGGGGATGCCGATGACCCCGGCGTCGTGCACCGCCGGGTGCTGCAGGAGGGTGGCCTCGATCTCCGCCGGATACACGTTGGTGCCGCCGGTGATGATCATGTCCTTGGCCCGGTCGGAGATGAACAGGTAGCCGTCCTCGTCGAGGTGTCCCATGTCGCCCAGACTGAATCGTTGCCCCCGAAACACCGACTGCGTCTGTTCAGGATCGTCGTGGTACGAGAACCCGACACCGTTGTCGAGGTAGATGTGGCCGACCTCCCCGGGCGGGAGCTCGTTGTCGTCGTCGTCGAGGATGGTGATCCGCATCCCCTTGATGGCCCGACCGACCGTGCCCGGCTTCTCGAGCCAGCGATGCGGCTTGGCGATCGTGGCGGCGCCTTCCATGCCGCCGTAGGTCTCCCAGATCACGGGCCCCCACCACGCCATCATCTGCTCCTTCACCGGCCGTGGACACGGCGCAGCGGAGTGCACGATCGAGTGCAGGCTCGACACGTCGTACCGGTCGCGCACCTCTGCGGGGAGTTGCAGCAGTCGGTGGAACTGGGTGGGCACCATGTAGCCAGTTGTGACGCGGTGTTGTTCGATCAGTTGCAGCGCACGCTCAGGGTCGAACTTGGGCATGATCACGAGCGCATGGCCGACGTTCAGCCCGCCCATGTAGTAGCTGTGCGACCCGCCGTGGAACATTCCCGTCGACACGAGCATGGGGCCGCCGAAGGGTCGGAAGTCGAACGCCCGACCGAAGAGCGCTGCGTCGTTCGCGATCTCACCGACGTCTCCGTCGGGGATCGGTCGGCGGACGCCCTTGGGTTTTCCGGTGGTGCCCGAGGTGTAGACGAAGAGACTGCCCGGCTTGCGGTCGGGCGGCGGGGTGCGCGGGAGGTCGGCCCTCGCATCGGCCAGCGACAGCCGACCGGGGATCGAGCCGACGGAGAGGACGACGAGTTCCGGTGCCACGGCGTCGAGTCCGTCGAGCAGTTCGGCGAACCGTTCGCCGACGACCAGGACTTTGGCGCCCGAGTGCTCCATGATCGCTGCGAGTTCGTTGGCGGTCAGGTGAGTGTTGAGGGGGATGAAATGGAGCCCCGACTCCTGTGCGGCGAGGGAGCACTCGATCAACGTGGTGCCGTTGTCGGCGAGCACGGCGATGGCGTCTCCGTGCTCAGCACCGAGCGATCGGAAGAGGTTGGCGAGTTGGTGTGCGTCGCCAGCCAACTCGCCGTACGTCCTCGACCCGTTCGCGCTGTCGAGAATGGCTGGCGCGTCGGGTGAGTCTTCGGCGATCCACCAGAAGCCCAGTCGTCGGTCCCACGGATGATCCATGAGAAAATATTAACCCATTTACGGCCAGCCGCACGAAGCGGTTGGTCCCCGGGCTCCTCGGCTTGGCGGGAACATAAATCTTGACCTATTTTAAGGGTATGGCTGACGCCCACGTGTCGATCGAAGAGTTCCGAGCCGAGGTCAGGAGGTTCTTCTCGTCGCGGTTCGAACTGCTCGACCCCGAAGCGGATGACGAACGCGAAGACGTGATCGCGCGGGCTCCGGACGGACACCAGGCATTGGTCGACCGAGCCCGTGAACTCCAGAGCGAGCTCGCCCGAGCCGGACTGTCCGGTGTTCACATCCCGGTCGAATTCGGCGGGCGCGGTCTGAGCCATGCGCACGCCAGGGTCGTCGACGAAGAGCACCGCAGGTACGACGCGCCGTCGTTGCGCCCGCTCGGCATCGGGATGCACCTTGCCGTGGCAACCTTGCTGGCCTCGGGAACCGAGGAGCAGAAGCGACGATATCTACCTGCCCTGGTCAGCGCCGATGAACAGTGGTGCCAACTGTTCTCCGAACCGGACGCCGGGTCGGACCTCGTGTCGCTGCGGACCCGAGCGGTTCGTGACGGCGACGAATGGGTGGTCGAGGGGCAGAAGGTGTGGTCGTCGTACGCTGCCAACGCGCATTTCGGACTCCTGCTCGCCCGGACCGACCCCGATGCCCCCAAACCCCACGTGGGCATCACGATGTTCGTCCTGCCGATGAACGCCCCGGGCGTGACGGTTCGCCCACTGGTCGACATCGCCGGGGGATTGCACTTCAACGAGGTCTTTCTCGAAGGCGTTCGTCTTGGCCACGACAAGGTCATCGGTGACGTCAACCAGGGCTGGGCAGTCTCCCAGGGCACTCTCGGTAGCGAACGCTCGGGTTACATGGGTGGATCGGGTGGCGGCCGCCGACTCAGACAGGTCGTGCGGGCGGCTCGCGCCGCTGGTTCGATCGACGAACCGGTCATCCGGGACCGGATGATGCGGGTGATCACAAACGAGCGCCTCCTCGAGTGGGTCCGCGACCGGTTCGTCCACGGAACGTTGGCAGGTGGCCATCCCGCCGCAGGATCGATGATGAAGCTTGCGGGAGGTTCGCTCGAGCAGCAGTGCGCCGAGCTGATTGCCGATATCGCCGGTGCCGCGGGGCAGGCGTGGGATCCGACCGACCGGGATGGCGACGTGGTGAGCCACGACCTCAACGCGACGCGTCAGGCTCGGATCGCCGGTGGCACCCATCAGATCCAGCGCAACCTGCTCGGCGAACGGGTGTTGGGCCTGCCACGCGAACCGAAGTAGTGGCTAGGCGCCAGCGGCGATTGTGACCAGTTCGTTCGGGTCGCGTTCGCCGATCGTGTACTGCATGGTGGCCTGCCAGTGTGCGGTGGCGCCGGCGTCGTCGCCTTGGACGATCAGGCGAAGCAACTTGCGATAGCCACGGACGGCACGACGCATCAACTCCGGATCTATCGAGTCCATCCGACGCGTGTAGTACTCGCGGAGCATGCTCTGCAACAGTCGCGTCAGCGTCGCCAGCGTGCTGTTGCCAGAGGCCTCGACCAGCGCCTCGTGGACCCCGACCGCAGCCAGGCCGAAGGCGATCCCGTCCCCGCGATCCGCGACGTCGGACGCGAGGTCGATGGCCTTGGTCAGATGCGTGAGATCGACCGTGTCGCACTGGCGAGCCAACTGGCCGGCAATCTGCGGTTCGATCATCTGCCGAGCTGCGTCTAGATCACCCACAGTCGTGCCCTGGAGCTGCAACACCGTGGCGAGTGCCATGGAGATCGGCTCGAGATCGGGGTGAGTGACGACGGGTCCACCACCTCGACCACGGCGGATCTCCAGCAGGCCCTGTGATTCGAGGACCCGGAGCGCTTCGCGGAGCGTCGTGCGGGCGATGCCGAATTGGGCGGTGAGGTCGTCCTCGGGCGGCAGTCGTTGTCCTTCGACGAGTTCCCCGGCCACGATCCGCTGACGTATCAGATCGGCAACGCCCTGGTGCACCTTCTTGTTTGCGCCCGGAACCGACATCGAGATGAGTCTACGATTTCGCGGTGGACGCGCCGTCACCCTCCGACCTCCCCGACTTGAGCAACGAAATGGTGAGGTTCGAGGTCGTCGACCGGATCGGCGTGATCACGCTGACCCGCCCGGACAGTCGGAACGCCCTGCACGACGACATGCACGGCCCGATCGCGCGCACCGTCAGCGGGTGGGTCGACGATCCGGACGTCGGCTGCATCGTCTTGACCGGCGAAGGAAACGCGTTCTGCGCCGGAGGTGACGTTCGGGTGGGCAGCGGCCGCCGGACCGACGGGACGACGCCCTCCCTCGACGAGCGGGCGGCGTTTCTGACCTCCTGCGCGCAACTGTCCGTCCTCCTGCACGAGGCGCCGATCGTCACCATCGCCGCCGTCAACGGGCCCGCGGTCGGCGCCGGTATGGCGCTGGCGCTGGCCTGCGATCTCCGCATCGGCGCGGCATCGGCCCGGTTTATCGGAGGGTGGGCGAAGCTCGGGTTTTCGGGCGACTACGGCGGGGCATGGTTGCTGACACGTCGCGTCAGCCCGTCCGCCGCGCTCGACATCTTGGCGTCGAACCGGACGGTCGAGGCCGAGGAGGCGCTGAGGCTCGGGATGCTCGATCGTCTCGTGCCCGACGCCGACTTCGCCAGGGCCTGGCGAGCGTGGGCAGGCACCTTCGCCGAGGGGCCGCAGACGGCGATCGCGCTGATGAAGGCAAACGTGGCCGATGCCGATCGGCTTTCGCTCGCCGACGCAATCGCCATCGAGTCGCGCCGCCAGATCGAGACCGGGCAGACGGCCGACCACCGCGAGGGTGTGCGCGCCTGGGTTGAGAAGCGCCGCCCGACGTTCGGCGGGCGGTGATCAGGACCGCTTTGCGCCCGTGAGGATCGCAACTTTGCCGTCAAGTCGGAAGTCCATCGTTGCCCCCACGGTCGAGTGCGTTCCTCCGAATACACGGTAAACCGAACCCTCTTTGAGCTCGGGCTCGGAAGTGGGGATCGTCGTGGCTTCACACATCGGGGAGATGGCTTGTTGCCAGACGACCCATCGCCGGGCCGACGAGCTGGGTCATCCGCGCGACCTGCCCGGCCGCATAGGGCAGCAACTCGGCCGCGCTGAGCCGGCGAGCGCGAACGAGCTTCAGCAGTGCAGTCGCCCCCTCCCGGACCGATGCCGGGCGGTCACCCAGCAGCCGTTCGAGGTCATCGAGTTCGGCGCGCTCGTGGCGGTCCCCGGCGCGGTCGACCTCGCGGAGGTATTTCGTGACCCGGGCCAGACCCTTGAGCAGCCGATCGGCCCACGGGTCGTCGATCGCCGGGCCGATGCTGTGGCGCATCTGGTGGAGCGCCGCATCGAAGTAGAACGTGTCGTCGGTGTCGGCGAGCTCGGGGAGCGCGACGTCCGGGAGCTCAATGCCCATCGCGGTGGCGAGCGCTTCGACGGTCAGGCGGCGGTGCAGGGCGCCGTAGATCAGGCGATTGCCGTACTCAGCTCCGAGGTCGGGTTCGGTGCCGGCGCGCTCGGCTCCGAGGGTGGCGATCCGGAGCTCGGCGAACAGGGCGTGATATCGGATCCGATCCCGATCGACCGCGACGCCGATCGCTTCGGCGTAGCGTTCGAGGAACCGTTCGAAATCGGGAACGGGCTCTTGTGCGTTGCGGGTGCCGACCCACGCGAGGTCCTCCATGGGATCGCCCAGATGCCCGAGCTCGAAGTCGAGTATGGCGGTCACGCGGTGACCGTCGTGGAGGAAGTTGCCAGGTCCTGTGTCGCCCTGGACGAGCGACGGAGGGGTGTCGCCGGTGTCGGGCACGTGGTCACGAAGCCAGTGGAAGCACGCGGTCAGTACCGGGTCGGGTGTTGCGGAGTCATCGAGTCGGCGTTCCCACAGGTCGAGCTCGTGGTGGACTGCCTCGACGATCGTCGACGCCGGCACCAGGCTCGGCAGGACGAGCGTCGTTGGGTCGGCGGCGTGCAGGCGGGCGAGCCAGGGAGCGAAGTCGTCGATGATCTCGGTCTGCGCGGCGAGGTCGAGTCGAGCGAACGAGGCGTCGCCCGAGGATCGCTCGAGGAGCACCGCTTCGAGTTCGTCGTGCACGCCGAGCACGCGGGGGCTCGGCAGTCCGATCGAGTTCACGGCTGTGTAGATCTCGGCCTCGCGTCGTAGCGAGTAGTGCTTCGAGGGCTCCGGCTCGATTGCGTCGGCCCGGAGGAACCACCGTGCCTCGCCGGCAAGCAGGACGTCCCACGCTTGGTGGCTGCCACCGCCGGGTCGCCGCTTCAGATCGACCGCTGGCACGCCGACCACAGTCGCGACCCAGCGTTCGAGCTCTTCCCGGCGTGGTTCGAGTGACATCGACATACGCCAAAACCGTAACCTGTTTTCCATGGCAGCATCCGACGCGGCGCATCAGTTCGACACGATCGAGTTCGAGGTCGGCGACCACGTTGCGACCATCACACTCGACCGTCCCGATCAGTTCAACTCGTTCACCGAAACGATGTGCCGGGAGATGCAGCAAGCGTGGGGCATCGTGCGCGAAACCGACGAGATCCACGTCGCGGTCCTGCGTGCCAACGGCGATCGGGCCTTCTGCACGGGGATCGACGTCAAGGCCGGGATGTGGTGGGCCGACCAGAACGTCTGGAACCACGCCGACCCCGGCGAGTACCTCGGCCCGCGCACTAACAAGGTCTGGAAGCCGGTGGTCTGTGCGGTGCAGGGGATGTGCGCAGGCGGTGGCCAGTACATGGTGAACGAGTGTGACATCGTGATCGCCTCGGACACCGCCACCTTCTTCGATCCGCATGCGAACGGCGGCATCGTGTCGGCGCTCGAGCCGATTGGGATGCTGCATCGCGGGGTGCCGCTCGGTGAGGTGCTGCGATGGGCGCTCATGGGCACCGAGGAACGGATCACCGCCGAGACGGCGATGCGGATCGGGTTGGTGACCGAGGTCGTGCCGTTCGACGAGCTCCGTGCCCGCGCTGCCGACATCGCTTCGCAGATCTCGGCACGCAACCCGATTGCGATCCAAGGCACGGTGCGGGCGATCTGGGAGTCGATCGAGATGCCTCCCCACATGGCCAAGCAGAACGGCCTGGCATACACCCACATCGGCAACAAGCCGGCCGCCGACCGCCGGGGCGAGCCCCGGGTGAATCGCCCGCCGACCTTCCGTTGAGCGAGCTCCATCCGGGGGCAGAGTTCGCCGGACGACAACACCGACCGTCCCGTCGAAGTGGTGGCGCCCGACCCATGTCAGCGCGTCAGGCCGCCTGGGACCGGGCTCCACGGCTCGACCCGGCGGTCAAGTCGCCGGAGCCGGTCGGCTCACTCGGGCTTCAGTCGATCGATCTCGTATTCGAGCATGCCCTGCAAGTTGTTCACCGGTGGCGCGGGGAGGATGACCTCACCGTGCTCACGGCTCGGGAGCAGGATCGTGGCCTTGCCCGGGCTCGTGACGACGCCGCGCTGGTTGGTGCATCGGATGACGAGGTCGACCTCGCTGCGGATGCCCTTTGACGTTTCGACCTGCCGTTTGTCGGCCACCTCACCCGTCAGCCAGGTGGTGTCCCCGATGAAGTTGAAGCGGCGGTGCTGACACTCGAACTTCCAGAGCCATGCGTCGTCGCCCATCCAGTCGGTCACGAGATGGCACAGCCAGGTCTCCCGCAGTCCGCCGTAGTCGTACGACGTCGGTAGGCCGAGCTCGCGGGCACGTTCTGGCTCCCAGTGCAGACGTTGCACGGTGTCGGGGATGTTGAGCTGGTTCGGCGGATAGAGACCGGGTGCCTTCTTGCGGACCTTGTACTCGATCGCGAAGTTGCCGGGCGGGGTGAGCTGCATGCCCCAGCCGAGGTGCCAGACGACGATGTTGGTGGTCGTGAGTGGCCCCTTCACCTTCGGGTCGACGACGTCGCCGATTTCGACGTCTTCGAAATAGCGCGGGTTGGCGCCCCGCCTGGTCTCGGCCTCGTAGGCGGCATCGATCTCGGCGAGCTGCTCGGGGATGTAGGGCTCGGGGAGGTCGTGCTCCTTCTTGCGTTCGCGCGACGTGTGGCGCTCGGCGTTGATCCAGGTGCCGCGCTGGATGGCGTGCAGGTCTCCGTGCTGGTTGGCGTAGATGAAGTCGTGCGTGATGTGCGCGGTCCGCCCGCCGAACTCGCTCCGCTTGTCGGCCACACCGGCCTGAGCGCGCAGACACTTCAGCCCGTCGCCGAGCTGGAGTGGCCGCCACCACTCGAACTCCATGACGGCTTGGTACGACCCGAGCCCGGCGAACGGGTCGCCGCGCAGGAGTGCCTTGTTCTCGGGCGGTACCGGTCGCGGTGACGCGTCCTCACCCATCGTGTACGGCCCGAAGGTGGGCGGGCTGATCACGCCACCCCACCGGGTGTTCGCGGCGTAGTGCGGGTCGCAGTAGAGCGGGTTGTCGTCCCCGTACCCGTACGCGAAGTGACGCAACCCGTCCCGTGACACCTCGAGGTTGTGTGGAATGTTTGGCAGTGGCTGCGGGATACCAATGCGGGAACGTGATCGCTCGAAGGATTCATCGGTGAGGATGCCGTAGGTGGGGTCGGAGGTGTCGGTCATGAGGTGGACTCCTTCAGTAGATCGACGATGGATTCGTTGTAGGCGGTCATCCGTTTCGGAGAGACCATGAACGACGGTGGGGAGTGGAAGCGGAGCTCGGGGAGGCGTCGACGCGCTGCGATGCGATCGCGTGCCTCCACAGTGGTGCCGTAAATCGCGATCGAGTCGAGCATGTCCTGGGGCACGGCTGCGGCCATACCGTCAATGTCCTGGCGTCGAAACGCGTCGCGCACGGCTGCGACTCCGGAGTCCCAACCGTGCATCGAGGTGAGGGTGTCGTACGTCTTTACCGTGACGTAGAACGCCACCATCAGCCGAGCGTCGCGCTCGGCGCGACCGGGGTCGTCGTCGTTCACAGAGGTGATCACCCAGCCCCATCTGCGGAGGGTGCTCGGGTCGCGGCCAGCCGCGACCGCACCGACCGCGAGGTTCGGGTCGATCGTCTCGTCCCACCAGCGGTCGGTGAACAGGCCGTGCCCAATGATGCCGTCGGCTACGCGTCCAGCGACGCGCAGCATGCCCTCGTTGAACGCGCCGAGCACGATCGGCTCGTCGAACGCTGCGAGCACCGGAGCCATGATCGCAGCATCGATCGGGTAGAACTCGCCGTCGTGCCGGACCGGCCTCATGTTCGGCGCGATGAGGTAGGAGCGTATGGCGCCGACCATGTCGGCCATCCGCCCGAGTGCCCGATCGGCGGGCGTAGCGAACCACGACTCGTTCATCCGGCGGGTACCAGAGCCCAGTCCGAGGAAGATCCGACCCGGCGCGAGCTTGTCGCAGTGTCGGACCGCCGAAGCGTGCACGAACGGCGAGCGAGCGAATGCGTAGGCCACGCCGGGTCCGATCATGGCGGTGGTGGTGGTGGTGGCCATCTCGGCCAGCGACACGTAGGCGTTTCGGTCGGCGAACTCGCCCGAGCAGAACGCCTGGCACCCCGCCCGCTCGGCGACTCGTGCGACGTCGGCGCCCGGCCACGGCATCGCCCATCCCGCTTCGGTCATGAGGCGTCTCCCATCAGGGCTCGGTTGTTCCAGCTCAGAACTCGCCCGTCGGGGGCGAACCGCAGCCACCGCATGCCGGCGCCGTAAGCCGCGGCGACACGGTCGGGCATGTCGGCCGGATCGGTGCGATGTCGGTCGTACTTGCGGTGTATCTCGACCTCGATCCGGCCCAGCAGATCGCCGTCGGGCTCTACGATCTCGACCGTTCCGGTGAAGTGCACCGCCTGGAGGTCTTGCCAGGCGACGCCGCTTTCGACGAGGAAGGAGGCTCGGGGGTCGCGGCGCGCCCGATCGAGCTTCTTGCCTCTGGTGTTGACGTAGATTCGTTCGTCGACGGCAGCGAACCACAACGGCATCGCGATCGGGACGCCGTCGCGGCGAAGCGTCGTGAGGATGCCGGTGTGGGCGTCGGCGACATACGCCCAGATCTCGTCGTGGCTGAGTCGGAAGCCGGGCACGTCAGGACCGCTTCAGGTCTCGGAACGGGACGTCGTTGTCGTTGCCGGGCTCGCGGGGGAGTCCGAGGGAACGTTCCCCGATGATGTTCCGCTGGATCTCGTTGGTGCCGCCGCCGAGCGACGGGGCGAAGCTCGACAGGCAGGCCCGTTGCACCTTGCCGTTCTCGCGGGCGTCGCTGCCCATCAACATGCCGTCCGCCCCGATCAGCGACATCGACAGGTCGCGGGATCGGTGGGCGAGCATCGCGAGCGCGAGCTTCATGATCGACCCTTCGGGACCCGCCTTGCCGCCCTTCGCGTTGTCGCGACTGCGTTGTCCGGTGAGTCGGTAGACCTCGCTCCGGACGTAGTAGTCGGCGACGCGGTCTCGGACGACCGGGTCGTGCGAGAGTCCGAGGTCCCGCGCCAGGTGAATCATCGACTTGGCACCGAGCATGATGTCGAAGCGCTTGTTCGGGTCACGGGCAGCCTGTTTCGACACCTCGATCAGATCGCCGACTCGGCGGTCGAGGTTGCCGGACAGCGAACCGGCGCGCATCTCGACCAGGCCCTTCGGATAGCGCTTGCCGACCGAACCGCGCTCGTAAGTGAGCGTCGTGCGAGCGACGTTCCAGCCGTTGTCGATGCCGCCGATCACGTTCTCGACGGGGACCCGCGCCTCGGAGAGGAAGACCTCGCAGAACTCGGCACCACCGTTCATCTGGACCAATGGGCGCACCTCGACGCCGGGCTGGCGCATGTCGATCATCATCCAGGTGATGCCAGCGTGTTTCGGGACGTCGGGATTGGTGCGAGCGACGAGCATGCCCCATTCGCTGCTGTCGGCGCTCGAGTTCCAGACCTTCTGGCCGGTGACGACGAACTCGTCGCCGTCGCGTTCGGCCCGGCATGCGAGGCTCGCGAGGTCGGAACCGGCGCCGGGCTCGGAGAACAACTGGCACCAGGCGTTCTGGCCGTTGGCGATCGGGGTGACGAAGCGTTCTTGTTGATCCTTCGTGCCGTGTGCGAGGAGCGTGGGCACTCCCATGTTCGGTGCGTTGCCGGTCGGCGGGCCGATCACCCCATGGCGGCCGAGCACGGTCTGGATCGCGGCCGCCTCCGCGGCTCGAAGCCCTCGGCCACCGAAGCCGCTCGGCCAGTGAGGGAAGGCGTATCCCGCATCGGCGAGTCGCTGCCACCACTCGGCCAGTGTGAGGTCGAGGTGCCAGTTCGCCTCGACCCAGGCGCTCACGGACTCCGGGGTGCTCATGGCTAAATAGGTTAATATATTTCCGGACTCGGCGTCGAGTCGTTCTGCACTGGACCCTGGGGAGCACCTCGGCGGTGAACAGGTCGTGAGTCGCCGTGACCTCCGATTCCGGGCAGGCGAAGCTGCACAGCAGGGTGTCGACACCGGCATCGGCGAACTCGGCAAAGCGAGTGAACACATCGTCTGGCGTTCCCACGAAGGCGTACTTGCTGACCAACCGGGAAAAGTCCTGGGCGTACGTGGTCGAGAGTGCCTCAGCCGCCCAACGTTCGGCGACCGACCGGTCCTCGTGCACACATCCCCACATGAACAGGCCTGGCCGGACCGGCGCTCTGTGCTCGCGTCGTGAGGCGATCGTCGAGAGCGACGAGGCGTACATCTCAGGCGTGTACATGTGCGGGAACCACCCGTCGCCGAACCGTGCTGCTCATCGCATCGCCTCCTCCGACCAGCCCGACACCCAGATCGGTGGCGGCGGGGACGCCGCACGCCTCGAACTCCGCCGGGATCTCGCCGCCGATGCCCACTCCCAAGTAATCTCGCCCGCCCGCCGCGGCCGCGAGCCAGATAAACGAGTTCGTGACCGGAACGTTGAACGACACGTGCTCTCCAACCGTCGCGTATCAGTATCCCGCCGCCCCCAGCGCAGCCGCCTCACCGGCGGGATCCGAAGCCGACTGAAGCGTGAGTCCGACATCGAGGTGCACTTCCGGCGCCCTACTGCGCCGTCGACATCGTGTAAGACGGTCCCATGGGAGAGCTCGACGGCAAGGTGGCGATCGTGACCGGGTCCACGCGAGGGATCGGTCGTGCGATCGCCGAACGATTCGCGAGCGAAGGTGCGACCGTCGTCGTCCACGGTAGGGACCAGGCGACGTGTGCCGCGATCGCTGGCGCGATCCCTGGTTCGGTCGGGCACGCCGGCGATATCTCGATGCCACGCGTCGCCGACGAGCTCGTCGCCGTCGCCATTGCGGAGTTCGGGCGACTCGACATCGTGATCAACAACGCTGGCGTTGCGATCGACAACTTCGTGACCGGTGTGACCGATGAACGTTGGGATGCCAGCCTGGCGACCAACCTCAGCGGACCGTTCGCGATGCTGCGTGCGGCCACGCGGGTGATGAAGGGATCGGGTGGCGGGGTCGTGCTCAACGTGATCTCGTGGGCGGGTGAGCGCGGCAACGTCGGTCAGGTGGCGTACTCGGCCTCCAAGGCCGGCCTGCACGCCGTCACTCTCTCTGCGGCGAAGGAGCTCGGGAAGTTCGGCATCCGCGTCAACTCGTTGTCGCCCGCCGTCCCGACCGACATGACCGGCGAGATGGACGAACGTCTGCAGAAGATCGCCGCGTCCCGACGTCCGTTGAAGATTGAGGGGACGCCGGTGGACGTGGCCGAAGGTGCCCTGTTCCTGTGCTCCGAGCGCGCTCGGTTCGTCACGGGTGACACCCTCCACGTCGACGGCGGACTCCATCTCAACTGACCACCCGTCACGAAAATGGGTTAACATTTTCCGGTGGACCTTGACTTCGCGAGGGACGAGCTCGCGTTTCAGGAGGAGGTGCGGTCCTGGCTGAGCGATCATGTGCCGACCGAGCCCCGTCCACACGGCGACGGCCCCGACAGTCGCGAGTTCGATCTCGCCTGGCATCTGCCGAAGATCCACGGGGCGATGGGGTTCACGAGCGAGGCTCGCCCGCACCGCTACGTGCATCGTGCCTATGTCTCGGGAGGTGTTTCGGGTCGCGCGCGATGTTGCTCGACCGCATCATCGGTCGAGACGGAGAGGACGGGTCGTGACCGGTCGTGACGTCGTCGTCGAGCGGCTGCGGTCGCTGTTCCGGGACCACTCTGTCGAGCAGGCGCTTCAGTTCACCGAACCGGTGGGGAACGGCGCATCGCAGCGCTGGTTCTCCTGGGGTGACATCGGCGCGTTCGCGATGGTCGTGGCGACCGAATTCGATCGCCATTCGGTGCCACCGGAGGCATCGGTCGCAGTGGTGATGCGGCAGCGGCCCGTCCTGGTCGCGAGCGAGTTGGCGGTCTTGTCGGCCGGCCGGACGGCTGTACTCCTCTCTCCGCTCCAGCCGGACCGCTCGTTGAGCGCCGAGATCGTGACGACCCGCCCGGTCGTCGTGGTCGCTCACGCGGCAGACTGGGAGCGAGACGGCGTGGCCGCCGCCGTCTCCGCATCCGGTGCCGTGGGGATCGTCGTCGATGACGAGTTCGGCGTGCACGTCCGCTCTTGTGTCGGGACCGAGCGACCAGGCCCGGAGCTCGGCGCGGCCGTAACGGTGCTGACGAGCGGTACGACCGGTTCGCCGAAGCGGCTCCCGGTCGCGTGGGACACCTTCGTCGAGCTCGGTGGCGGGTCGCGAGGCCGGGATCCGGAGTCGGGACGAGGAGCGCTGATCCTGTCGCTTCCGTTGGTGACGTTGGGTGGCCTGTTGGCGATGGCACGGCTGGTGTTCGGAGGTCGGCCGATGTCGATGACCGAGCGGTTCGATGTGCACACCTGGGCGGCACTGGTGAAGCAGCACCGTCCCAAGATCATGGGCGCACCACCACCGGTGGTGAAGATGATCCTCGGTGAGAACATCACTCCAGATCACTTTGAGGGGGTGACCGCCTACATGACGTCGTCGTCGGCGATCTCTCCCGAAGTGATCCGTGAGTTCGAGGATCGATACGGCATCCCGGTATTGCTCGGGTACGGCGCGACCGAGTTCCTCAACAGTGTCACAGGCTGGACGCCTGATTTGTGGGCCGATTTCGGTCGCTCGAAGATCGGCAGCGTCGGGCGGGCGTACCCCGGTGTCCAACTGCGGATCGTGGACGGTCTGCTCGAGGTCGACCCACCGCAACGCGCCGAGGGCTTGCCGAACGGGTGGCTGCGAACGGCAGACCGCGCCCGGATCGATGACGACGGGTTCGTCTGGATCCTGGGGCGTGCCGACGGAGTGATCGTCCGCGGGGGTTTCAAGGTCGATCTTGAATTGCTCGAAGAAGCGTTGCTCGAACACCCGGGCGTGTCGGCGACCTGTGCGGTCGGCCTCCCCGACGATCGACTCGGTGAGGTGCCAGGGGCGATGGTGGTCGCTGACGACTCGGTGACGGACACTGACCTCCTGAGGTGGTGTCGTGACCGACTCCCGCCGTACGCCATCCCGGTGGTGATCGAACTCATCGACTCGCTACCGCAGACGTCGACGTTCAAGCTGCACCGCGCCGAGATACGAGAGTCGCTGATCCAGGCACGAAGAGGAGCGCATCATGTCGAACCGTGAGGAGTGGCAGCCCTGGCTCGACCGGCTCGCTGGCGAGCGCGATCGCTCGAAGCGGATGGGCGGAGCAGAACGGCTGGAGAAGCACGCGTCCACGGGCAAGCTCAATGTCCGCCAGCGGGTCGACGCGCTGTTCGACGAGGGCACCTTCACCGAAATCGGCTCGCTTGTCGGTCACAAGGAGGAGTTTCCGGCGGACGGCTTCGTGTGCGGGTTCGGAGAGATCGACGGCCGAACGGCCGCCGTCGGGGCGGAGGACTTCACGATCAAGGCCGGATCGGTCGGGTCCGGTGGTTCGTACAAGCGTCACCGCATAGCTGAGCTCGCCGTTCAGGAGGGCGTCCCGATCGTCTGGATGAAGGAGGGCGCTGGAGCCCGCATGGGCGCGCGAACCTCGACCCCGGCGCGGGTGCCGAACGACCTCGAGCCGATGGCGGACTGCAAGGGCGAGGTGCCGGTGGTGAGCCTCATCCTCGGCGTCTCAGCCGGACACGGTGCGTTGAGCGCACCGATGTCCGACTTCGTGGTCATGACCAAGCAGGCGGCTCTGTTCACCGGCGGTCCTGATCTGGTCCGGGCCGCCACCGGTCAGGAGGTCACCGCCCAGGAGCTCGGTGGTTGGAGAGTCTGCGTCGACATGGCGGGCACGGTGCACAACGTCGCCGAGGACGATCTCGAGGCGATCGACCTGGCGCGGGCGTATCTCGACTTCTTCCCGTCGAACCGGTACCGGGTACTCGGTCGACGGAACGGTCCCGACTCCGGTCGCCGCGAGACTCCGGCGCTGCTCGACATCATCCCGCCCAACCCTCGTCAGCCGTACGAGGTCCGTCAGGTCGTCCACGAACTCGTCGACGAAGGTGACTTCTTCGAAGTGCAGCCACGGTACGGCCGTGCCCTCGTGACTGGCTGGGGTCGCGTCGGGGGCCAGGTCGTCGGCTTCGTCGCGAACAACCCCGCCTTCGGAGCCGGTGCGATGGATGCTGCGGCGGCGATCAAGGCAACCGATCTGATCGAGACTGCCGATACGTTCGGGCACCCGGTGATCTTCCTGCTCGACAATCCAGGGGTGCTCGCCGGCACCGAGGCCGAGCAGGCAGGAGTTCTGAAGTGGGGCGGCCGGATGTATCTGGCGGGTCGGCGGTTGCGCACCCCGAAGATCAGCGTGTTGATGCGAAAGGGTTTCGGGTTCGGTCTGGTGACGATGGCTCACATGCCCCACGACCGACAGACGCTCACCTTGGCACTGCCGAGCGCGAACATCGCATCGATGCCCGCGCAGAGCGGCGGGAGGACGGCCAACCTCGATGATGAGACCCGGGCCAAGATCGAACAGGCCCAACGTGGTGGACCCTACGGGCTGGCGGATCGCCTCGGCATCGACGAGGTTGTCGACCCCCGCGAACTACGCAACGCCCTGATCGCCGGCCTCGACCTCGCTGCCACGCGACCCCGATTCCGCTAGCAGGGGTGCCGTCAACCGACTCGCAACGCCCGCAGCATCCGGGCAAAATGATCGGTGCGCCAGCCGTCCTGGTCTTCTCCCCAGCCGGTTCGGCTACTGCCGTCGGAGGTGGTCAGGTCCCATCGCATGAAGGCATTGGCGCCATTTCCGTGCTCGCAGTTGTGGCTGAGCGCCACACCTTCTGCCTGCATCGTCCGGCCTTCGCGGTCGACGAGGTCAACCTCCATGTGGGCGCTCCAGCCGGTGTCGGGATGGCGGTAGTTCTTCATCCTGCTCTTCGACGTGTCGAGGCGAGTGAATCGGCCGTCGAGCAGCAGCCAACCCATGTTGAGTGGTGACCACCCGTTGGCAGTGCCGTCCTGGGTGCGCACGAAACTCAAGAACCCCGTGTCGCAACCGGCTGCAGAGTTCGACGGATCCCAGGCGTGTCCGAAGATGTACTGGATCCGGCCCCGTCCGCGTTCGCGTTCGATCTCGCGCCAAGCCGGGCCACCGGGATCGGCGACGCGAGCCTGTGGTCGCGCTGGGGGTTGGGCGCCGTGGGAGTGGTGCCGGCTGCGCGGACCCCACGTGCGGTCGCGGACCGAGTAGCAGTCGAGAGGGATCCGTTCACCGTCGAGCACCAGTTCCCCGGTCAGGTGACCGAGTTGGTCGATGTGCGGGTTGTGCACGCACGGCGCCTCGCCGGGGGTGAAGCGGTGGGGTGGATGCACGCTGCGGTGCTCGAACTCGATCGCGAACCGAGCTGCCGGGTCGGCGTAGGCGACGTGGTAGTCCATCAATGGTTCGAGGACCTTCATGTTCCAGCCACCTTCGGGGAAGGTGACGTCGCGGAGATCGACCGAGAGCGTCTCGTCAAGGTCGGCTCGCTCACCCCGTGGGGTTGTGCCGAACGGGACGTCGGATGCGATCCGGTAGTACGCCATTCTCGCCGGATCCGCACCCCGTGGGTCCCAGAGGAAGACACGCCACGTCATCGTGCCTTGGTTGGTGTGACGCCCGGCGTGTAGCCATCCTCCGATGCGTCGTTCCGGGACCGAGAACGAGAACCATGCCGTCTCGAACCACGAAGAATCGGGGACGGTCGGTGGATGGTACGCGTCATCGTCGAACGTGAACGGTGTGTCCTCGGTGATTTCGGTCATCACTGCCTCTCGTGGTGCTTCGTCAGAGTCGGTAGGTGCGTGCGGCGGTGTCGTGGAACAATGCGGCGCGCTCGTCGCGGGACCAGCCGTCGGTGATGAGGTCGAACGCCTCCCACAGCGTCGCGTAGCTCATCGACAGCTTGTCGACGGGGAAGTTGCTCTCGAACATGCATCGGTCGGGCCCGAAGGCGTCGATCGAGAACCGGATCGCGTCCCCCCACAGGTCCACGACCGCATCGGGCTCGAACGGTTTGCTGCGGTCGACACCAGCATCCCGCCGGCGGCGACCGAGATACATCGGCATGCCGTGTCCACCGACCTTGAGAACGACGTTCTCGCAGCGGGCGACCTCGGACAACAGGTTGCGCCAGGTGGCGTGGGTGGCAGTGCGATCGTGGTACGGGCCGAGGGTGATCGGTCCGCCGAGGTGATTCAGGACGATCGTGGCGTTCGGGTGGGCCCGGGCGAGCGCGATCAGGTCCGGGAGTTGCGGGAAGTACATCCATGCGTCGAACGTCAGGCCCATCGACTCCAAGACCGTGAAACCCCGGTCGAACCAAGGGTCGAGTAGGAGTCCCTGGCCCGCGTACGGGACACTGGGACGGATTGACGAATGGGCGTCCCAGGTCGCGCGCTGGCGGATGCCTCTGAACCGACCCGCGCCGGCATCGACGTGGGCTTCCAGCATCTCGATGGTTCGCGGTCCGAGCCGCAGGTCCCCAGCTCCAACGATGCCAGCGATGATCGAGGGTCCGTTGGCGACCACCCATTCGGTCTCGCCGATGACGCGAAGGTGTTCGGGGCCAGAGGAGCGGTACCAGGCGTCGCATTCAACGAAGACGGTGTTCGAGACCTGCGGGACGGTAGCTAGGTCGGCGAGCAACGTGTCAGGTGTGTATTCCATGCCCGACACCTCCCAGAGGTGGAGGTGTGGGTCGCAGATGCGGTCGGGGAGCGTCACACGGGCTCCTCGTTCACCTCGCGTACCAGGTCGAGCATGCGTGCCAGGGTGTCGAGTTTGTCAGTCGGCGACTTGCCCATGGGCTGGAGGCGGAGGTCGGTCACTCCTGCGTCCCGGTAGGCCCGAATGCGGGCGCGGACCATGCCGTCGGTGCCGATGAAAGAGGACAGAAGTGCCATCTCGTCCGGTACCGCATCAACGGCCTGATCGCGGTGTCCGGCAAGCCAGAGTTCGCGCACCCTCGCCGCTGGTTCGGCGTAGCCGATCCGCGAGTAGGCATCGTGATAGAAGTTCATCGTCGGCGCTCCCATTGCGCTGAGTTGGAACGCGAGCGCGTTCTTGCGGGCGCGCAGCGGGCGCTCGACGTCATCGGTGAATGCGACTGGACCTCCAGCGTCGATCTCGAAGTCTCCGTCGTCAAAGATCGATGTCGGTCGTCCGGCGGCCTCGGCGCCGGCGCGGAGTTGGTCGAGGTAGTAGGCCGAGGCCTCGGGAATGAAGCAGGTGCCTACCCAGCCGTCGGCGGCGGCCCCTGCGAATTGGAGCGCCCGGGGGCCAAGGGTGGCGAGGTGAATGGGGATGTGAGGTCGTGGTGGCTGACCGATCCGGAGCGCTTTGCCGAAGCCGGTCCCCCGCTCCGGTGGAAGCGGTAGTTCGATCTGGTTGCCGTGGTACTCGATCGTCTCGCCCGCCAACGCCAGGCGGATCACCTCGACGCTCTCCTTCAGGCGTTCAAGGGGACGTCGGTAGGACTGGCCGTGCAGGCCTTCGACGACCTGCGGACCACTCGCACCGAGTCCGAGCATGAACCGGCCGTTCGAAACATGATCGAGGGTCATCGCGGTCATGGCCGTCATCGGTACGGCCCGGGCCGTGACTTGCAGGATCCCGGTCGCGAGCCGGATCCGCGACGTGAGTGCGGCAAGGTAGGCGAGCGGCACGACCCCATCGGTACCCCAAGCTTCCGCCGACCACACGGTGTCGATCCCGAGTCGTTCTGCATCGACGACGTGCTGTGCGGTCTCAACGAACTCCGGGGAGTCGCTCCAGACGAAGTCGGCCAACGTGATCGCGGTGCGCAACCTCATCACTCGAACATAGGTGATGATTTAGGGGGCGACCGAGCCGGTCAGCGTCGTCAATCCGAGCAGCCGAGTGCGCGCAGGCAGAACTCGACGGTCTGCGACTGATCGAGTTCACGGTTCGGCACCGGGAGTCCGGCGGCGTGGAGCGCGACGACAGCAATGAGGTCGGCGACGGTCGCCGTGTCGTGCGCCGTGAACGAGCCATCGGTCACGCCGGCTTCGATGGCTCCGTGGAGCGATTCGACCAAGGTCTCACGTGCGCGGGCGGTGACGGCGTCGGTGCCTTCGGCGCGAACTCCGACGACCGAGCCGAGCAGTGCAACGCGCTCGGCTCGGCGCGGCGAACGGGTGAAGCCGAAGATTTCGTCGATCCACCACTCGACGGCCTCGCGGGGCGAGGTGGCGTTGGTCAGGCGCTTGGTGAGGCGCTCGGCGGCCCACTCGCCGTCTCGTAGGTACATCGCGTGGATGAGCGAGTCCTTGGAGTCGAAGTGCCGGTAGAACGACCGCGTCGACACCCCGGCGTTCGTCAGGATGTGGACGATCGTGAAGTCCGGCCCATGGTCACGCAGGGCCGCGTACGCAGCATCGAGGATCAGCTGGCGCTCGGCGCCGTCGTCGAACTGCCGGGGCCGCCCGACTGCTCGCTTCCCGGTTACCTGCACCACCTCCGCCATGGGGGCGATCCTACGCAGCAAGCGCAGGCGGTGGGCCGACCTCCGGGAAGAGATCGAGAAAGGCTCCGCAGGTGATCCGGTATCGCGTCGCGTCGTCGACGCCATCGAGCAAGCCGTGCAGCGTCTCCTGGGTGTGGCCGTAGGTGCCTTCCATGTGGGGGTAGTCGCTCCCGAACATCACGTTTTTGTAGCCCATAGCCGTCACGGCGGCGACGGCGGTCTCATCGTGCTGGAACGATGCGTAGACCTGGGAGTAGAGGATCTCCTTCGGGCTACGGCTGAGTTTGGGCTTGACCATCATGTTGTGCTGGCGATATCCCTCGGTCATTCGGTCGCCGAGGAAGGGGACCCAGGTGGCACCACCCTCGGAGACGAGGACCTTGAGGTCGGGGTGGCGATCGAGGGCGCCTGACGCGACCATCTTCATGGCTGCGCGCTGACCGGAGAACGTCGTCTCGGTGTAGTTGAGTACGGCGCCGCCGGGACCTCGGTACGTGATGCCGATCTGCTCACCTTCGGTCATGTGGACCGGGTCGGTACCAATGTGGAACGCGATGACCATGTTCGCCTCCTCGGCTGCCGTCCAGAAAGGTTCCCAGTCGTCGCGGTTGTAGTCGGGGGTGAGTCGAGGAGGAGTGGTGGGTAAGAAGACGGCCCGGTAGCCCATCTCGGCGGTGCGCTCGAGTTCGGCGACGGCGTCGTCGATCGAGAGCATCGACACCTGGGCCGTCGGCACGAGTCGCGGCGAGACGCTCATGACCTCGCTCTTGCACCAGTCGTTGCTGACCTCGATCGCCGCGCGGAGGGCTTCACGGGTGGTGAACGACGCGTTCCACAGGCCGAGTGATGGGAACACGACCTCGCCCCAGACGCCCTCTTCGTCGAGGTCGACGAGTCGCTGGGACAGATCGAACGCGCCGGGTGCGCGCATCGACGACTTCGCGAACTCGAGTTGTGCTGCGTTCGGGAGTTTGCGGCGGAACGACTTGCCGTCGACGTACACCGTCTCCCATTCGCCGTCATCGTCCTTGACCGCATGGGGCATCAGGTCGGCGAACTGCTTCGGGACGTTTTCGCGCCACAGATCGTCCGGTTCGATGATGTGCGAGTCGCCAGAGTTCGTCCAAATCTTGTCCATCAGGGCAATGTAGCGGAATCCGACGAGTTTGGCAATGACGTTTGCAAAATTGCCGAGACCCTCACGAACCTTGGATCGCGGCGAGCACGTCGGGTGGCAGTGTGTTGCCGAACCCCGTTCCCGGCCAGTTGAACCAGCCGGAGCACGCGAACGTTCCACCATCGGGGTGCAGTGTGGTCCCGGTCATGTAGGAGGAGAGCCCGGAGGCCAAAAACACAACGGCGTTGGCGATGTCGCTCGGGGTGCCGAGCCGGCCCATCGGGATCGAGACGCGAACGTTCAGCGGATCGAGCAACGGGTGAGAGTCGGCGTCTCCCTCGCCGCCGATGCCGATCATGTTCGGCGTCGGCGCGAGGTCGGGCGCGACACAGTTGACCCGGATCCGATCGGGTGCGAGCTCGACGGCGAGCGTCCGGCTGAATTGGGCGACAGCCGCTTTCGCCGCCGAGTACACCGCGAAGTTCGGGGCGGCTCGATACCCCTCGATCGTGGTGAGACTGACGATGCTCCCGCCGCGGCCGCCGGCGCGCATCGCCGGGATGGCACGGGAGGTCGCGTGGAGGACGTGGGTGAGGTTGGTGCGGATCAGAGCATCCCAAGCCTTTGGTGCCTGCTCGCTGAACGGTGCCCGGAAGGTGCCGCCCACCACGTTCACCAGTGTGTCGAGTCGGCCCCACCGCTGCGCTGTGGCGTCGAAGAGCGTGTCGAGCACAACTGGATCGCGCGCATCCCCGACTTGCACGATGGCGTCGTGTCCGGCGTCGGTTAGTGACGCCGCCATACGTCCCACTGCTGCTTCGTCGCGGTCAACTAGGGCGACGCGGACTCCGTTCGCCGTCAGGTCTTTGGTGATCGCCTCTCCGAGACCACCCGCACCGCCGGTCACCACGGCGACGGTTCCCTCTAGTTGGGCTCGCTCATTCCACCAGTCAGCTCCGGACACCGTCGCTCGCTTTCGTCAGTTGTTCGATCAGGACCCGCTTGAGGATCTTCATCGTCGGATTGCGCGGGAGCGCGTCGACGAGTTCGAGCTGCTCGGGGATCTTCTGGGTCATGAGCCCGGCTGATCGGCAGTGCTCGGTCATCATCGCGAACGTCAGCGGATCCGCGCCTGGTCTCGTTTCGACGACCGCGCACACCCGCTCGCCGCGCTGGTCGTCGGGGAGGCCGACCACGGCGACCGCCCCGACCGCGGGGTGGCTGCTGAGCACGTCTTCGACCTCGCGCGGGCTGATGTTCTCACCCTTGCGAATGATCAACTCCTTCGAACGGCCGGTGATCACGATGTGGCCGTCCTGGCGCAGATGTCCTCGGTCGCCGGTGCGGAAGAACCCGTCGGACCGAAACGACTCGGCGGTCTGTTCAGGCCGAAGGTATCCCTTGGCGAGCATCGGCCCCCGAACGAGGATCTCGCCGTCGATTCCGGCATCAACCGGTTGCTCGGCACCGTCGACGATCAGTACCTCGCATCCGACGACCGGAGCCCCATCGGTGTTGGCGAGTTGCTCGTCGGAGTCGCCGACCGCGCCACACGCGATCATCGGGCATTCGGTCATCCCGTAGCCGTGTCGGATCGTCGTCCCCGTCTGCTCTTTGGCCCGCCAAAACAGTTCGGCGGGTTTCGGCGCTCCACCTCCGCACATCGTGTGCATCTTGGGTGTCGGGCTGGCACCGAGCCGCGAAGTCTCGTCGAGCAATGCGAGATAGTGCGCGGTGCTGCCACCGAGATGGGTCGCTCCGACCTCGGAGAAATAACGGAAGGAGTCCGACGGCGAGAACGTCTCGGTGAGCGCCGACGCCATTCCCGTCCGGAGCATCATCACAAGGTTGTCGGGTCCGCCGATGTGCGCGTACGGGAACGGTAAGGCGTTGACGTCCCCGGTCGAAGGTTGCAGCGCCTCGGCGATGCCGATACCGCCGGCGATCAGTGACCCATCCGTGTGGCACACGGCCTTGGGCTCGGAAGTGGTTCCCGACGTGGCGTAAAGCCATCGAACCTCATCACCGTCGCCTGGCGGCGGAGGGAGTCGCGCCGGGTCCCCCTCTGGGAGTCCGTCGTACCCCTCGAGGATTGCACACGGATGCTCAAGTGACGCCCGGGCGGTTTCGGCCATCGACGCGTAGTCGAAGCCGTTCCAGAATCCAGGCTGGAAGAACCAGGACGCGCCGGTCGTGCGCAGGAGGGAGGCGACCTCACGTTCGCGGTAGAGGTGGATGATGGGGTTCTGCACCGCCCCGAGACGCGAGAGCGCCATCGAGAGGACGACAGTTTCGATCCGAGTCGGCAGTTGCCATGCCACCACGGAGTGATCGCCGATACCGAGGTCGTGAAGCCCGGCTGCTACGCGTTCGGTCCACGAGACGAACTGTGCCCACGAGACGCGGCGGCCGTGTTCGTCGGCGAGCATCAATGCATCAGGGTCGATTTCGGCGCGTCGAACGAGCATCGACCACAGGGTGGTGCCGACGACCGGAGCCATGGGTACATTCTGACAGAAGTGTCAGAATCCGCATGCTGAGAGGTCGTGATGGATCTACAACTCCTTGAAAGATCGTTCCTCGTCGTCGGCGGCACCGCCGGGATGGGCCTGGCGGCTGCGGAGGCGCTCGCGGTCGATGGCGCCGCTGTGGCCGTTGCCGGCAGGGATGCCGGCCGCGCGGGGGAAGCGGCCCGGCGGCTGCTAGACCTCGGCGCGGCGGCCGCGTACGCCGTCGTCGGCGATGGAAGCGCCGAAGGCGGCGCAGCACGACTCGTAGCAGAGGCCGCTTCGCTACTCGGACAACTCGACGGCGTGGTTGTGACGACGGGGCTGATCGGGCACGAACCGATCGAGATCCCCGACGAGCGCTGGCAGAAGGTCGTCAGCGACGTCTTGCTCGGCACCACCCGTGTCGTGGAAGCGGCGCTCCCGCACCTGGTCGAGAGTCGGGGCTCGATCGTCACCACGGCGGCGTACTCAATCAGGGCCCCGGAGATCGCGCGCCTGCCCTACGCGGCGATGAAGAGCGCAGTGGCTACGTTCACGAAGGGCATTGCGAAGGCGTACGGGAAGTACGGTGTCCGGGCGAACTGCATCGCCCCCGGGGCGATCGAGACGGCGGCGCTGACCGCCGTGCGTCGTCAGGTCGCCGACGCCAAGGGCATTCCGTACGACGAGGCGCTCGAACGTGTGATGGCCGAGGACTGGGGACTTGACATCGCACTCGGGCGGCCAGGTCGCCCGGAGGAAGTCGGAGCGTTGATCGCATTCCTCCTGTCGCCCGTCGCCGGGTACGTGACCGGGGCACTCGTGAACATCGACGGTGGCACGAACTTCTAGCGGCCTCAGTCAGCGAGCCGTGGGGTCGACCAGGATCTTGACGTGACGGTCGGCGTGGTGGAGGAGTTCCTCGAGTCCCTCCTCGACAAGTCGATCGAGCGGGATGTGGTCGCTGATCAGAACGTCCGCGGAGAACGTGCCCGACGCGAGCATCGACAGCGTTGCCGGGAAGTCGATCGCCGGCTCGTACGTCATCGTGAACCGGACGTCGATTTCCTTGGCCATGGCGACGCCCATGTGGATCGCTGCCGGTTCGCCCCATCCTGCCACGCTCACGAGCGTTCCCCGCGGGCGGAGCGAGCGGATGCCCTGGTTCAGCGCGTTGCTGTTCGCGGTTGTCTCGAACACGACGTCGACACCATGACCGGTCGTGTCCCGCACGGACTGGCGTGGGTCGTCGACCGTCGGGTCGACCACGGCGGTCGCGCCGAGGCGGGCCGCAGCGAGCCGACGGGCTTCGGACGGTTCGGTCACGATCGCTGTCGTGGCGCCGGCGGCGAGTGCTGCCTGCAGGACACCCAACCCGATCGGACCTGCACCGAGGACCATTACGCTCGCTCCGAGCAGGTTCGGTGCTCGTCGCACGGCGTGCACTGCGACCGCCATCGGCTCGGTAAGCGCTGCATCGACTACGTCCAGGCCGTGGGGCACGACGAACGCTGATCGCCGCGACACGGCCACCAGCGGAGCGAGTCCGCCGTGTAGGGGCAAGCGGTACCCGCCGTAGAGGCCGAGGCTGCGGCACATCTGGGGCAAGGAGTGGTGGCAGGCGTAGCAGTTCCCGCACCACTCGATGGGAGCGATCGCCACCGGTGTGCCGATCGCGAGGTCGTCGACACCGTCGCCCAACTCCCGCACTGTCCCGGCGAACTCGTGACCGAGGACGATGCCGGGCAGATGCATCGTCGCGCCGCCTTGCGATGCGCCGACGTAGGTGTGGAGGTCGCTCCCGCAGATGCCGTTCCTGGAGACCTCGATGATGATCTCTCCAGCCCGCGGAGTCGGCTCGGGGACCTCCTCGACTCGGATGTCTCGAGGGCCGTGGTAGACGGCGGCCCTCATCGGTCGCCCTTTGCGACACGGAGGTGTGCGCGGTGCTCGGGTGCTGCGACCTCGACGATCCGCTCCGCGCGTTCCCGGTCGCCGATCCAGCGCAGATCAGCCACTCCGTGCTCGGTGACGAGCAGGTCGACATCCGATCGTTGTGTCGACACCTGATCCACGGTGGGGACGATCGTCGACTCGCCCGACGCGGTGAGCGAGCGGACGGCGATGATCGAGAGGCCGCCAGGCGAACGCGACGCTCCAGCGCAGAAGTCGCTGTGTCCCCCGACGGCTGCGATGATACGGCCGCCGATTCGTTCGACGTTGACGGCGCCGTCCAGACCGACCTGCAATGCGGTGTTGCATCCGACGAGTCGCGGCGTCGACGACAGCGAGGTGAGGTCGTGGGTCTCGGTGCACGACGTCAGTCGCAGCATCCCGGAACCGGCCAGCCGTCGGATCGGCTCCCCTCCCCAGGCGTAGGCAGCCACGACGGGTTCCAGGAGGAGCCCGCGATCATGGATCTCGGCCATCGAGTCGGTGACGAGACCTGAGCGGATGGCGACCGGCCGGTCGAGGGATCTGGCGATTCCTTCGCCAATGCCGCCAGGGCCGAACTGCAGTGTGGGGTCTTCGGGAAGGAGCGAGGCGACGAGGGAACCGATCCGGAGATCGATGTCGTCCGCGGGCCGTGATGCCGCAGGTGAGGTCGCCGGTGCCGGCGGCCTGCCCACCGTGGCGACGATGTTGCCGTCGATCAGCGGACCGCCGAGGTCGACGCCCTGGTCGTCGACCTCGACCACCAGGGCGGATGCGTGCCGAGCGAGCACGTCGGCCCAGCCGACCGACGACCCGAAGGCGAGACGGTCACCACGCCACACGCCCGTCACAACTGCGATGTCCGGCGGGTCGTCCTCGATCATGCTCGGCACGGCGCTGAGCCGGACCGGGAGTGCGGTCACCCGCCCCTCGTTGACCGCCTTGCCGAGCCCGTAGCCGGCCAGGACCGTACGTGCGCAGAAGGACGGCTCGTCGATCCAGGAATGGCGTTCGACCGTCCAACCCAACGTCACGCGAGCTGCGTCAGGCGGTGCGCCAGTTGCGGCGAGAACGTCGGCGGGACTCGTGCGCGGAGCGTCGGCGCCGTCGGCGTACCACAGGTGCAATGACATGGTCGATCGCTCAGACGAAGGAAGCGGAGACAGGGTGATGTTCCGACGCTGGGGATGTGGCGCGTCGGAACATCACCGTGTCAGGTTCGTCGAGAGCGCGGCTCAGCTTCGGGGGAAGTTGTAGAGCTCGCGGGCATTCAGCTCGACCATCTTGTGGACCTCGTCGTCGGGCACGTCGAGGAAGAGCTCGCTGTAGTGCTTCCGGCTGTTGGGCCATAACGAGTCGGAGTGTGGGTAGTCGACTTCGACCGTGATGCGGTCGATGCCGATGAGGTCCCGCGTCTTCACGCCGAACTGGTCGTCGATGAAGCAGCCCCAGAAGTGCTTGTCCATCAGTTCGGAGGGGCGCTGGTCGAAGTCGATGTCCTGGTACCACCGGTGACGCTCCCATGTGTAATCGATGCGCTCTCGGATGTAGGGCATCCAGCCGATGCCGCCCTCGGCGAGCACGAACTTCAGATTCGGGTGCTTCTGCAG
>Ga0181588_10000535_pt1 | contig 34217 bp, 26 predicted proteins | sample 071ome_26_FD_148607 | JGI IMG/M metagenome (GOLD analysis project Ga0181588, IMG submission 148607) | Coastal salt marsh microbial communities from the Groves Creek Marsh, Skidaway Island, Georgia - 071409BT metaG (spades assembly) | ecosystem: Environmental > Aquatic > Marine > Intertidal zone...
GTTAATGATGATTATTTTTTTTGAAAAAGACGCGACAGACGGACGGACAGACGTTAGTTTTCGACGACGGTTTCGACGCGTCGAGCTCGACGAACGCGAAAGACGGACGGATAGACGGATAGCTCGACGTACAGGCCGACCGATCATGGTTTCCGCGGATACCGGGGAACAAACGCGCCTGAGCGTCGTCCACGTGACGACTGAAATCAAAAAACACATCGACGAGATCAACGAAAGCCTCGAAACGATTCGAAACGCGTGTGAAGCGTGCGCGGAGGCGGCGGAAGCGGCGGAGATGGAATCCAAGGGATCGTCCGCGCCGTTGCGGGTCGAGGTGGAGAGGATGTGCGAGTTGCAGAGGGAAAAGATGGCGCAGATTGAGGCGCTCAAGTGTTTGGAACGCGAGTACGAGGGACGGGCGGACGTCGAGTTTGATTTTAAAGATTGGATTGCGAAAAAGGTGAAACACTTCATCGTGACGCAACCGAAAAAAATGGACCATTTGATTGCGTTCGATCGGGTGGCGAAAGGACGGGCGGCGGAGTTGAATGCGGATGAGGATTTGATGGTGGACGAGCGCGAGAGCGGGGCGACGAGGAATACAAAGTGTCCGCTCACGCTCGTTCCGGTGGAGAGGTTGAATGAACCGGTGGAAGACGCCAAGGGGTTCATTTATGAAAGGAAGGCTATCATTGAGTTTATCGGGAGGAAATCGTCTCGGGAGTGTCCGATGGCGGGGACGAAGCACAAGGTGACCGTCGCGGAGCTTCGCGAGTCTCGCGTCGCGCTCAAGCTCAAGCAGCGCGCGCAAGCCGTCGTTGGGGATGGAGCGAAGAGCCAACTCGTGTCGCCGTAAGAACGCAGTCGTTAGACGATGCCAAAGAAACGATGGTTGTAATTGTACAGTTTGAAAAATACCACTCTTATATTTTATTTTCATGGTCAACACTTTTGACTACGACGACGTCTCTTTGTTTCGGGGAAAAAAATCTTCTGGTCAAAAAATGGTGGAAAACAAAACGACGGCTATCATCCTCTACCTCTTCTGTTCCACTAGTAGAGACCGATAGCCTTCCACCAGAGACCGCCGAAGATAGCCCAGATGAGGACGTTCACCACGCCGCAGATACCGCCGATGCGGAAGTAATCCTTGAGCTCGACGTAACCGGCGCCGTAGTAGCACGCAGATTGTCCAGAGGCGTAGTGCGAGATTCCGCCGAAGAGGTTGGTGTGGAACGCCATGGTGAGACCGACCAACAGCGGTGGAGCACCGGCGGCCATCATCATCGCCATAAATGCCGTGGAAAGCGCGGCGACTTGCGCGGTTTGAGACGCAAACAAGTAGTGAATCGCGTAGTAGAAACCGTGGAGCAAGAGCATGACTTGAGGCCAAGCCAAGTTGGCCGCGGAGAGAGCTCCGGCGACAGTGGAGGAGAGGTAATCGATGAAACCGAGCGCGTTGAGCTGCGAGGACATACCGATCAAGACGGCGAACCAGAGCAAGGTGTCCCAGGCGCCCTTTTCGTTCAAGCACTCGGCCCAGGAGATGACGCCAGAGATGAGCTGAAGAGACATGCCAAACATGGCGGACACGACGGGGGTGATGCCAAAGGGTTGGAAGATCCACATAAAGACGGTGATACCCATCGTGATGACAACCATGAGTTCATCTTGGGAAAGCGGTCCGAGCTCCTTGAGCTTGGCGGCCGCTTGCGCCGGGGCTTCCGGAGTGTCTGTGATTTCCGGCGGGTACAACTTGTACACCAAGAGCGGCGTGACGAGCAAACCGATGATGGCTGGAACGCACGCCGCCTTGAACCAAGTGATCCACGGAGACATAACGACGACACCGAGGGACGCCGCGAGTTTCATGGAGAGAAGGTTTTGCGCCGCAGCCGTCATGCACATGGCGCTCGAGTGACCGCTCGATTGCAACTGCGTCTGCACCAAAAACGCCCCGAGCTTACGAGACGTCGGACCCGGTTCAGATCCCGCCTGCTTGGCGAGGGACTGAATGATCGGAAGGTAGACACCGCCCGCACGCGCCGTCGTCGACGGCATCGCCGGCGCGAGCACCGCCTCAGAGATGCTCAAGCCGTAAGACAAACCGAGCGTCGACTTGCCGAGCGCGCGCACAAACATAGTCGCCACGCGGTCACCCAAGCCCGTGCGCACGAAACCGCGCGCGAAGAAGAACGCGAGCACGATGAGCCAAATGACATCGTTCGTCATCGCCGCGAACGCCATCTGGAAGCTCAGCGTCTTGGTCACGACCGCAGTCGTGAGCCCGCAAAACGCCCACGCCCCCACCGGAAGCGGTCCGAGCACCAAACCCGTGATCGTCGACAGGAAAATGCTCAACAGCGCCCACGCCTGCGGGACCACCGCTTCGGGCCGCGGAACAATAAAGTTCACAATCATCCCGACCGCGATGGACATCGCCAGCGGCTTGAGCGCCGCGCCCTTCCACACGAACCCTTCCGACGGAGCCGAGGAGGCTCCCGCCGCGCTCGATCGCGCGCGCGTCGTCGTCCCTCGCGTCGGCTTCGCCACCGTCACCGGCACCGCCCGTCGTCGCCCTTCGCGAACAGAAACCGTCTTCACCGCCGCTCGGGCGTCGGCTTCACCACCGACCGCGCGCGCGACGACGACGGCGCCGACGCGCGTTCGCGAACCTCCTGCGTTCGACGGTGCGACCGTTTTCCCTTTTCCACGCGTCGTCTTCGTCGGCGTCTTCATCGCCGTCTTCGCCGTCACCGGCGTCGCCCGCATCATCATCGTCATCACCATCGTCGATCGTCGATCGCGTCGTGTGCGCCCGACTCTCGCGCGTGACTCGTCTGACGACGACGACACCAATCGCTCAACTTCGTCTTCATTAATTCAGTTCCTCCAACGACCTCGAGCGCGCGCGTTCGAAACGGACAAAACTCGGACACGCGGAACCGTGTGCGCGTGTCCCTTTTATTCGGGTACTACCGATATTATACGTATTATAGTAATTGATAAACCTAGATGGTATCACAAACACAAACCACCGCGATAAAAGAAAGACACCATCGCGACGCAAGCCCCCTCGCTCGTTTTTTTTCCCTTTTTCCGTCCCTTTGCGACGAACACCACCGGGACACGTGGGACACCGGGACACCGGGACACGTTTTTGGGTGGTATTTCGACGAGTCACGACTCGTGTCGTTTTGACCGGGACGCGCAGCGCATTCGTTTTTTTCGTGTTTTCGTTTTCGTGTGTGTCTTCGAATCTCGACTCGTCGCGAGCGGGACACCGAGCGGGACACCGACCGGGACGGGCGGGACACCGAGCGGGACGACCGGGACGGGGCAGCCGGCAGAGCGACGCGCACTCGATCGAACGTGCCATACATCATGTTCGCGACGACGATGACGATGACGGCGGTGACGGCGACGCCGACGATGACGGCGACGACGCGACGCGCGGCGACGGTGCCGGCGGCGTGCGCGCGTCCGACGGCGCGGTCGGCGACGTTCACGTCCGCGGGACGACGCGAGCTCGCGCTCGGGCGCGCGCGCGGGACCGCGACCGCGGTTCGCGCGGCGGCGACCGTGGTTCGCGCGGCGGCGACGGAGGTGCGTGTGATTTGACGTTCGCGTTCGCGGGACGACGGCGACGGGGGTCGCGACGGGGGGTGGTGACGATGGATTTTATTTTTTTCGCGCGATCGATGCGTTCGTGGGATCGTCGCGTCGACGGCGACGTCGGAATGTCGACGCCCGCTGCGCGCGTGGGGTGGTCGGGTGAACGAACCCTGGTGGGACGGATGGACGAATCGTCGAGTGAAACGCGACGACGCGACGACGCGATGACGACGCGGGCGATGTCGAGGCGGGGCGTTGCGTTTATTCCACCGTCGATCGGTTCGCTCGATCGTCGTTCGCGCGCGCGTTCGCGGCGTCGATGAGGGTGTCGTGACGTCGATGCGACGAGAAGAGGGTTTATCCGAGGGTGGGTGACGCAAGCCCTGCCGCTGGGATGGTTGGGCGAGAGAGTTTAGGTTTCGATTGAGAACGCGCGACTGACGTTGAAACACCGCCCGTGAACGATTTTACGCGATTCCCCAGGTCGAAACCGAAGAAAAGGAAGCGGTGTGCTACCTTCGGGGCGTGCGCATGTCGGCGTCCAAGGTGCGCAGAGTGTTGGACGTCATTCGAGGCAAGAGCTACGAGGAGTGCCTCATCATGCTCGAATTCATGCCGTACCGCTCTTGCGAACCGATTCTTTCCGCTTTGTTCTCCGCCGCGTCCAACGCGAAGAACAACTTGGGCATGAACAAGGCGAAATTGTACGTTTCGGAGTGCTACGCGGATGGTGGTGCGACGATGAAGCGTTTCACCCCGCGCGCGCAGGGTCGCCCGTTTTCCATCAGAAAGCGCACGTGCAGCATCGTGCTCAAGATGAAGGAGAGAGAGGATTAAATGTATTCGAAATAAACTGTTTTTAATTCTCGTGGGGAGCGATTTTAGTAGGAGGGCGTCTTAGCTTAAGCATAATTGTTTGTAGTCCAAGTCGACACATTTAACAACACTGGTTCGTCCGTTCGTTCGTTCGCGCGAACTTGAAGGCGCGCAGTCACTTCACTCAATCATGCGCATTCATTCTTTAAAATCATTGTTACAAGGCGTTCATCATCGCCGTTAAACTACACGAAACCAAAACGACCGTCACCGTCCTCTCTCCGCGCCCGCCGCGTCACGCTCATCGCCCGCGCTGCTTCTCTTGCTGCTGCTCGCGCCTCTCGATCGCCGCATCCATCTCATCCTTGCGCACCTTTGTCATCGTGTACCAATACGCGCCTCCACAAAAGGTTAACAACGCCCCGGCGATGGCAAAGTTCGATCCGCGTTTCGCGGCGTGTCTCGCCGAGAACGACATCCGCCCCTCCGTCGTCGTCCGTCGTCGTCTGAGGACGGCGTCGGTTCGAGCGCGCGCGAGTCAAAAACTCTCAGAGCAAAATAATCGGACATTTGGGCATTGTATAATTAAGAGATACACAGATCTGTCAAATATAGAAAATGTATACCGAACTAAAAGTTGAGCTTTGCGAACTGCGTCTGCGGTCGAATCTGCGCCGCCCTTTCCGTCCCGACCTCAGTCGCCCTCGCGCGAACACCCCGTCGCGCGACGTCGCGCGACGACGGCCGAGGACGCGAAACGATGCGTTGAAAACCCCTCGATGGAATTCGCGCGTTTTAACCGGTCTGTGATGAGGTGCGCGTCGTCGCGAGTGTCGTAAAGTTTGCCCGTCGAATCAGTCAGTTCAGTCAGCCGCCTGGATTGAGGATGAGCGATCGAGGATCGATTCGAAACCCGCGCCCCGCCCGCCCCCGACGTCGAGCGGCGTGACGACACGCACATGCCGCCCCAGTCAGAAGGACGTTTCGGCGTCGGTGTTGATTGGTCATACATACACAGTCATGCACGCATGATCGGACCGCTCCCGCGGGGTGTTTTTTCTCTCGTTGCTCTTTTTTCTAGAGTGAACCTACTCTTTCGCGCGACGCTCCGTTCGCGTGTGAGTGATGCGCGACCGGGAGGGATGCGGATTTAGAAGAGGGGATTTGTGAATGGGAAGATGGGCGCGTCGTCCGTGTGTCGATGGTTCGCGAGGAAGATCGAACGCTTTAACCCAGCTCGCTTTGAGCCTCGGCCTTGAAGAAATATTGTTCCAAACTACACGACTTTTAGTCTGAGCGAAACGGAAATCGACACAAGAGACGGATGGATGGACGACGCGGATGGATGTATGGATGGGAAGGATAAAACGCCTTTCCTCTTTCCGAGGTACCGATGCGCGTAGAAACTGACGATAGTTGATGGTTCTCAACTTGCAGGGTTAAAAATTCGCGCGTCGTCTCGATGGTGCGTGCGCAAAGCGTCGATTTCAGCCTCTCATCTTCTTCGCCGAACGGCGAATCAAACGTAATTAATCGTTACGGAAATGAGGACTTCTCTTTCCCCAATTGATCGAAGATGAAACTATTATAGAAGGCCGGTGCCACCGGCTATACATGCCAGTATTAGCTGATCCGTTTACGATGATTACATTTGTTTGGTTCGACTGTTGTTTCTTTTCTTTGCGGTAGACGTTTGTTCTCTCTTCCGGGCGAGGACGATGACTTACGCTGGACGCGGCGGAGATGAAGAAATTGATGGTCCGTGTTTTCGAGTGCTCCGATGAGGCAAAAAACATCGGGTGTGACAACCCATTACCGATCCATCCATTGCGTTGTCGTCGTCATTGCCTTGCTGAATTGATGCATTCGTTCGCTGTGTCGTGGTTGCTTCGCTTAGTTGGGCACTTAGCTTTGTCAGTGTTTCGCCGCCCCGTTCCCTAGAAGCTACAGCGATAGGTCGGCCCGTTGAATCGAAGCTTCGGGTTCGGTCGTGCAACTGGCCTCTCGCTATGTTTACCAGCCGCTTACCGCTGGTGAATACATTGAGGCCAGACATCCACACACAGCCGAAGAGCGTTCGCCGCTCTTCTTTGTTTTCTTTTTCACTCGTTGCATGAAAGACCATTTCGCGTCGTCGCTTAGCCGCGCTTACCCGCCAGTAAGCGCGCGCGAGTGAGCCGATGTCTTTCTTGCGGGCTGTTACTTCAGGCAGCTGGGCATGGACTCCATCCATGGATCGGCGTTAATCAGTCCGTAAAAGAAAGAGCTCGCAATTCTGAGCGGTCGCGGGGATGAGACTTACTACCTTGACCCCAGTGCTGCTTGCTCGTGGAAACCGGGCTTACATATGCAAAGTCGAGTTTCTTTTCCACCGCACCATTTTTCTTTCAGCTTTTTTTTGCTTTGGTTCCAACCAAAGCGCAATCCTTCGTGTACTCACCACATTTTCCATCTCGCAGTCGTTCAGATTTGGCTCGATTCGATCGACGCATGTATCTAGATTGTTAGTTTAGGTGCGTCGCGTCGTCTACGCCTCGCGCTTTTTTTTCTCTTGTTCGGGTTCCGTCGCAGACATTCGGAGCGATTGCTATGATTACACCATCAGAGGCTGTTTGTTAGTAGGTACTTGTGCCTGTGCGCTCAACATCTGTACAAAAAACGACTTCTCCTTTCTCTGAGCAATCAAAACCAATCCAATGTCGATCGATAGCCGATGATGCAGCGATTTCGTGTGTAGCGCAGTGCGCTGTTGGGGAATCTGGATTTCCAGGCGAACCTTCCCCAGCGAGCAGCGCATGAGAACTTGTTCTCGGCTTGGCACAAAACATGCGGTTAGGCCGCTGTCTGAGGCTTGCGCGGCGACCACAAACAATACCCACAGCACGACTGTTTCGTTTTTCTTTCGCAAACGACGACGTACACTGACTTTGATCCTCGTCTCCATTTCGTTGGGTAGGCCGCTGTATTCATGAATAGGTTGATAGGTTTCCATAGTTGCTTAGACGACGTGGAGGATGCGCGTTTCGTTTCGCGCAAATCACACTCTGTGCTTACAGGAGATGACGAAATACCATTGTTTCACGACGGTCTTCTGATGCTTCGGTTTTGATGACTCGTATGGTGCTAGTACTCCGATCCTTACGCACGCGGGTGCATGAAATCGCGCAAACGAAGCAAAACGTCCTTTGTCGTCGTCGTGTTTAATATAAATTTGCGTACATTCACTCATTTACAACGCTTGCACTCACTAACACATTAAACTCATCGCTGTCGGGTTCCCAGTCTCCGGGTTCATCCCATCCGCAACTTTGCACAAAGATTGCTGCACATCCTTGCGTACGATGACGTCGCTCCAGTCGCTATCCGCAATTTTCACGTCCTCCAACTGCGCAGAGCTCACGATTGCCCCGCTCAGATTCGCCCCGGTGAGATCCGCGCCGGTGAGATTCGCCTGCCCGAGATTTGCGTTGGTTAAATTCGCATTCACAAACGTCGCCCCGGAGAGATCGGCGCCGAAAAGCGTGATACCCGTCAAGTCGGCGCCGTTAAAGTTGGCGCGTTTGAGAGACCCCTTGGTGAAGAACGCCCCGGTGCCGGCGAATTTTTTCCCCGAGTAATCGTTCCCATCGCACGAGTTCGTCGCGCACTCGGAGGTTTGTGGAATGGCGATCGCGGCGGTCGGACTGAGGGTCAGCGCGGCGGAGAGCGCGAGAGAAATCAAGAGTTTTGATGACGCAGCAGCGGTCGCGGATTGTTCAGACTCGGCGTCGTCGTGACGCGGACGCATCGCGGTCGTGGAGACTCGGTGCGCGCGGCGTTTCGTGGACATTTTCGCGTCGGTGCGCGCGACGCGAGTGGGTGCGCAGACGGCGACGTGCATGTTCGTGGGTGTCGGGCGAAGCGTCGGTGTGTGAGGTTCCGAGCTGGTCTCAACGCGAGTCGAGTCGAGTCTGGGTCGTCGTCGCGAATGAAAATGAATGGGTGTCGTGTTGACAGTGCTTCTAAAATAAATCCGACAGAGTAGAATGAATGATCGATCGATCGATCGATCGATCGATCGGTAGGATGAACGCGCGGCGTTCAGTACTTAATACTTGACGCCGTGGATGACGCGAAGGTACAAATCAAACTGAAACGCGGCGAGCGCGTCATCTGGGAAAGGGTACTCCGCGCCGCAGCGATATGCGGCAGCCAAACCTGAAATGATTGCAATCTCGTGCGTGTTCACCATGGTGTAAGATCCGGCGTACAACGTCTTGCGCTTATTTTGGACAAATCTCCAAAACGGCACCGCTTTGGTGAAATGTCTGACGGTGTGTCCAAATTGACGCCACCACTTGACGAGGAGCACGCGCTCGGGATCGATTTCGTCTCGGGTCCACCTGGATTCATCCTTACCCTTGTTCAAAAAGATTGATTGGTAGACTCGTTCGTCGTTCGCCCCGCGAGCGAACGGTTGGTATGCCGTCAGGTCGAAGCTCATCTCGCACAGAGATGGATCGTCTCGGTAAGATTTGATAAAATACATGTCCCTAACGTCCTGGGCCACCTCGTAGTGTTTCTTCATGTACTCCTCATCCGAATGCGTGATCGAGACGTCGTCGTAGTAGACTATATTCTTGAAAATTTTCTTCTCCATCATCGACGCGCCGGTTCCGGCGTCGAGCATCGACTTGGCCTGCTCTGTGTTGCACGCAAACACAACCTTGTCGCACTCTCGTATCTCGATCGATTTATCTGGCATCTCCACGTGTACCCTCACGACGCTCTTTGTTCGCTCCACCTTGATCACCCGCGCGTTCAGCGTCACCCGACCGCCGTTTTCTCGAATCGTTTCGCCCACTTTTCCGTACAAGTCTCGAAATTTTGGAAACGCAAACATCTTTGGCGCCTCGCTCATAAACCTCACCGGATCGTAATCGTACAACCTCAATCGATCATCGTTAAAAACCCTCGCCAGGACGATGCTGCTCACATCCTTGGTGCAATTACCCGTTCCAAAGAAGAGCGCCGTTGTCGCGTACACCATTCTATCTCTAAACGCCTTTGAGTGCCCGTGCCATCTCAGCGCTCTCTCCACGCTCACGAACGCGTACAACGGTTCGAATCGCTTAATCGTCCGCAGCGTCTTTTTAAACTTCGCAATGTCATCCGCGAGCTCTCGCACGAGCGCCGTCGGTTCACCGTGGTTTCTCCAGTGCGTCTCGCCCTTGCCGAAACTCACTCGCACGTCCACCCAGTGCGGTTCTCCCGCCCCGCACGCGCGCATGAGCGACATGGCGTTCCGGTACGATGTCGCTCCGCCTTGAACCCCATCATTAATCGTCGTCGTCCCGCCGTCGTCGTCGTTTCCGATGGTTTCCGTCGTCGCGACACCGCCGAGAACGTTTGCGGATTCGATGAGTTCAACGACCCGCGTCTCTTCCGCTCCCTTGGACGTCGTCGCCGCGTCCGTCGACGACGGTCTGGAGAGAGACCACGCCGCGGCGCACCCTGCGGCGCCACCACCGATGACGACGATTCGCATCGGCGCCGACGGCTCGCGTCTATCATGACGACGACCACGAGGCATCGCAAACGACGAAAAAGTGCACCGACGATGAGTGACGTCAAGCGAATTGCGCTCTCGCGCCACAGCTCGACGTCGGACGAGTGAACGAACGAAGGAACGCGCGACGGCGTTTTAAACGAAACCCACTCGAACGCTCGTTCGTTTCGAGGCGCGCGATAGAGACGGACGCGGACGCGTCGACGACGAAATCAATGTCGAGTGAAGAGCCGGCGGCGGTGCTCGTCGAGAAGGATGAACCCGCACCGGTCGTCGCGGACGACGCCGTGAAACCGACCGCGACGGAGAGTGAAACGGATAAAGTCCCGCCCGACGCGACGGCGGGCGAGGGACGAGCGACGGGGGCGACGGATGAGGAGGACCCGTCGAAACGCGCGCCGACGAATCCACACAAAAAGCGCAAAGTTGCGTTGACGTTTGCGTACGTCGGCGCGGGATACGCCGGGATGCAACGAAATCCGGGAGTTCGGACGATTGAAGGTGAATTGGAAGCGGCAATCGCGCGCGCGGGCGGGATTTCGGATGCAAACGCGGGTGATTTTTCAAAGGTGCAGTGGACGCGAGCGGCGAGGACGGACAAGGGCGTCTCCGCAGTCGGTCAAGTCATCGCGTTGAAAATGGTGCTCGAACCGCCGGGGATGCTCGAACGCATCAACGAGGCGCTTCCCGATAAATTTGAGGTTTTTGGGATCGATCGGGTGACGAATGGGTTCAACGCAAAGACGATGTGCGATAAGAGACGGTACGAGTACGTAATTCCGACGTGGGCGTTCAATCCAAACGGCTCGCCCGAAGATGGGTTTGAGTTTACAGAGGAAATTCGCCAAAAGGTGAATAGAGTTCTCGGAAATTACTGCGGAACGCACAATTTTCACAATTTCACCGTCAAGGTGCGACCGACAGACCCTCAGGCGAAGAGATACATTATTAGCTTTGATTGCTCCGAGCCGTTTGAGGTGGATGGCGAGCGATTCGTTCGTTGCGTCGTGCTCGGGCAATCCTTTATGCTTCATCAAATTCGCAAGCTCATCGGCACCATGCTGGCCGTCGTTCGCGGTGAAATATCCGAAAACGATCAAAAGTTTGCGCTGCTCACGCATCAGTTCGCGCCGACGCCCATGGCACCAGAACTCGGGTTGTTCTTGTGCGAGTGCGTGTACGGTGCGTACAATAACAGATTTGGCTCGGTGCACGAAAAGTTTGAACTCGCCAAACACGGAGACAAGAGCGAGGCGTTCAAGCGCAAACACGTCTACACGCACATTGCGAGGCAGGAGCGAGAGGAGAACACGATGCGAAACTGGATTCGTGATGTACTTCAAGGCGAACGAAGTCTTCGGAATCAGTTCGACGCGGGCATGGCGGCATCCATCGCTGCCGAGGAACAGCTGGATCCCACGCGCGTTGGACAGCGATCGAAGAAGCGCCCAGCGCCGGAATCGGACGTCAGTAGAGGCGTTCGTGACTCGTTCAATACCGCCATGTCGGAAGCGGCAGAGCGGGCAAAGGCGAAGAAGCTTAAGAGCTCATTCAACGATAGGAATTTGGAGCGAGCCGACGCTGGCCAGGTGGCTACGCAAAAACGGATGACAGAGACGCCTCAAGTCGAGGTGAAATCGCATATTCCTAGCGATGAGTTGTCCGAATAGCGCCTAGAGTTCATAAAGAGCTAGTTCTTCAAGTTTTGTTGTGCTACAGACCCGTATATCAGTAAATTACACATGTGTGCTCGCGCACGTCTATTCTAAGTAGTAAAAGTATTAAAGACGAAGCGAAATATCCGCGAACTCGGCATCTTCGCTCTCCGAAGACTCATCCGTGAGTCTACCCGTGGCGCCATCGTCGCTTCCGAGCAAAGACGACGCTCGCTCTCTGGTTCTGTCATCCTCTCTGTAATCATATAAAAAGTCGTTTCGTTGCTGCTCGTACGCTCGATATCGATAGCTCTCCCCGCCGCTGCCGCCGAACCTGTACCCGGACCCGTGCGATGGCGCTCGATCGTCGTGCGCCGAAACGTCGTCTACAGTCGTGTGCGTGTACTCGCTCCAATCCGTGTGACGAGACTCAGTCTCAGAGAGACCAGTCTCGCTCGGGGCGTACTCGCTGATGGTGCCGACGGGCGTGTTTGTCCCCGGGTTCGCGACGCGCCTTCGATTCTTAAAGGCGTAATCGTCATCGTCTGACGTCACGTACTCCAACGATGACGCCGAAGGCTGCGCTCGGTACGCCTGGAATCGGTTTCCGGTGAGGAACTCGCGAGTTTCCCGCACCACTGGCTCTGAGTCTTCCGATTCTTCGTGTTCGCTCACCTCAACCGCAACGTCGACGGGCGCTTCCTCCAACTGTTCCGCAGTCTGCTGATCGAAACCGATGACATCGTCTTTACTAACTCGCGAATCAGCATCGTCACCCGGATCTTCATCCATATCCGTGGAAGTGATGTCATCGGACGTCATGGAATCCAATTCAATCGGCGCGGAGAATTCGTTGTATGCGTGACGCTCCATGCTTGGTGACGGAGACATGGCTGTCGAGTCACTTCGCGACATCGATCCCTTGAGCCAAGCAAAGGTGGATGCCTTTTTCAGTGGCGCGTCAAGCAACGCTCCTTCGACTTGTCGCGATTGCACCACCTTGGTCTTGATGGTGAGCGCTAATCTCCGCAGTTGAATCGTGTGTTTGATAATCTCAACCACTTCCTGGGCGTCGTATAATCCTTCCTCGTCGGACGACACCGTGAATCGCTCGAGAATGATGGCGACGAAAAGATTGCCGAGGAGGAAGATTGAAATGACCACAAAGGACAAAAAGTACGGAATCGCGGCCGCTCTGTGGGAGCAGTCGATTATGGATTCGGGAAGAAACGGCGGCTCTGTGCGCAAACACGCCTCTGTTTGATACATTTCCCCAAACGTTCCTACCCAGCCGCCCGTGTAGACGGCGAATAAGGAGGAACAAGCGGCGCCGAAAGTCTCAAAGTTTGAGAATTTGGACAATACACCACCCTCATACGGACCAGTGTAGTCTCCGAAGAGAGATACGCCGACTATTGCGTATGAGAAAATCGCAAGCGAAGACAAGGCGGCGACGTTTGCCACCCCCGGAAGACTCATGATAAAGGTGTTGAACAGCGATCTCAATCCACGATGCGCCTTGACGAGTTTAAGCAAACGCAACAAACGCACGAGTTGAAGGTAGTCCATGGCACCCGACGCGCCGGCACTCTGTCCGATTGCTTGTACGATGGACACGACGACGACGAACGCGTCGAGCCAGTTCCAGTAGTTCTCTCTGTATCTCTTCGGACCCTGGGCCATGAGAAGTAAAATCATCTCAACCGTGTAAATCATCGTGAATATGATCGAGAACACGAAGTGAATAGTTTGTTCCGAAGAGGTCATGTCTGCAGTTTGAGCCATCATCTCTATAGTGTTCGCGACGACGACGACCAACATGAAGTTTGCAAACTTTTCTGGCTTCGCCAACCAATGCGCCATCAAGCGCGCACGCGACCAGAGACTCTCGCCCGGAGGTGGAGTCACTTTGCGCCATCCTTCCGTGTCCCGAGTGCTCGCTCGCATAATCGCCTGCTGCCATCTTCGCTGAGCGGGCGTGACAAAAGTCATTTTATCTTGAGAAGCCATCTTGTTAAAGTTGTCGACGAGCGCGGTGACGAGCAAGTTGAGCCAAAAAAAGTTCCCAAGGGCTACAGTTATTACGAAATAAATAGCCGTGACTTGGCTATTATCCGTTTTAAGCCCGGTACCTTCGCCCGTGATGTCCATCGCGACCCACATGATTTCCTGCCAATCATCCCCGGCGTGAAGGAGAAACGTGGAAAGAAGCGCCGCGCCAAAGTTGTCGAAATGCCACTTTGAGTTGCGCCACTGTCCGCCGGCAGCCTCGCAAGTTGCTTGCGTGGTGTAATCGCTCGCATTTTCGACGACTCGACACGACCAAAACTTACCCATGAAAAGTTCCATGCCCAAAAGAGCGAAAATGGACATGGATGCCAAACCGAGGAGACACACGTAACCCACGGCTGGAACAGCCGCTATCACCGTGTTGACAACCAACTTGAGCCCGGGGAACCGACGAATCGACCGCAGCGGGCGGAGGATACGCATAATACGCAACGCCCGGACGCTAGATCCACCGCTCGACCCAATTGCGAGCGAAGCTAAAGAAGTGATCACGACGAGCCCATCAAGAATGTTAAACGCGCTACGGATGTACGCCGTCGGTTTTTCGTACAACCCGAGCGCAAAAACCTTCAAAATGAGTTCGAGCGTGAATATGCTCGTAAAGGCAATATCAATGTTGCTGTAAATCGTCTCCACGCTTGATCCTTCTTCAGGCCACGTGTGTGTCTCTGTTGCAAGCATGACGCTGCCCGTGATGATCAAGAGGAGAATAAAGTTTTCAAACATGCGATGCGAGACAAAGTTGAAGATTCTCGATTTGATTTTTTCGATCGGGATTGATTCGTCGAAAACGGGAATCAGCTCTCCGTCTTTTGTGATGATCACTCCTGATTCATTCACTTGTTGGCTCTTCCCTTTTACTAAAGATTTCCTCATCGCTTCCGCCCAAGGTCCTCCAAAGGACTCGTTGAATGACTCTTTAAAGCTACTGGTCCTCGAGGCGAATCCGCCTTTGACTTCCGTCGCAGATCCCTTGCCACCACCGGAAATACTTCGCATCGACTCGCGTAAATTCGATATGCGATGACTTTGAAATTCGACAATTTTCGGTACGAGGCGCAAGCGCGCCTCTTCGAGGGCGTGCTCGCTCACCGTAATGACGCTACCCGAGGTCGGATACTTGAAGGCAATGGAGTCCAAAAACACCCTCACAGCGGCGACATCTTCCGCCGCTTTCTTTTGCAAACGTTGGATTTTCGCGCGGGCCAACTTTCGACGCGGAGAAAGCGTGACGTGATTGTCGCGATCCTTTGCGTCGAATTCTTCAGACTCGCTCTGCTCTTCGTCTCGCTGTGGAGTCATCTTGTGTTCGTCGCGAGCGTTGAAAAGATTGAATCCGGCGAGCTCTTTCGCGTTGAATTGGTTACTCTTCACCTCTTCTGGTTTCTTCTTTAACGAGTTGAGCGCTTTAATCGCAAAAGTTGCAGTCTGCAGCTTGCGTCTGGCAATCTCCACGGCCGACTTTGGTGTCTTGTCTCCCTGTTCAAACCGCTCCAGCGCGGCGTTAATAAGCTGAATTTCAGCCTCTTTTTCAAACAGAGCCTGTTGCTCAATCTCCACGAGTGAACAAGAATCAATCAAGATGCCTAGAACGAGTGAAAGAATAACGGTCGATACGAATATCCATGCAATCGTGTACAACACAATGTACTCGTTCCCAGTTGCGTCCATCGTGCTCCACGCGACGATGAATGAATCCTCGCCAGTGGCCACGACGAATAAAGTCAGAGAGCTTCTCAAAAAGTTTCTAAACGTCAATCGTTCGTCATCCAAACCACCCATGCCGCTAAAGAGTTGAAAGCCGTAAATTCCAAAGATGACTTGAAACAAAATCCACAATACGAGAAACGGCCACATGTCATTCAAACCCAGCGCCGCGCTGGCGATGATTTTCCTAAACTCGTGATTGTTTCGAATCACCCTAAACGTTCTAAACGCCCGGAATATCCTCAAAAGACGGATAAAAGAGGCGCTCACGCCCTGACTCGCCACGGCGACACTGATGATACCGGTGAAAACGATGAACCCATCCACCATGTTTTCCTTTGATTTCCAGTAATTTCGAACGCCGTAACCGATATTCTTCACCGACATTTCAAAGGCGAAAAACGTCAAAAACATGTATTCGAGAATGTCAGACGTCATGACAAATGTATCTGACGAGCCGTAATGTTGCGTCATCATGAGCAAGGTGTTGAGCAAGATTGCGCAGATTACGGCGTTGTTGAATCCGTCGTTTTCCGAAACGCGGAAACACCATCGCCGCGCCGCGCCACTATCGCTTGGCAACTCAAACGTCTTTGCATCGCCGCCATCTGGAGCCAAATCTAATGCTATACCTCCACCATCGCTTTCTTCATCTTCATCTTCATCTTCGTCTTCGTCTTCGTCTTCGTCGCCCTTCTCCTCCTCTCCATCTCTCAATCCAATCTGCGTCAGCGTGGCGCAAATCACAGAGGTGAAGAGCTCCATCATGAAAAATCCACCCATGATGACGACAAAGGCGAACCAAATGATGGCACTCGGATACCCGACGGCGTAGGAGAGCGGGTTGAGCAACTCGTTCCAACCATCGATCGTCATTCCGTTGAGGGCGACGATGGCGCTTCGTCCTACGTTTTGAAAGCTTAAAAACCCGTCGTACGGCGTCACTCCCGAATCGCAACACCACATTTCGTCATCCACCCGCGAATCCACCGCCGAGCCTCTACACGTGCTATTGTACTCGTTCGGGTACGTCCCTTCGTCTCCGACCGATCCATCACCCAACCACTCTGCGACGAGTTGCGCGCACACCTCCTCGGCCGTGCCCGAGGGTAGAACGTAACTCGAATCGTTCTCCCGATCGGGTGGCGTCGAGTACAACCGCCCCGTCAACTGACCTCCAAACATCGTCACCCCGCTCACCGAAAACAGTATTAAAAACCAGAACAAAAACATGACGACATCTCCCAACAGTGGTAGCGCGCGCGCCACCGTCTTCATCACGAGCCTACCGCTTCTATACCTCGCAAACACCCTGAATGTGTGCAACGCCCGAAGCAACCGCACCGCGACCACCTGCGACCCGCCGATGGGTACGAATATAATCGACAAAACCACCAATAAAAAGTCCAACCGGTTCCAATTCGATTTCAAATACGTCCCTCGACCGAACGCGAACCCGCTCTGGACGATTTTCATCCACGCCTCAATCGTAAAGACGGCCGTCGTCGCGTACGTAAACGCCGTCACCCACGCCCGCTCGCCGCCTCCGTCCCGGTCGGGCTTCACCACCGCCAACAGCACGCTCGACGCGACGATGCACGCCACCACGAGCGCCTGAAACGTCCAATGACTCACGATGTCCCCGCATCGTCTACGAAACTCGCTCTTCTCGTCCCAAATCAACAACGACCGCTCGTCGTTCGCCCACTCGGCGAAGACGACTCGCGCCGTTCTTTTCAACGCCAACGCCGACGCCGACGCCGACGCCGACGCCGACGCCGACGCGTAACCGCCGTCGTCGCCGTCCCCGAAACCGCTTCGCGAACCCGCCGACGCCGACGGCGACGACGCGCGGATGCGTCCTCCTTCTCCTCCCCCCGCGCCATCGTCCCCGCTATTCGTATCGTTATCATCAGCGCCGTCGTCATCGTCGTCATCGTCGTCGAACCGCCGTAGTCGTCGACGAATCGCGTCGTCGTCCCGTCGCCCGTCGTACGCCGAATCGCTCGCCCGCGTTTCATTTCGCGTCAATCTCCGAGCGGCGTTCGCGCGCGCGTCCGCCTCTTCCTCCTCATCCATCCGTCGTCGTCCTCGTCGTCGTTCCCGCTCTCGTCGTCGTCGAGCCGTCGCGACGCTTCGCGCGTCGGCGAACCCGAAATCCATGACGTTCCGATGATGATCGACGACAATGGGACGCCGCACCGGACGAGAAGATTAAATTAAATGACGATCACGTCGCGACGACGACGACGACGACGACGCGCTGGGTTCCCTCGCCGGACCGCCCGCGCCCTTCCTAAACCGTCGTCGCGCCCTTCCTAAACCGTCGTCGCGGTGTCCCGGTCGTCGCGCACTCCCGTCGCCGTCGGCGCGGGGGGATGTCCCGATGCGACGCGAATGCGCGCGCGAGCGGGACACCACACGGTACTCACTACTAAAAACCCATACTAAACATACAGTACTATCGTAACACCCGCGTCCCGGTCGCGCGTGTTTGTGTGCGTGTGTGTCCCGGTGTGTCCCGGTGATACTAAAAACCCATACGTTTGTGTGTCCCGGTCGCGCGTCCGTGTATGTGTGTCCCGGTGTGTCCCGGTGTGTCCCGGTGATACTAAAAAATCATACGCGTGTCGTATACAAGGAAAGAAAACACGATCAATCGTCAGGAGGAGGAGGAGGATGAGGATGGGCGGCGACCGGGACGACGGCATTGCGGCGTCGATCGCGATCGGTTCGGTTCGGTCGCGTTCGATCGATCGGTCGGTCGGTCGGTCGGTCGACGGCGGCGGCGGCGGCGACGTTCGGCGGCGCGCGCGCGCGGTGGAGCGGCGACCTAAAGCGGGAACTGAATTTCATTTCGGTTCGAGACCCGACCGCGCGTTCGATTTCCATTCCATTCGGTCGCGTTCGGTCGTTCCCGTCGTCGATCGCGCGCGCGACCACGGAAGGAAGGACAGATGAGCCCACCTGACGGACGAAGAGCTCGCGACGTCGTGGCCGTATCTCACCCGGGCGCAGGTGCAAGAGTTTAAAGAGGCGTTCGATATCTTTGACGTCGACGGCGGGGGGACGATCACGGCGGAGGAGCTGGGCGACGTCATGCGGTCGCTCGGGCAGAAACCCACGCGCGCGCAGTTGGAGGCGATGGTGAACGAGATCGACGCCGACGGGGACGGGGCGATTGATTTTCCCGAGTTTTTAACGATGATGCTGAGAAAGATGAACGAGGGGGATCCGGAGAAGGAATTGCGGGACGTGTTCATGGTGTTTGATAAAGACCAGAGCGGGACGATTTCCGCCGAAGAGTTGCGAAACGTGATGCGGGTGATTGGGGAGAAACTGACGGATCAGGAGATCGAGGACGCGATAAAGCTCGCGGATACCACAGGGGATGGTGAGGTTTCGTACGATGAGTTTATTCAGTTTATTTTAGAGGGTTGATTGATCGATCGGGCGAGCGGGGCGGAGACGCGGACGCGGACGACTGATGTATAGAGAAAATGTGTAACGATAACGACGACGTGTACCGAGTAAAATATTCCTCTCTAAGCTACAATTTACTACAAATCATCTACTCTACCTCTCTCTACCTCTCTCACGCTTCGTCTAATCCTCGCCACGTCCTCCGCGTACGCCCTCGGCGCGACGACTAGAAACACCCACCACCACGCGCTCACGCCCGCCGCGCACGCCCCCGTGGCGACGATCCCGAACGCGCCGGTGGCGTGGAAAACCTGCGTCGGCGCGGCGACGAGACACGCGCCCGTGGTGACGATGCTCCAGGGTTGACACCAGGGCGGTTTCGCGTCCCACAGGTTCGCTGGGTCCGTCGGGTGGGTTTCCTCCAAGAGCTCGCGCGTCGACGCGTCCTCGCCGCCGGCGTCTCTCGCACTCGCGGTGACGCGATGAGACCGCGCGCGGCGTCGACGGAGAGAGATGCTGGGCGTTGGATGCCCACCAGTCGTGCGAGGTGGGATCCGCGCGGTGATGATCGGCATCGTCGAAGAGTGAAGAGCGAGCGGCGTTCGGGTTTGCGTTCAGTGTTCTGTTCCAGTTCTCTAATCTCATCATCGTCGGCGATCATTCATCGCTTTCGGCGGGCGATTGCGTCCACCGCCGCCGCCGCCACCGCTTCGGTCACCACCTCTGCCCCCACCTCCGCGATTTCCGGGTCCACCGCCGCCGCCGCCGCCGCCGCCCGATCCTTGACGTTTGAGTTCGCCGACGCCGTCGTAACACACGTCGCGTAAATCCAACAAACACTTCTCCACGAGCGTGCGCGGCGCGTTCGCGTCTCCCCGTAAAGCGTTATCGAGAAGGTAAGAGACGAGCCCAGAGGCGATACCGAGAACTTCTTCGGTTGGGTGCCTGTGCACGAGGTCTCGAACGGTGTCGTACATCGCCGGTGGGAGCTCGGACGGTCGATGACGAGCGACGACGACGAGCGTTTCGTTTCGACGTTGGCGAGACTCGGATGGTGGTTCAGGTACGCGTTCGTCGTCTCTCTCGCGTTTGTTTCCGGTAATGTTACCATCGCCGTTCGCGACGACGGCGGCGGCGTACGAAGCGACGCCTCCCGACGGGAACGGTGGAGGAGGAGGAGGCGCCGACGCCGACGCGTCTCTGCTCCTCTTCGCCGCCGGTTCCCAATCGAGCGGCGCGTCGCCCGCGTCTCGCATCACATCCATGAACGGCGCCTTGAGCGCGGCGTAATCTGGCTTTTCCCCGTACCCGAGTTTTTCAATCGCGCGCGCAAACTGCTCGATCGGCCAAGGGCACCCGCGCGTCGGACACAAATTTCGCGGCTCTCGAACGCACGCGCGCTTGGCGTCTTCGATTTCCTTTTTGCCGAGTGATTTCCCTTTAGCTTTCCAAGGTAAAACCCCCTCGTGCGCCTCGGCGAGAATGTACAGCGCGCTGTACAAATCGTCCCTCGCGCTTTGTTCTTTATTCTCGTGCGCGTACACGCTCGCGTACGTCGTCGTGCCTCTGAACGTCGCGTCATCGCGTTCCGGAAGGACGACGCCTTCGTCATCCGTAAACTTGCGCGTCAACCCAAAATCTATAAGATAAAACTTCTTCATCCCATCCTTCCCGTTCCCGACGCACAAGTTCCCGGGTTTAATATCCCTGTGCACGTACCCGGCGTCGTGCATCGTCTCCAACGCTTCGAGCATCGCCACGGCGACGGCGCTCGTCGTTCGAGCGCCAAACCGACCCTCGCGCGCCTTGCCGCGCAAATCCGCCAAGTTTTCCCCCACCAGTTCCATCGCCAAGTACGGCATCCCCTCGTGCGTGCCCTCGTCCAAGAGCTTTACAAAGTGTTCTTTCCCTTGGAGCGCGCGCATGACCCGCGCCTCTCGCGTCGCCGTTCTCGGTTCGCTTTCGATTTTCAACGCCACGAGCGCCGAGGACGACGACGCGGCATCCGTCGCCGAGTACACCTCGGCAAACTGTCCGCGTCCGAGTCTCGGCGACGTCGTCACCGTGAACCGGTCGTTCGCGCCGATCTTCATCCCGGGTTTGAGCATGTTGGACGCTTTATCCGTGAAGGATCGCGACGACGCCGGCGGTGCATCGCTCGCCGTCATGAATGAATCGAAAAACTGCTTTGGATTTCGACGACGAAGATTTCAACCGCTCTTTTCGCGGTTGAGGTCCACGCGAACGGCTCGCGACGGGCGGGAAGAGAGAGCGTGTTCCGTCCTACTTCTCGATCCGTCGCCCTTTCCGCCCTATCGCGAACGATCCGTGGGACGGTGCGAACAGAGTTTCGACGCGGTTCGTTATGACGCGATCAAAGTTCGATCCAAAATTCCAATCCAACATCATTCGTCGACGCCATCCCGGTCGCGGGTGCGCACCGCGGCGACTCGAACACGTCGACGAGCGTTCCATGACGGATCCCACGTCGGCGCCGTCGTCCAATCCGGCGATCACGGTGGTGATGATCATCGTCGTCGTCGTGATTGCGTTTTTTGGATTCAATTTGCACCTGTATTACCAAGCACAAAAACTCGCGCCGCGCAAGGTGCGTAAACCGCTCGGGGCGAAACAAAAGAAACGGCAGTTGCGGAAACAAGGTTTGAGAACGGCGGGGGAGTGATCACCGGGGGTTGGGGCTTCGTCGGGATGAGCGACGATTGAAGTTTTGAATTAAATCAAGATGCGCGGCGAGCGGCTCGCGCGAGCCGACGTCGCCCATCAACGCGGCGAGTAATATTACATTCTATCACCACATGTATGCACCGCACCGCACCGTATCGCGCAATGCGAGTGAATCTAACAACCTAATCAATCCGAAGCGGAAGCCGACTCGTCGTCGTCGTCGTCGTCGTCATCATCGTCGTTGGATGAATAATCAACGTCGCCGTCGAGCATGGTGCTACGAACGATTCGAACCTTACCCCCAGTCGCGAACGCGTTTTCTCTCGCGTCGGCGAGTTGGTAGATGAACGCCGCAGCCATGGTAAGGGCGAGACAACCGACGAGAAACGTAAAGGGGAGGTTTCCGAGTCGCGGGCGCTGCACCCAGATGTAGGTGCTAAACTGCGTGTGAAGGACGATGTCATTCAATCCGTCGCCATCGACGTCGGTAACCTCGAGTGGGCGCACCGGAGGCGTCGTGATCTCGATCAAGGAAGCGGCACGATATCCCTTGGCGTTCATGGCGACGATGGCGCTCTTCCCAGTGGCGATGGCGATGTCGAGGTAGCCGCCAACGTACATGGAAAAGGATGTGAGCGACGGCGTCACGACGCCGTCGTCAACCCAGTTCGCCTCGGTGCGCACCTGCCAGCGTCGCTGTCCACCGTCGCGCATGTTGTAACACGTCATCTCACCGCGGCTATTGAGAAAGATGGCGTCGCGACCCATGCGATCGAGAGGTTTGGATAACTCGTTCGCGGTTTCGGGAAGTCGGCGAAGCGAAACAGGCGGCGTAACGGCAACCGTTTGGATATCGTGATGACCCGCAGAAGCCGCCGCTCGGTGCCCAGCTAAACCGCTACCACCTTTGCATATGCTCGCGCTCAGAACTCGTTCGGAGGAATCGATCCCAGAGTGCACCGTCGCCCAACAGCGCGGGATGCTTGCGCGCCGCGTTTGCGAGTCGTGCGCTTCCACGTGGTCAATCACCCCATCCCCATCGAGGTCGACGTGCAAACCCGGGCTTTGCAACGTCATACCGCACACTCTCGCTCCTGAGTAGAGATGTAAGACGTCGATGCCCTCAGAGTGGTGGGACAAGACGACGTTGGGGTGTTCAGACTGTTTCACGTGTCGATGCGCCGTGTGCGCCATCGGCACTCCGGCGTGCGTCGGACTTCCCTGTAATCTTCCCACGACGCGCCCGAGCGCGCGTGTCACGCCATTCGTGTGCACTCTCGGCAGAGATGGTGTCTTATTCCCTCTACTTCTCTTCTTCTTCGCGCGCTCCATCTCCATAGCGCGAGATTTGTGACGTTTGAAGTGCGCCGTTCGCATGCGTGTGTCGTCAGCGCCTCTCCATTGGTGCGGTAGCCCATCGTGCACGATGCTCTCTCTGAAATCACTGCACGCCTTGGAAGACGCGTCCGCAATCTCGTCATCGTCAATGTTCACCAGACTCAACCGTCCGTGTTCGTGCTTGCGATGCTCGTCGTAGTCGTTCTCGGCATCGTTCCATCTCGGCTGTCCAGTCTCCGCCTCAAACGCAAAGTATCTGAAATCTCCGTCATCCTCATCCTCGTCGAGATCCGCCTCCGTCTGCCACTCTTCGTTTCCATTTCGACCAAAGTTCGGCATTCGTCCGCGACGCGCACCCATGGTCATCCGTTGTAACGGATCGTCGTCGTCCTCCTCTTTCGTCGTCGAAGCGTCCTTGGCTCGGCGTTCCGATCGCACGCCGACGACGACCAATCCCGCGTCATCGTCTCTCGCCCCGACGTCACTAATCAACACCGACACCTCGACGGTACGAAACGAATGCTTCAGACGGTCCCGTTTCTCGTCCCCGTTTAACAGATCGACCCGCCAGAGCTCCCGAAGCGATCCGTCGAAACAAAACGCTCTCAAATCCCGCGTCACGACCACCACCGCCGTTCCGAGCTTCCCCTTTGTCCCATCGACGGTATTTTTCCGACGAACACCATCGCCATCGTCACCCTCATCGTCACCCCCGCTACGCCTTCTCCACGTGACTCTCCCAGTCTCAATCACCGCCACCCCGATATCGCGTTCGCCCTCTCTCGCGCCGCTCCGCGTGTCGGCTCGCGCATCCGCCGCTCCGCACTCCGCGAACCCATCCATCTCTTCCCCGATCGCCCAATCCCGCATCGCGTGCACCTCTGCCTCGTACGCCTCATCAATATCCTCACCTCCATCCCGCCCGTTCGCCACCGCCGCCATCGCGCGCGCTTTCCGTCGCATTTCCCGCTCCGCTCGTCGCGTCCGCGCGTCCGCGTCGGTTCGTCCTCCGCGCGTCGTCGCCCGTCTCGCCCCCACGAAACACCGTCGAATCTCCGTCCCCGCCACTCCTCTCGCGCAGTACGCCCGCGTGAACACCATCCCCGACCGACCCGCGGTGTCCCTCGTCGTCGCGTACGCGCACGGAGGGTGCGCGTCGACGAGCGCGTCGAGTCTCGCGTACGGTTGGAACCGAACGTGTCCACCAGATTTACCCGCGATCCACGCGCACGCGCACGCGGTGATCACCGCGGCGAGGTCGCGGTGCGAGAACGGGCTCGCTCGTCGACGACGTCGGCGCGCATCTCGCGCGGACATGACGAACGCGACGCGACGCGCGCGCGTGTCTGTGTGGATTTGATTCATTCGGTTTTGGATTCGAAGACGCGCTCTTCATCTTTAAAACGCGACTCGCATCGCATCGCGCGATGTCGGCGGAAGAGAAACCGGACGAGGACGAAGCCGAGGTAAAGGCGACGGCGACGACGAAACCCGTCGTCGAGGGACGGAAACGTTCGACGGGTGAAACGAACGAAGACGAAGGTGATGATGATGATGATGTGAAAAAGCAAAAGCAGCAGGAAAACGATGACTCCGCCGCCGCGTCGAAACGCGCCAAGACGACGGCGCGCGAAGACGACGGTGAAGACGACGGTAAAGTTTCAGTGCCGTCGCCGCCGTCGCCACCACCGGGCGCGGTCGAAGACAAAGAAACGGACGCCAAGGATGATGACGCCGCGCGCGGGTTTAACAACGCGCGCGAGCCAAAGACGTTGACCGAACCGGTGAAAGAACCGACGACGGATGACGACGAGACGCCCTACTACGGCGAAGACCCGGCGGTGACGGCTGCGAGAAACACCGCGGCGCGCGGGCCGACGGAGGAAGAACTCGAGGCGCGACGGAGAGCAGAGGAGGAACGTCGGGCGGAGGAGGAGCGAGCCAACGCCGTGACGACGCGCGTCATCGACTGTCCGGCGACCATGGTTGGACGAATCATCGGACGCGGTGGGGAGACGATCAAGGGTTTGCAGGCGTCCTCTGGCGCGCACGTCGCGATCGATCAGAACGTCCCCGATGGGGAACCGAGGAAGATTAACATTTCGGGGTCGATTTCGTGCGTGGAGTGCGCGTCGCGATTGGTTGAAAGTTTGTTGCTCGGCACCGGAGCGGCGGGATCGCTGTTAGTCACCCCGGGGCAGACGTCCAAGAGCGTGGAGTGCCCGAAGGAGAGCGTGGGAAAACTCATCGGGCGCGGCGGGGAGACGATACGGGGGATTCAGATGGCGACCGGGGCGAGAATGCAGATTGATCAGACGCGTCAGCCGTGTCAGGTGGTCATGGCGGGCACCGACGCGTGCGTGGAGGCGTGCCTACAAGTGGTGCAAGAGATCATCGAAGGAGGGTCGACGGCGGTATTTAACGAAATCGCACGCGGTGGGCAAGGGTTCGGTGGGCAAGGGTACGGCGGTCAACCGATGGTGGCGACTGGATGGGGCGGACAAGCGTCGTACGATTCGGCGTCGTACGATCCGGCGGCGTACGCGCAGCAACAAGCGATGTACGCCCAAATGTACGCAGCGCAACAATACGGCGCACACGTCGCCGCGACGGCGACCGCGGTGGCAACCGGGGCGCCGCCGCCCAACGCGTCGGTTGCTTCCGCCGGAGCCGGAGCTCCCGCCGCGACGCCGGTGTGGCGCGCCATTGACGACGGTAAAGGAAATGTCTACTGGTACAACACCCTCACTGGCGTCTCGCAGTGGGAAAAACCCTCGTCGTCGTAGTAGCGCGTTGAATTGTTAATCATTCGTTAACTCACTGATTAAACCACCGCTTTACCCACCCGAACCGATTTCGTTTTCCAAGACTGATTCGTTCGTTTGAGCCTCGCGTCTGTCGCGCTCAAAATTCACAAAACTCACCACTCACCCGACAGATCACCACGCATCGCGTCGCGTCGAGCGCTTCACGGCGTCCGCGCGATGCGCACGTCGAGCGTCTTTACGACGCGCGCGTCGGCATCGACGCGATGCGGCGGCGGCGGCGGCGATGGGAAAGCGTCGCGCCGTCACGCGCACCGATCCATCAACCGCACGCGTCGCGCCGCCGCCGCCAGTGTCTGTAGAGCGAGCGGTCGCGACGTCGACGCGCCGAGGTCGACGCACACGATGGTGGTGTACTGGGATTTGGATAATATCCGTCCACCGAGTGGGTGCGAGGTACGACGATGACGACGACGACGACGACGCCGGCGACGCGCGATTGAAAGTTTTCTCTGCTTTGACTCGAGTCAAACTCTCTTTGCCCGGCTTACCAGCTCTACGTCCGATATTCAACGTGGACCGCGAGTTAAACGGCCGGGCTACAAAAACGTCAACCACAGAAGCTCCTCCAATCCTTCAAACACTCCGTGGGTGGATGAGTTCATGAGGTTGCGACATTTATTTGTTTGTTTTATTCGACGCGTTGCGCTTTGTTTGCGCTTTTTCTCCTTTTAGAAAATCCATCCGTCCTCATCGGCTTTGTCGACATCGAGACTGACGCCAAGGGTTGGGTATCGCTCGATTCTCGTAGGCTCTGTGGCTGGCTCGCATAGAGGCGGCGGCGAAACGATTCGTACCGAACGGCCGAGTGGAGACTCGGGTTTATGCGAACGAAAACACACTCGGTAAGGATGAGCGCCGCGCGTGTTTTAGAAGATCTGGGGTGACGCTGGTGGAGGTGAGCAACGCGCCAGAGGCGGCGGATGAAGCGATACTGTCGGATGCGTACGTACTCGCGCGAGATGCCGTCGATGCGGGTCAAACGAATGATTATTCAATAATGGTTTGTACGTGCGATGAGCGTTTGTCAGACGCCCTCGCGAGGGCGCGGGCGAGAGGATTATTCACAGTGGCGCTGAGCGATTACATGCGAGGCAAACGCAACAGGGCAGAGTTCAGGACGCTCTTCTCGGCGTGTTCATCCATCCATTCGCAAGGCATGTCGGCGACGTACGTGTACGCCTTGCAAACTATCGCGAGCACTTCAAAGATGTTTCGGCACTCGAAACTTGCCAACGCGGCACACGAAGCCGTGTTCTGGGATCCGAGACGCGTGTTCCAGGTGACACCAGAAGAGTTGAACGTACACAATGCGGTATTCGAGCGCGATCCCGACGCTTTCGGGGCGCCTGTCGCGTGTCCTGGGAACGTCGTTGGCGCTCTGCGAGACGGGGACCTCGAACCGTGGCTTTACGAATCTGCCTCGTCTGATGTGAACCCGCGTTGACGCGGATACGCTATAGAAATAGGACGCACGCGCACGCAGAAAACGTGACGGGACAAACAGACGTCGTTCCGTCATCCATGTAAAATCATGTTGTTGTTGTAAGCAATACAATCCTATGCGCGAAGCGCCCCCGAGCCCCACGCGCCCGTCTCAGTTGAGCGTATACAAACCAATCGCCGGTCCGATGAACCTAAACAACACCCAAAAGAACGCCAACGCCCCGGCACCATACAGCGACGCCTGGTTCATCCAGTACATCCATCCCTTCTCCCCGGTCCACACGATCCATGCGCGTTCCATCGCCGGCGTCTCTTCCCACGCCGCCGGGTCCTGTTCCCACGCAGCCAACGACCCATTCGCCCCGGCGCGCACACGGTTTCGTTTCGCCGCCGTGTCTAGGTACCCAAACGCCGGGTTCCCGCTCGCGTTCGTCGGTCTGTTCGCGCTCGACGACGACGACGACGACGACGACGAAGACGACGACGACGAAGACTGGTTTCGTTTGGATTTCAGTCGAGCTTCGAGCGCTTCGATGGATTCATCATTCTTATCGTTCGCCGCCGCGCGCACGATCGTCACGGATCGCGTCATCGGCGCGCGCGCGCGCGTCGTCGTCATCGTTCGGACGACCGAGACGGATCTCGCGCATCGCGTCGGGGTGATGGCGAGCATGACGAGCGTTGGTTTGTGAGGGATAAGGGTGAGTGAGGGTTTGGACTCCAAAGCGCGCGGATGGAATGATGGATGGATGATGATACAATTTTACCCCGTCGCAAAGGCTAGATATCGCGCGACGGGTACGCGTACAAATTATTTATATAAATGTCGTCACGGATTACTGATTCGCGATCGAAGCTCTGCTTCCTCGGCGCACGCGTCGCGAAGCTCTTTGACGAGAGCGAGGTATCGACGATGTCGCCGAACGGCTTCGTCGTACGAATCCCGAACGTCCTCTAAAGCGTTTTGTTCGTTTGCGAGCTTGGCCTCGACGAGCTTGATGTTCGCCTGGACGCCGTCTTGGATGCTCGCGAGGGCGGTGACGAGGGATGATTTCCCGGAAACCGTCTCGACGGCGGCGTGGACTTGGGATTGGAGAGAGTTGAGAAGCGAAATTTCCTTGACGAGGTACTTTTTGGTATCCGCGAGGACGTTGTACTGCGCAAAGTATTTACGCGTCTCCTTGAGCTTCGACTGCACCGTTTCGTAGAGTTCTTCAAACCGACGCTCGTATTGAATCAGCTCGGGTCTCGTCGGGATGTCCTCGAGTTTTCGGCTCAGGAGGGCGACGGCTCGAGTGCGCTTGTTGAGCATTAAACGCTCCGATTCATACTTTTCCTTTTCCCGTTGGTACGTAGCCTCCACCTCTTCAATCTGCGCGCGCTCTTCCGATGTGAGCGTGTGTTCCCCACCATTTTCAATCTCCTCCTTGAGCTCCGCCATGCGCTTTTTACACTCAGACTTGAACGCCTTTTCATCCATTTTGGTTTGAGACGCGCGTTGGATGAGCTCCATGATGCGCTCCATCGCCTCGCGCTGTTTGGGATCTGAGACGGCGTCTTTGAGTTTTTGCGTCTCATCAGAACACTTGTCGTTGTATGACACAACCTTATCGAGCTCCTCGAGCGCCGAAGCAACCTCTGTCTGCGCCGTCTTGGCGCGTTCTCTAGCCTCGTCCACGAGCGCCGTCTCCGCCGCGAGCTTGCGCTCCATGGCGACAATCTTGCGTTCTACGGCTAACATTTTCCCCACAGTCCCGCCGAATTCGATGTCCCCTCCAAACTTCTCCGCCGCCGCTAAGACTTCTTTCCCGCTAGATCCTAAAATCGCTCGCGCGACTGCGTTCGAGAGCGTGCTCGATCCGTCGTCCACCGCGAGCGTTGATTCCAAATCTCGCAACGCGTTCAACTCGCTCACCGCCTCCTCGTCATCGAAATCATCTTTTACGTCGTCATTGTTCTCGGCGACACCAAGCGCACCAACTTTTGCGATGAGCGCAGACATACCACCTTCCGCGGCGCCTCCACCAGCGCTCCCTTTCGCCGTCGGCGCTCGAAGCGTTCCAGCGGCTTTCGACGCCTTGGTCTTCCTCTTCCACCTACTCGCCGCCAACACCGCCGTCGCCGCGCTCGCAAACGCCTCCAACCCAGCCAATTTATGACCATATTCCATCATCACAGATTTCGCCCACCTCGACGCGTTCGCCCTCGGCGGTTCCGTCCCTTTCGCCCGTCTGAACACTCTCTTCGGTCCGTACGCGTCTCTCAACGCCCGTCCGCTCTCCGCCCGTCGCCGTACCGCCTCCGCCGTCCCATCCCCATCCAACCGCAGCCTCCCGTGCGCCCGCGCGTACATAAACCTCGAATACGCCCTCGTCGAGTCCCCAAACTCTTCTCGCGTCGCGATGACGCGCTTCACCAACCACTGCGTCACCGGAAACAACGCTTCGTAATCCAATCCTCGCACTTGGTGCGCGCGCAACGCAAACGGACACCCCATCTTTGATAACGCCTTTTCCAGCGCCTCACACAGCGCAATCTTGGCCCCCATTTTTGCCTCGACGTCGTGCATCACCGAATCGACGTCGCCGTCGCCGAAATCGAGCTCGGACCGGCACGAACGAACGCCCCAACTGAGCGCGCCCAACACCTTGTCGAAATCACTCACGCCCGCGAACCGCGCGCGGTAGTACCCAGACGCGACGAAGAGCTCGACGATGCGGGCGAGGAGTTCCGCATCGTGTTCGCGCGAGGATGCGATCGAGGCGTCGACCGCCGTCATCGCCGTCGGTCGTCCGGCGCGGTTTGGCGGAAGCGATTTCATGTTTTTTGACTGAAAAATGTCATCTGAAATTTCAGAAACATCAGCGTCACAGACCGACGCGTTTCACGACGGATTGGACGAAGTGGGCGATGTCGACGATTGAGATGACGAAAACGGCGGCGGCGATGGCGATGGCGCACTGCGTGGCGCATCCTTCGCGCGCGTGCGTCGGTGTTTTTCTCGGTCCAGCGACAGAGGCATCGTCATCAGCATCAGCTTCTCACGTCGCCGGTTCGATGACGAGCGTCGTGAGGGCGACGGCTGCGATTCCGCTCTTCCACGGCGATCTCACGACGACGCCGTACGCGGAGATGGCGATGGAACAGATCGCGACACACGCGGCGGAGCGTGGGTTGGTGATGATCGGGGCGTGGCGAGCGAGCGAGCGAAACGTCTCGAACAAACAGACAAACGCGTTAGAAACCGTCGTAGCGGGCGCGCTCGAGGTGATTCGACGCTCGCGTGGAAGTGCGTCGATGGCGTTTTGCGTCGATTTCACATCGAGCGCGTTGGAGGCGTTCGCACGATCGAACGAGGATGGATCGTCGTCGTCGGCGACGTTTCCCGCGTTTGCGTACGACGACGCCGTCGGCGATTGGCGCCCATCCACGACCGCGCGCGTCGAGCGTGGATCGGAGGAAGAGACGAGAAAACTCGTCGCTCGATCGCTCTTACCGTTGTCGGACGCTCGAGCGATCGAGGTGTGTGATTTTGACGATCACTTTGACGATTTACGCAAGGATTGGAGAAATCCAAACTTTGGCGTCGCGTGAGCGAGCCGTCAAAGAACGCGATCGGGATGCGCGAATCAATCAACTCCCCCACTAGACCTTCAGTAGACTCTTCAGTTTGTTAATAGATACATCTTTCGTAACCACTTCGATCTCATCATCGTCATCATATTACAAACAATTCTTTTCGCTTCGCTTCGCTTCGCTCCGTCCGTCTAGTGATGCCCGCCGCGTCTCTCCGCCATCATGTGCCTGTACTCCGTCGGCCACACCGTCACGTACGCGATCCCGAACACCCCACCCATGAAATGCCACAACGGCGTCACGCTCCCGGTGTCGATGTGTTTCCGCTTGTACTCCTCCGCGAATTGCGTCGCGCGGCCTTTGTAGTCGTACTCGGTCGCGCTCTTGCGCACAAACTCTGGAAAGTCTTTGAGTTTCATGCGTCCGATGCGCGCGAGGAGCGACGAGGACGAGGACGCGGCGGACATCGCGTGACTTGCAAACGAGCGAGGCGCGTGCCTTACGTCGCGCGCGACGGATCGGTCGTCGGTTCGGACGCGCGCGCGGGCGTGGAAGTGCGGCGATCTCGACGCTCACAGCCTGGAGGGGGAGGGTTTTTTGGATCGCGTCGTCGTCAAAGTCAAAAGTCAAATGTAAACGAACGAATGGATGCGTGGAAAGACGACGGGTGGATTGGATTGTGCGCGCGTGAAGTGAATGTAAAATTGTTGATTTCATGGTCTAATGTCGACGCGCGTTCGCTCGCGTCGGCGCGTTCGCTCGCGTCTTTTCCTTCCTACGCGGCTTTGGATTTGGATTTGCTCGGAGGGGCGAAAACGGTACCGAATACGAGCATGATGGCGATGACGACGTGACCCCAGTAGTGGACGGATGCCCAATCGTTGATACACTGGCGGAGATCGACGAGGATGAAGGCGGAGCAGAGGTAGTTGAGGCCAAACTGGGTGAAGAACCAATGCGGGATTTCGACGAGACGATGGTACTTTTTCGGCACGCGGCCCTGTTGCCAGCGGTAAATCAAACGGGCGGCGTTCACGGCGAACGCGGTGGAAACGAAGAATAGCCAGTAGCCAGCGTAGAGGCCGTGCCAGACGCCGGAGACGGTTTGCGTGATGAGAAGCTGGAGCAATCCGGGCTTCTTCCCCTTTGGCGTCACGCGATCGTAGACGTAGTGGCGCAACCACATGCCGGTTTGCACGTTCCAATGAATCGGAATCGTGTTCATCGTGATGGCGGTTTCGCATCCGATTGGATGGATGTTGCAAGTCGTCTCCCACCGGCCGTTGCCCTTGGCGTCGTAACCGCTAAAGCCAAGACCCGACACCGTAGCTGCGAAATCGGCAAACATCCAAACAAAGTAGTACTTGAATCGGTTTCCTTGTCCGTACATGTACTGGTGCCAAACCTTCTCGAAGAATGAGTACTGAGACCACTTCCATGAGAGATATGTGTTTTCTATGGTGTAATACGCCGTCACTCCCTTGTGCAACGCGAGGCAAACGACGCTGCCGAGGAATTTTTTCATCGCCGGAACAAACGCGCTCGGTCTCTTGTCGCCTCCCCACACTCCTCTGTCGTGCAACCAATCAGAGTAGTCTCGGAACTCCACCGCCGGACCGCTGACTAAGGTACACGGAAACATCAACCAACTCGCGTAATCTAGCACGTTTGGCAGCGTCTTGAGATGTCTCCGATTTTGAAATTCGCTCATCTCGTTCGCCGGCGTCGTCGCCGCGTCTTGATAGTTGACCGCGCACGCCGTCACCTTGAGCACCAACACCATGAGTAATCCGCTAATATCCACCTCTCCGCGTTTCCACGTGTTCGCCGTGTCCGCCTTCATGTGATACCAAATGAGATACGCGAACGATCCGACGAACACCAACCCGCCGCACCGTCTGCGCGCGAAAACCATCGTCGCGTACGAGCACGCCCCAAAGTGCGCGCACACGATCGTCGCCCTTCCAAAACTCGCCAACGACAGCAACACCCCGAACACCAAACCGTACGCGCTCTTCACGAAAGCCTTGGTTCGTTTGGACGCGCCGACGACGCGTTCCAGCGCGAAATCGATCGCGGGAAATCCAACGCCGATCAGAGGCCCTAAGGCGAGTCCGAGGAGGAACATGGTTGAACCTCTCGGGGCACCGATCGCGGCGCTCGCCGACTCCACGACGGATTCCCATCGACTGGCGAGCGCGGTGACCACGGATGACGACGTCGTCGTCGTCATCTTCGTTCGTCGCGGCGTCGTATGACGCGCCGCGCGTCGCGAAATTGAATCTGGATAGCGCGTCGTATAAATAATGGTATCGGACATACGGGACATATTGACGTCTCTCGTACATCCATATACATCTTTTTTGACTGACTCAGAGGAAACCAACGAGGGACTCGTCGCGTGTCGGCGACACCGACTCCCGGCGGCACCTCGCGACGCGCCTCCTCGCGACGATGCGCGCGCGTCTCGACCCGAGCGCGCTCGCCCGCCCGGCCACCGACGCGCTCCGTCGTCTTCGTCCGTCCTCCTCCTCGCGCGCGTCTCGCGCGAAGAGCGCCGCGAAGACGACGGCGCTCTTCGGTCGAGACAATGGAGATAAGTTTGCCCGAGACGCCATCGACTTGTCCAAGCGAAAGATCGCCACGTCCGACGACGACGTCGGCGATAAGGTCACCGTCACCTTTCTCGGCGCCGGCGATTCCCGCGTCGACGTCGAGTGCGGGTCGAACCAGTACATCCTCGACGCCGGACTCGCCGCCGGGATCGAGATCCCGTTCACCTGCCGCGGGGGCATCTGCGGGGCGTGCGTCGCCCGCTGCGCCAAGGGCGCGATCGACCAGAGCGACATCACCGATCTCGAGTTCACGCTCAGCGAAGACGAGATCGAGCAAGGGATGGTTTTGTTGTGCATGGCGCGCCCGATCGGGGACGTGGAGATCGAGACGCAGAGCGATTGGGGGTACTCTTTGGGCGTCGCCGACTGGAAGGGCGCGACCGGGGAGATTCTCGGGCGGGACCCGACGCCGCTGATGGGCGACACCGATCGCGTCGGGCTCTGATTATCCGTCGTTCGCGTCCGCCGTTCGACGCGGAAGCCGCGGAAGCCGCGCGATAGCTCTCACTTGTAACAAAATCACACCCAGACACTCACCGCGTCCGGTCCCTCGCACCGTTCGACGCATCGCTCCATCCGTTGAGTTTAAACGCGAGCGCGAGTGCCAACATTCTGTCCATCGATCGATCCATCGTTCGTTCGTTCGATCGCGACGACGACGGTCGCGAACGTCGCGAACGCTCGAACGTCGTCGTCGAACCGTCGTCGAACCGTCGCCGCCCGTAACGCCCGACGCGCCGACGCGAACGTCGACGCGAACCCGCGCGTTCGGCGTTCGAACGTCACGCTGGACGACGACGTCCGAACGTTCGCGCTGGACGTTCGCGCGTTTCACGTATAACGATGGATTTCACGCGATGAACGACTGAACGGACGGACTCGCTCTCTCGCGCTCTCG
>Ga0181588_10000540_pt1 | contig 34060 bp, 21 predicted proteins | sample 071ome_26_FD_148607 | JGI IMG/M metagenome (GOLD analysis project Ga0181588, IMG submission 148607) | Coastal salt marsh microbial communities from the Groves Creek Marsh, Skidaway Island, Georgia - 071409BT metaG (spades assembly) | ecosystem: Environmental > Aquatic > Marine > Intertidal zone...
CCCTCACGCCGCGTTGATCCTCCTCTGCCTCGGACCGGGCCTGGTGGCGGTCTCCGCCTTCTGGAACATCCTGCTCGCGAAGCTCGGGCTCGACGCCGCACCCCAGAAACTCGTATCGAGCTATGGCACCGCGATCGAGGGCGGACAGCTCGGACTGATCCTCTCGATCTGCGCGATGACGGTGGTCGTGGCGCCGATCGTCGAGGAGCTCCTCTTCCGCTCCCTCCTCTTCCGGTGGATGGAGTCCCGCTGGGGAACACGCGTCGGGGTGATCGGCTCGGGGATCGCCTTCGGGCTGATCCACCTCTCCCTGGGAGCCCTGCTGCCGATCTCCCTCCTCGGCATGCTGCTCGCCGTCGTCCTCGCCCGCACGGGGAACATCACGACCTGCATCGTCCTGCATGCCCTCTTCAACGGCTCGAACCTCCTCCTCATCGCACGGGTCCTCCAATCGTCGGGGGGCTCGTGATGGCGAGTGCGAAGCCGAGCGGCTTCTCGGTGAGGAGAGGCGGTGGCCCTTGATCGACATCGGTGCCCGCATCAAGGAGCTCCGCGAGGAACGCCGGATCACGGGGAAGGAGCTGGCCGAGCGGATCGGCGTCTCCCCGTCCCAGATGACGCGGATCGAGAAGGGACAGCGTCGCGTCGACAGTGAGGTCATCGCGCGCCTCGCGGAGGTCCTCGACCTCTCCCCCGCCGCCTTCTTCGCGGCGGACGCACCCGAGGCGGATGCGCTCTCCCCGAAGCGGCAGAAGGAGCTCGGCCTGGGTGACCTCCACGCCGAGATCGGGAAGCTGATTCGATCGGAGCGCCGACGGCGCCACCTGACCATCGATGACCTCGCCCGTCGGACCGGCCACACCAAGGCGTATGTCCTCGCGGTGGAGGAGGGACGCAGGAGCGGCCTCGAGGGAGACTTCATCCGCAAGGCGAGCCGTCTCCTGCAGCTCGATCCGTTCCTGCTGCTCGAGCGTCAGGAGTCGATCATCCGCGGGCTCTCCGTCCGCGTGCACCGACTGACCTCCGATGCGATCCAGGCTGACCCGGCGGGTGGCGGGATCCCGATCCTCCTGGGAGACGAGGCGGACTACCCCTGTGAGTTCGACCGGGACGGGGAGCCGATCGCCACGGTGGAGGGGACCTTGCGCATCCCGGAGCTGGCCGGCACCCGCTCCTTCGCGCTCCGGGTCCGCGGCGAAGGCATGACCGCACCGCCCTTCCGCGCCGGGGACCTCGTCGTCTTCGGCGGCCCCGAACCGATCCGGAACGGCGCGTTCGCCTTCATCCGTCATGGATCGGACCGCTCGACCTTCGGTCGCCTCTTCCGGGACCAGCCGGAAAAGCTGCGAATCCAGTACTTGCGTCCGGAGGTTGCCCCCCTCATGCTGAGGGCCGATGAACTGACTCGTGCATGGCCACTGATCGCCCACGTGGTGATCGGTGACCCGCGAGGAGGAGCCTCCTAAGGTGCTCTCCGGAGCCCTTGGGTCGGAGGCCACGGTCGCGGAGTTGCGGGCGCCCGCCCCTTCTCCCGGACGACCGGCCCGGTGAACCAGCCGTGGGTCGATCCACCTCAGGATCCCCGCCGCCCGATCCGGTGTCGGACTCCTCTCGCCCTCACGAGACAGCGAACAGTGCTCGGAGCAGCCGCCTGCTCACGCAGGACCGAGCCTGGACGAATCGAGCGTTCTCGGAGCGTTCTCACCAGCAATGGTGAGCTCGTAGAGGGAGTTGTCCGGGAACACACCTCCTCACGGGTCGGGGGATGAATATCCCACTCCCCCGATCCATCTTTTCCCTTTCTCATCACTCAGCGCTCCGGTCTTCACCGGAATCTCGAGGCATGCTCTCGGTGCATCCCGGTGCTCGGTGCATCCCGGCGTGTTCGCGTCCCGTGGATGCGAAACGGGCCCGGACGCGAAGCCGCGCCCGGACCCGTGTCCGCTCCCAGGGCAGGGATGACTCTCAGCGAATGTGGTGCACGCGCAGCTCCGGCTGGAGGTTTCGAAGGGTCTGAATGACCTCCTCGAACTGCGGTCCCGCGCCGAGACGCAGGTACTGCTCGAAGTGCTCGATCGCTCCCTTCTGATCCCGCTGGCCGAGGGCGATCGCCCCCAGGTAGTAGTGCGGGGTGGGGAACCCCGGATCGACCTCGAGGCAGCGCTGCAGGTAGGTCCGCGCCTCGGTGGGGTTGTCCTCGCGCAGGCAGATCTCGGCGAGCTGGATGTACGGACCGGTGTACTCGGCGCCGGTTCCCTCGATCACCTCCCGCAGGCTCGCCTTGGCGAGGCGGTAGTTCCCGATCCCGGCGTAGATCGTCCCCTTGAGGTACTCGTACTTCGAGTTCTCCGGGTCGAGGCGGATGGCGCGGTCGAGGTGGCGCAGGGCGGTCCGATGGTCCTTCTGCAGCCAGTAGAGACGCGCGAGGCGCTCCGGGTACAGCGGCTCATCCGGGAACTCCCGGCTGAGGTCCTCGTACTTCTCGATCTTGAGCTCGAGGACGGTCGAGCGCCCCTGGGGGGTCGGGGTCACGAGATCGTTCCGGACCTCCCGCACCGCCTGCTGGACGCAGCCGGTCGTGGGAAGCAGGAGCAGGAGCGCCAGAAGGGCGAGTGGAGTGCGCAGGGAACGGTCCATGGGATTTCCTCTCCGGGGATCGAAGTCCCCGTTGAGGATCTCGACACGATCGGACCTCCCCTTGAGGAGGAGTTCCGGGAAGATCCGGGAAAAGCGCCGGTCAGCGCAGCGGACCGGGCTCGAGCTGGAGGACCGCCGCCCGGGAGGAGGCGGGGAGAGGGACGGACGGGGTCGCCGGAGCCCCGCGGACGAGGGGGCCGAGGTCGATGCGGGCCGTGCGGAGGACCGCCCCTTCTTCGTCGAGGAGCTGGATCGTCGCCTCCCCCCCCACCGTGAGGAGCTCGTGAGCGCGCAGCGCGGACGCGCGATCCCCCGCAGCCTCGATCCGGTCGCGCCAGACATCCCGCGCCTCCCGGTCCCGAGGGAAGCGGGGGCCGCGAAGCACACGGACCCAGTAGGTGCCGAGGGAGTGCCCCGCCTCGATCGCGAGACGCGCCCCGAAGGTCGAGGTCTCGATGGCGAGGGCTCGGGGAGAGGGCGCGAGGACGCGATCGTGCCAGCCGGTCCCGATCCCGAAGGCGACGGCGAGGAGGAGGAGCCCCACGCCGAGCCGCAGGGATCGAAGCCGGGAGGCGGATGCGCGGTTGCTGCCGGGACGATCGGACTCCCTCGGGAGGACCATCCCCCGGGGGACGATCCGGCCCACGACGCACTCGAAGCGCGTCTCCACGACGTGCTCGGGATGCACCTCGAGGCAGCGCGCGGTGGATGAGAGCGGGCGTCGAGGATCCGCGGCGTCGGCGATCTGCTGGAGGCGCTCGAGGATCTCGTTCTTCCGCTCGGCATCCAGCCGGTCCCCGGGGCGACGCTCACCCTCGAACCGGATCGTGAAGCGCCCGCCGCGGATCCGCAGCCCCGCTCCCTCCAGCCCGAGCCGCCGGAGCTCCTCGACCGCGGCGGCGAGCGCGACCTCGCCCCCGCCGGCTCCCTCGGTGGACCCCTCGATCGACCCCGCGATGGCCCCCTCGAAGGACGCCTCGAGAGGGAGGGCGAGCCGGGTCGGACCGTCGAAGGCGGCCGGGTCATCGGACAACGGAGTCTCCCTCCGGCGGCGGAAGCTCCTCGAGAGGGATCCAGCCATCGAGTCCCCCCCTCCAGACGAGGGTTCGAGCCCCGATGTGCCCGTCGCGATGGAGGAGGCGCAGCTCGGAGGCGGGGATCGGCCCGATCGCCTCTCCGCTCCGCACGAAGTACCAGTCACCGCTCCCGAGCCGGGGTGCAGACGACGGGGGGGGCTCCGGTGACCGCGCAGCCTCATCGGAGCCTCGACGCCTCGACGGCCGGTCGTGGCGATCCGCCCCCAGCACGAGCGCGATCAGCACGATCACCACGATCGCGATGGTCTCCATCGGCGAGATCTCCTTCCCGCGCTCTCCGGAGGGATCAGAAGCTCGCCCGGCGACGCCCGCCTCCCGGCAGGGTCGACGGATCGACGCGCACCTCGAGGATCTGATCCCCCACCCGGATGAGGTCGATGGTGTCGAGCCCCTCGATCACGCGGCCGAAGATCGTGTACCGACCATCGAGGTGCGGGGTCGGCAGGTGCGTGATGAAGAGCTGACTCCCCCCGGTGTGATCCCACAGCTTCGGCATGCCGATCGACCCTCGGTGGTAGGACTCGGGGTGGATCTCATCGACGAGGTGGTATCCGGAGTCACCCCAACCATCCCCACGGGGGTCCGCGCCCTGGACGACGAAGGAGGGGACGACGCGGTGGAAGTGGAGGCCGTCGTATCCACCCTCCAGCGCGGTGGCGACGAACCCCGAGACATGGCGGGGGGCCGCCTCCAGATCGAGCTCGACGACGAGGGAGCCCCGCGCAGTCCGGATGGTGGCTCGCACGGGGGCATCGACCTCGAAACGGTCGTCGAGGCGGGCATAAGGAAGCGACGAAGGAGGGGGCGCGCGGTCCGCATCCGGCATCGGCACCCCGAGCACGCGGGAGGCGATGGTGCGGACTCCCCGGAAGGGATCCTCCAGCGCCGCCTCCGCGATCACGGTCGCGAGATCGGGGGAGCTCTCCGCGAGCTTCTCGAGGATGGTACCCCGAAGCTCCCAGAACTCGCGCGCCCCGGAGTCCCACCAGATCTTCACGAGGGTCTCGTCCCAGCCGGGGGGGCGCTCCTTCGCGAAGACCTCGGCGACGGTGGCCCGCACGGCGAGGTCGGGGTCCTCGAGCACCGTCCTGAGCAGGGAGAAGCGGAACGGAGCCTCGATCGAGCCGATGGAGCTCACCGCTGCGGTCCGAACCCTCGGATCCAGATCACGCAGGAGGCTCGCCAGCGAGGTGCTCCCCCCCTTCCCGACGATCCCGAGCGCGGTCGCGGCCGCGGTCCGATCGAGCGGATCCTCACTCCCCGCCATCGCCTCCAGCACCGGCAGGCTCTCATCCCCGCTGCAGCGCGCGAGGGCGATGGCTGCGGCTCGGCGGACGGTGGGATCCGGGGTCCGCTCGAGCGCGGCGAGGATGAACGGTGCCTCGATCTCGCCGCCACCCGAGGCGAGCGCCTCGAGGAGGACCTCCTGCACCGCGGGCCGGCGATCGCGCATCAGCTCGGCGAGCAGGATGTCGCGGGCCGGCTCGGCCCACGCCTCGACCTCCGCCCGGAACGCCCCGAGGGTGCGCAGCGCCTCGACGCGGGCGGTCCACAATGTCCGGGGGTCGCGGAGGAGCTCGGCGATGGCCGGGAGGAGCTCTTCCCGGTCGGGATCGATCGGCTGGCGCAGCCCCCAGGCCGCGAAGGTGCGCTCCCGCTCATCCCCGGCCGAGAGAAGGGGAACGAGGGGAGGGACGGTGCGAGGGTCGTCGATCCGCATCAAGCCGTAGGCGGCCCGCCAGCGCACTTCCACCTCGGGGTCTCCCAGCAGGGCGATGAGCGGCTCGATGGCCGGGGCCGCCGCTTCCCCGGTGTGCCAGCATGAAAGAGCGGCCTCTCCACGGACGAGGGGAGAGGGATCGGAGAGCGCGTCGATGAGCACCTCGATCGCGGACTCCGCGATCCCATCCCCCTCGAGTCGACCGACCGCGAACACCGCCAGTCGCCGGATCTCGGCGACCGGATCCTCCCGCACCAGGGTTCGCAGCGCGCCGTACGCCTCCCCCCGCCGCAGGAGCGCGAGGGACTGGAGGGCGGCGCAGCGCACCTCATGAGACTCCGGGCGGGAGACTCGAGGAGTCAGGAGGGCCACGGCCTCGGGGGGACGCAGCACGCCGATCGCCCGGGCCGCCTCCCGCCGGACGAACGGATCGGGGTGCTGGATCGCCCGCCGCAGGAGGTCGCCGGTGAAGTGGCCGGAGTCCACCGCCTCATCGAGGCGACGCATCCATCCCATCTCCACCGTGCGGTCACCGGGCGAAGGCGACGACTCCCCATCCGGGGTCGGCGTGCACCCGAGGGCCACGAGGATGAGAGGGGAGAGGAGCAGGACGGACAGCGATCGAGCTTCGCCGCGGAGTCCGCGGCGCCGACACGAGGCGAGCCGCGTGGGCGACCGCATCACTCCGCCTCCCCCGCCTCGGTCGGCCCTCCCGCCGACGGGGGTGCCCCCCCGGTCTCCCCGATCCCGAGGCGCAGCAGCTCGATCTCCTCGTAGGAGTAGACGCGGCCGGAGCCGGAGCCGGGGCACTCCTCCACGACCTCGAGCCACTGGTCGACCTTGCGGAGGTTCTCGGGCCAGAAGGGGAACGTGCGGCACTGAGTAGGACGGACCGGGTAGATCGTGCACCCCTCATCCCAGAAGACGCAGTCGAAGTTCGGCTTCTCCTTGAGACTCCACCGCTTGCCGACGCGCATCAGGTAACGCTCCCCGAAGGTGTCGACATCGAGGCCGAGGTGCTCCGCGACCCGGGCGATCTCCTCGGTGGACATCCAGACATAGCCCTCGATGCGGCAGCAGTGTCCGCACTGGGTGCACGCGAAGGGGAGGCCATCCTCGTACCACTTGCGCGGCGCGCTGGAGGCCGGCTCGCTCTCGGACATCGACTCCTCCTGATCCTGACGGCCGGTCGGACCCCGACCGGACGGACGCGAATCGTAGGCGATGCGAGGGCCCGGAGGGAGACCTGCTCGGACTCCGTGGTATCCTCCACGGACCCGCACCCGGAGGAGCCGATGACCCGACCGACCCGCTGCCGCCTGTCCGCCGCCCTCCGCATCGGCACGCTCCTCGCCCTGCTCCTCCCTGCCGCCCCCCTGGAGGGGCAGCTCTGCCCTCCCGATACTCCGCCGACCGGGAACCTCTGGGTCTCCAGCTCGGGGACCCATGAGATCTTCCGCTTCCTCTCCGACGGGACCCCGGACGGGTCCTTCACGCTCCCCGGCCTCTCGGGCCCCCGCAGCATCACCGAGCTGCCGAGCGGGGAGCTCGCCGTGGCGAGCCAGTTCTCGAACCAGGTGCTCATCTGCGACGGGACCGGTGACTTCATCCGATCGATGGGGATCGGGTCGGTCTCCGGCCCGACCGGCGCGGCGATGGGACCGAACGGCCACTACTACCTCTGCTCCTTCAACACGAGCACGATCCTCGAGATCGACCTCACCACGGAGTCGGTGGTGACCACCCACGCCTCGCCGGGGCTCGCCGGGGCGAACTGCATCATCTTCCGGCCGGACGGCGGCTTCCTGGTCACCGGCCAGAGCTCGAACGATGTGCACCGCTTCGCCCCCGACGGGACTCCCCTCGGCAGCTTTCCCACCGGGCAGTCCAGCGTCATGGGAGGCGCCCTCGACCACTCCGGCCGGCTCCTCGTGGCGGGAGGCGCGAGCAACGATGTCCGCCGCTTCACCTGCGACGGCGCGCCGATCGACATCTGGACCGTCCCCGGCGGTCCACAGAGCATCGCGGTGCGCGAGGACGGGACCGTCTTCGTCACCACCTTCTTCACGAGCCAGGTGCGTCAGTACGACGAGAGCGGGGCGTTCCTCGGTTCCTGGTCGGGCGGGAGCCAGATCCGCGGGATCGAGTTCCTCCTCCCGCCCCTCCCGGGGGGGGAGTTTCGCCGCGGGGATGCGAACCTCGACGGGGGGACCGATCTGGCGGACGCCATCGCCACCCTCGCGGCGCTCTTCACCGGCGCGCCCCCCCTGGCCTGCCCCGACGCCGGGGATGCCAACGACGACGGCACGCTGAACATCGCCGATCCGATCCACCTCCTCAGCTACCTCTTCACCGGCGGACCTCCCCCGCCCCCCCCGTTCCCCGGACCCGGCTTCGACCCGACCCCGGACCCCCTCGACTGTTGAGACCCCGCGGGGTCGCGGTGACAGCGGCGCCTCCCCTCGATATCCTGACCCCCGCGAGGCCCGGGAGAGAGCCGCGGCTCCTCTCCTCGCGAGCCGAGCCACCCCGTGGGAAGGACCATCGATGCGACCCCTTGCTCGTCCCCCTTGGCTCCCGGCCGCGCTCGCCCTCCTGCTCCTCTCCCTCACCGGCTGCGTGGAGCGCGCCCTCCTCATCCGCTCCGAGCCGGCGGGGGCGCGAGTCTTCGTCGACGGGGCTTCGCTCGGCGAGACTCCACTCCGGATGCCGTTCGACTTCTACGGCACCCGGGAGGTGATGGTCCGCTGGGAGCCGACCGAGCTCGGGGAGACCTCCTACGCGCCGGTGACGGAGCAGGTCGAGCTCAACGCTCCGTGGTACCAGTACTTCCCCATCGATCTCCTCGCGGAGTTCGTGTGGCCCGGGACCATCGTCGATGAGCACCTCTTCGAGTGCACCCTCCGTCCCCAGAGCCTGGGAGCCATGGAGGCTCGCTTCGAGGAGTCCGCCCGGGCGGCGGGGCTGAGCTTCCCGAAGGATGCACCCGCCCCAGGAGACGGAGGCGACCGATGAGCGATCGACTCGACCCGCCCTTCTCCGCCCCGGACCGCGACCCCGCGGACCTCGACGGCGTCCGGATCCTCGTCTTCGGCCTGGGCGGCTTCGGCGGGGGGGCGGGAGCGGCCCGCTTCCTCGCGGAGCAGGGCGCCGCCGTCACGGTCACCGACCTGAGGACCCCGGACCAGCTGGGGCCCGCTCTCGAGATCCTCGGTGATGTCCCCCTCGCCGGTCGTCGCCTCGGGGGCCATGACATCACCGACTTCACCGAGACCGACTGGGTCGTGGTGAATCCCGCGATCCGCCCGGGGAACCCGCTCCTCTCCGCCGCGACCCGCGCCGGCGCGCGGCTCGTCACCGAGGTCGGGGTCTTCCTCTCCTGGTGCCCCTCTCCCCATGTGGCCGGGATCACCGGCTCGAATGGGAAGAGCACGACCTGTCGTCTCCTGGCGGAGTTCCTGGAGGAGAGCGGGCATCGCACCCACCTCGGGGGGAACTTCGGCGGCTCCCTCCTCCTCGACCTCCCCCGGATGACCCCGGACGATCGCGTGGTGGTCGAGCTCTCCAGCTTCCAGCTCGCCCGGCTGGGGCCGGACACCCCCCGGCCCGCCGCCGTGGGGATCACCCAGATCAGCGCGAACCACCTCGACTGGCATGGGACCTACGAGGCTTACCGCACCGCGAAGGAGCAGCTGTTGCGGTCTGCGAACTCCGCCCTCCCCCGCGCCCTCCAGATCGCCGCTCTCCCCCGGGGTGAGACGAAGCTCATGGCGGGCGCCCTCCTCGCGGGACGCCCGGTCGTCTCGTGCGGGGCGGACCGCCCCCAGGGCTCGGGGGTCGGTGTGCAGGACGCACACCTCTGCGCCTTCCTCATCGACGAGGACGGCTCGGAGGAGGTGCACCCCCTCGTCCCCATCTCCGCCTTCCCCCGACAGGGGCGCCATGAGGTCGAGAACGCGGCGGTCGCCTGCGCCCTCGCGTTCGCCCTCGGCGCGGACCGCTCCGTCTTCGAGCCCGTCATCGCGCGACAGCTCCCCCTCCCGCACCGCCAGGAGGATGCGGGGGAGATCGCGGGGATCCGCTTCGTGGACGACTCGAAGGCGACGACCCCCGAGGCGACCTGCGCGGCTCTTGAGGCGTTCTCCCCCCGGTCGATCCTGCTCGCGGGCGGCCATCACAAGGGGGGGGACCTGACCGAGCTCGCCCGCATGGTCCGGGAGCGCGCGACCGGCGCGATCTGCTACGGGCGGAGCCGACACGAGCTGGCCCGGGCCCTCGACGAGGGCGGCGTGGAGGCGGCGAAGGTGCAGGTGGTCGAGCGGTTCGCCGATGCGTTCCGGCGCGCGACCGAGGTCGCCCGGGAGGGAGATGTGATCCTCCTCTCCCCCGCCTGCGCCAGCTTCGATGAGTTCCGGAGCTTCGAGGAGCGGGGCGAGGTCTTCCGAGGTCTGGTCGAGGGCTACCGGCAGCAGCGCGCGACCTGATCTCCGGGGGCTCGCGGGCGGGTCACTGCCGCTCGGGAGGACTCTCTCCGCCGCCCTGCGATCGACGGACGCCGACCCAGATGACGAAGCGCGCGCCCTTCTTGCCATCGCGACTCCGCGTCCGGATCTCCTCGACCTCGAAGCCCGCCGCGCGCAGATTCGTCGGGAAGAACTTGGCGGGGCCCGCTCCCCAGATGGTCACGACGCCGGGCCGTCGCACCGCGCGGGCCAGGGTCCGCAGCCCGATCTTCGAGTAGAGCCAACCCTCGCTCGGGCCGGTCTTCGAGTGGGGACCGTTGTCGATGTCGGTGATCACCGCATCGAAGGTGCGGGGGCTCGCCTCCAGCGTGCGGGCGATGTCGCCCACGACAACCTCCACCCGGGGGTCGGCGAGCGGCTCCCCCGCGAGGGAGGCGAGGACCCCCCGATTCCACTCGACCACCTCCGGCACCAGCTCGCAGACCGTCACCCGCGCTCCCTCGGGAAGACGATCGAGGGTGGCCCGGAGGGTGAAGCCCATGCCCAGACCACCGATGAGGACATGGGGCGCAGGGTTCCCGGCGAGCCGATCGCAGGCGAGCTCGGCGAGCTGCATCTCGCTGGAGGTGGCCCGGCTCGTCATCAGCTCCCAGTTGCCGACGCAGATCTGGAAGTCCTCTCCCCGCTGATAGAGGTGCAGCTCATCTCCGGGGGAGATCTCATCACTCTGCCCGCGGGGGCCGGTCGAGTCGGGGACCACCGCCGTGGCGATGAGTTTCCTGGGCAGCATCGGGCTCCGTTCCGCAGGGGGCTCCCCGGCATCCTCGGCCGGGGTGCGCATCGTAGCCGACCGGGAGGCGGAGGGGTGCCGGACCCTCCGACTCCTGTCATTCCCGCCGAGGCGCGGATACCCTTCCCCACGCTGGCCTCCCGGAAGGAACCCCTGTGGCGAAACGACGCACCATCCACATCTGCAACGCATGCGGCTCCCAGCAGCCGCGCTGGCTCGGCCGCTGCCCCGACTGCGGCGAGTGGGACACCCTGCAGGAAGAGCTCGTCGACCGGACCCCCTCCGGCGGTGCGAGCGGAGTCCCGCCCCTCCCCTCCATCGATGCGACCCCGGCGATCCCGATCTGCGAGGTCGAGCCGAAGGCGGAGGCGCGGGTGGCGACCGGCCTCGCGGAGCTGGATCGGGTCCTCGGCGGTGGGCTGGTCCCGGGGAGCGGGATGCTCCTCGCGGGAGAGCCCGGGATCGGGAAGTCGACGCTCCTCCTCCAGACCGCTCGCCGGGTCGCGGCCGGCGGCGCCCGATTCCTCTATGTGACGGGGGAGGAGTCGGCGGCCCAGGTCCGCCTCCGCTCCGACCGCATCGATCCCGAGGGGCGGGACGACGAGCTCTTCCTCCTCGCGGAGTGCGACCTCGAGCGGATCGAGGCGCAGATCGCGGCGGTCCGCCCCGCCGTGGTCGGCATCGACTCGGTGCAGACGGTCCGCTGGGCGGACATCCCATCGAGCGCCGGCGGCGTGGTGCAGGTGAGAGAGGTGACCTCCCGGCTCCTCGCCCTCGCCCGGCGCGAGGGGTTCCCGATCCTGCTCGTCGGTCATGTCACGAAGGACGGCGGGGTCGCGGGGCCCCGGGTCCTCGAGCACATGGTCGACGGGGTCCTCCAGTTCGAGGGGGAGCGGGGGCAGCCGCTGCGCATCCTGCGGGGGATCAAGAACCGCTTCGGGTCCACGCAGGAGGTCGGGATCTTCGAGATGCGGAGCACCGGCCTCGCCGAGATCTCGAACCCCTCGAAGCTGCTCCTCGGTGAGCGCCGGCACGATGCGCCGGGATCCGCGACGGCGGCGATCCTCGAGGGGAGTCGACCCCTCCTCGTCGAGGTGCAGGCCCTCGTCTCTCCCGCCTCCCACGGTGCCGCCGCCCGGAAGGTGAGCGGCCTAGATGCGAGCCGCCTCTCGATGCTCGCGGCCGTCTTCGAGAAGCGCCTCGGCCTTCCCTTCGCGGAGCGGGACATCCACGCCAATGTCGTGGGCGGGGTCCGCATGACCTCCACCGCGGGGGATCTCGCCCTCGCCGCCGCGCTCCTCTCGAGCCTTCACGACAACGCGCTCCCCGCGGACTGCGTCTTCATCGGTGAGGTGGGGCTCCTCGGCGAGGTGCGACCGGTCGCGGGGATGGGGGAGCGTCTCGAGGAGGCGCGTCGTCTGGGATTCCGCTCCGCCGCGGTCCCCGTCGGCTCGATCGACCCCGATGCGGTGCCCGGAGTGAAGGTCCACGAGATCCGCGATGTCGGTCAACTCGGACGGAAGATCCGCCCCGAGTGACTCCCGGAGTCCGTTCGAGTGCGGCCCGCGGCCGACCGCGCCGAGACTCGGGGCTCCGGTCAGCCCCGCGCCGCGCCCCCCGAGAGCGTCGCGAGGAGGATCGCCGCCGCGGCGGCGACATTCAGGGACTCGATCCGCGGGTCGATGGGGATCTCGACCCGCTCGTCGAGGCGCGCCTCCACCTCCTCTGAGAGCCCGTCCCCTTCCCGGCCGAGGAGGAGCGCGAGCGGTGGCTCGACCCTGCTCCGAAGCTCCTGCGGAGACACGCCCCCCCGGAGGGTCCCCCCGATGAGACAGGTCCCCTCCGAGCGAAGCGCGTCGAGCTCGGCGGGGAGGTCGGCGGCGCCTCGGAGGGGAAGGGCGCAGACCGCGCCGCGGGAGGCGCGCAGGGAGCTCCGCCCGATCGGAGGAGTCCCCGCCCGATCGAAGAGAATGCCGGTGAACCCGAAGGCGAGCGCGCTGCGCGCGATCGCCCCCACGTTCTCCCCCTTCTCCAGACGATCGAGCACGACGACGCGGTCCCCCAGCTCCTGCAGGGACCGATCGGTCCTCGGACTCGGCAGGAGCGCCATCACCCCCTGGTGGTAGCGGAAGCCGACCAGCTCGGATGCGACATCGCGCTCGACCAGCAGGATCTCCGGGCGCGGCGACGGGAGGAGCCGCTCGACCGCCTCCCGCGCCTCGATGACGACGAGCAGTCGCTCCGGTCTCACCCCCAGCCGGACGAGGGTCTCGAGGACGCGGAGGCCATCCGCGACCGCGATCTCCTCCCCGCGCTCGGTGCGCACGCGAAGGGAGCGGAAGGGATCGAGCCGCGGATCCCGGGGGTCTTCGATGAGTGGAGCGCTGTCCTCGATCATGCGGGGATCTTGCCGCAATCGAGGGGGGACTCCCATCCCAATCCCCGCCCCGGCGGTACACTTCACGAGTCCACCTCGGAAGGGACACCCGCATGCTCGCCGATCGCAGCATCCTCATCACCGGCTGCACCGGCTCCCTCGGGAGCGCGCTGCTCCGGCGCGCCCTGTCGGGCGCCGACGGGCGGCCGGCGCGGGTCGTGGGCCTCTCCCGCGATGAGGAGAAGCAGACCAGACTCGAGCGCGAGCTGCGCCGGGAGCAGGAGCGCGGGGGCGGGGAGGCGATCCCCTTCGAGCTGCGCATCGGGGATGTGCGCGATCGCGGCGCGGTGCTCCGCGCCCTGCGCGGGGTCGACCTCGTGCTCCACACCGCGGCGCTGAAGCAGGTCCCGATCTGCGAGCGCTTCCCCGAGGAGGCGCACGCGACCAATGTCGGCGGCCCCGCGAACATCATCGCCTCCGTCGCCGAGCATCGACTGGAGGTCGAGGCGGTGGTCTCCGTCTCCACCGACAAGGCCTGCGAGCCGACGAGCGTGCTCGGCATGACAAAGTCACTCGGAGAGCGGATGCTCGTGGCCGCGAACCTCGATGTCCCCCGCTGCCGCTTCCTGAATGTCCGTCTGGGGAACCTCCTCGGCTCCCGCGGCTCCGTCCTCCCCCTCTGGCAGGAGCAGCAGGCCCGCGGCGAGCCCCTGACCGTGACCGACCCCGGCATGACCCGCTTCCTGCTCACCATCGAGGCCGCCGTCGACGCGATGCTCTTCGCGGTGGACCGCGGCGGGCGGGGGGAGACGATCGTGGCGCCGGCCCCGGCGGTGCGGATCGGAGACCTCGCGGAAGCCGTCGCCTCCGCAGCGGGCAGCTCGATCTCGAGAGTCGGCGCGAGGCCCGGGGAGAAGCGACACGAGCGCCTCATCTCCCGCCACGAATGCGAGCGGACCACGCGCAGGGGTGAGTACTGGGTGATCGCTCCAGACCTCGCGGGACTCCCCGCCCACGAGGGCGAGACCCTCTCCGCTCCGCTCACCTCGGACACGGAGCCGCTGCCCCCCGGTCGGATCCTCTCCCTGATCGAGGAGAGCCGCGGGACCCGAGCCTAGCGACGGACCACGACCGCCTTCAGGTTCATGAAGGCGAGGATCCCCTCCCGACCGAGCTCCCGTCCATGACCCGAGGCGCCGATGCCTCCGAACGGGACACCCGGATCGGAGCGCACCAGGGTGTTCACGAAGCAGGAGCCCGCGCGCAGCTGATCTCGGGCGATCCGCTCTCCCCGCTCGCTGTCCCGCGTGAAGACGGATGCCCCCAGTCCGAAGGAGGTCGCGTTCGCGAGCGCGACCGCGTGCGCCTCGTCGCGCGCGAGCGTGATCGCCGCGACCGGACCGAACAGCTCCTCTTCGAAGGCGGGGCTGCCCGGCTCGACATCCGCGAGGAGGGTCGGCGGGTAGAACGCGCCCGCACCGGCCGGCGTCTCTCCCCCGCAGAGGAGGGTCGCGCCCCCGCGGAGGGAGCGGGCGACCTGATCGGCGAGATGGTCCCGCAGGTCGAATCGCGCGAGGGGGCCGAGCTCCGCCTCGCGATCGAGGATGGGATTGCCCCATCGGCGCGCCGCCATCGCCGCGGTCGCGCGCTCCGTGAACTCTCGCGCGATCTCCTCCGCCACGATCCAGCGCTTCGCCGCGATGCAGGACTGTCCGGTGTTGATGAGGCGCGAGGCCACGCACTCCTCCACCGCGAGCTCGAGGTCCGCGTCCTCGAGGACCACGGCGGCGTCGCTCCCGCCCAGCTCGAGGACACACGGCTTGATGGCGCGGCCCGCCGCCGCGGCAACCGCGCGCCCCGCCGTCGTGCTCCCGGTGAGCGTGACCGCGACGATCTCGGGTCTGGCGATGAGGGCCTCCGCCCGCGACTCCCCGAGGCGCAGGCTCTCGAAGACCCCGTCCGGGAACCCCGCGCGCCGAACGAGATCGACGATCGCCCGAGCGCAGCCGGGCACGCCGGGGGCGTGCTTGAGGATCGCGACATTGCCGGCCATGAGGGTCGGCGCGACGAACCGCAGGACCTGCCAGAAGGGGAAGTTCCAGGGCATGATCGCGTATACCGGGCCGAGCGGCCGGGGCGCCACGGTCACCGTCTCGGGGATCGGCGGGAGCTTCCGCTCCGACAGGTACTCCCCGGCGTGCTCCGCGTAGTGCTCGCAGACGCGCGCGCATTTCTCGATTTCGGCGCGCCCCTGGGCGATGGGCTTCCCCATCTCCCGCGCCATGCAGAGCGAGAGGACCTCGGCCTCCTCGCGGAGGAGCGAGGCGAGGCGCAGCATCGGCACGCGGCGCTCCTCGAGAGGGCGCCCGGCCCACTCGGTGAAGGCACGCTGCGCCCGCCCGAGTGCGAGGTCGACCTCCTCCTCGGAGGTCTCCACCCAGGCCTCGAGGCGCTCCCCCGTGCTGGGATCGATCGTGACGAGGTTCATCCCTGCTCCATCCGTCGCCTCTCGCCCTTGTCGGGAGAGAGGATTCGGTCAGACTACCGGGACACCCCCGCCGGGGCGAGGGTCCCCGTCGGCGGCGATGGGCCGGACCGGCCGCCCCCGATCGAAGAAAGGAGGCGCCATGCGTCGCCCCTCCCGATTCCTGCCCGTGCTCGCCCTGCTCCTCCTCGCGATCGGCTGCTCCGGTTCCCCGCGCCAAGCCGAGACGAGCCCCTCCTCCGTCAGCGTCGCCCCCGTCAGCTTCGAGAGACTCTCCGCCCGCCTCGCCGGCGTGTGGGCGATGCTCGACGAGAACGGCGCGCCTCTCCCTGACCCCGCGCTCACCAGTCGCATGACCGCCAACGGGAGCGCGCTGGTCGAGCGGATCTTCCCCGGTCAGCCCCATGAGATGGTCTCCGTCTATCACCGGGACGGGGATGCGGTGGTGCTCACCCACTACTGCGCCCTCGGCAACGCCCCGCACATGGTCCTCGCGCCGGAGAGCACGGAGGACCGCTGGGTCTTCGTCTGCGATGAGCAGGGGAGCAACTTCGATGAGGCGGAGCTGCACATGCACCGCGGCGTCCTCACCTGGGAGGGGGAGGACCGCTTCCGCAGCGCCTGGACGACCCACGAGGGAGGGGTCGCCGGGGGGACGGTGGAGTTCGACGCGGTCCGCCTCGACTGAGTCCGCGCATCGACCCCGGAAACGATAGCGGGGCCGCACCGTCGGTGCGACCCCGCCGTCGAGGAGGCTCGCCGCCCGCCTCCCAGTGCCTGTTCTCAGTGCCCGTTGCGGGAGGCGATCTGGAAGACCGGGTCGTAGTCGCTCAGGTCGGGGGCCTCGGCCTTCTCCACATGGATGACCGCGACCTTCAGCTCGGGCGTCTCGGTGATCGGGTCCGCCTCGGGGTTGGTGATGAAGTTCGTCGGAGTGTGCTCCGGGAACGCGAAGCTCATGAACATCGTCCCCGGCGGGGAGACCCGCGTCACCTTCACCCGGGTGAGCACCTCGCCGCGGCGTGAGCGCACCTTCACCCAGTCGTTGCCCCGGAGCTCGAGCTCGTCCGCATCGCTGGGGTGCATCTCGAGCCACTCGTTCGGCGCGAGGACCGAGACCCCCTCCGCCCGACCGGTCATGGTGTTCGTGTGGTAGGTCGCCAGGCGGCGCCCGGTGGTGAGGAACCAGGGGTACTCGTCATCGGGGATCTCGGCCGGCGGCTTGAAGTCCACGCACTGCAGCTTGCCCCGCCCCCGGGGGAACTCCCCCTCATGGAGGAACGGAGTCCCCGGGTGGTCCTTCGTGGGGACGGGCCAGTGGAGCTCCCCCTTGTCGATCCGCTCGTAGCTGAGGCCGTGGTAGATCGGAGAGAGCTCGCAGAGCTCGTCGAACACCGCCTCGGCATCGGGGTAGTCGAAGTTCACGGGAGTGCCGACACGCTTGGCGACCTCGGCGATGATCCACCAGTCCGGTCGCGCCTCCCCGGGAGGAGTGGCGGCGCGGCGGAGCCGCTGGACCCGGCGGTCGGAGTTCGTGAAGAACCCGTCGACCTCGGTGAAGGCGGCCGCGGGGAAGACGACATCGGCCATGCGGGCGGTGTCGGTGAGGAACATGTCCTGCACGATGAGGAAGTCCAGCGACTCGAGGGCGTGACGGGTGTGGTGGACATCCGGATCGGTGACGAGGGTGTTCTCGCCGCAGATCCACATTCCCTTCATCGTGCCGTCGATCGCCCAGTCGAGCGCCTTGAGCTTGGTGATCCCCAGCTCGGGGTCGAGGGAGCAACCCCACGCGGCCTCGAACTTCTCCTGGCACTCCGCCGCGGTCACCGGCTGGAACCCGGGATAGTTGTTCGGCAGCGCGCCGACGTCGCCGGCCCCCTGGATGTTGTTCTGCCCGCGCAGCGGGTTGATCCCCGCGCTGCGCTTGCCGAGGTTCCCCGTCAGGAGCGCGAGGTTGCAGAGGCTCTGGACGTTGCCGACCCCGCAGATGTGCTCGGTGACCCCGAGGGTGTAGTAGATCCCGGCCCGCTCCGCGCTCGCGTAGCCGACGGCCGCCTCGCGGATGAGCTCGGCGGGGATCCCGGTGACCTTCTCCGCCTCCTCGAGGGTGAACGCCTCCACGTGGCGGGCGAGCTCCTCGATGCCCTCGGTACGGGTCGCGACGAACTCCTCGTCGACCAGCCCCTCCTCGATGATGACCCGGGCCATCGCGTTGAAGAGGAAGGTGTCGGTGCCGATCCTGATCTGGAGATGACGCTCCGCCATGCGGGCGAGGGGGACCTCCCGCGGGTCGATGGTGAAGAGGCGGGCCCCTTTGCGGAGTGCCTTCTTCACGCGGACCGCGATGATCGGATGGCACTCGGTCATGTTGGTGCCGACGCAGAGCAGGAACGGCGCGTCCTCGATCTCGGGGATCGAGTTCGACATCGCCCCGCGCCCCAGTGATGCCGCCAGACCGGCGACGGTGGGAGAGTGTCAGGCTCGCGAACAGTTGTCGATGAAGTTCGACCCCATCACCGCGCGCTGGAACTTCTGGAGCATGTAGCCCCCCTCGCCCGGCGCGCGCCCGCTGGCGATCGAGTAGAACGCCTTCGGGCCGTGATCGTCCCGGATGCTGCGGAGACGCTGCGCGGTGTAGTCGAGGGCCTCGTCCCACTCGACCTCGGTCAGCTTGCCGTCCTTGCGGATCATCGGCTTGCGCAGCCGATCCCCGGAGTTCACGAAGTCGAAGCCGAACTGCCCCTTGATGCAGAGGGCACCCTCGTTGACCGGTCCATCCAGCGCCGGCGTGACGCCGATCACGGTCTCCGTCCCGTCCGCATCGACCTTCGAGTGAAGGTCGATCGAGCAACCGGTGCCGCAGTACGGACAGATCGAGCGGGTGACCTTCTGCTCGGCGGCGGGAGCGCCGCGCTCGGCGGCGCCGACCATCTTCTTGTCAGCGAGGGCACCGGTCGGGCAGGTGTAGACGCACTGGCCGCAGAGGGTGCAGGTCGAGTCGAGCAGCCCCCGGTCGAACGGCGTCGCGATCTCCTTCGCGAACCCGCGACCCGTCATGGTGATCGCGTGGTCCGCCTCCACCTCGTCGCAGATGCGCACACAGCGGTAGCAGGAGATGCAGTGGTCGTAGTCACGGAGGAGCAGCGGGTTGCCATCGTCCTTCGAGCGATTGCTCTCCCGACCGAGGAAGCGGTCGCGGGAGACGCCGAAGTCGGTGGCCAGCTGCTGCAGCTCCGTGGGGCCGACATCCGCGTTGCGCGGGCTCACCTCGGCGGGGTTCTCGCTCAGGACCATCTGCACCAGGTGCCCCTGCATCCGGCGGAGCTTGTCGGACGCGGTTCGGATCACCATCCCGTCCTCGGCCCGCAGAGTGCAGGAGGCGCCCGGAGTCCGTCGCCCCTCCACCTCCACGATGCAGAGCCGGCAGGAGCCGGCGGGGTCGAGGCGCTCGTCCCAGCAGAGATGGGGGACCTCGGCCACACCCAGTCGCTTGGTGACCTCGAGGACCGTCTCGCCGGGCGTGAAGGTCGTCTCCACCCCGTCGATGGTGATCACCGGAGGACGGATCATGTGCGCGCCTCCTTGCAGGTGCCCTTCGGGCAGGTCCCATCCAGGTGCGCGCGCACCTGATCGGGCCAGTACTTCATGAGGGTCCGGGTGACGAACGGGGCGGCGAGTCCGAGCCCGCAGGCGCTCGCCTCCCCCATCACCTCATCGAGATCGGCGAGCTCGCCGATCGAGTCCCGCGAGGGGCAGGGGCCGCCCCCGGCGTGGGAGCGCATCTCATCGAGGATCTCGGTCGCCCGGGTGGTGCCGATCCGACAGGGGAAGCACTTCCCGCAGGACTCATGGGCGAGGAAGTTCATGCTGGCTCGCGCGGCGGAGACCATGCATCGACTGTCGTCGTGCACGATGATCCCGCCCGCTCCGAGCATCCCTCCCAGCGCGGCGAGGGACCCGGAATCGAGCGGCACGTCGAGGTCCTCCGCCCCCACGAATCCGCCGGAGATGCCCGCCATCGTCACCCCCTGGATCGAGCGCCCCCCGGGCGCGCCGCCCGCGAGGTCGTTCAGGAGGGTCGAGAGCGGCGTCCCGATCGGCAGCTCGTAGTTCCCCGGGCGGGAGATGTCCCCGGAGACGGAGAAGATCCGCGTCCCCTGGTTCTCCCCCACCCCGAGCCGGGAGAACCACTCGCCGCCGCGACGAACGATCACCGCGGCCGTGGCGAAGGTCTCGACGTTGTTGATCACGGTCGGGCGGCCGAAGAGGCCGTGGGTGGTCGGGAAGGGCGGCTTGTCGCGGGGGAAGGGGTGGAGCCCCTCCAGCGAGTTGAGGAGGCTCGTCTCCTCGCCGCAGATGTAGGCGCCCGCCCCTCGACGGATGACGAGGTGGAAGGCCCGACCGGTCCCCATGCAGTCGTCCCCGATCACCCCGGCCGCCACCGCCTCGTCGATGGCGGCCTGCAGCGAGCGCAGGGTTTCGGGGTACTCGTAGCGGAGATAGACGATGCCGATCTCCGCCCCCGTCACCAGACCCGCGAGGGCCATGCCTTCGATCATCTGGTGCGGCGCGTGGTCCATGAGGCAGCGGTCCTTGAAGCAGCCGGGCTCCCCCTCGTCTGCGTTGCAGACGATGTACTTGAGGTCGCTCGACTCGTTCCGGACCGCCTCCCACTTGATCCCGGTGGGGAACCCCGCGCCCCCGCGGCCGGTCAGTCCGCTCGCCTTGAGCTCCCCGATCGCGGAGTCCGGATCGGACGCGGCGCGCGTCAGCGTGGAGTAGCCCCCGACTGCCCGGTAGCCCTCGAGGGAGGCGATCTCCTTCCGGATGTCGGAGAAGGCGCACTCCTCATGCCCGGTCTCGATCGGGAGAGCGCTCGTCGCCACCGGCAGGTCCCCCGCCGCACCCGGCTCGGCGGTGGCGAACACCTCCTCGCCGATGAAGATCGGCACGGCGATGTCGCAGCGCCCCGGGCAGGGGATCCGCACCACGCGCCCGGAGTGCGGGCGACCCTGGCGGGAGGAAGCGAGCTCACGCTCCAGGGAGTCGATTCCGCGGAGGCAGCAGGCCGAGGACTCGCACATCCAGATGTCAGGAACAGGACCCGGGTCCTCGAGGCGGAAGTAGTGGTAGAAGGTGACCGTGCCGTAGAGATCGGCGAGCGGGATCGCGAGGCGGCGGGAGACCTCATGGAGCGCGGGCTCCGGGAGGTACCCGTAGTGATCCTGAATCTCGTGGAGGATCGAGAGGAAGGGCGCGTGCTCTCCCTCCAGGCGATCGATGATCGCGGCGGTCCTCTCATCCTGCAGGTCCGTCAGAGGCATCGGCGTGTTCCTTACCGGGGAGAACCGATTCCGGAGGGCTCCGCGCCCGACGGCTCCCTGCGTCGAACGGGCGGTCGACAGGATTCCGTGCGACTCGGCACAGCCTCGTAAATCTAGCCCGTAACAGTCGAAAAGCAAGCGGACCCCCGCTGCGCGGCGCCCCCGATGATCTCCGGGAGTTGACGAGTTTCGCTGAGGTGGTATCTCTAGATGAACCGCGGCAGGGACCGATATACCTATCCTGACTCTCCTCGTGACCGCCTTCGAGCGGCGCGAATCGGGACCCTGATTCCCCCGCGGCTCCGCATCAAGTTTCGAGGATCCGATCAGGACCCGGGCTCAACGCAGCTCGCCGCCCCGTGTCCCTCGAATCTGGTTCGTTTATCTCCTCAGGCGATCTCCCGGCGACCCCGACCGACTATCCCCGTCGTGGCAGGGAGATCCTCTGGCAAGCGGCGCGCGAGTGCGCACCGATGGATGGATGGTCTCCCGTGACTTCCTTTTCCCCACTCCCCCCGCGGCTCTTCTGTCTGCTGGCCGGCTTCCTCGCCGTGGCCGGCCTCTCCGCCCCCTCGTCTCTCGACGCCCAGGCTGTCCGCGTGCAGCCGGTCGTTCAGTCCGATGACTACGGGGCCATCGTCCACCACGAGACGACGGACTCGCTCATAGTCACGGTGGCCACCCCCGATGTCGGCCCCGCGAGCTTCTACCGCCATCCGCGGACGGGAGGCTTCGAGATCTACAGCGGCCTCACGACCCTGATCGACGACCGTGGCCTCACCAGCATCGGTGTCGCCGCGCCCGGCGCCTTCATTCCCGGCGAGGTCTACGGTGAGAGCGACGAGACTGGCCAGATCATTCGCATCGCCGCCGACGGCGCGAGCTTCCAGAACCCGTGGGTGACGCTCCAGGAGCCGCCCGGGGTCTTCCAGACCGGAGGGATCACCCATGACGCCGTGGGGACCTTCGACCACTGCCTGATCGTGACCACGGTCACCGGCAATGTCTGGCGAATCGACGCCAGCGGGGCGGTCATCGGCGCCGCTCCGCTCGTCTCCGTCGCCGGTCCGCTCATCGGCGCGACGGTCCTCCCGGCCGATCCGGGGCTCGGCCCGCTCGCCGGGACGCTGCTCACCTACGACGAGGACGCGGAGGCCCTGCTCTCCATCACCGCCAGCGGTGCGATCACCTCCTTTCCGCTGGCGATCGAGCCGATGAGCATCTCCTACATTCCGCGCCGAGCGAACTTCTTCTCCGCGGATGGAGTCACGAACATGATCCTCGGGATCCCGGCGACGGACTGGGTCCCCTACATCGGGCAGATTCTCATCACCGATGGCGCGGGAGTCCCGGGCACCTCGGGGCTGTACGCGCTCGCCTGGGACGGGACCACTCTCGTCACCACCGAGGTCCCCCTCTCCGCCGACTCCACCGCCCCGCTCGGCTGGCTCCCCGGTGTCTTCGCGATGCACACCGCGACCGGCCTCTGCCCCACCGACAGTGATGCCGACGGCACCCCCGACTGCCTCGACGTCTGCCCGAACGACCCCGACAAGCTGGAGCCTGGCCAGTGCGGCTGCGGCAACCCCGAATCCGACTTCGATCTCGACGGCATCTGCGATGTCTTCGATCCGGATGACGACAACGACGGCGTTCCGGACGGACTCGACACCGCGCCGCAGGACCCGTTCGCCTGCCGTGATGCGGATGGTGACGGCTGCGATGACTGCGTCAGCGGCATCGACGCTCCCGCGGACGATGGGGTCGACTTCGACGCGGACGGTCTCTGCGACTCCGGGGACCCGGATGACGACAACGACGGCATCATGGACACCATGGACTCCGCGCCCTTCGATTCCTTCCTCTGCGGAGACTTCGATGCGGACGGCTGCGAGGACTGCGTGTCGGGCTCGTACTCTCCCGGCGCCGACGGCCTGGACACCGACGCGGATGGCCTCTGCGATCTGGGAGATCCCGACGACGACGGTGACGGCGTGGCGGACGCGCTCGACTCCGCGCCCCTGAACGCGTTCGTGTGCGGTGACTCCGACGGTGACGGCTGCGACGACTGCTCCAGCGGTCTCGTCGACCTCGCGAATGATGGCACGGACACCGACGGCGACGGGCTCTGCGACCTCGGCGATCCGGACGACGACGGTGACGGGGTCGCGGATGCCGAGGACAGCGCCCCGCTCGATCCCTTCCAGTGCCGGGATGCGGATCTCGACGGCTGCGACGACTGCTCCAGCGGATTCGACCGGACCCACGACGACGGGGTCGACACCGACGCCGACGGGATCTGCGACCTCGGGGATGACGACGACGACAACGACGGCGTGGCCGACGCCGCCGACATCGCGCCCCTGAACGCCTTCCTCTGCCAGGACTCCGACGGCGACGGCTGCGACGACTGCTCCGGCGGCTCCTTCGCGCCCCTCGCGGATGGCGTCGACACCGACGCCGACGGACTCTGCGACCTCGGCGACCCGGACGACGACAACGACGGCGTGGTCGACACCGCCGACGCGTTCCCGCTCGATCCGTTCCGCTGTCAGGACTCCGACGGTGATGGCTGCGACGACTGCGCGAGCGGAGTCGTGGCCCCGGCGGACGACGGCCTCGACACCGACGGGGACGGGCTCTGCGACCTCGGCGACTCGGACGACGACAACGATGGCGTCGAGGACTCGCTGGATCTCGAGCCGCTGAACCCCCTCGCCTGCCGGGATGCGGACCTCGACGGCTGCGACGACTGCTCCAGCGGTCTGGACGCACCGGCGAACGACGGCGTCGACACCGACGGGGACGGACTCTGCGACCTCGGAGACTCCGATGACGACAATGACGGTGTCGAGGATGCGGCCGACTCGAGCCCGCTCGATCCCTTCCTCTGCCAGGACTCCGATGCCGACGGCTGCGACGACTGCGCCAGCGGCATCTTCGCCCCGACCGCGGACGGCACCGACACCGATGGCGACGGCCTCTGCGACCTCGGTGATCCGGACGACGACAACGACGGCGTCGTCGATGGGCAGGACGCCGCGCCCCTCGATCCGTTCCAGTGCGTCGACTCGGACGCGGACGGCTGCGACGACTGTTCCAGCGGCCTCTACGCTCCGTCTGCGGACGGCACCGACACCGATGGGGACGGCCTCTGTGACCTCGGTGATCCCGACGATGACAACGACGGCGTCGAGGACGCGGCGGACTCCAACCCGCTCGACCCCTTCCTCTGCCAGGACTCCGACAGCGACGGATGCGACGACTGCTCCAGCGGGCTCTACGCGCCGGCGGACGACGGCGTCGACACCGACGCCGATGGCCTCTGCGACGCCGGGGACCCGGACGACGACAATGACGGAGTCAACGATGGGGCGGACAGTGCTCCCCTGAACCCGTTCGTCTGTCAGGACTCCGACGCCGACGGCTGCGACGACTGCTCCAGCGGGCTCGTCGATGCCTCCGCGGATGGCCCGGACAACGACGGCGACGGCATCTGCGACCTCGGCGATCCGGACGACGACAACGACGGGATCGTGGATGACGCGGACAGCGCTCCCTTCGACGCCTTCGTCTGCCTCGACTCCGACGCCGACGGCTGCGACGACTGCTCCAGCGGGCATTACGACCCGGCGGGGGACGGCGCCGACAACGACGGCGACGGCATCTGCGACCTCGGCGACGAGGACGATGACAACGACGGCGCCCCCGATGTCTCCGATGAGGCCCCGTTCGATCCGCTCGCCTGCTCCGACCACGATGGAGACGGCTGCGACGACTGCTCGCAGGGTCTCTACGATCCGGCCGCCGACGGCGTCGACACTGACGGCGACGGGCTCTGTGATGCGGGTGACGATGACGATGACAATGACGGCGTGCTCGACGGCGCCGACAGCTCGCCGCTCGATCCGCTCGTCTGCTCGGATGTGGATGGAGATGGCTGCGACGACTGCGCCAGCGGACTCTACGACCCCGCCGCGGACGGCGCCGACAATGACGGCGACGGGCTCTGCGACCTCGGAGACCCGGACGACGACAACGACGGGGTGATGGATGGGGCGGACAGCGCCCCGTTCGACCCGTTCCTCTGCCAGGACTCCGACGGTGACGGCTGCGACGACTGCGCCAGCGGCGTCGTGAACCCGTCCGACGACGGAGTCGACACCGACGGTGACGGGCTCTGCGACCTCGGCGATCCGGACGACGACAATGATGGGGTCGTGGATAGCCGGGACGACGCACCGCTCGATCCGTTCGCCTGCCAGGACTCAGACGCCGACGGCTGCGACGACTGCTCCAGCGGTGTCGTCAACCAGAAGAACGACGGGGCCGACAACGACGGCGACGGCCTCTGCGACCTCGGTGACCCGGACGACGACAATGACGGAGTTGTGGACGGTGCGGACAGCGCGCCCTTCGATCCCTTCGTCTGCCAGGACTCCGACGCCGACGGCTGCGACGACTGCTCCAGCGGGCTCTACGACCCGGCGAGCGACGGCGCCGACAACGACGGCGACGGCATCTGCGACCTCGGTGATCCGGATGACGACAACGACGGGGTGATGGACGCGGCGGACAGCGCGCCGCTGGATCCGTTCGTCTGTCAGGACTCCGACGGCGACGGGTGCGACGACTGCGCCAGCGGCAGCGTGAACCCCGCCTCGGATGGCGCCGACAATGATGGCGACGGGATCTGCGACGCGGGCGACCCCGACGACGACAACGACGGCGTCGAGGACGCTGCGGACAGCGCTCCCCTCGACCCGTTCGTCTGTCAGGATGTCGACGGAGACGGCTGCGACGACTGCGCCAGCGGTCTCGTCGATCCGTCCGCGGATGGCACCGACACCGACGGTGACGGCCTCTGCGACCTCTCCGATCCGGACGACGACAACGACGGGGTCTCCGACGGTTCCGACAGCGCGCCGCTCGACCCCTTCGCCTGTCAGGACGCGGACGCGGACGGCTGCGACGACTGCTCCAGCGGCGTCGTGGATCCGTTCGACGACGGGATCGACTCCGATCTCGACGGAGTCTGCGACAGCGGTGACGGCTGCCCGACCGATCCCACCAAGTCGGAGCCCGGGATCTGCGGTTGCGGCTCGACCGATGATCCGACCGACACGGACGGGGACGGGACCGCGGACTGCGCGGACCTCTGCCCGATCGATCCCGAGAAGTCCGAGCCCGGTGACTGCGGCTGCGGCTTCGAGGACCTGGACTTCGACGGCAACGGGATCACCGACTGCCTCGAGGATCTCTTCTTCGTGCGGGCGGATGCGAACGCGGATGCCAACCTCGACATCAGCGACCCGATCTTCATCCTCAACTACCTGTTCCAGGGCGGACCGGGACCGGTCTGCCGGAACGCGGCGGATGCCAACGACGACATGTCGATCGACCTCGCCGATGGGGTCTACATCATGGGCTACATCTTCCTCGAGGGCCCCGCTCCCGTGACGCCCTGGCCCGACTGCGGGCCCGAGGCCGCCCCCGGCAGCTCGCTCGGCTGCGAGGCCTACGGCCCCTGCGCCCCCTGATCCGAAGAGACTCGCCCTCGGTGGGTGCCGATCCGCGGATCGCCCGGGAGGGACCGATCGTCGAGTCTCCGGAGGAGTCGAGGGTTCGCCCTCGACTCCTCCTTTCTCATCCGGAGGCCATGCCGAGGCCCTCGCCCGGTCCGGAGGAACCCCCGGGAGGGGGGCCTCGGACTCTCATGTCAAAGATGACACCCCAGCGGCCGCCGAAACGCCGACCGTAAATGCAATCATGGAATTGACTTATGCGACACTCGTAGCGCTCTGGCGACCGGGTGGTCCAATAGGGGTCCTTCTTCCTGCACGCCCGAAACAGGGGGTTACGACGAGGGCCGGCCCCGGTCCCGTCCCCGAGATTCCAGCTCTCGGATCCTCCGCCGCACAGCCCGGATGTCCTCGATCCTCTCTCGATGGAACGGGTGCGCTCCCCCGCGGAGTGGCGCCCCCCCTCGGGAGGCCGACCCATCCCCTGCGCGGCAGTCCTCTGACTCGAGGAACGGGTGAGTTCCATGCAAGTCAAGCCTCTGTCCCTGCTCTCCGTCCTGGCGGTCCTCCTCGGTCTGTGTACCGCGGTCACGGCCCAGCCTGCGAACGACCAGTGCTCGAGCGCGCTGCCCCTCCTCGAAGGCGGCAACCCGTTCGACATTCTGGGCGCCTCCACCGATGGTGAGGAGCTCGCTGGTCCCTGCGGCAATGCGGATGGCGCGAGCAACAACGTGCACCAGGACATCTGGTTCACCTTCACCCCGCAGGAGAGCACTCTCTGCATCCTCTCGACCTGTGATGCGGCGGGCTTCCCCACCGCCATCGCGGTCTATGCGGGCGTGGAGTGTCCCCCCTCCTCGGGCACCCTCCTCGCCTGCGTCACGGGCAGCATCCACTGCCCGGGGTCGACGAGCGAGCTGCTCCTCTTCGTCGAGGCGGGCACCACCTACAGCGTCCGCGTCGGGTCCGCCTCGCCGGAGGAGCCTGCGGACTCCACCGGGCTCCTGACCTTCACGGTCCTCCCGGCCAGCGAGGCGGGGCTCTGCGACGACGGCCTGGACAACGACGGAGACGGTCTCGCCGACTGTGCCGACACCGACTGCCATGTGGACGGCGACGGCGACGGAACGCCCGACTGCTTCGACGGCTGCCCCACCGATCCGACCAAGACGGAGCCGGGCCTCTGCGGCTGCGACATCCCCGAGCTGGACACCGACGGCGATCTGATCTGCGACGATGTCGACACCGATGACGACGGGGACGGCGTCGAGGACGCCCTCGACCAGGACCCCCTCGATCCCTTCGTCTGCCGCGACGCCGATGGCGACGGCTGCGACGACTGCGCCAGCGGAGTCTCCGACACCCTGGCGGACGGGGCCGACTTCGACGGCGATGGCATCTGCGACATCGGCGACAACGACGATGACATGGATGGAGTCCCGGACCTCTTCGATCCCGCCCCGTTCAACCGGTTCGTGTGCGGAGACTTCGACGGGGACGGCTGCGACGATTGCACCAGCGGCTTCAATGTCCCGGGCATGGACGGGGACGACAACGACCTCGACGGACTCTGCGACTCCGGCGACCCCGATGACGACAACGACGGGCGGGTCGATGAGCTCGACCTCTTCCCCTTCGATCCGTTCCTCTGCGGAGACGGCGACGGGGATGGATGCGATGACTGCTCGACCGGTCTCTACGACCCGCTGAACGACGGGATCGACACCGACGGGGACGGACTCTGCGACTCCGGTGATGCCGACGACGACAACGACGGCGTCGTCGACGACGCGGACTCGCATCCGACCAACCCGCTCCTCTGCGCCGACACGGATGCCGACGACTGCGATGACTGTTCCAGCGGCATCTTCGACCCCTCCAACGACGGGATCGACTACGACGGGGACGGCGTCTGCAACTCCGCCGACCGGGACGCCGACAACGACGGAGTGGACAACGAGCTTGACAGCGATCCGCTGAACGCGTTCATCTGCGCCGATGTGGACGGAGACGGCTGCGACGATTGCGCCTCCGGCGTCTTCAACCCCGACGCGGACGGGGCGGACACCGACGGCGACGGGATCTGCAACATCGCGGACACCGACGACGACGGCGACGGCGTCGAGGACCTCCTCGACCTCGAGCCGACGAACCCCCTGATCTGCTCCGACCTGGACGGCGACGGCTGCGACGACTGCGCGAGCGGCCTCTTCGACCTCGGGAACGACGGCGTCGACACGGACGCCGACGGCCTCTGCGACGCCGGCGACCTCGACGACGACAACGATGGCGTCGAGGACGCGGAGGACAGCCACCCCCTCGACCCGACGCTCTGCGGAGACACCGACGGCGACGGCTGCGACGACTGCTCGAGCGGGCTCTTCGCCCCCGGCAATGACGGCGTCGACACCGACGGTGACGGGCTCTGTGACCTCGGTGACGGGGACGACGACAACGACGGTGTCGAGGACGCCAGCGACCTCGCCCCCCTGGATCCGTTCATCTGCGGAGACCTCGACGGGGACGGCTGCGAGGACTGCCTCTCCGGGGTCCATGCCCCGGCCGCCGACGGGACCGACACCGACGGTGACGGTCTCTGCGACCTCGGTGATCCCGACGATGACAACGACGGCGTCGAGGACCTCCTCGACATCGCGCCCCTCGACTCCTTCATCTGCGGCGACTCCGACGGCGACGGATGCGATGACTGCCTCGGTGGCAGCCTCGACCCGGCGAACGATGGCGTCGACACCGACCTCGACGGTCTCTGCGACGCGGGCGACCTCGACGACGACAACGACGGCATCGCGGACCCCGAAGACACCTCCCCGCTCGATCCGTTCCTCTGCGGCGACGCGGACGGGGATGGCTGCGACGACTGCCTCTCCGGCGTGTCCGATCCGTCCGCGGACGGCCTCGACACCGACCAGGACGGGCTCTGCGACCTCACCGACCTCGATGACGACAACGATGGGATCGTCGACGAGCAGGACTCCGCGCCGCTCGACGCCTTCCTCTGCGGTGACTTCGACGGGGACGGCTGCGAGGACTGCATCTCCGGCTTCAGCAACGTCTTCGCCGACGGGCTCGACACCGACGGCGACGGCCTCTGCGACCTGGGAGACACCGACGACGATGGGGACGGAATCGAGGACTCCCTCGACAGTCACCCGCTCGACCCCTTCCTCTGCGGGGACTCCGACGCCGATGGCTGCGACGACTGCTCCTTCGGCAGCAGCGACCCCGCCTACGACGGCTGGGACACCGACGGCGACGGCATCTGCAACACCGGCGACCTCGACGACGACAATGACGGCATCGAGGACGCGCTCGACAGCCATCCGACAGATCCGAACCTCTGCGGAGACGCGGATGGTGACGGCTGCGACGACTGCCTCTCCGGAGTCAGCGACCCTCTGAACGACGGCACCGACACCGACCTCGACGGGATCTGCGACCTCGGGGACACCGATGACGACAACGACGGAGTCGAGGACGCGCTCGACAGCGCCCCGCTCGACCCGTTCCTCTGCGGAGATGCGGACGGAGACGGCTGCGACGACTGTCTCTCCGGTCTTACCGACCCCGTGAACGACGGAGTCGACACCGACGGTGACGGACTCTGCGACGCCGGGGACAACGATGACGACGCCGACGGAGTCGAGGACGCGCTCGACAGCGCCCCGCTCGACCCGTTCCAGTGCGGCGACTTCGACGGCGATGGCTGCGACGACTGCCTGACCGGGGTGGTCGACGCCGAGAACGACGGTGTCGACACCGACGGTGACGGCCTCTGCGACCTCGGCGACACCGACGACGACGCGGATGGGGTCGAGGACACCGCCGACAGCTCCCCGCTCGACCCGTTCGAGTGCGGCGACTTCGACGGCGATGGCTGCGAAGACTGCCTGAGCGGAGTCCTGGACGCGAGCGCCGACGGCCTCGACACCGACGGTGACGGCCTCTGCGATCTCGGCGACACCGACGACGATGACGACGGCATCGCCGACGATCAGGACCCGAACCCGGTTGACGCCACGATCTGCGGCGACGAGGACCTGGACGGCTGCGACGACTGCTCGAGCGGAGTCCGCGACCTGAACGCCGACGGCCTCGACACCGACGGCGACGGTCTCTGCGACCTCGGGGACCTCGACGATGACAACGACGGCGTCGAGGACGCGGTCGACACCTCTCCCCTCGATCCGTTCCTCTGCGGAGACTCCGACGGGGATGGCTGCGACGACTGCCTCTCCGGGGTCAGCAATGTCATGAGCGACGGCCTGGACACCGACGGTGACGGGCTCTGCGACCTCGGAGATCCCGACGACGACAACGACGGCATCGAGGACTCGGTCGACACCGCCCCTCTGGATGCGTTCCAGTGCGGGGACTTCGACGGCGACGGCTGCGACGACTGCCCCGAGGGCTTCAGCGACCCGCTGAACGACGGTCTCGACACCGACGGCGACGGTCTCTGCGACCTCGGAGACCCGGATGACGACGGCGATGGAGTGGACGACGCGCTCGACGGCTGCCCGCTCGATCCGACCAAGGCCGACCCCGGCTACTGCGGCTGCTTCAACCCCGAGCTGGACACCGACGGCGACGGGATGCCGGACTGCGCGGACCAGTGCCCGAACGACGGCGAGAAGATCGAGCCCGGCACCTGCGGCTGCGGCGTCGCCGACCTCGACACCGACCTCGACGGCACCCCCGACTGCGTCGACCTCTGCCCCCTCGACGGCGAGAAGACCGAGCCCGGCACCTGCGGCTGCGGCGTCGCCGACCTCGACACCGACCTCGACGGCACCCCCGACTGCGTCGACCTCTGCCCCCTCGATGGCGAGAAGACCGAGCCCGGCACCTGCGGCTGTGGCGTCTCCGACTCCGACACCGATCTGGACGGGGTCGTCGACTGCCTCGACGAGTGCCCGCTCGACCCGAACAAGGTCGAGCCCGGCTCGTGCGGCTGCGGCGTCGCCGAGGTCGACAGTGACGGAGATGGGACCGCGGACTGCATCGACCTCTGTCCCGCCGACCCGGAGAAGACCGAGCCCGGTGCCTGCGGCTGCGGGATCTCCGATCTCGACTCCGACCTCGACGGCACGGTGGACTGCCTCGATCTCTGCCCTAACGACCCGGAGAAGACCGATCCGGGGACCTGTGGTTGCGGAGTGCCGGACGCCGACACCGACCTTGACGGCGTGCTCGACTGCGACGACCTCTGCCCGAACGACCCGAACAAGGTCGAGCCCGGCTCCTGCGGGTGCGGCATCGCGGATGTCGACACCGACCTCGACGGGGTCCTCGACTGCGACGATCTCTGCCCGACCGATCCGACGAAGACCAGCCCCGGCCCCTGCGGCTGCGGGGAGCCCGAGACCGACACCGACCTCGACGGCACCCCGGACTGCGTGGACGAGTGCCCGATCGATCCGAACAAGACGGAGCCGGGTGACTGCGGCTGCGGAACGCCGGACACCGACTCGGACGAGGACGGGATCAGCGACTGCCTCGAGGAGGTCGAGTTCCTCCGAGGGGATGTCAACCAGGACACCTTCTTCGACATCGGTGACCCGATCGCCCTGCTCAACTTCCTGTTCCTCGGCAACTTCAACCCGACCTGCGTGGACACGGCGGATGTCAATGACGACGGCTTCGTCGACATCTCCGACGCGATCTACTCGATCGGGTTCATCTTCAGCGGCGGAGCCGCGCCCATGGCGCCGTTCCCCGAGTGCGGCGTGGACCCCACGCCGGTCGACCTCGCCGACTGCGAGGAGTCGACCTGCCCCTAGCGGGAGCTCGGACCCCGAACGGGGTCGTCAGACCAGACTCACCCCAGGGGGGGGCCGAGGAGAGCGATCTCCGCGGCCCCCCCCGATTCTCATCGATCCGGGCGACGGAGAGGCTCTGGACGATCAGAGCGGAGATCCGCATGATGTGCGTTCAGCCTCAAGGAAAGGTCCCGCCGTGATGAGCCGCCCCTCCTCCCCCCTGATCGTCCTCCTCCTCGGTCTCCTGTCCGCCTCCGTCCTCGCGGACGGCCCCGATGACCCGCCCGACGGCGCAGCGACGGAGACCCGGCGGCCGAACATCGTCTACATCCTCGCGGACGACCTGGGCTACGGAGAGCTGGGCTGCTACGGGCAGACGAAGATCCGGACTCCCGAGCTCGACCGCATGGCCGCGGAGGGGATGCGCTTCACCCGCCACTACTCCGGCGCCCCGGTCTGCGCCCCCTCCCGCTGCGTGCTCCTCACCGGCAAGCAGCTCGGGAACGCGGTGATCCGCGACAACGGTGAGGTGAAGCCCGAGGGTCAGCGCGCCATTCCCGATGAAACGGTCACGATCGCCGAGTTGCTCCGGGACCGCGGCTATCGGACCGGAGCCATCGGCAAGTGGGGTCTGGGACCTCCGGGGAGCGAGGGCGATCCGACCTTCCAGGGCTTCGATCACTTCTTCGGCTACAACTGCCAGCGGGAGGCGCACCGGTTCTACCCGAAGCACCTCTGGCGCAACCGCACGAAGGTCATCCTCGAGGGCAACCTGGAGGAGCCCCGGACGCAGTACAGTCATGACCTCCTCACGCTCGAAGCCCTGTGGTTCATGCGCGGCTCGGTCGAGGACGATCGTCCCTTCTTCCTCTATGTCCCCTACACCATCCCGCATGTCGATCTCTCCGTGCCGGAAGACTCCATGGAGCCCTACTACGGCGGGCTCGATGACGAGCAGCCCTACGACGGGAGCAAGGGGTACTGCACTCACCCGACTCCGCGCTCGGCCTACGCGGGGATGATCAGTCGGCTCGATCGCGATGTCGGCAGAATCCTCGAGACCCTGCGCGCGCTCGGAGTCGAGGATGACACGCTCGTCATCTTCTCCAGTGACAATGGTCCGACCTACGCGGGTGGTGTCGAGCCGGAGTACTTCGAGAGCTCGGGAGGTCTTCGCGGACTGAAGGGGAGCGCGTGGGAGGGCGGGATCCGCGTACCGATGATCGCGCGCTGGCCCGGGCGCATTCAGGCGGGCTCTTCGACCGACCACCGCAGCGCATTCTGGGATGTGCTCCCCACCCTCTGCGAGGTCGCCGGATCACCCGTCCCCGACGACACGGATGGACTCTCCTTCCTGCCCACCCTCCTCGGGACCGACGCGACCACTCCGCAGAAGCAGCACGAACATCTCGTCTGGGAGTTTCACGGCTACGGTGGCATCCAGGCCGCGATCCTCGCGCCCGCGGATGGGCGTGAATGGAAGGGGGTGAGGACGCGCTGCTATCGCGATCCCGATGGGCCGATCCAGCTCTTCGATCTCGCCTCTGACCCGACCGAATCGAACGATGTCTCGGACGACCATCCGGAGATCGTGGAGAGGATCCGCACGATCTTTCTCGAGGATCGGATCCCCTCGCCCGTGTACCCGATCTGGGACTACACGAGGAAGATCCGAAAGAACGGTCGCTGAGGCCCCTCGTCCGCGCAAAATCGAACGGCCCCCCCCCTTCGTTTCCCGAAGTGGCTGGAAAATCACGACTTTGGATTCCGAATTATCGTTCATCCCCCCGGGGTGCGGGGCATAGGGGTCGCTGCTACAATTGTTTTCGGTCCGTGCTATGTGCGCGGACTGTAGGCTGCTA
>Ga0181588_10000548_pt1 | contig 33959 bp, 27 predicted proteins | sample 071ome_26_FD_148607 | JGI IMG/M metagenome (GOLD analysis project Ga0181588, IMG submission 148607) | Coastal salt marsh microbial communities from the Groves Creek Marsh, Skidaway Island, Georgia - 071409BT metaG (spades assembly) | ecosystem: Environmental > Aquatic > Marine > Intertidal zone...
CGCGCGATGACCTCGCAGGCCGCGCGGCCCAGCCACCCCGTGGCCCCGGTGACGGCGAACGTCAGCCCGGAGCCACGGATTGACTCATCGAGGCCTACTTGCCCCCCTTGAGCACGCCCCAGCGCGCCTCGAGCATCTCGATGCGCTTCTGGTCCTCGCGGTGGATGGCGCCGTAGTACTCGCGCTTGTTCTGCAGCCACAGCAGCTCGAAGTGCACGGCGTTCAGCAGGCCGTCGGCGACATCCGCCTGGTCCAGGGCGTCCGCGCCGAACAGCACCTTGCGCGTCTCGAAGCGCGTCAGGTGCACCTGGCGGATCTCCTTCAGGCAGTCGAGCGAGTCGGCCGACACGCCGCCGCCCACCACGATGTCCAGGTTCTTCTGCTTGCACAGCTCGGCCGTGGTGGTGACGTACGCCGTCACCTCGGCGTCGTTGATGCTGTCGCGGTCGAGGCCCAGCGACCCCACGAAGTCCACGCGGCCGAACACGATTCCCGCAACGCCGCCGGCGGCGGACGCGGTGGCGATGGCCTCGCGGTTCTCGAAGCCCGTGATGGTCTCCATGTTGAAGAGGAACTCGGTGTCCTCGGCCTCGTCGGCGTTGTACGACTTGTCCTTGGCCAGCACGTACTTGGAAAGCGCGTACTCGGTCTCCACCATGGGGGCGATGATGTAGTCGACTCCCACCTGCTTCGACTCGAGCAGGTCGCGCACGGCCTCGCAGCCGCCGATCTTCACGGCGAGCTTCATGTCGGCGCGGTGGGCGATCTCGACGAGGCGCAGGAGCTCGTCAACGCGGGTGCCCTCGGCCTCGAACTCGGCCTTCACCCCGACGTAGCCGTAGTTGTCCCGACCCCTCTTGAGGATGTCGGTCATCTCGCGCTCGGTCTTGTTCAAGCCTGCTCTCCTCCGGAGGCCTCCGCCTCCCTCAAGTACGTGAAAACCTCGGCCGCCACATCATCGGGCAGGTCGGGGCTCATCAGGTGGAGCGGGTTGGACTCCATTCCGCCGTCCGCGCGCACCCTGCTGCTGATCTTCGGGTAGTACGTCTGCTCCGGATCAACGGGCACGATGAACGCGGCCGGTCCGGGACTATTCCATAGTTCGACGAAATCCGCGGCTTCCTGCCAGCCCTCACCGATGGAGAGGACAGGTATCCCAAACGCCCGGAACAGCCCCTCCCACTCGGGGTGACCGAGGCCCGTGCTGCTGTCGCAGCCCAGGTAGGCACCGCCGAAGTAGTTGCGCTGCGTCATGCGGATGGACGCGTAACCGTCGTTGGCGAAGATGAAGACCTTCAGCGGCAGGTCGTTCACCGCCACCGTGGCGAGCTCCTGCAGGTTCTGCGAGAAGCCACCATCGCCCTCCACCAGCAGGGTGCGGCGCCCGGGGTTGGCCAGCGCCGCGCCGATGGCGCCCGACAGCCCGTAGCCCATCGAGGCCAATGCCTTGTCGGTGACCACCACCTGACCGGTCTTCTGCGGGAACGCCTGCATCATCACGGTGAAAGCGCCGCCGCTGGAGCACGGGATGACGACGTCATCCGGCGTGCACAGCGCGCCGAGCTCCTGCACGAACGTGAACGGAGGCAGGTAGCCCGGGGCGTTCTCGTTCGCGGGATCATCGAGCGGGATGCGCTCCCGTGCGCGGCGGCAGTAGGCGAGCCACTCGGGGACATCTGCCGCCGGTCCCGACGCGAGCGCGCCCAGCACCGCGTTTGCGTCCGCCTGCAGCGCGACATCCACGTGCGGGTGTCCCTTCTCCAGCTCGAGGGGATCGATCTCCACCTGCACCACCCGGCCCGACGGCGCGAACTCCTGCCAGTTGAAGCCGGTCTGCTGCAGCCCCAGGCGGCTACCAAGCGCCACCACCACATCGGCCTGCGCGATCAGGATGTTGGCCGAGCGCTGGCCCCAGGTGTTGGGGCGCCCGAAGTACATGGGGTCATCCACGCCCGTGCGGTCCATGGCGTTCCATGAGGTCATGAGCGGGATGCCCCGCTCACGCAGGGCCGGCAGCCACTGCCGCGCGGCCTCGCGCGACACCCCGCCGCCCAGCAGGATGACCGGCCGCTCCGCGCCTGCGAGCTCCTGCTCGATCTGCCCGGCGGCCACGCCGGCATCCAGCGGCGCCAGAAGATCGCGTGCAGGCTCCACCGGCACGCCGCCGTCGCCCTCCAGATCCGCGGGCTCCACGGGCGCGCCCTGAACGTCGAGGCACACCTCCAGGAACACCGGGCCGGGGCGGCCGCGCCATCCGCTGCTCACCAGCTCCTCGAAGTGCGCGCGGTGAATGGGTGCATCGATCTGCTTCGCGGTGACGCACACGGGCGCCGCGATGGCCAGGCCATCGATCTCCTGGATGCCCCGCTGGCGCATGCCGGGGTCGGCCAGGTCCTCGGTCTTCACCTGGCCGCCCAGCACCAGCAGCTCACGGCTCTCGAGGTAGGCGCCGCCCAGCGCCGTGACGATGTTGGTCAGCCCGGGACCCGCGGTGACCACCACGAACGCCTTGCCCTCATCACCGGCCTCGTTGAAGTACTCGGCGGCAATGCCCGCGGCCACCTCGTGCACGAACGGCACGCAGGTCATCTGCGATCGCACGGCGTCCAGCAGGTGCATGGCGTTGCCGCCCGCGACGGAGAAGCAGTGGGTGTAGCCCATGTCCTTCAGCCACCCCACCATCACCTCGGCGTACTTCTGGCTCACGCGCTCACCTCGCTGATCGCTGCATCAAGTGCCTCACGCACCATGGCCATGGTCTGGTCCCCCGCGGGCAGCACCCGCTCCTCGGTTGCCCCGCCGGCTGCCGGCACGATCACATGCAGGCCGTCCGGCCCGTGCTTCTTGTCGAGCAGGAAGGCCTTCGCGAAGGCGGCCTCGTCTACGTCAGCCAGGCGCGGTGCGAGGTCGGGCACTCCCGCCAGAAGGTCCAGGGCGTGCGCCCTCAGGCCGGGTGCGCCCGGTAGCCCGCAGGCGACGGCCAGGTGATCGGCGGCCACCACGCCGACGCCCACCGCCGCGCCGTGGCTCACGCGGAACGACGTCGCGGCCTCCAGCGCATGCGCGAACGTGTGGCCGAAGTTCAGCTGCCGGCGCTCCTTCTTGTCGAACTCATCCACCTCGATGAACCACTTCTTGCAGCCGAGCACATGCGCCAGCAGGGCGGCCTGGGCGTCCACATCGCCATGCCGTGCCGCCTGCTGCAGTTCGAGGTAACCGTCGAAGGCCTCCGGGCCACGGCAGAAGGAGATCTTCATGGCCTCGCACATTCCGCCCACGAGGTCCTCCGGGGACAGGGTGCGCGTGAACTCGGGGTCCACCACGATGTCCGTGGGCGGGTGGAAGTTGCCCGCCAGGTTCTTGTAGGGCCCCACGTTGATGGAGCTCTTGCCCCCGATGCAGGAATCGGTCATCCCAAGCAGGGTGGTGGGCACGTACGTCCACGGGATGCCCCGCATGTAGAGCGAGGTGGCGAGCGTGGAGACGTCCTGCACGATGCCGCCGCCCACGGCCACCACGTGATCGCCGCGGCCGATGCCCATGTCGCGCAGGGCCTCGATGATGCGCTCGCCGCCCCCCATGGTCTTGTTGCCCTCCACGGCCTCCACCACGATCAGCCGGTCGCCCACGGCGGCCAGGTCGTCGGCGAAGAAGGCGTCGGCGATCACCGGCTGGCCGGGCCGCTCGTCAAGGAGAGCCCGGAACGCGCCGGGGGCGATGCGAACCGGGTAGTCGCCCCGGCTCGAGGTGATCAGCAGTTCATAGGACACGTGCGTGGCTGAACCCCAGGTCGACGGCGATGGACTGGCCGGTGGTGCCGGTGTTGGCGTCGGTGGCCAGCCAGGCCACCTGTGCGGCGACGTCATCCGCGGTGGCCAGGCGCCCGAACCCCGTCTGCGACGCGACGAAGTCCACCTGCTCCGTACTGAGCATGGAGCGCGTCATGGGCGTATCGATCACCGACGGCAGCACCGCGTTGATGAGGATGCCCCGCGATGCGAGGTCCACCGATGCCGCGCGCACCAGCCCGCCGATGGCGGCCTTCGACACCGTGTACGAGAACTTGTTGGCGCGGGCGAGGGTCTGCCAGATGGAGCTCAGCACCACCAGCCGTGCGCCGTCCCCGATTGCGCCCCGCTGCAGCAGGCCGTCAAGCGACGCCACCACGAACGTGACGTTGGCGTCCATGGTGTCGCGGTAGCCCTGCAGGTCGAGGTCGGCAATGGAGTCGTTGCGGTTGGCGCCCTGCGCCCACACCACCGACGCGAACGGGCCGGCGGCAGCCACCGCGTCCAGGGTGCCTGGGGCGCCCAGCGGGTCGAGTGCCAGGAGCCCGTCGCCGCCCGCGCGGCTGGTGCACGCCACATCCAGGCCGGCGCGCCGAAGGTGCTCGGCGATGACCGACCCGAGCGACCCCGAGCCGCCGATGACCAGCGCGCGCGCCACGTCCTAGGCGACCGCCGCCGTGAATTCCCGGATCTGCGCGGTGGTGACGTCGCGCATGGAGGCGCCCTCGCGGAGCGCCACGTACCACGACACAATCGACCGCAGGGCGTCGTCCAGGTTCCACGTGGGCGTCCATCCCAGGCGCGCCCGGGCCCGGCTGGAGTCGAGCTTCAGCCAGGTGGCCTCGTGAGGATGCGGGCCCGGGTCGATGCGCCAGTCGATGGCATCGGGCCACAGCGATGACACCTCGTCGACGATGTGCTGCACCGGCTGGGCATCCTCGTCCGCCGGCCCGAAGTTGAACCCGGTCGCATACGCGGGGTCGTCCCACAGCGCCTGCACCAGCATAAGGTAGCCGCGCAGCGGATTGAGCACGTGTTGCCAGGGCCGGATGGCGTCGGGCCTGCGGATCTCCACGGCCTCCCCGGCCAGCGCCGCACGCATCATGTCGGGGATGAGGCGGTCCTCACCCCAGTCACCCCCGCCGATCACATTGCCCGCGCGCCCCGATGCGAGGCGCGGCCAACCCTCCTCGCCGAAGAACGACTGCCGGTAGGCGCGCGTGACGAGTTCGGAGCAGCCCTTGGAGTTCGAGTACGGATCGTACCCACCCATGGCCTCGTCCTCGCGGTAGCCCCACTCCCACTCGCGATTCTCGTAGCACTTGTCCGAGGTGACGTTGAGGATCACGCCGACGTCGTCACCCACCGTGCGCACCGCCTCGAAGAGGTTGATGGTGCCCATGACGTTGACCTCGTAGGTCTCGCGGGGCTCGATGAACGACCGACGCACGAACGGCTGCGCCGCCATGTGGATGACCACCTCGGGGCGCGATTCGCGCACGGACGCGACCACACCATCGGCGTCGCGGATGTCGATCGCGTGCTGGGGGACATCGCCCGCGAGACCAGCGAGGTCGTAGAGCGATGGGTCCGTCGGTGGCCCGGGGGCAAGGCCGGTGACCTCGGCGCCCATCTCGCGCAGCCACAGGGTCATCCACGAGCCCTTGAAGCCCGTGTTGCCGGTGAGCAGGACTCGGCGACCGCGCCAGAAAGAGGGGCTAGGTGGCACGGTCAGACGTGGACCAATTCAGGCTTACCGGACTTCTGCTGCACAACGACAGGTGCTATCGGTCACTCCTCGTGGCAAGTGCACCAGCATGAGTGGCATCCGCCACCCCCTGCGGGCAATTCGTACAATCAACGTCCCGCATCGTATCGGTGCCTTCGACGGCGACCGTCCCTAGGCAGGCGACGTGCCTTCGCGCGACTAACCTAAACCACGGCGTGCGCACGACAAACGTTTGCGAATGCCACTTCATCACTAATGACGACTCCGCATCGACACCCCGCTCCGCTGTCCTTGACGTCACCCCTCCTTTGGGTTCGCTACGGCTGCCGCGCGCTCGCGCGGATCGTCCCACCCTCACCGGTCAAGAACCAACTCCTGCGCTGGAGTGGGGTCACCATAGGACGCGGCGCATTCGTCGGTGACTCCGTGATCGTCATCGACGGCTTCCGCGCTGGGCTTGTCCGCATCGATGATCGGGCTGTTGTATCACCCGGGTGTTGTCTCATCGCAATGGCTTATCCGGAGCAGTCACCGCTTGCCGACGACCCTTCCTTGTCCCGGGAGGCACCCATCAGGATCGGTGCCGGCGCTTGGTTGGGATCTCTCTCAGTCGTAATGCCCGGAGTGATCATCGGTGATCTAGCGGTGCTGGGTGCAAACTCCACCGCCACTGCCGATGTACCTCCGCGCGAGATCTGGGCCGGAAGCCCCGCCCGGCGCATAAGGTCGATTGACGAGGAGCGTCGTCCTGGCTGAATCAGCACGTATCCCAAGCCTGTCTATCGTCGTGCCGCTCCACAACGAAGAGGCCAACATCGCGCGCCTCATTGAAGACGTCGACGCGGCTCTCCGCGATCGAGGGACGCTGGAGTTCATCTTGGTTGACGATGGCTCAACCGATGGGACCCTGCCCCGCATCCGGGACATTGCCGCGCGGCGTAGAGACATCACGGTTCTCTCGTTAAGTAGAAACTTCGGTCATCAAGCCGCACTGGCAGCCGGGATTGATGCAGCTTTTGGCGACGCCGTAATCATGATGGATGGCGACGGGCAGCACCCGCCTGCAGCCCTGCCCGCGATGGTCGAGGCATGGCAGGACGGCGCACTCGTCGTCGTCGGAAAGCGGAAGGCGACAGAGCACCTCTCATGGGGTAAGCGGGCGACCAGCAATCTCTACTACTGGATGCTGGGCAGGACATCCGCTCATCCGCCGATACCAGGGGCCTCGGATTTTCGCTTGGTGGATGCCCGCGTGGCCGAGACTCTTCGCAGCGCAAAGAGCAGGACCATGTTTTACCGAGGCCTACTGCCCTCGCTTGGGTTCAACCCGGCGATCGTGGAGTACGAAGAGCGCCAGCGCGTTCACGGCAAATCCAGTTACTCCGTTCGGAAGATGGTTCACCTCTCCGCTGCTGGAATCACGTCGTATTCGCGCCTGCCCCTCCTGGCAGTCATCGCCGCAGTGGCCATGACGACGCTTGTGTTCGTCATCTATGCGGCCTTTGTCCTCGTGGAGCGCTTCATCACTGGCGACGCCGCGCCGGGGCAGTCCTCGATCCTTCTGCTCATCATGTTCACGAGCCTGATCCAGTTGATTGCGATCTCCGTTGCCGTCATCTATGCCTACCGAGCATATTCAGAGGTATCGCGGCGACCCCTCTATGTGGTGAGCGAGCGATCCCCGGCTGCTACCAGTTTTGCGGACGAGGGGGGTTGACCCCGGCTCTGCACATCACCGCAGACGACTACGGGCTGCATGCTGACATCAACTCGGCGGTCGTACGCCTACTGGAAACCGGAGCGCTCACCGATACATCCGCCATGGGGAATGGGCGTGCCATCGAGCGCGGGGCCGAACTACTCCACGCGACCGGAAGGTCGTCCGTGGGCCTCCACCTGTGTTGGGTGGGCGGGGAGCAGGCGCTCGGCCCGATGCCGATCCTCGCCCCGCAGAGCCGACTTCCTGAGCGGCCACAACTCACCCAACGCACCCTCCGCGATCCGCGGGCAGCTCGCAACGAGCTGTTCGCTGAAGGCATGCGGCAGGCTCGGGCCTTGCAGGCCCTCGGACTGCACATCACCCACATTGACTCCCACCAGCACATGCACGTTCTGCCAAGCGCCCACCTCGTGGTGCTGGAGATCGCCCGCCGCCTCGGCGGAGCACCAGTGCGCTTGCCACGAGTGATTACTCCCCTCGGCAGGCCAATCGGGCTGCTCCTGACTATGTTTTCGCGACAATTGGCTCGTGTGGCGGCACGGATGGGAATACCCACGTACCTGTCGTTCGGGTTCGAGGACAGCGGGCGTCAGAACGGAGAGTCCCTGCGCTCGTATCTGATGCATCCCCTGCCGCCGGGTAGCGAACTCATGACCCACCCGGGCGATTCAACCCCAGTGCTGCGCAGGGATTACGGGAGTTGGCGGTACGACTGGTCCGGCGAGGCCGCCGGCCTCGAGGAGGTGACGCCATGGCGCGAATCGCACGGGATCACGGTAGGGAATTTCGGCTGAGACCGGACGATACATGGTGTCCATCGTGCCACGGTCGCGATTTCGAGCAGACTTTTGTGCTGCGGTCGCACGTCGTCGGGCGCTGCACCCACTGCGGGCTTCTCACGAACCTATCCTTCCCTCAGTCGAACCCGGGCGCGGTCTTTGACAGCGCTTATCACGGCGATGCGCAGAGCGCCGCATTCGCCACCTCCGGATACGGAGAGGGAGATCCGAGCCGCGAGATCTGGGGGCGGGGACTCGACCTGCTGACCAGTCGTACCTCCGGAGGGCGGTTACTCGATGTCGGCGCCGCGCGGGGATCCTTCGTCGCCCTGGCCCGGGCGCGAAATTGGGATGCAGAGGGGATTGAACTGTCAGCAGATGCGGCGCGCCTGGCCCGCGAGGAGCACGGCATGCCGGTCCGGACGGGGACACTTGATCAGATGCCGATCGATGAACCCTTCGATGCGATTACCATCTGGGATGTCTTGGAACACGTCACGGACGTACGGGGTACGCTTGAGTCCGCGCGGCGTCTGCTACGGCCCGATGGCATGTTGCTCGTCACCACCGACAACTTCGACAGCCTGATCGCCGATCTGTCGCGGGCGGTTCTCGGCATCACCCGCGGGACCGTATCCTTCCCGGTCGAGCGGTTCTTCATCCCGTACAACACCGTGTATTTCACGCCCGAGAGCCTGCGGGCCGCGTTTCTGGCAGCAGGTCTTGAGAACACCTACACCGCCGGGATCGACTACCCGTTGGCGAAGATGAACTTGTCAGGACCGCAACGCATCGCGACCCGGGGCCTCTACGCCCTCGGCAGGGGCATCGGACGTGAGTCGCAGATGCTCTGCATCGCGCAACCAAGGGAGACTGGCTGAGTGTTCAGCCTTCGCACAAAGGTCAATATCGCTCGGGCCCTGGTCCGGAAGGACCGGCCCTTCTACATCCAGTACTACATCGGATCAGCCTGCAATCTCGTGTGCCGACAGTGCAACATCGTCGAAGCGAACTCCGATCTGAGGAACGCGGACCTCGCGACCATCGAGAAAATCGCCAAGAACCTCCGGAAGATCGGAGCCGGTGTGATCCTCCTCACCGGCGGCGAGCCCTTCCTCCGGAAGGATCTCCCTGACATCGTGCGCATCCTCGCTGCAGAAGGCCTCAATCCCCGCCTCCAGACGGCGGGGATGACGACCACTCGCGCACAGATGGAGGCATGCGCAGAGGCGGGCGCGAAGGACATCAACATCAGTCTCGATTCGCTCCTGCCGGCGAAGCAGGAGTACATCAACGGCTCAATCCCGAAGTCGTGGCACCGCGCGATCGAAGCCATCGTGAACGCCAATGACGTCTTCGACGACCCGGACCGTATTTGCGCGACGGGAACGGTGTTGTCGAAGCTGAATCACATGGAAGTTCCTGCTATCGCAGAGTTCGCGACCTTCATGGGGTGGTATTCCTCGGTGGTGCCGGTCCACATCACGACACCCGACAACCCCATGAACTTCCGCGGCGTCGCAGATGAGATGCAGTTCACCCTCCCGGACGACGAGCACCTTCTCTCGCAACTCGAGGCGCGAATGATCGCTGAGCGCCGGGCGGGGCTGAACATCTTCGACAGCGAGGCGTACATCCGCTCGATGTTCTACTTCCTGCGCAACAACTCGCCGAACTGGCGCAAGGACGGTGTCTGCGACAGCCCCTCGCTCTACTTCGCGATCCTCCCGAACGGCGACTTCGCCGTCTGCTGTGACCACCGCTTCCAGGGTCGGCTGTCCGTCGCAGATGACCGGTTCCCGGAGATCTACCGGAGCAACGAGTTCCGCGACGCCGTGATGCCGACCGTCACGGCATGTTCGGGCTGCAACTACGGCAGCTATCCGGAAGTGACGCTCAGCGTCCGCGACCCGCGCGCCATCGGCGAACGCATCAAGACAGTGCTGTTCAGCAAGCGCGCGACCGTTCCGAAGCGCAGCGTGGCCGAGACCTACGACTTCATCGAGCACCTGCGCGAGAAGCACCGCATTCCCCCGTATGAGGGTCCGGACTTCCAGCGAAAGCCCATGGCGTTCAGCCAACGGTACGGTGAGCCTGAGGGAGTCCAGCGCGGGCGGAAGACGGCGCCCGCAGGGTCGTCGCCGAAACCGAGCAACTGACTCCCGGGCCATGAAGGTCCTCGTCACCGGTGGAACGGGCTTCATCGGCGGTGAAACCGCTCGCTCGCTCGCTGAAGCGGGTCATGAGGTAGTGGTGACGACGCGTGCTGCCGATTGGCGGCAGGGCGGCGACATGACGGTGGTCAGTCAATGTGATCTGGCGCAGCCCGCATCCCTCGCGCTACTCCCCACCGGGATCAACGCGGTGGTTCATGCAGCGGCCCTTGCCGACTTCCGGCATGGGACCTGGCACGACCACCTGCGAAACAATGTCGGCGCCACCCGCAACATCCTCCGCTGGGCAGAGCGCAGCGGCGTCGCACACCTTGCCTTCATGAGCACCATAGGGGTCCATGACCGACCATGGGGGCACAGGGCCGTTCACCCGCTCGACGAGCAGTCGCCGCGCCACCCGAGCAGCGCGTATGGGCGCAGCAAGGTGATCGCAGAGGACCTCGTAGCGGCAGCTCGTGTTCCGACGACGACCCTGAGGCTGTCATGGGTCTACGGCACCGGCATGCGTTCCAACTCGCACATCCGGGCGATGGCAGGCTGGGGCGCCACGAACGCGCTTGCGCGCCATGCGCCCGTGACAGGGCGCGTCAGCGTGATCGATGTGCGGGACGTCGCGGCGGCAGTAAAAACGATTCTTGAGACGGGCGGGGACGCCCCGGATACGGGCGCGATTTTGCTCGCCGAAAGCGAGCCCGCAGAACTCAGACATATCCTGAACCCGGCGGCCACCATCCTCAAGCGGCCCGCGGGACCGCTGGCCCGATCTGTCGCCGCCCTCCTGCCACTCTCACTGCGGGCGCTCGTGGACGATTCGCTTGTATGCAACCCTGAGCGAATGCGCATGCTCGGACTGCGCACATCACACGCCTTCTACGACGAGTTCCCCCTGCTACTCGACACTGAAGGCTGGCTCCCGTGACAACAGCGCTCGTGACAGGGGCAGCCAGCGGCTTGGGTCTGGAAATCGCACGGGCGCTCCTGATGCGCGGCGTTGAGGTCATCCTCGTCGACCGCGACCCTGCGGTGGCCTCCCTGGCGAGCGAACTCCTTTGCGAGTGCATCGTGTGCGACCTGTCAACTGACGAGGGCACTGATGAGGTACTGAAGCGCCTCGACGGGTCGGTCGGGATCGTGGTGAGCAACGCCGGCGCCGCGCAGAAGGGGGCCATGCGAGATCAGGAGCCCAACGCACTCCGCGACATGATCGGGCTGAACGTGACGGCGCCAGCACTGATCGCGCGGCGGTTCATCGAAAGCACTCCATCCCGACCCGCCTGCCTGGTCATCGTGTCAAGCAGCATGGCGGTAGCGCCCACCCCGATGCTCGGAACCTACGGTGCCTCGAAATCGTTCCAAACTAGCTTGGCGGAGGCTCTGGACGTCGAGTCGCTACTCGGCGCCACGAATGGCGTTCGCGTTCTATGCGCTGAACCGAGCGGAATGGCTACGGGCTTCCAACAGGCCGCCGGCGTCAACCACGCCGAGTCGCGGATTCTGCTTGCTCCGGAGGACGTCGCGGCGCTGATTGCCGATGAGATCTTGAGCCCGCGCGGGCGTTCCTTCCTGCGGATCGGGACCACCGGCAAGATGCTTGCGATCGGCAAGCGCGTGCTTCCACGGGCGGTCTTCGCGCGCCTGACCGGACGAATGCTTGCGCGCTTTCGCTGATACGAGTCGGAGGGCGCTGGCCCGCCTGGCGGGTGCACCCGGTTGGGTATGGCACGCAACCTGCATCGCCGTATTGGCGGCGATCACGTGGGTTGAGTGGCTCTGGCTGCCCCTTGACCGTGCGATGCACGCCGAGACAGGATGGGTGATCCAAGCCCGGGCCGACACGCTGGCTGAGCGGTTCCTCTACGGCGACCCCAGTCGGCCCTTCCTCCAACTTCCCTTCGGCATAGCCGGCATGCTCGCGCCGAACTCCATCACGGCGATCAACGTCGTCATCGCGGGATACGTCCTTGGGATGGCGCTGCTGACGTACTGGCTCGTCTACCGCCTGCTCGGCAACTCGTCCACCGGCGGGCTCGTCGCCGCGACCATCGCGGTCACCTTTGGCGGGGATCAGGCTGCCGCGCTGTTCAGCATGGTCATCCTGTGGCAGGTCATGATCGGCGTTCTGGCTGTCGCCATCGCCCTGCGGGCGAGCATGACTCGCGGCCTCACGATCGGTCGTGGCGTCGTCATGGTGGTGGGCTCTGCGCTCGCCCTCTGGACCTACGAGGCCAGTGCCGGTCCATTGCTCGCCCTGCTTGCCCTCGTGATCACAGTGCCATTACGCAACTGGAGACGCATCGGCATAGCGGTCACGCCGGTGGTCGGGATGCTGGCGATCTTCACCGCGATGACCATCTCCCGAATCCAGACAGGGGTCGCCTACTATCAGGCATCAAAGGTGACCGGGGTCCCAAGCGCAGGCGAGGCCACCGACAGAATCAGTACGTGGCTCGGACGAGCCCTCCAACCCTGGACGTGGAGCGCACCATGGGAAGCCGGGTGGTTCCGCAACTGCGCTGAGGCCGCTGGAGCCCTCATCACGACGCCGGCGGTACTGGCGTCACTCGGCTGGGTGATCGCCGTTTCGGTCGTCGCGATCGGGTCCCGACAACGGGAGACCGGGGACGTCCGCGGCGCACTGCGCGTAGCCATCTTCGGACTCGTGATCCTTGCGGCCTCGTACCTGCCATACCTTGCGGTCTCCGACGGCGCAGGCCACTGGCGCACGCACATGATGGCTCAGGTCGCATGGGGGATCGTGATAGCGGCACTGGTCCTCGCAGCACTTCGGACCTGGCTCCCCGCAGGAATCATTCTCATCACTGCGACCACGGCGGTTGTCGCCCTGGGGATCGTCGCGAACCTATGGGGGCAACTCGAAAACGCCGCCCGGTGGGACACGGTCCGCCACGTGATGTCGGCGGTTACAAGCGCAGCACCCGGTCTCGCAGAGGGCACCACAGTTGTCCTCACGCGCGTCGGGGAAGGCGTCAGCGACCTTTGCCGTGCGGCTCCCGCACCGGACCCCTTCGGAGATCCATCGTGGTTCGCATCCAACCTCCGGCTCTATTACCCGGGCCCAACTCCAGATGGAACCTATGCCCGGCGTGCCGAGCTCCCGCCGACGGGAGTGGCCCTCACCCGCGACGGCGTGCGCGTCGCTGACGGATCAGTTCGGCCATGGAACGACGTCGTCGTCTTCAGGGTCGACACGACCGGAGCGGCAGTGCTCCTGCGGCCCGAAGAACTGCCAGTTCGAGCGGTCGGATACGACCCCTTCGCCCGAATCACTTCCTCAACCGCTCAGGCTGATGCCGCACGGTCGGCACTCGACCTCGTGCCGGGATACTTGCCGTGACCGAGGGGCGGCGCCGGCACGTCGCCGCATCAGCGCTCGTCGTGCTCTTTGCGGGGGTAATGACGTTGGCCACGGGGTCGCGGGGACCGTGGAGCGAGACCGTCTACTTCGAACTGGCACTGGACAGGGTCGGGCCCTCGTCTTGGCTATACCCCTATGACGAGGCGCGCATCTTGATGATGCTGCCCTACAAGCTCGCAGTAACCATCACGAGTGATAGTTACTGGGCGTTTCAGGGTATCCAGTTCGCGCTGCTGGCCGCCATCGGTGTTCTCGTCTTCGCGATCATGAGGGTCGCGTGGCGCGTGCCAGTCCGAGCGGCTGCAAGCGCAGGAGTCGTGGCCGTAGTCTTCGGCGGCGACCTCTCAGGGGCCTTCAGTGGGATGGTGATCGTCCGCCAAGCGATGGCCTTTTGGCTGATCGCACTCCTGCTGTTCGCCATTGCTGCCCGGCGGTCGTGGGCGATCGCGCTTCTGGCCATCCCCTTCGAGCTCGCAGCGATGTTCACCTACGACCCGGTAATTGTCGTGCTCGCCGCATCCCCCGCCATCCTCCTCATCGCGGGCTTTCGGCCCATCAGGGCACTAGTCGCGTGGTACGTACCAATCGCGGTTGTGGTGGCATGGCAGGTGTGGCGGTACGCATTTTCCTCGGTCTCGTCCTACCAGAGCGAACAGCTCGCGGCGCAATCACTTTTCGAAGTGATCGCCCGAATCGGGCATCTCTCTTGGTTGGCCTTGACTCCAGCAGCGTGGGTCGGCCAATGGGCGCAGGCGTTTCCGGTCGGCGACGTCGGTGGGACTTTGGCGATCCTCGGCTGGTGCCTCGTTGCAGCAACGCTCGCCATTGCCTTAGTACGGCTGTTACCAGGAGATCGCGCGGTGGGTGCGGTCTCACCCCACTGGGGTTTACTCGGAGCAGCCCTCATCGGCCTAGCGGCGGTCGGCCCGTACCTCGCGATCGCATCGGCGTTTAGCGGTCCTCTTTACCCGCAGGGAGCGTGGCGATCGCTGTTGCTAGCAGCGGTGCCCCTTGCGATGGTGTCAGGGATCATGGTTATGCGTCTGGAGGGGAGGGTGCGCCTCCAAGCGACGCTCCTCGTGACCCTCGTTGTTGCTGGTGCAGCCGGGGGAACGGCCGCTCAACTCCACGAGCAAGCGATTTGGGACAACTACGTAGAGACCTACCGCAAAATCGCCGCTCTCGTACCGGCCACACGGCCTGGCACACTTGTCGTGGTCGATGGAATGCCACGGCCGAGTGAATGCGCGCGGTGCAGCCCGGGCGACTCACGCAGCAGTGGTGCCTTCACGTCGAGCATTTGGTTCAACAGCGGCCTGCAACTCCTCTACCCGGGGGAAGGCGTGGTCGGCACCTACATCGACGCATCGGGGCAGTGGGCCCCAGACATGACGATCGACTTGGATCCGTCGGGTGCGAACATCACCTACGCCAACGTCGGCGTCTCGAAGACCCGGTTCGCACCGTCAGATGTCCTCGTGATCGACTGGAGAGGCGGACAGCCCGCTATTGCCGCGGGAAGGCGCGCCGGATGGCCCTTCCCTCTTTCCAAAGATGCGCTCGAGACAGAGCGCTGCGTTCGCACCCGGACAACACCCCTCGGAGATGCGGTTCGGGGTCGGGATGGTTGCTCAACCATCCCGGGACATCCATAAGCACAGCGTATTCGTCACATCGGAGAAGCACCACCAAATGATCTCCCTCATCGTCTACGGACGGAACGACCAGCACGGCTATAACTCGCATCGCCGGGTCGCGCTGTCGCTCAACGCCATGGCCGAGGTGCTGACCGCCCCGGGCGACGAGATCCTCTTCGTCGACTACGCGACCCCCTTCGGCATGCCCACACTGCCCGAGGCCATCGAGGACACGCTCACCAACCGGGTGCTCGAGCGGATGCGGGTCTTCCGCGTCTCGCCGGAGCTCCACGCTGCCGCCGTGGGCGATCGGAGCAGGCTGCCGATCAGCGAGCCGCACGCGCGCAACACCGCCATCCGGCGTGCCGCGCCGGGCAACTGGATCCTCTCAACCAACACCGACATGATCTTCGTGCCGAAGGCCGGTCGGTCGCTCTCCGAGTTGGTGGCCGACCTCGACGGCGACGCCTACTGCCTGCCCCGGTTCGAGATACCCGAGTGGCTCTGGGAGAGCGTGCCGCGCACGGCGCCCGGCGAGATGATGCGCCTGCTGGACGAGTGGGGCGAGGGAATCGGGCTGGACGAAGTGACCCTGGGCCACGACTGGATCCTCTACGACGCCCCCGGCGACTTCCAGCTCCTCCGGCGCCCGCTCATCGAGGATCTCCAGGCGTTCGACGAGGAGATGATCCACGGCTGGCACGTGGACTCCAACCTGTGGCGCCGGGCGCACAACCGCATCGGCGGGATCGGCACGCTCTACCCGGACATCGCGGGCTACCACACCAACCACAACCGCACCCTCACGCGGCTGATGGACGCGCAGCCCACGGGCAACGACCTCGGGCGGTTCGTCTACGGCGTGCGCCACAGCGAACTCCCTGCACAGGCCGATACCTGGGGGTTCGCAGGCGAGGAGATCCCGGAGATTCGGCTGACCCGCGTGGATCCGCGGCCCCGGCTTCGGGCCGCGGCGGCGCGGGGCGGCGGGCAGGCAGGCCCCCTCATCACCTCGGACACCCGCGAGCAGATATCGGTGCTGGGGTACGACGCCCGGCACGTACTGCCCTTCGCCCTCGATCCGGTGATCGGACAGTGGCCCCGTCCACGGGTGGGGTACGTGGGCCTGAATGGCTCCACCCGCGAGATGCTGGGGCGTGCCTGCACGGACCTCGAATGCCCGGGCCCCCTGCTGAACGACGACGCCGCCGCGCGCGAGGCCGATGTGGTGGTGATCGACCTGGGCGTGGATGCCTCCGCCGGACCGGTGGCGGTGGACTACGCCAACGCCGAGGACCTGGTCGCGCGCGTGGAGCAGGCCGTGCGGCTGCTGCGGCAGCGATCGCCCGAGCCGAAGATCCTCGTGATCAACGCCATCAGCGGCGTGTGGGAGAAGTGGGCGCACCGCACCTTCAACCTCTCGTACGGCACGTTCCATACCCGCGTGCAGCCGGCGGAACTGCGCGCTGACGGCCCCGATAGTGCATCGACGCGGGATGCCCTGCGCAGCCTGATCTTCCACAGCCGGATCGCCGACCCGCCGCTGGTGACCCCGGGCGTGGCGCCGGGGCACGTGCTGAACACGGAGCAGCGCGAGGGCATCGGCGGACTGGGCACGGGCTGGGAGTCGATCGACGAGGATGGCGTGCTGGTGTCAGGCGATGAGACCGCCCGCGTGCACTTCCGCACCGCTGCGGACACGGGTGAGGCGGCGCACGCCGCGCTGGAGCTGACCTCCTGGGCCGGCACCGAGGAGGCCCACCCCACCGACATCCACGCGACGGCAGCGCTGGACGGTGAGGTGCTGCTGGACGAGCAGATGCGCCAATTGGAAAGGCAATTGTCGTTCCACGCCCCTGCGCGCCTTGGAGCCACCCACGACCACGTGCTGGACTTCGACATCCGCCCGGTGGACGGATCGCCCTATCGCCCGCGGATAAGCGGTGGGTCCGATCCCTGGTTCCGGTTCGAGGCCTTGGTGCTGATGCAGCCCGGGGACCCGACGCAGGACGACATGGACAACGGCACTCTGGCCGTTGCCGCAGGCACGTCGGGCGAGCGCCTACTGGAGGGGTGGTGGGCGAGGAGCGACGCCGATGGCGTGTGGGCGATTGACCACGGCGGGGCGCTTCGGCTCCCGTCCGCGATTGCGCGCGACGAGGTGGGACTGGAACTCCTGGGCCACCCGGCCCGCACCGGGCAGGCAGTGGAGATTGAGGCGACCGGTGCGGGCTCGGTCACCACGCGCATCCACGATGTACCTACTGATCGCCCGCGCCTGTGCTTCGTCGACCTGCCCGAGCCCGGCGCCGATGGCTGCGTGCGGCTCTGCGTTCGCGGCGTGGACTCCCCCACCAAGCAGGGAGAGCTGGTGCAGGTGCGGGCGGTCGTTGATGTGCTGCCTGCCCACGGCATGGGCGAGGCGCTCTCAATCGCCCGTGGGTCGGCAGACCTGGTGTGCCTTCGGGACGGATGGCACTGGGCCGAGGATACCGGGGTGTGGATGTCGGCCGAGGACGCCACATGGCGCATACGCGCGCGGGGCGACCTGCCTGCGGGCACGAAGGTGTACCTCGATCTGCACGCCTTCGACCCGAGGCGCCAGTCCGTCACCGCTCGCATTGATGGCAAGGAGGTCCGGCTGCACCGGTCCCGTCGCCACGGGCACTACGTGGAGTTGCCGCGCGGTGCAGCAGCCGATGCCGTGATCTCGTTCACGATCGCCTTGAGCCACATGATGTCGCCATGCGATGCAGGGGCCTCCAGCGACGATCGACGGCTCGGGGCGCTACTTAGAAAGGTATCCATCGGCCGGCCCGCAGCAGAAACGGGCCCCCCGTGACAGCCCATGACGCCCCGAGCCTCGCCTCGCTTCTCAACACGACCGCTGCGTTCCGAGGAGAGCAATCCACGCTGATCGCGGTCAGATGCAGCGGTAGGCTCAGTGAGGGCGTCAATGCATTCTCCCTGGGCCTCGAGGCAGTGGGATTTGACCCCCTTCTGCGGCGAAATAGCTGGACAGAGGGCCTCGGAGAAAAAGGGCAGACGTCAAACGAATACGAGGCGGCACCGGGGGCCTCTCGGAAATTGACTACCGGCGCCTAGACGCCGATGTAGCAGTACGGATTCTTGCCGTGTCGCGAGACGGCGAAATGCTCCGGACCGCGCCTGACACCCCCAACGGTGTGGCGCGGTTCCTGATGCCCGGACGGCCCGTCCTCGGCGTGTCGGCGGCCACGATCTACGCATGGCCACTTCTGAGGCCCGCCGGCGTGCCCAGATCGCTCGAAGAGGGAATGCTCGGCACAGAGGTATCGGCAATTCGGCTCGTGCTGAAGCGCAGAGCCGACGAGCAGGCGGTCTGGGGCCCGCAACAGCGGCTGTAATCGCTTAACCAGCGCTCGGTAGCCGGATGGACCGCACCTCCACAACCGCCGGACGGTCGTCAGACGCACACGAGCGCAGAAGAATCCGTTGCGGAACCGGATCACCGGCAGAGACGCAAAGAAGCGCGGTCACATTTCCAGGACCTGCCACGTGCTCCGACCACGGCTGGGACTCGTACTCGCGGAGGAATGAAAATCCCACCTCCCCGGCGCGAACATCAGCCTCCACCTGAACCGATTCGCCTGCCGCAAGTTTGCGGTCAAGCGGCCAGTTGGCGACGTACCACCACTGAGGGCGAATGGAGGACAGCAGCCACCCGGTGGCCGTCCTCCGCACAAGTGCTCCGTCGCCCAAGGCAACAGTCGAGAGATCAATCATGACCGGAGTCCCGGCCGACGACATGGATGGCTACCCAAGCGAGACGGTGGCGCCCGGCTCGCAGATGCCGAGCGGCACGTACGACACTCCACCGGGCAGCGCGGCACCGGCAAGCCGTCGCCACGCGTCGAAGATGGATGCACCCTCACGGAACGAGAGGGAGGGAAGCCCATCGTATGCGGGGTCATCCCCGACCACCACGATGGCTGCGGCATCGGCGACCGCCGCCTGCACGTCGTCGGCCTGGCTGAAATCCACTCCCGCGAGGATGCGACTGTGCGAGGCGTCTGCAATGGGGTCGTGCACCACGACGGTGCGCCCGCGCGCGGCAAGCGCCGCCGCCACCTTGGCGCCGGCGCTCTCCTCCACCACGGGGGTGTTGTCCTTGTAGGCAAGGCCCAGCACGGCCACGGTGTCGCCCTCGGACGTCGCCCGGGTGACCGCGTCGGCGATGCGCTCGGCCAGGCCGTCGTTCATGCGGTCGGTGGCCGCGGCCAGGTCCCACGGCGCGCCCACGGCCTCGGCGGCCACGCCGAGTGCGCGGTTGTCGCGCGGGAAGCATGGGCCGCCGAAGGGCGGGCCGCCCTTCAGGTAGCGCCGACCGATGCGGGTGTCCAGGCCGATCGCCTGGGTCACCACGTCCACATCGCCACCCGGCAGGCCCTCGCAGATGCCGGCCAGCATGTTGGCGTAGGTGATCTTCATGGTGACGAACGAGTTCACGGAGATCTTGGCGAGTTCGGCGTTCACCCAGTTCATCACCTGCACCGGCACGTCGCGGCCGCCTCCAATGCCGAGATAGAAGTCGGCGAGCCGCTGGCCCTCGGCCTCGTCATCGGCGCCAATCAGCACGAAGTCGGGGGTCTGCAGGTCGCGGATGACGCTGCCGAGCGCGATGAACTCCGGCGAGTAGCAGAGCGAAACGCCGTCGCCGAGGGGTCGGCCCAGTGCACCCTCGAACGCTGGTGCAAGGACGGCTGCAGTTGCGCCGGGCATCACCGTGCTGGTTACCGCCACCAAGTGCGGCTGCGGGTTGTCGCGCAGCACCGCGCCGATCTGCTCGAGCGCGGTCACCACGTAGTCGTTGATGAACGCGCCATCGTCACCACTGGGGGTGGGCACGATGATGAAGGTCATCTCCGCGCCGGGGATGGCCTCGGCGTAGTCGGTGGTGGCGCTGATGCGCTCGCGGTTGGCGGCGATCATCTCAGGCAGGCCCGGCTCGTCGATGAGCACGCGGCCCTCGTTGAGGGCGTCCACGGTGGGCTGCACGGGATCGACGCCCACCACCTCGTGGCCCGACTCGGCGAACACGGCCGCCATCGGCAGGCCCAGCTTGCCGAGCCCCGCGACCACCACCCTCACGCGCTCACCCCGGCGCCGCGCTTCTCCAGCATCTGCTGCTTGATCCAGTCGTAGGTCTTGCGCATGCCCTCGCGCAGCGGGATGGAGGGCTCCCAGCCCAGCTTCTCCTGAATCAGCGCGTTGTCGCTGTTGCGGCCGCGCACGCCCTGCGGGGCGTCCAGCTTGTAGTCGCGCTCGAGGGTGACGCCCTCGAAGCCCTCGACGATGTCCACCAGCTGGTTGATGGTGACGAGCTCACTCGAGCCGATGTTGAGCGGCTCCTCGACATCGCTTGCCGTGAGCCGCAGCGTGCCCTCGACGCAATCATCGATGTACATGAAGGAGCGTGTCTGCTGGCCGTCGCCCCAGATCTCGATGCGGCCGGTGCCGCTCAGCACGGCGTCAGCCACCTTGCGGCAGATGGCGGCGGGCGCCTTCTCGCGGCCGCCGTCCCATGTGCCGTAGGGCCCGTAGACGTTGTGGTACCGGGCAATCCTCGACTTCAGCGCGTAGTCCTCGCTGAAGTGACGGGCCATGCGCTCGCCGAACAGCTTCTCCCAGCCGTAGCCGTCCTCGGGGTCGGCGGGGTAGGCCTCGGCCTCGCGCAGCGCCACGATCTCCGGGCTGTCCTGACGCTCCCCCGGGTACACGCACGCGCTGGAGGCGTAGAACAGGCGCTCGGCGCCTTGGTCACGCGCCGCCATAAGCATGAAGGTGGTGGGCAGCACCGACAGCATGCAGGCGGCCTTGTTGTTCTCGATGAATCCCATGCCGCCCATGTCGGCGGCCAGGTTGAAGATGTACTGGCGGCCCTCGGCGGCCTCGTAGGCATCGGCCTTCTCGCTGAGGTCGAGTACGCGGTTGTCCGCCGCGTCGTGCACCTGGTACCAGCGGTCGACCGGCTTGACGTCGGCCACGCGCACGTCGCTGAAGCCGCGCTTCAGCAGTTCGGCTGCGAGGGCTCCGCCGATGAAGCCGCCGCCGCCGGCGACGAGGACAGGGGCGCTGGTGTCGAGTGCCATGGTTCCTTTCCGCGAGGAGTCCGGGGACCGCTGCCGGGCAGGGGAAAAGCCCGCGTCACCTTATACCAGCCCACCCCCCGGTATCCCTGTTGTGGAGAGGGGCGGTACGGGAGCGACGGGGACACCAAGGAACTAGGACGCGCGCCTTCCGATGAGGACATAGGAGGGGCGCACCCAGATCATGCGATCGAATTCCGATCCCCATCGGGGCAGGCCCTCGGAAATCGCTCGGACCACACCGCGGCTGGCATCACTCTGGCGAAGCACTCGCTCGAGGGGGCAGAAGTCGTGCCACAGCACCAACCCGCCTGGTCTCACGAGTCGAGCCGCAAGCAACGAATCGGACGCGACCACAGCGGTGGAGTGCCCACCGTCCACAAGCACGGAGTCGAAGTGGCCTTCCGGAACATCCGGCGTCCACGCCGTACTGTCAGCCAGAATCTGTCTCACTTGGCTCCCAAGACCAGCCTGCCGGTAGAGACGGCCGATTGAACTCCCCGCATCAGTTGGGCCACCCGCACCGGGATAGGAGGGCGTGCCGCTTGATGAGACTTCGCCATCCGGGAGATTGATCGTCGTAATCTCGACATCAGGCGATGCGTCTACGCACGTCACGACGCCGAAGCCCTCCCATGTCCCGATCTCGAGATGTCGCCGCGGCTGGAGAGCGCGGTAAATCTGAGACAGGACCCGGGCATCATCAGGATCCATCTTCCACGTGAGAGGATCTCGCAGGAGCGCGCTGGACTCATCCGGGAGATGAATGGGAAGGCCCAGAGCGCAGCCAAGGCCCGACGGAGGGACGACGGCGATCCGCACAGGGGGCCCAAGACCCGGTTCGCCATGGCCGGATAGGGCGCCATGGGTCGGCGGGAGTTGGAGGGTTTCGAAACCCGGACCCCAATAGTACTCGGCGCGAGCCGATTCATCGGACAGGTCAAGGGTTTCGAACTCGCGGATTCGGAACCGCGTTGGCGTACCACTGCCATCGACATTCCGGGTCATCAGCGCGAACGCACCCGGTGGAACGGACAGCTCGACCCACTCGGATTCGGTCTTTCCGACAACAAGCTCCGGGCCGCGATACGTCTGGAGCGCCGAGTCGATCAGTCCCACTCCCAGCGACCCCTCTTCAACCTCGATCGCCAGACGTACAACCACGTCCACATCGATCGAGTCGCCCAGCAGGTCGCTGAGGACGACGTGGGCAGCGTATGACCACTGGTCGGGCGGGCATGTCACACGCGCGCCTTCTGGGCAATCCTCAATGGTCGCGGAGTTGTGCGCGTGAAGGGCTGCAGCGCGAATTCCCTGGTGCCGCAATCGGTTCGGGCGCATCAGGTTCCCTTTCTTCTCCGGGGCGGCCCGCGAGCGGAGTCTACGGCGTCGCCAAGCCTAACCAGTGATGCCCGCAGAACAGAGGGGCGGCTACGATCACGTCTGGCGCCATGATGGAGGAACCCCTGGCAACCACAATCACCGAAGCGCAGGACGACACCGGGCGCGGCGAGGGCGCGATGCGCCGCGGCACCCAGGCCTGGCCGCTGTTCCGGAACCTCACCGTGCGCGCCACCCGGCAGCGCTACAAGGGCTCGGTGCTAGGCCTCATGTGGACCTTGGTGACCCCGCTCATCATGGTGGGTGCCTACTGGGTGGTGTTCAAGTTCCTGTTCGGAACGCCCATCCCCAACTACGCGCTGTTCATGTTCGTGGGAATGACCGCCTGGGCGGTGTTCTTCAGCGGCATACAGGTGGCGAGCAGCAGCATCACGCAGAACGCCACGCTGGTGACCAAGGTGCGGTTCCCGCGGGAGATCGTGCCCTTCTCCACCATCACCGCCAACACGCTGACGGCCATAGCAATGCTGGTCATCGCCGTGCCGCTGTGCCTCATCTTCCCGCAGGGCTCGTGGGTGCCCATCGTGATGGTGCCGCTCATCATCGTGCTGATCTTCGGCATGACCCTGGGGCTGGGGCTGCTGCTTGCCGGGCTGAACGTGTACTTCCGCGACATCGAGCACATCCTCGCGGCCATCGCGCTGCCGTGGTTCTTCCTCACACCCATCTTCTGGACGTTCTCGACGGTGCAGGGGACGGTGTCGCAGGAGTGGGTGCTGGGCGCGCTGCACTGGGGCAACCCCATCGCCCCCGGCACCATCGCCCTTCAGGACGCCCTGTTCTGGGGCCGATGGCCCACCGCGGGCGACCTGATCTACACCGCAGTGGCGGCGGTGGTGCTCATTGGCGTGGGCCTATGGGGCTTCCGCCGGCTGAAGCGCGAGATGGCGGTGGAACTGTGAGCGGCACGGACCTGCAGCCCGGCGCCATCCGGATGCGAGGTGTGACGCGCACCTTCCGCGTGTACCACGACCGCAACCGCACGCTGAAGGAAGTGCTGGTGCGCGGCAAGCGCGGTGAGTACACCGAGCGCTACGCCCTGCGCGACGTGGACCTGGACATCAAGCCCGGCGACCGCCTGGGCGTGGTGGGCCGCAACGGGTCCGGCAAGAGCACCATGCTCAAGCTGATCGCCGGCATCATGCCGCCGCAGCAGGGAGACGTGGAGGTGCGCGGAAGCGTGGCGTCCATGCTGGAGCTGGGCGCCGGATTCCACCCCGACTTCACCGGGCGCGAGAACGTGTACATGAACGGCACGATCCATGGGCTGAGCACCCAGGAGATCGACGACCGCTTCGACAGCATTGTGGCCTTCGCGGAGATTCCCGAGTACATCGACATGCCGGTGCGCACTTACTCCAGCGGCATGCAGCTGCGCCTGGCCTTCGCCGTGGCAGCGCACGTGACCCCCGACATCCTGCTGCTGGATGAGGTGCTGGCGGTGGGTGATGAGCGGTTTCAGGCCAAGTGCATGGACCACATCCAGTCATTCGCCGATGCCGGTGGCACGATCGTGTTCGTCTCGCACGATGCAGTCAGTGTGATGAAGGTATGCAACCGGGCGATCCTGCTGGACGACGGCCTCATGCTTGCCGACGGCGACCCCGCCGACGTGATGCCGGCCTACCACCGCCTGCTGGCGGCGCGCGATCTGCCACCGGTGGACGCGGCCCTCGACGAGGACATGCCCGACGGAACGGCGATGGCCGAAGGGGCACCAGCGCCCGCGCTGGACGGCGTGGACGGCTGGGGCGATGGGCGCGTGGTCATCCGGCGCGCCTGGCTGTCGGGCCCGGATGGGGAGGACCACCGCTTCGTGTCGGGCGACCGCGTCACCCTGCACCTGGCGCTGGAGGCGGCGGAGCCGATCGACCATGACATCGTCGCCGGCTTCCGGATGCACCTGAATGACGCCACGGTCATCTTCGAGACCGATACCGCCGCCGAGGGGCTGGTGGTGGGTGGCGTGGACGGCGCCCGTGAGGTCACCTTCACCATCGAGCACCTGCCGCTGCACATCGGGTGGTTTGAGATCGGAGTATGGGTGGATGACGCCGACGGACATCCGCATCACCACCTGGAGCCCGCCCTCGGATTCCACGCGTATCCCGCACGAGCGGGGCTGGGGCTGGTGGCGATGGAGGGCGCCTGGGATCCGGGTACCGCCGGGGCCGGCGGCGTGCGGGTGACGGCCGTAACCGCGGGGGACGCCCCGGCCCCGTGAGCCAGGCGCTGCTCGTCACCGGGGGCAGCGGGCTGCTGGGCTCCGCGGTGGTGGAGCACCTCAATACGCGCGGCCGCAGCGGTGCGGTGCTCGCGCCCCGGCGGGCTGAGTTGGACCTGCTGGACGGCCCGGCCACCCTCGACTGGTTTCGGGAGCACCGCCCGGGGCGGGTGATTCACCTGGCGGGCCATGTGCGCGGCCTGGCCGGGAACATGGGGCACCAGCTCGATGGCCTCGTGCTCAACAGCCGGATGGGACTGAACGTGATCAGCGCATGCGCGGCGTTCCCGCCGGAGCGCCTGGTGATCGGTGGGTCCACATCGGCCTACTCATTCCCCTTCGCCCGGCTGCCCCTGGTGGAGGACGACCTGCTGGCCGGTGATGTGCACCCGGGGGAGCACGGGTACGCCTCCGCGCACCGGCTGCTGATCGCCGGCGCCGATGCCCTGCGCCGCGACGCCGGCGTGGATGCGCGCGTGGCCGTGCTGACGAACCTCTTCGGGCCCCGCGACCGATTCGCAGGGACGGCTGCGCATGTGGTGCCGGCGCTGATCGCCCGCTTCACCGCCGCCGCGGACGCCGATGGCAATGAGGTGGCCGTGTGGGGCAACCCCGGCACCACGCGGGACCTCGCATACTCCGAGGACGCCGCCGCGGCCGTGGTGGCCGTGCTGGATGCCGACGACGCCCCAGGACTGCTGAACGTGGCGTCGGGCACCGAGCGCACCATGGGGGAGATCGCCACCACCATCGCGGCGGCAGCCGGCTATCAGGGCAGCATCACCTGGGACGACTCCATGCCCGTCGGGGTGCCGCGACGGGCCGTGGATGTGTCCCGCCTGCGTGCGCTCATGCCCGCGCCTGAGGAGATCGGATTCGACGAGGGGGTCCGGCGCACTGTGGCCTGGTACCGCGACAATTACCCCGGGGGCTAGTCAGGCCTTCGTGCCGTCCAGCCGCTCGAGGTCGGCGTCCACCATCATGTGGACCAGTTGCTCGAAGCTCACGGTGGGCGTCCAGCCCAGCTTGGCCTCGGCCTTGGAGCGGTCACCGATGAGCAGGTCCACCTCGGCGGGGCGCACGAAGCGGTCGTCCAGCACCACGTGGTCGTGCCAGTCCAGGCCCACGTGCGCGAATGCCACCTCCACCAGGCGCTCCACGGAGTGGGTCTCGCCGGTGGCGATCACGTAGTCGTCGGCGTCGTCCTGCTGCAGCATGCGCCACATGGCGTCCACGTAGTCGCCGGCGAATCCCCAGTCGCGCTGTGCGTCCAGGTTGCCCATGGCCAGCTCGGTCTGCAGGCCCAGCTTGATGCGCGCCACGCCGTCGCTCACCTTGCGTGTGACGAACTCAATGCCGCGGCGGGGGCTCTCGTGGTTGAAGAGGATCCCCGACGTGCAGTGCATGTCGTAGCTCTCGCGGTAGTTCACCGTGATGAAGTGGCCGTACACCTTCGCCACGCCGTAGGGGCTGCGCGGGTAAAAGGGGGTGTCCTCATCCTGGGGAACCGCGCGCACCTTGCCGTACATCTCGCTGGATGACGCCTGGTAGAAGCGGATCCTCGGGTTCACCGTGCGGATGGCCTCGAGCAGGCGCGTGACACCCACCGAGGTGAACTCGGCGGTGAGCACCGGCTGCGTCCACGAGGTGGGCACAAAGCTCTGGGCCGCCAGGTTGTAGACCTCATCCGGCTCGGCCTGCACCAGCGCCGACGCGAGGGATGACTGGTCGAGCAGGTCGCCCTGCACCAGGTGGATGCGATCGAGGATGTGGTCGATGCGCTCGTAGTTCTCGGCGGAGAGACGGCGCACGATGCCCCACACCTCATAACCCTTGTCGAGCAGCAGCTCGGCCAGGTACGAGCCATCCTGGCCGCTTACTCCGGTGATGAGGGCGCGCTTTGCCACGGGGGTCAGTCCACCTCCATATGGGCGCGGTCGCGCCGGTAGTCGAGCGCATCCCGGATGGACTGCTCCAACGGGATGCAGGGCGCACACCCAAGATGCTCAGGAGCGCGCAGGGAAGCATAGGGATCCTCCGCGGACCGGCACGTGCAGCTGCTGGGGACACTGCACTGATTCGCATACGGCCAATGACCGATACGCTTCATTGATCGTATCCGGGGCGATGGGAGCGAAATGTCACGAGCAGATCACAAGGGATTTGGGCCCGTCGACCTCTCTCAGACCGTTGCGCACAACGACACGACGGTCGAGAGCCTCGCGACACCACGCTTGTGCGGCCCTGAAGCCGCTTGGTCCAATATTGCAAGCGTTCCTCTCCCGCCGTGTCCAGAAGGTCACACGGTGCACGTTCGTGTTTCGTTGTTCGCCGAGGCGGCTGCGGTACTGATCTCGCTTGCCGATGAATCAGGCCACGAGATCCTTTGCAGAGAGCACGAAGTTAAGGCCGGTGATGAGGAGACCGTGGAACTAGAGGCGCCCATGGCCTCCTGCGTCCTTCTCCGGACGGCCGAGGGCGCGCAGAAGAAACCGCTCGTCACGATTCACCAGATCGTGGCAGCAATGTTCCCAGGCGAGCCGGCGTGGGCAAGAGTTTCAGCGCCTCACGGGCAATCCCCATCGATACAGTCTCAACCTTCTTTTCGCAAGACGCCTGTCGTCGATCGCCTACTCGCCATCACTCATACGAGTCGCGAATGGCACTCCGCCTCTTGCAGCCGCGAATTCCTTGCACGGCGCTACGCGGGGACAGGTCGATTTCTTGATGCACCGCCGCTCGAAGACCTAGGACCGTCTGAGACGCTTTCGTACTCCGGTGGCTTGTCGATCGTCCGGCTACGGCTAGATGGCGATACGTCGCGTCTTGACATGCTCGGCCATCTGGAGTCACGTCACAAGATTCAGGCTGCAAACGTGGTCGGAACGAGCCTGGTCTTGTGCACAGAGGGAAGACTCCTCGTCCTCCCGTGGGAAGGGATCACAGACCGACGCAATGAAGAATCGGTCTTAGCTGCGCTCTCGGCCAAACCACGGGTCATTAATGACCCGTGGTTTGCGGGCCTGCACACTGTGTTCCCCATCACTGACGAAATGGTGCTCGTCTCGGCCTCTGGACCAGATGCCGTCCTTTGGGTGAACATCAGAACAGGACTGGTGACCCGTCGCTGGCGCCTGCCCAGCGATCAGTACGGTTCGAACTACAAAGTCGAGGCCGACACCTCAATCCACGATCACTACATTCCGAACGATCTGCAGCTCGGCCATCTGAACTCCGCTTATCCGCTCGGTAACGACGGTGCCATCATCACAACCCTCGGGCAAGGGGACGTCGGGGTAGTAGCGGGGGACGGTTCTTTCGTGCGAGCGCACCACGGATCAATTGGGTGCCACGGCGTACGCATCAATCAGGATAAGCGCGTTTTCTTCTCAGACAGTTGCTCGGGGCAAATCCGGATGCTCGTGCCACGCTCACCAGGCGACCGCTGGGCCTGGGCACAAACAGTCTGGTCCAGCACTTCCCGTTGGCTGCACGATGCGACAGAGGTAGATAGAAACCTCTACGTCCTCGCTCACGGCGACGAAAATGTGGTCAGCCTCGTCGATATCGGGCGGGGTCACGAAGTAACCCGATGGTTCTTCGGCGCCTACGGCGTGAACGTCCAGTTCATTACAGATCTTGAGAGCGACTACTGCAGCGGAGCGGGCACGTCGGTCGGCGAAGTCGTTAGCTCGCTGGGGCTGTGAACCAATCCCCTTCGACGCAGATGCTCCACGATGTCCCGAGCGCTGTGGGTAGGCGTCCTGCCGATCGTCGGCACGCGTAGGAAATCAGCGTTGGGCATTTCGTAGGGGACATCGAGGCCGACCATGTCGGCTACGTCGCCCGCAAGCGCGCGTCGATAGAGACCCTTAGGGTCGCGCTCGATGCACACATCAACCGGGGTGTCGACGAAGACCTCGATAAACGGGCCGAACTCCTCAACTAGTTGCCGAGCGCGCTGACGACCAGCGGCAAACGGCGACATCAGGGCCACGATCACAGTCGAGCTGGCTCGAACAAGTCGGCTTGCCACCCAAGCGACCCGAAGGACATTTGTCTCTCTGTCCGTCCGAGAGAATCCGAGGTCGGGCGAAAGAACCGCTCTGAGGGAATCTCCGTCAAGCGTTTCGACGCTCTGCCCTCCGTCAACCAAGTCCGCGGCCAGACAACGGGCGATGGTCGACTTCCCCGCCCCGGATAAGCCCGTGAGCCAGATACAGAAACCACCGGAGCCCTTGACACGACTGGGGGTTCCGTCTGCAGCCACGATGTCAGTCCACCTCCATATGGGCGCGGTCGCGCCAGTAGTCGAGCGCATCCCGGATGGACTGCTCCAGCGAGATGCGGGGCGCCCACCCGAGCTCCTCAAGGGCGCGCGGGGAAGCATAGAGGTCGGGCTGCTCACCCTCCCGCACCCGCGAGGGGTCGCTGGTCACCCGCACGGGGATGCGGGCCTGCGCGACGGCGATGTCCACCAGGTCGCCGATGGCGTGCGATCGGCCGGTTGCCGCCAGGTACACCTGAGACGGATCGCCCTTCTCCAGCAGCAGGGCGTAGGCGCGCACCACATCGCGCACGTCCAAGAAGTCGCGTCGGGTGTCGATGTTGCCCAGCTCCAGGCGGCACACGCCGTCGCCCTCCATCTCGGCGTCGGCGATCTGCTTGCAGATGGACGGCAGCACGAACCGCGGGTCCTGCCCCGGGCCCAGCTGGTTGAAGGCGCGCAGGCGCACCACCGCCAGGCCGTGCCCGCGGTGGTACTGCGCGCACAGGTGGTCGGCGGCCACCTTGCTCTCGGCATACGGCGACATGGGGTTGAGGGGGGTATCCGCTGTCACGGGGAGCTGATCGAGCGGCACGCGCCCGTACTCCTCACCCGACAGCGCCATGACCATGCGGGCACCGAGTGCGGCCCGGCGGATGCCCTCGAGCACGCCGCGCGTGCCCTCCACGTTCACGTGCCACGTGCCCTCGGGGTCGGCAAATGACTGGCCCACCGACGCCGCCGCGGCCAGGTGCACCACGGCGTCCGGGGCCACCGCGCCGATCAGGTCGGCCATGACATCGGCGTCGGTGATGTCCACCTCGTGACCCGTGGCGCCAGGCGGCGGCACCTCGCCCGCACCGGGCAGCAGCGTGCCCACGACCTCGTGACCCTCGCCGATGAGGTGGGCCACGAGGTGGCGGCCGACGAAGCCGGTCATTCCGGTGATGAGCACCCGCACGCCGCGAGAGGCTACTCACCGGCACCCCGGCGGCGCGGACGCCGTGAGGCGGGCAGGCAAGATGTGGGGGGCACACGGCAGGAGGGCCGACCATGAACCCCGACATCGCCGATTCGATGGATGAACTGCGCCGCAGGGTGACCGCCGGACGCGAGGCGGGCACCTACGGGCCCGGTGACCTGCGTGATCTGGTTGTACCCGCCGACGCGCCGCCGCTGGTGCGGGGGCTGGCCGACGCCGCGCGGCTGGCGGAGGTGGCGCCCCCGCCACGGGCGCCGGGCGACCATGCGAGTGGCGTGCGCGGCGCCGCCGCACGCGCCAAGCACGCCGCGGCCGACCTGGCGCGGCGGCCCGTGGGGGATGTGGCCGAGCGCACCACGGCCTTCAACCTGGCGCTGGTGGCATACCTGGCGGAACTGGCCGCGGAGGTGGTGGAGCTGCGCGCCGAGGTGGACCGCCTCTCGGCGGATGATGGCGGCGCGGCACGCGGGGGCGTGTGACGGACGCCCGCATCGCATTCATCCCCCCGCGCTTCGGGCCCACCGTGGTGGGGGGAGCCGAGGCGCTGTGCCGGGCGCTCGCGGGCAACCTGACCGCCAACGGGACGCCCGTGGACATCATCACCACCTGCGCGCTGGACCACCGCACCTGGGCCGATGCGCTGCCGGAAGGAGAGAGCCGGGAGGGGGGTCTGAGGGTGCGCCGCTTCCGCGTGGGGCCACGCGATGCCGCGACCTTCATACGCCTGCACGGTGCCATCCAGCGGCGCGGAACCGTGCCGTTCGACCAGCAGGTGGAGTGGATGGCCAACTCGGTGTGGTCGCCCGGTGCGCTGCGTGCCGCCCGGGAGTACGACCGGGTGGTGGTGATGCCGTACCTGTTCGGCACCGCCTTCTGGCAGCAGGTGGCCGATCCGGACCGCACCGTGGTGATCCCCTGCCTGCACGACGAGCCCCACGCCCGGCAGCCCGTGATGCTGGACGCCCTGTGCGGCGCCCGCGGCGTGATGCTGAACGCCGAGGGCGAGGGCGACCTGCTCGGCCGCCTGCTGGCGCGCCACGGCGGGGCGCTGCGGAACGAGGCCCGGGTGGTGGGATGCGGGTTCGATGACGAGCCCGTGCCATCGGCGGGCGCCGCGCAAGCGTTCGCGCGGCGCCGTGGCCTTGAGCCCGGCTACCTGCTGTACGCCGGCAGGCGTGAGCAGGGCAAGGGGCTGGGCGAGCTGTTCGACCACTACGCCACCTACCTGCGCACCGCGCCGAGGCCCCGGCCGCTTGCGCTGATGGGCACGGGCGACCTGGCACCGCCGCGGGCGATACGCGACCACGTGGTGGACCTGGGCTTCGTGGAGGCCCGCGAGAGGGCATTGGCGTACGCCGCCGCAGGGGCGCTCGCGCAGCCGTCGCGCCTGGAGAGCTTCGGGATGGTGCTGTTCGAGGCCTGGCTGGCCGGCACCCCCGTCCTGGTGAACGAGGAGAGCGACGTGATGCGGGCGCACTGCGCACGGGGAGGCGGCGGGCTGTGGTTCCGCGACGGGGCCACCTTCAGCGAAGCCGCGCAGATGGTGCTGGACGAACCGGCCCTGGCGAGCCGCCTTGCCGGTGCGGGGCGCGAATACGCGCTGGACGACTTCGGCTGGCCCCGCGTGCGCGCGCGGTTCCTGGATGCCATGGCCGACTGGGCCTGACGTGACGCCGGGGCCCCGGGGCTACACTCGCCGCATGGAGCCGCGCCGCGGATGACGACCCCTGCACCGCGCGCATTCGCGACCGCCATACGCGATGGGGAGTGGCCGCTGGCGGTCGTAATGGCCGCGTCGCTGGCGCAGCGTCACCCCGGATCGCACCTGCACGTGCTGGCACTCGACGGAGCCGGGGAACAGGCTTGCGTACCGGGCATGACGGTGCACGAGCCGGAGGCGGTCGGACTGGCGGAGCAGTTCGTGACCCTGCTCCGCCTCACGGCGAGCCCGACCGACATGCGCATGACGGTGGCGCCCGCGCTGGTCGCGCATCTCCTCAGCACCGCGGCGCCGGATGGGGTGACCTACCTGGCCCCCGACACCATGGTGCGGGGGCCGCTGCCGGATGGTGATGTGCCGGGAGTGGGGATGCTCCCGCGGTTCACCCGGATTCCGGAGGACGACGGCCGCACGCCCACGCCGGACGACCTGCTGGCCATGAGCGTGTTCGACGACGGATTCCTGATTGCCGGCCCGGGGGCCCGCGAGGGGCTGGCAGCCGTGGCGTCGGGCCTGGACACGACCGCCCTGGCGGTGGCCGGCATGCCCGCGCGCACATGGGACCTGATCGCCGCCTCGGCCCCCACCACGGCGATCGACGACCCCGCGCTGGGGGTGGCCTACTGGAATGCCGACCAGCGGACCGGCGGCATCACCACCATCCGGCTGCCGGGCCTCGACGCCACCGAGCCGTACCTGCTGAGCGCGGCCCAGGGCCCGCATCCGCGCGTGCTGCTGAGTGACCGGCCCGACCTCGCGCGGATCGTGGACGAGCGCATCGCACAGCTGGCGGAGCACGGCATGGCGGGCGACGCACCGGCGCCGCGCCTGGGCAACCTGGTGATCGATGACGCCGTGCGGGCCGCGTGCCGCATGGCACTGCACGACGACCCCGGGGCGGCGGACGCGCTGGTGGAACTGGCGCGCGATGGCACGGGCGAGTCGCTGGCGGCGTGGTTGGCCGGGACCGCCCCCGGGTCGCGCGACCCGAGGGTGTCGCGGTACCTGCTGGGGGTGTGGGCCGACGATGACCACGCCAATGCGGCGTTCCCCTACCCCACCGACCTCAACGCCGAGCGATTCATCGACTGGGTGCGCGAGGGCCACCGGGCGCTGGGCGTGCCCGCGCGGTTCCTGCCCGCGGCCGACACCCCGCGCACGCGCGACAAGATGGCCATGACCGGAGGAGCGGCACCGATGGAGCAGGGCGTCAACCTGATCGGCTTCCTCAGGGCCGGGTTCGGGCAGGGCGAGGCCGCCCGCCTGATGCACGAAGCCATGGTGGCGGGCGACATCCCCCACGCCGCCATCTCGCTCACGCATGAGGGCCTGGACGACCAAGTGGAGTCGAGCGCCGCGGACGATGCGCTGGTGTACGACATCAACCTGAGCTGCGTGAACGTGGATGCCCTGGAGGTGCTGTCGCGCCGCATGGGGATCGACCTGATGGAGGAGCGCTACTCCATCGGCACCATCTGGTGGGAGAGCAACCTGCTGCCCTCGTACCTGGTGGGGCAGATGAACAGCTACCTCGACGAGGTGTGGGTGGGCAGCACCTACATCGCCGATGCCCTGGCCGTCTACACCGACAAGCCCATCCGGGTATTCCCGCTTCCCGTGCGCATCCCCGAGCCCATGGACCCGCCCGACCGGGCCACGGCCGGTCTGCCCGAGGGCTACCTCTTCATGTTCTCGTTCGACTTCAACAGCACGGTGGAGCGCAAGAACCCCGACGGCGTGATCGAGGCCTTCCGCCGGGCGTTCCCGCAGCCGTCGGGCCCGCAACTGGTGATCAAGACCATCAACGGCCACCGCCACCTTCCCGACCTGGAGCGCCTGCGCGCCATCACGGCGGACCGCGATGACATCACGATCTACGACGGCTTCCTGCCCACCGAGCAGCGCGATGCCTGGGCCCGTGCGGCCGACTGCTACGTGTCGCTGCACCGCAGCGAGGGGTTCGGCCTGACCATGGCCGAGGCCATGGCCATGGGGAAGCCGGTGATCGCCACGGCGTACTCGGCCAACCTGGAC
>Ga0181588_10000549_pt1 | contig 33922 bp, 26 predicted proteins | sample 071ome_26_FD_148607 | JGI IMG/M metagenome (GOLD analysis project Ga0181588, IMG submission 148607) | Coastal salt marsh microbial communities from the Groves Creek Marsh, Skidaway Island, Georgia - 071409BT metaG (spades assembly) | ecosystem: Environmental > Aquatic > Marine > Intertidal zone...
TCATTCACGATCTTCGCCGTCTCTGCCATGAAATGGACGCCCGCCATCACAATGACCTCGGCTTCGGTTTCGGCAGCCATCCGGGCGAGCGCGAGAGAGTCACCCTTGAGGTCGGACACGCCGTGGAAGATGTCCGGCGTCATGTAGTTGTGTGCCAAAATGGCTGCCTTACGACGGACCTTCAGCTCCTCGATTTCCTCGATGATCGGGGCAATCGCCGCGATCTCGACGTCGGGGAGGATACCGCGCAGGCGCTCCGCTGGGCTGATCTGGATCGATGTCGGATTCAAAGCAGTCACGAATCGGTTACGTAGCCGGCACAACTCTATCAAAAGGCCGGTGCGAGGCAATACACCGCAGAGGCGTCGAAGATCGGTCCGGGCCGTGGACCACGCCATCTGATTCTTCGGAGGGCTCTGCGTACATCAACTCACGAGGCGATCGTCGTGCGTGCCCCACTTCTCCCACCATTTCCGCAAATACAGCTGTGTCCTCATGAAGTTCGAGGGCCTCGACCCCGTTCCGTGCCACTCTCCCTGGAAGCGGACCATGACCGTCGGTACGCCGACATACTGGAGCGCCTGGTAGTACTCCTCGGTCTGCCCCATCGGCGTGCGGAGATCCAGTTCGCCGGTCATGAGCATCGTCGGCGTCGTCACGTTACCCACGTAGAAGATCGACGACCGATCGATCCATTCGGCCGGATCTTCCCAGAAGGGGACCTCGAAGGTTCGTGTGTAGCTGATGGCGTCCGATGTACCCATGGCCGACATCCAGTTCACGATCGGGCAGTTCGCGGAAGCTGCGGTGAAGCGGTCGGTGTTGCCGACGATGTATGTGGTCAGGATTCCGCCTCCCGAGCAGCCGTAGACGAAAAGGTTCTCCCGGTCGATGTATCCCGTCTCCAGCATGTAGTCGACACCGCGCATCAGGTCCTGCATATCGACGCCGGGATAATCGTGCTGGATGGCATTGGCGAATTCGGTGCCGTATCCCGTCGATCCGCGGGGGTTCGTGTAGAGGACGACGTAGTCGTTCGCCGCGTGTTCCTGGAAGGCGAAGTTGAACCCCCCGTTGTACATGCTGTGCGGCCCACCATGGATGGCGAGCATCAGAGGGTACTGGCGCTCAGGGTCGAAGTCCGGGGGCTTCACGATCCAGCCCTGGATATCAAACGGATCAGAACGATACCAGACCTCTTCGACCTCGCCGAGCGTCACGTTGTGCATGATATCCGCGTTGACGTTCGTGAGTCGCATCGGATCCTCAGGGTCGTCGAGGCTCCATCGGTACAGATCACCGGGCTCGTAGGCACTCGAGATCGTGCCGACTGCCATCCCATTCTCCGAAAGAGACGAGAGTGTGATGAGGCGCCTGCCCTCGGTGAGCTGCTGCACACCCCCGTTGACCGAAGCGAAATGGAGGCTCCGGTACCCCTCACGCGAGACACTGAAGTAGAGACCACCCCCGTCGGGCGCCCACACGAGTCCGCCCGACTGTCGATCGTAGTCGCCGGAGATGCTCCGCTGACCCGAGCCGTCCCGATTCATGACGTGGATGCGCGAGTTGCGGTATGTGTCATCGTGCTCGTCGCCCGAGATGTAGGCGATGAGCGAACCGTCGGGAGACGGTACGGGGGAGCCGTCAGCGCCGCGCTTGTCGGTCAGGCGCCGCACGGAACCACTCGTGACCTGCACCGAATAAACGTCGGATTCCTGCCAGTTCTCCGGGGCGTCCCAATCGTTGGTCCGGTATGACGTGAAGTAGATCTCGGTCCCGTCCGGGCTCCACGCGACCCCGTTGTGATTCCAGTCACCGGTGGTCAGTTGACGGGGGGTTCCGCCTTCGGCCGGGACGACGAAGAGATGGGTCCAGCCCGTGTCGACGTATCCGGAGCGGTCGCGCTTGTACCCGGCCCGTTCGACGATCTTGGGACCAGCGGTCCATTGAGCGCCGTCCGGTCGATCGGGCAGGATCACCCCTGCGAAGTCCGCACGATCGTCGACCCGGCTGGTGAAGGCGATCCAGTTGCCGTCGGGGGACCAGCGAACGTTGCCCGGACTGTTCGCGAGACGGGTGATCTGTGAGGTGGCGCCCTCCGCGTCCATCCAGCGAACGTGGATCTGAGATCCACCCGGCTCACCGGGGGCGGTGAAGAGAATGCGGGTTCCGTCCGGAGACCACTGTACGCTACCTCCGTCGAGCAGGTGGCGGTTCCGCGAGCCGTCGCTGTCCATGATCCAGACCGACGACTCCCGTCGGTCGTTCACCATGTCGAACCAGTTTCTCGTGTAGACGATCCGGGACCCGTCCGGAGCGATCTGCGGGCCGGCCACACTCTCCAGATCCATGTAGTGCTCCAGAGACAGCCGAACGGTCTCCTGGCCCGCGAGGAGAGCGGGATCGGCGAGCGACGAGAATGCGAGCGCCACGGCCAGGGACGCGACGGGAACCAATGCGTGGGATTTCATCGGGGCAGCCTCTGGAATCGCATGTCGTAGACCCGTCCGATGCTCAGCGAGAGCTCGGTCACGCGGCCTGCGCCGTCGCGCAGGAAGCGCACGATGCGCCCGCCGGACCGGAAGCCGTCGTCGTACACGGGACTCATATCGAACGTGTTGTTCGGGCGCTGCCAGAGTTCGAGGCCGCGCTCTGTCGCCGTGACCCGGTACGTGGTCTCCGCGTCCTCACTCCGGTACTCACCTTCGAAGGCACTCAGTTCGGTCGGGCTCGGGGCCCATGCGGTGACCCGCTCGTATCGCCGATCGGAGTACTGCCAATCTTCGACCCGAAAACCGATGACGGTGCTGCCGTAGCGATCGAACACGTACCGACGGTCGCCGTTGCCGACCTGAAATTCCGACCCGGAGAGGGGCAGGAGTGGTGTGGAGCGCTCGTAGAGCACGCCGTCACGGAGTGTGATCTCGAGAGGCCCACCGGTGAGCGGCTCACGGTACAGGCCGACGAACGGTTCGAGGTCGAACCCCTCGGATTCGGTTCGGTAATCCGGCGCCCCGTCCTCCCGAACCGCATCGCCGAGGAACGCGCGCGCGATCCGGTTGCCGTTTCCGCCCGTGGAGACGTTCGACGCGTTACACAGCATGGCGACCGAGATGCCCTGCTCGGGGAAGCGAGCCAGATAGGCGCGGTAGCCGGCGGTCGAACCCGTATGGGTCACGGCCTGCACGTTGTCGAGGGGAGACAGCATGAGCCCGCCCGCGTAGTTGATCTCGGAGCCGTCGTTCAAGACGCCGGGCTTGTGCATGAGTGCGAGAAACTCCGGCCCCCACGGCCCTCCCGTGGTGAGGACCTGATTCCACGTGCCCAGATCACGCACGGTGGTCAGGATTCCGCCGTTGCCGTGAACGTACTCGACGGGCCGGTTGATCTCCCATCCCTCCTCCGTGCGGTTGTATGCGGAGGAGCGTCCACGGATGATGCGCCGGTGGCTGTCACGCCACTGGGTGTCGGTCATGCCCGCCGGCTCGAAAAGCCGCGTCTTCGAGAAGTCCGCGAACGACTCACCGCTCGCCCGATCCACGACGACGGCGAGCAGATTGTATCCGGAATTGCTGTACGAGTATTCGAGTCCCGGTTCGAAGTTGAGCCGGGTCTGGCGGCTCAGGATATCCACGACGTCGTCGTGATCGTGGGCCCGGTTCTCGCGCCCCCAGCCCGAGATGGATGCCACGCTGCCCCAGTCGCGCAGTCCGCTGGTATGGGTCATCAGGTGGTGGAGCGTGATCGTGTGACCGTAGTCCGGGAGCTCGGGAACCCACCGTCGAACGTCATCGTCCAGGGAGAGTGTTCCGTCGAGCACGAGCAGGTTCACAGCCGCCGCGGTGAACTGCTTCGATACGGACCCCCCTTCGAAGATCGTCTCGGGCGTGTTCGGGATGCCCCATTCGAGGTCGGCCATTCCGTAGGCGCGCTCGAGAAGCGTCTCTCCGTTCTGTGTCACCCCCACCGCACAGCCCGGAGACGTGTCGGTGCTCCACTGCGCGAAGATGTCGTCGACGCGTGCAGCGATCGCCGGGTCGACCTGAGCGAAAGCCGATGTCGGCGAAGTGGCACAGGCGACGAGCACGAGCGCGGTCGGGGCGAAGCGATATGAGTGTCGGTGGGTCATGAGAGACTCGGGGCTGAACGCGGATTCAGACGCCATTCTGCGCGACCCGGCACCAAACGAAAACCCCACCCGGTAGACCGGGCGGGGCGTTACCTGCAGTGACGGGAGTCTCGGCTCAGCGTGAGAACTCGACTCGCACGAAGTCCCGCCAGTCGACTTCGAAGTCGCGGCCGTCGGTCCGAATCACGATCCCGCGGTTCCCGCGGTCCACGTCGTTTGAACCGGTGAGCTCGAATGCGCGGCCATCGCGCAGCGCGACAAGCGCGCCCCGGCTGGTCTTTTCGATCTGCTCGATGTTGCCGAACTCGACGTGGAACTCGATGTCCCGGATGTCACCGTTGAGGATCTCCCACGTGTGTGTCTCATCGGCGTCCCACGTGATCTGACCGTCGTAGGCCTCGCCGCCCTCGGTGTAGACCGTGCCGCGAATCGGGGCACCACCGTCGAACCGCGCGGCGGCAATCTCGTCCTCGGCTTCGAAGAAGCGGACGTGATCGAAGTCGTTCCAGCCCAGCTTCACCGCACCGAGCGTCGCGTCGGACACCTCGATGCCGCTGATGCTCGAGTCGACGTCGTTGGTGCCTTCGAGGACGACCTGCTCACCCGTCTTGAGTGTCACAAGAGAGCCCCCGGCGCTGTGGCGTTCGATGGACCGGAGGTCGCCGAACGGGATCCTAAGCCGTCGGCCGGCGAGGTCTCCGTCGAGGATGTCGGTCGAGTAGATCTCATCGACGTCCCACGTCACGTATCCGGTGAAGTCCATCCCGTCACGCGTCGTGACCGTCCCGTGCATCCGGACCTCGGATGGGGCGGTGGCGCCCGGTGCTTCGAAGTCGACGGATTGGAGGTCTCGCCACTCGAACTCAGCGACGTGGCCGTCACCTTCGTCCACCCGGAGCGCTCGAAGGCCGGTACCCAGGTCACTCGCGCTCGCCGTGAGTTCTACTTGCTCCCCGTTGCGGAGTGTCAGGAGTGCCGAGCTTCGACCAGTGACGTCGATGCGGTCGACATGGCCGAAGCGGATTCCCGAAACGCTCGAGCCACCCTGATCCCGAGGCTTGGTCGCATCGAGCAGATCGGTCCAGGAGCCCTCGTTCCGGTCCCACCGGATGTATCCGGTGAATGCTCCGCCGTGGACGGTCGTGACGGTCCCGTAGATTCGGTTGATCCCGCTCAGTGGGGCACGGGTTTCTTCAACGACGACCGGCCTGATCTCGCGAACGACCGTGGTTTCGGGCGCTACCATCGGCGCGTTGGCGAGCAACCCCACGGTGATGAGGCCTGCGAGGATCGCCGAACCCGTCACGACCGAAAGGTTCTTGGCATCCTCGTGAAACTCTGGTTCGTGCTCCATCATCCTCGCCCCCTGTTCGGTGATCGTCGCGGCTTCCCTAGGCCGCGCGAGCGAGCCCGCCGCGTGAGTCACGGGACGGCGACCTGCTCGTTACTCTGTATGACGAGACCGGCGCCGAAATGGTTGCGTCGGACCACGGAACGCACGAACGGGCGGAGCCCGAAGGCCCCGCCCGCGCGGTCGTGCGTTGAGCAGCTTCGATCGGGCGGATTACCGCCTCGATCGTGATCCAGCTACTCCGTGACCGGCGTGTCTCCACCATCCCTGAGATGGACATCAAGCCACGCCGTCCAGCGACCCCAGAGATCGAGAAGCGTCCGGCGGCTCGCCGGTCCATGATCCTCGTACGGGTAGAGGTACATGGATGCGTCCTTCCCGAGTCCGTTGAGGGCGTGGAACATGCGCGGCGCATGATCGAGCGCGGTGCCGACATTCTGATCCATCATGCCGTGATAGATGAGCAGGGCGCCCGTCATGTTGTTGGCGTGGAAGAAGGGTGACATCGAGGTGTACACGTCTTTCGCGTCCCAGAAGATGCGGCGCTCGCTCTGGAACATGAGCGGCGTAAGGGTGCGGTTGAAGTTGCCGTCTCCGGCGATGCCCGCTTTGAAGAAGGGCGTGTGGACCATGGCGTTGGCCGTGGAGAAGGAGCCGTACGAGTGGCCCCCGATCCCGAGCTTCTGACGGTCGATCAGCTCGCGCCGGTCGAGTTCGTCGATCACGGCCGCCAGGTTGTTGCGGAGGTCGTGCTCGTAGTTGTTGTTCATCTGGCCGGCCTTCCCGACGATCGGAGCATCGGGCTCGACCACGGCGTAGCCCAGCTGCACCAGATACTGCATGGAGCGGGTCCCGAAGTTCGGGAACGCGTCCTTGTTGTAGGTGCGCCCACGCTCGTCGTAGCTCTCCTGATCGGTGTACTCCCGCGGGTAGAACCAGAACATCGCCGGAAGACGCGTGCCCTCCTGGTAGCCGGGGGGCAGTGTGACGTTGACCAGGAAGCGGAAGCCGTCCGGGCGCTCGACGGTGAAGCGCTGCCGTGGGGCGTTCGTCATCTGCGGCGTGTAATCGACGTTGCTCGTGAGCTGTGTCATTCCACCGCTCTCGACTCGATACGACTGCGCGATCTCCGTCGGGGACTCGCGCGATACGACGAAGGACCCCTCATCGACATCGAGGACGGAGACGACCCGATTGTACTCACCGTCATTACCGGCCTCGTAGATCCGCGTCTTCTCTCCCGACCGGATGCCGACCCGATCGATGAAATTCTTCGGGCTCTCAAGCATCGGATCTTCGTTGTACTCGCTGCCGTACAGGAAGACTGCGGAGCCGTCCGCGGACGTCTCGACGACCTGGGCCTCGCTGCCTCCACCACCGAAACGGTTGTTCGCCGGGACCCGGCCTCCCTCGTTGATGAGCGACCCGGGGTTGCCGTAGAAGTCGTCTGACTCGTATTCGACGAGGGTGTACGACGTCCCGGTGTCGGAGAGGTCGACGGCGTATTCTCTGATGGTTCCACCCGCGCCGTTCCGGCCGTTGCCGTTCCTCGGCCGCTCGGTGACGAAGAGCATCGAGTGGTCGCCATTGAACCGGTGAGCGGACATCCGGGAGGATGTTTCGTACACGACGGACAGGGAAGCGTCGTTGAACGGTGGCGCCCACAGCATGACACGGTCGGGACGCCGGCCCCCGTCGTCGTCGTCTGCCTCCTCTTCGTCCTCGGCCTCAGGTGCGGGCTCCTCCTGAAGGAACGTCAGACCCGCGCCGTCGGCACGCCAGGCCAGATTTCGGCGATCGGGCTCGTCGGACTCACCGCCTACGCCCGGCGCAGTCGGCAGGTTTCCGTCGAGTCCGGTCTGCGTATCCTCGTCGGCCAGCTGGACGAGCATCGTACCGCTGCGGTCCCAGACCTGCTCGAGGTGGCCGAAGGATCGGACAGGGACGACGTAGCTGAACGGTTTCTTCATGGTCTCGACCCGGGCGTGCTGGCCCGTCGGCGAGAAGTCGAACGACGTGATCATCGCCGGGGTGCCGATCTCCGTGACATCTCGGTCCTCGACATCGATCACGGCGAGCTGACCGGTCGCGTGCCATTCGAGAAGCTCTTCATCGTACGGCGTCGCCATGAGGCTGGCGTACGTACGAAGCATGTTCTCGCCTTCCTCCGTCTGCTTGACCTGCGGACCCGTGGGGATCCGGGAAGGGAGGGGGCGCGCACTTCGATCGTCCGGGACGAGAATCGTGGCGATCTCCTGGCCGTCACTCGTCCATTCGAAGCCCTGAACCATCGTGGCCAGCACCGGTCGCCGCGTGACGCGGCGGCTGTCGCCATCCGCGGGATCCGCGACGTAGATGTGGGTCTCGTCGTCCGTGTGCACGTAGAAGGCGAGGCGGCTTCCGTCCGGGGACCACGTCGTATTGGAGATGCGTGCGCCGTTCGGAATGTCGACAGCCGTGATCGATCCATCCGCCGCCGAGATCACATGGATCCCCACGTTCGACCGGATCGTCAGGTTGCGGTGCCGGTTGGCCCCGTAGTCGATGAAGACACCGCCCAGCTCGTCGAAGTCCTTGGAGAACCGGTCCATCGTGACCGGGCCGTCGCCGATCTCGTGGATGAACCATTCCTTATTCGGGCTGATATCGGTCAGGGTCACGTTCAGGTACCGGGGCGCCAGCACCATGTCCGCGATGTCACCCGTGGGCGCGACGAAGTTCTTGTCCGCGAGGACCGCCTGCGGATCGGCCGTCTGGCCGAGCGCAACGGAGGGAAGGGCAGGAACGATCAGGCCGGCGACCAGGCCGACCCGCAGCAGCATCTTCAACATCGAGCACTCTCCGACGATTCGAACCGATGAGTCAGGTCGGACAACTTGCGGTGCGACTCCTCATCTGGACAGGCGTCGGCGTTGGGCTGAAGGGGCGGCTCGGGTTAACTTCGTGGGCCTCAAGAATCGACCCTTCCAAGGATTTCCCGATGACCGTTCGTATGGGTGCGGCGCTGCTCGGCGTCTCCATCGCGCTGGGTGCGTGCTCGACGCCGGACAGCCGGTCCGCTTCGTTCGAGAACGCGGCGCTCGACTCCAACGACCAGAAGGCCAGCTACGGCATCGGCCTGAACGTTGGCCAGCAGCTGGCCGACGCGGCTGACCGGCTCGATCGGCCTGCGTTCATGCGGGGAATCGAAGACGCCCTGCAGGGCAGCGAGCCGGACCTCGACCGGGCCGAACTCCAGGCCGTGCTGCAGCAGTTCGGCCAGGAGATCGAAGCTGCCGCCATGGCGGAGCGGGCCCGTCAGGCGGAGGACAACCTCGCGGAAGGGGAGGCGTTCCTGGCCGAGAACGGCGCGCGTGAGGGTGTCATGACCTCCGAGAGCGGTCTTCAGTACGAGATGCTGCGCGAAGGTGACGGAGCATCTCCGGCCGGTGGCGAGGACGTCCGTCTGCACTACCGGGGCTCGCTGATCGACGGGACGGAGTTCGATTCCTCGTACGACGGCGAACCGGTGGTCTTCTCGAGCGCTCCGGGCCGACTCATTCCGGGGTTCACGGAGGCACTTCTGCTCCTGAGCGAGGGCGGCCACATCCGAGTCTGGATTCCGTCGGAGATCGCGTATGGTCCGAACGGGTCAGGCGGTGCGATCGGTCCGAACCAGACGCTCATCTTCGAGATCGAGCTCTTCGAAGTCATCGACTGACGACTCGATGTCGTTCCTCTCTCGCTTATTCGGGGGCTCGGACTCGGGGAACGCTCCGCACGACGTCGAGGTCGAACTCGCTCGGCTCGAGCAGGAGGCGGAACGTGCCAGCCCCGGGTACGTCGGCACGGCCTTTAACAAGGCGGGTGACCTGGCGCTCAAGGTTGGCCAGGGGGACCGAGCCGTCGCGTACTACGGCCAGGCGATCGACGCGTTCCTGGAGGAGGAGCAGCGGGAACTGGCCCGCGGGGTCGCGAACAAGATCATCCGGGTGCGGCCAGCGGCGATACGGACGCTCTGCACTCTCACGTGGCTGGACCTCGCGGCGCAGCATCAGGCGATGGCGCTCCTGCATCTGCGTGACTACGCGAGCGCGTCCAAGGAAGGGGGCTTCCATGCGCGGGCCGCGACCCAGGTCTTCGAGATGGCGCGTCTGAGTGCCCATTCGGAGTTCGTGGAGGCAGCAGCGGACGCCCTCGACATGCTCGGTTTTCCGAACCGGGCGGGGGACGTCCGGCGGTGGACGGGTGGTGAACCGTCACCGGACGCGATTACGGACCGAGAGGAGCTGAGCCACGCGTGCCTCGAGGCGGCGATCCGCTCGAACGATCGGGATGCGCAGCTGATCACGGATGAACCGAACGAGCGCGGGGACGAGGTCGACTCGTAGGAGGCCCGGCCTGACGCGAGGGGTCCGGTCGAGGTCGATCTAGCGCCCGATCGCCTCGTCGAGCCAATCGACCAGCTGGTCACCAAGCAGGTTCATGACGTGTCCCTGCGCGTCGGCGATGTCCACCGTGGGTACGATCCCGACGGACTCCAGCGCGTCCCGAGTCGCGAGCGTAGCCTCCACCCACGTCGTGTCGAACTCGCCGACGATCATCCGGATCGGGATCTCTGTCATGGGAGCGAGGTTTGCCGCGTCTCCAACGTACATCCCGGGCAGGACCAGCATTGCATCGAATCGGGTCGGGTCAGCCAGCGCGGCGAAGAACGCCCCCCGCCCGCCGTTCGATGCCCCGACGAGGGCAACGGTTTCCGTATCGGCGCCGAGGGTCGACCCGGCCCATTCGAGCAGAGCCGGCAGGATCTGCTTGGCATCGGCTTCCAGACTCGGTCCATAGACGGCGGGGGCCACCACGTAGTAGCCGCTGGCCGCGGGCGCCTCGGCCCAGTAACTGCGGACGAACGACTCGGTGAGGTCGGCAGCGCCCGAACCCCAGGGCAGTGCGAGAAGCACCGGATGACCCCTCGTCCCCAGCTCCGTCGGGGGGACGACGGCGACGTCGAGGACGCCGAGGGGCGTCGTGACCTCGTACCACTCTACGGGACTCGTCAGGCGGGTGACTTCGTCATCACACGTCGATGCGACGAGGACGGGGACCAGGGCGGCGACGGTGATCGAGCGGCGGATGCGAGTGCGCATGGCGGGATGGTGGGCGCGAGGCAGTTCAGGGGTCCGTGGAAACGTTTTGGCTCTGTTTCCCGTCAAGGATGATAGGGAAGTCTCGACGCACACGATGTGGGGAGGAAGAGAGAGGATGACAGGCATCCTGATTCACGTTGCGGTCAATGCGGTCCTGCTCTGGATCGTCGGTCAGCTGGTCAGCGGTATGGAAGTCCGCGACGCCAAGGCAGCGATCTTCGGGGCGATCGTGCTGGGGCTCGCTCAGATGACGCTTGGCAAGGTGCTGATGCTCATTTCGCTACCGATCACGTTCCTGACGTTCGGGCTCTTCCTTCTCGTCATCAACGCCGTCGTGTTGATGACCGCCGCGGCGTTCGTGGACGGCTTCGACGTGGACGGCTTCGGATCAGCGTTCTGGGGAAGCCTCGCGCTGAGCGCGATGAATCTCGTCATCGGGATGGTCATGGGCGCTGTGGGCCTCGCGTCGAGCGTCGTCTTCGGCACCCTGGGCGCGATCTTCGGCTGATGTGGGAAGGGCAGGGCCGTCGAACGCGGCCCTGCCCTCCGATCTTGTGACCGCCGGTCTCTGGTGGAGCCGGGTCGGTGGGTCAGGTGTCGCCGGTCACCGACCCTCCGCCTCGGCACGCCGGGTCCGGTACACGTCCCGCGCTTCATCGAATTGACCGTACACGTGCACCTTTTCGGCGTCCGACCTCCAGTACGGCCATTCTTCGGCCATCTCCTGAAGCTTGTCGATCCATGCGAGCGCGTAGTCGGCCGCCTCGACGGATCGCACCGGAGCACCGTCTACCTCCACCCAGACGGGGTTGGTTGCCGCCTGCACCCACGGGATGTCCATCGGGAAGCTCTCGCCCCGTGCCCCGTTCACTCGAACGTGGTACCAACCCGACTCGCTCGGGCGGAAGGAGCGCTCGAACGAGAGACTCGTCCGCTCGCCGGTGAAGGGGATCGACGCGATGACCTCACCGTTGAAGACCACCTCGGCCCGTTCGAGCGGTGTGATGGAGGTGACCTCGAGCGACGCGACGATGTTGTCACCGGCTGAGATCGGGACGGTCTCTCCCGGAATCCGGCCGTCGATGTCGAATTCGACGAGGGGCCCGTTCGACATGAACGCGTGTCCGTTCCTCATACCTTCGAGCCACCCGTGCATGGTGAGTTCGTCGTCGGGGATGTGTACGTACGTGCGGACCGAGCCCACGAGCGGGGTGATGTGCAGGTTGCTGATCGAGTCCTCTCCACCCACCAGCGCCGCTCTCAGTCCGTTCGACCACACGGCGTACAGCGGCGGCCATCCGTCCTGTGACGTCGACCACTCCACGGCGTCGGCCGTCATCAGTGCTGCGTCAACAATGAAGCCCTTGGCGGCGCCGAGATTGCCCTCCAGCGGGTCCCCATTGAAGAACGAATGGACGTAACCGGTCCAGGCACCCTGTCGCTTGGCCTTCCTGAACATGTCGGTGTTCGACGGATACAGGCTCTCGATCCCCGTGCCCTCGTATCCCGTGGTGAAGGGTGAGATGAGGTGCTCCTCCATGCCGAACATGAAGACGTGCCCATAGAACGGTGGGCGGTACTCCTGTCCCACGACCAGGACCATGTCGTCCGTCGACAGCGGGTGCTCGCCACCGCCGGGGACGAAGAACTGGTAGTCGAGAATGCGATTGTCCTTGTTCGCGATCTGTTCGAGCACGATGTCCTGATCCTCGGCCTCGGACATCATCATCATGTTCTCGAGGGAGTTGTGCAGGTTCCCTCCGTAGTTCGCGTGCACGTGGGTGGAGCCGTTGTACCAGCCCCTGGATGCCATGTCGATGACTTGTTCCATCTGCACGGTCAGCTCCGTCGTCGCGCCCTCCTCGATCGTCACGGTTCGTTCGACAGGGGCGTGCTCGAAGCCTTTCACGACGACCAGCCGTGCGTCCCCGATGGGGAGCTCGACCTCGAACGAGCCCTCGTGGTGAAATGCACTGACCCGTGCACGTTCCGGCATACGGGCGTACTGGTCGGCGGGTGCGTACGACTTCCCATCCGAGGCGATCAGGTGAACGCGCGTTCCGGTCGGGCGCCCATCCGAACCGAGGGTCGTCACGCTGAGCCGACCCGTCGGGTTCAGCCACCGGCGTCCTGTAATCTCCACGTCCATCAGGCGCCCCCCATACGTCTCGAGTAGACGCAGACGCGGCAGACCGTTGACTCCGTCGTTGTCGATGAACGCGATCCACTCGCCGTCCGGTGACCAGCGCGGGTGGAAGGCATCATGCTGAAAGAAGGTCATCTTGTACGGCTCACCACCGACCGTGGGCTGCACGTAGAGGTTGTTGAACTGGTCCGCGGTGCCCCGTGTCGAAGAGAAGATGAACCGCTGCCCGTCGATCGAGACGTCGGGCTGCGTTCGATAGAGGGTCTGCTCCGCGAGGACCTGGACCCGATCCTCGAATCCACCGGCTCGGGCCGGGACACGGAACACGTTTCCACTCCCGAGAGCCACGTCGCGATTCGACACGAGGAGGAGTTCCTCGCTGTTCGGGAACCACGACGGGTTGATGTGGATGTCCTCCGAACCGAAGTAGAGCCGGTCCTTCCCGTAGCTGTTGTCCGAGGTGACGGCGACAGCCTCACCCGTCCACGCCCCGTCCGCGAAGCCCCGGACGAATACGTTGAAGTATCCGGTCGGCTCGGTAGATACGTATGCCACTCGAGTCCCGTCCGGGCTGAATGACGGGTCGACGTGGATCTCCTCCCCGTTCGTGAGTGGGTGTGTTTCACCCGTCTCCAGGTCGAGGACCTCCAGCCCGATCGAACGTCCGTGATCGTCCGCGGTGTAGATCAGCCATCGTCCGTCGGGCGAGTAGCTCGGGGACGAGTAGTACTTCGGGCCGCTCACGAGTTCGACCGCCAGGCCACTGTCGACGTCCACGGTCCAGATGGAGCCGTGCATCGAGACGACCACGCTCTCGCCGTCGGGTGCCCATGCGGGTGCCCACGGCGCGGAGCTCACCGCGGGTGGCAGGTAGAAGTTGTGCATGTACATCCCACCCATGCGAGCCGCGGGATAGGAGCCGAACTGCTCCTGCGCGGCGAGTGGCGTGAGGCTGACGAAGAGCAGGAGTGCAGCGAGGTGGGGCCACCGAGGCTGAGCCAACATGTCCTCCGGGTTTTCGGATCGGGGGTGGGCAAGCTGGGCGGCGGGCCGCGGGCCAACAAGAGGAATACTGACTCCGGGTGGAGTGCGGACTATCTTGGAGGCCGTTGAGCCGATCCAGAACCAGGATCCGACGATGCAGTCTGTGCGTTCCCGAACCTTCCTCCCTATCACGCTGCTCGTCATCTCGGCGTGCGCTTCGGCCGAGGACCGACTGAACGAAGGCCTCGCACTCCAGTCGCAGGGCCGTTACGTGGAGGCGGTCTATCGCTACGCCGAAGCGATAGAGAAGGACTCCGAGATCGTCGGCGCTCGGGAGAACATGATGGCGGCCGGCGATTCGGCGGTCATGATCGCGATGGACGAGGCCGACGACCTCGAGCGTCGCGGCGATCCGGTCGCAGCGGCCGCTCGGTACCGGACCATCGATCAGATGCTGGCCCGCGTCCGCCAGGTCGGAGAACGCCTCCCGTTGCCATCCGACTATTCAGACATCCGGCGCGCCATCTTCAACACGGCGATCGACTGGCAGATGTTCGAAGGCGATCGGGCCGCTCAGGACGGTCGATGGGAAGAGGCGCTCACCCTCTATCAGGGCGCTCGCGGTGACCTTCTGCCATCCCGGAGTCAGGTCGAGGCGTCGTATGACGCGGAGACTCGCGTCCTGCTCGAGTGGGCCGGCGTCGAACTGGAGGACCAGCGGCCGCGCGCGGCATACGACCTGGCGCAGCGCTCGCTCGAGGTCCGGAGTTCACCCGCCCGTGAGACGGTACTGGCGGTGCGCGACGTTCAGGAGGCTGCGCTGGAGGCAGGAACGATCATCGTCGCGGTCGTTCCGGTCACCGCGGATCCCGGCGTCCGTGACTGGCTGGGTGGTGAGTTCGAGGTCGCGCTCGACAACGATCTGAACCTCGACCACTGGACGCGCCCTCCGCTCTTCGTGGAGATGGCCGATCCAGTCATTCTCCGCACGGAGCTGCGGGGCCTGCTCCGTGGTCAGGCGACCCAATCACCCCTCCTCGTCGGTCGGGCGCTCGAGCTCGTCGGTGCGGATCTCGGGGTCATGATCCGTCTGTCCGGTATCGACGTCGTGGAGGAGGACGTCGATCGCGACGAATATCAGGCGGTGATCCAGCGAAACGTACGGCAGGGTGCCCGCCGCACCACGGTCATGGACACCGTGCCGTACTTCACGCTGGAGGGCACGCTCACGTATCACGTGGAGTCCGACATCATTCTCATCGATACGTCGGGCCGGGAGGTGAACCGGTTCACTTCCTCGTCGACACGGAGCGGGCCGTTCATGCGGGGCGAGTTCGATGGCGACCCGGCTCAGCTCGATCTGCCGGCGAACCGGGCGGCCTTCTTCGACCCGACGGTGATCGCGGATCAGATGCGCATGATCGAGGGGGAGGTGCTGGAGGAGCTGGCGGTCGCGATCGCGATCGGAACGTTCGACCAGATCCTGGCGGGTATCCGATGACGGAAAGGGTCGGTCGTCTTCCCGCTCTGGCCTGACCGAGCTCTGCTCAAGCTCTGGACCTCCGCGTGGGCGGGATGGCTGGCCCTCGGCCTCGCGGCCCTCGGGATCGCTGCGGTCGTCACGTTCGTCGATCTCTCGCCCCGTGTGCAGGGTGATTTCTTCTTCGCTGAAGACGACCCGCAGATGCAGGCCTCGCGCCAGGTCGCCGACGTGTTCCCGGCCGGTGCGCAGCTCATTCTCCGTGTGTCGGACCGAGGAGGAGACATGGGCGTGTATCGGGACGGGATCGTCCGGCTCACGAATGATCTCCTGGCCATCGACGGGGTCGACGGAGGCTTCAGCGTCGCGACGGACGACCCGTCGAACAGCCCGCTCTTTGGCAGGATTCTGCTGACACCCGACCCTGATGTGACCAACATCGTACTTCAGGTCGACGATACGGACCCCGAAGTCCTGCTTCCGCGCGTCGAGGACGTGGTCGGGCGGCACGAGTCGGCGTCGCTGGACGTCGTCGTCTCCGGGGTGCCCGCCATCGTCGAGTTGATCCGGCGAAGTCTCTATCGGGACCTCGTCGTTTTCAGCGCGGCTGCAGTCCTCGTCTTCGCCCTGTTGATCGGGGTCGTGTATCGGGATGCTGCGATCGTCGCGGGCACGTTGGCGACATGTCTCGTCTCTGTGTCCGCGACGCTCCTGATCGTGCAGGCGTTCGGCGTGGGGATCGGTCTGCTCACGGCCAATCTCGTCACGATCGTCTTCGTACTCACCCTGTCGCACGTCGTGTTCCTGACGGCGAACTGGAGGCGGGCTGACGGTGAGGATCGCTCCGTTCGCATCGTGGAGGCGTTGGGCGATACGTGGGAGGGTTCCTTCTGGAGCATGACGACGACCTTCCTGGGGTTCGCGAGTCTTCTGATCGCGACCGCACAGCCACTCCGGGAACTGGGGGTCGCCGGGATCGCAGGTACGCTGGCGGCGCTCGCCTCGGCCTACCTGGTCTATCCCGCGGTTCTGGGACGGTGGGCGCGTCTCCCACGACCCGTGAGGGAAGACGCCCGCACCGGGTCCCTCGGCGCCCGGGCAGTGGTGCTGGGGGGTGCCTTGACGGTGGTCGGCGCCCTGGCGTTGGGGGTCCCGCGTCTGGATACCGACCCCGGGCTCCTGAGCTACTTCGCACCCGGGTCGGACCTTCGGGAGGGGCTGGCGCTCGTCGACGCCGACGGAGGCAGCAGCACGCTCGACATCGTCGTCTCGGATCCCGGGGGTGAGGTGGTCTCGTCACGAGACGTGTACCCTCGACTCGATGCTCTGCAGGCCGCCCTCGAAGCGGATTCGACGGTGGGGGTGGTGCTGTCACCCACGCTGCTGATCGACCACGCCCGCACGATCCCCCTGGCCGGGCTGCTGCCTGTGGGCATGCTGCTCGACCTCGCGTCCTCCGACGCCCTGGGCGGAGTTGCGCTCGGCTTCGTGACGCCGGATCGACGTCAGGCGCGGTACTCTCTCAGGATGCGGGAGACCGTCGACGAGCCGCGGGAGGGCGTGATGGCCCGCCTGACCGCCCGGGTCGAGGAGCTGGGACTGAGGGCGGACGTGGTGGCGGGTCTCTACGATCTGCAGGCGCAACTCGGTCGGCTCATCGAGTCTTCGCTGCGTATCGGGATTGGCGGCCTCCTGGCCCTCTTCATGGGCGTCGCGCTCATCGTCGCCCGTTCCCGCGTCGTCGCGGGCGCGATGTGGGTCTGTCTCGGTGCGATTCCGGTCGTGATCCTCGGCACCTTCGGGCATGCCCGAATCGCGATCGACATCATCACGTCACCAGCGGCGAACATTGCACTGGCCATCGGCGCGGACTCGATGATTCACCTCGTCATCCGGGTGCGGAGGCTGGCTGCTGCCGGGTCAGGAACGCCGTGGGCGAGTGCCGTCGGTCAGATTGGACGTCCCGTTCTGGGTGCGTCCGCGATCATCTGTGCCGGCTTCGGCATCTTCGCGTTGTCATCCTTTCCACCCACGCAACGTTTCGGATTGGCGGTGATTGTGGGTACCATGGCCGCGGCGACGATGGCGCTGCTCGTCCTTCCGCGGCTCGCGACGACCATCAACAACACCTGACCCCTCCCCACACATGGCCCAGGATTCCAGCACGGGGCTCGAGCGTCGACTCGGGCTCCTCGGGCTCGCTGCCACGGGCATCTGCTCGATGCTCGGCGCGGCGATCAACATCATCCCCTTCATGCTGCAGCGGAACGTGCCCGGGATCGGGCCGTACGTGCTGCCCGCCTATCTGTTCGCAGCTGTCCCCGCAGTCCTGGCCGCGCTGGCGTACGCGACGCTGTCGTCCGCGATGCCGAGGGCAGGGGGGAGCTACGTCTTCGCGAGCCGTGGCTTGAGCCCGTACCTCGGCTTCGTCGCCAGCTTCTCCCAATGGTTCGGTCTGTCGGTCGCGATCGGGGTCGTGTCGTATGTCATGATTCCCTTCATCCGGGATGCGGTCGCTGCGTTCGGGATGGACGGGCTGGCCATGACACTGGATCAGGGACCGGTCCGGGTGGGTCTCGCGCTCGCATTTCTCTGGGTCTCTGTGGGCATCAACATGCGCGGCGTCGGGAACGTCGAACGCATCCTGGTGCCGTTGATGTTCGTGATGTTCGTACTGGGCGGCGTCGTCATCGTGGCCGGATTCCTCTTCGATCAGACCGACTTCGCCGCGGGACTGATGGCCCGGGAGGGCGTCGCCGTACCCGACGTGAGCGCCGAATTCTCGTGGAGTCGACTGCTGGCCGCGTCTGCGATCCTGTTCTCGAGTTTTATCGGCTTCGACTCGATCGCTCAGGCGGGAGGTGAGGCGAGAAACCCCGAGCGGTCTCTTCCTCTGGCGATCGGCATCGCGATCGGGACGGTGGGGCTCTTCTACTTCCTCTTCACGGCGGCGGTCTACAACACCGTCCCGTGGCAGTTCATCGCGGAACGCGCGCAGACCCAGGATCTCACGGCCCCCGGGCTACTCGGATACGTGCTCGAGCCGCAGTGGACCGCGCTCATCGTCGCGGGCGCCGCAATCGCGCTCATCAACGACCTGCCGGCGATGTTGTTGGCCGTCTCTCGCCTGATGTTCGCGTGGGCCGAAGACGGGGTCTTTCCGCGCGGGGTCGCGAAGGTGCACCCGACGTGGCACACCCCTCACGTGGCGATCGTGCTCAGTGGCCTCATGGCGTCCGCGTCCATTCTCGGCAGCCACTTCGCCGGTGATTTTTTCCTGGGCGTCGATATCCTCGTGACGTCCATGCTGGTGAACTTCGGCGTCATGTGTCTGACGGTTCTGAGCCTCCCTTCACGGAATCCCGAGATCGCGTCCCGCATGACGGTGGTTCGGAACCGGGCCATTCAAGCTCCCCTGGCCCTGGCGGGAGTGGTGCTTCTCACTGTCTTCCTCGGTGTGCACCTCTGGAAGGATCTGACTGCCGACCTCTCGGCCTGGTACTTCCACTCCACGCCACTGTGGATCGCGGTCATGGCGGGAGCATCCGTGGTCTATTTCCGCGAAGTGGCGAAGTTGAAGGCTGACGGGGTCGATGTGAACGCGATCTTCGCGGAGTTGCCCCCGGAGTAGCGTGCCCGACGGTGCGGGCATCGGTCCGCGCGGCACACGAAACCGAATCGAAGAAAGGACGTGATGAGCAAGGTGGAGCGGATCGAGCTCGCCCCAGGGCTGGAGATCTCCCGTGTGCTGACGGGGTTGTGGCAGATCGCGGATATGGAACGGGACGGCGGGACGGTCGACACGGCTGCCGGGGCGACGGAAATGAGGCGGTACGTCGACGCGGGACTGACCACGTTCGACATGGCCGACCACTACGGATCGTCCGAGCTGATCGCCGGCCACTTCTCCGCTGAGTCACCAGGGGAGGCGCAGCTCCTCACGAAGTGGGTACCGAAGCCCGGCGTCCATTCGGCACAGGACGTCCGAGCCGCGGTCGAGACCGCCCGTTCCCGCATGCAGGCCGATGCGATCGATGTGCTCCAGTTCCACGCGTGGAGCTACAGCGACCCGAGCTGGCTCGACTGCATCTTCCACTTGCAGGATCTCCGGGACGAGGGACTGATCCGTCACCTGGCGCTGACCAACACGGACACGGCGCATCTCCGGATGCTGCTCGACTGCGGGATCGACATCGTGTCCAATCAGGTGTGCTACTCCCTGCTGGACCAGCGTGCCGCGGGTGCCATGACGACGCTGTGTCGCGAACGGGGTGTGACGCTGCTGGCGTTCGGCACCGTCGCGGGGGGCTTCTTCAGCGAGCGGTGGCTGGGGGCTCCGGAGCCCGAGCTGGACGCCCTCGAGACATGGTCCCAGATGAAGTACAAACGCTTCATCGACGCCGCGGGTGGGTGGGCCCGTTACCAGGATCTTCTCTCGGCGCTCGCTCGGGCCGCGCGCCGACTCGAGGTGTCGATCGCCAACGTCGCATGTCGTTGCATGCTCGACGCGCCCGCGGTCGGCGGGATCATTGTCGGGGCGCGCCTCGGACGCAGTGAGCACATCGACGAGACCGCCGGCCTGTTCGCCTTCTCCATCGACGAGGAGAGCCGTGAAGAGATCGACGCGGCGGTGGCCGCCCTCGATCCGATTCCGGGTGACTGCGGGGACGAGTATCGAAAGCCTCCGTTTCTGACCGCCGCCGGCGACCTCAGCGACCACTTCGACGAGATGCCTCCACCGTATCCGGTGGAGGAGGGCCCCGGAGACCGGAGGCGGGCTCTCAGTGGCACCGTCTGGGAGGATCTGGCCGGGTTCTCCCGGGCCGTGAGAAAGGGAGACCGCATCTTCGTGTCCGGAACGACCGCCACCCACGGCGATCGGCTGATCGGTGGTGACGACGCCGGGTCGCAGGCGCACTTCTGCCTGGACAAGATCGAGGGTGCGATCCGTTCGCTGGGTGGTACACCCGACGACGTCGTGCGCACACGGATCTACGTCGTCAATCCGGACGACGCCGAGGCCATTTCGAAGGCGCACGGTGCGAGATTCGGCCACATCCAGCCCGCGAACACGCTGGTTCGTGCTGGCCTGATCGGTGAGGGCTATCTCGTGGAGATGGAGGCGGAAGCGGTCGTCGACGGAAACGGCTGAGCCTTTGCGTCGTCCTAGCGTCTAGCCGCTTTCAGATATCTGCGCGCGAGCTGTGCGACGCGGTCTTCGCCGTCGGCTTCGGCGCCCTCGAGGATGGCCTCGACCTGGGTGATCAGTGCCGGGTCACCCCACGCGTATCCGGTTGCCAGTTCGGCGGACCGGGAGTCTCCCTCGTCCGCACCCTGGATGAGCGCCCACGCCGCAGCTTCCGCGTAGTACGGAGAGTCAGGGTCGGGTAGCCGGAATTCCGGCTCCTGCTGATGGTCGTCCTCTTTGACGAACGCGCGGGACATGTCAGCCGTCGGCCTTCGGGAGTCGAATCTCCGGGTTCTCCGGATGCGGGCGGTACAGGACGACCGTGCGGCCGATCGTCTGCACGGCGTGCGCCCCGTCGACGCCGGTCGACAGTTCGCCTGCTGCGTCCTTCACGTGGAGCGGCGCCGATTCCTGAAGCTTCACCTTGATCAGCTCACGGGTGTTGAACGCCTCGTTCACGGAGCTCAGCACGGCTGTGGTCACGCCATCGCTCCCAACCATGACGATCGGCTTGAGGTGGTGGGCCAGCTTCCGAAGGTGTGCCCGCTGCCGGGAGGTCAGTTTGTCCATGGATGCAAGCTGGCATCTGCATTCCACGTCGAACAGTGCAGCCAGCGGAGGGTCGGTCGCGGAGAGACCGGGAGAGCCGCATCTTGGTCGGACCATTCACCCCGACCGCGCTCGACATGATGAATTCGATCCTTCTCCCGGCCGCCGTGCGCGGTCCGGGGCGGCTCCTCGGTCTCGCGCTCGCCCTCGGAGCGCTGCTGGCCGGTCGCCCCGACCGTCTGACGGCCCAGTCTGCCCAACTCGAAGACTGGAAAGCGCAACTCGTCAGCTACATCCAGGACCGTCGCGACTTCACGGCCGACATGGTCGACCAGATCTTCAGCTACGGAGAGCTGGGCTTCCAGGAATTCGAGACGTCGCGGTACCTGGTCGACCTGCTCCGTGACAATGGCTTCACGGTGGAGGAGGGAATCGCGGGCATTCCCACGGCGTGGGTCGCCACCTGGGGTGCCGGTGAGCCGAAGATCTCGCTCGGGACGGATATCGATAACATCCCCAAGGCGTCGCAGACCCCCGGTGTCGCGTGTCACCTGCCTCTCGTCGATGGGGCGCCGGGACACGGAGAAGGCCACAACTCCGGCATGGCCGTGCAGATCACCGCGGCGCTCGCAGTGAAGGACCTCATGGAGCGTGAGAGCCTCCCCGGCACGATTCAGATCTGGCCCGGTGTCGCGGAGGAGTTGGTGGCCACCAAGGCGCACTACGTCCGCGACGGCATCTTCGACGACGTCGACATCGTCCTCTACGCGCACGTCGGCTCGAACCTTTCGACCAGCTGGGGCATGACGCCCGGTACCGGCCTCGTTTCGGCGATGTTCACCTTCGAGGGCTTCGCCGCGCACTCGGGTGGCGCCCCGTGGCGGGGCCGGAGCGCAGCGGACGCGGCCAACCTGATGGAAGTCGGCTGGAACTACCGCCGCGAGCACCTGCGGCCCCAGCACCGCTCTCACTCGGTCATCTACGACGGGGGAGACCAGCCGAACGTCGTACCGTCGGAAGCTTCGGTCTGGTTCTACTTCCGCGAGAAGAACTATCCGCAGATCCGGGATCTCTTCGCCATCGGTGATTCGGTGGCTCAGGGCGCGGCGATGATGACGGGCACGACGCTCAAGGAGACCCGCATCATCGGGTCGGCGTGGCCCGGACACTTTAACCGCGTCGTGGCCGAGACCATGTACGGGAACATCGAGCGCGTCGGTCTTCCCGTGTGGACGGAGGCTGATCAGCGATTCGCCCGGGCGACGCAGCGTGAGGTCAGCGGGCCCGAGACGGGGCTCGCAACGGCGCTCGCACCACTCAGGGGCGGACTTACCGAAGAGCAGCGCACCGCGGGGTACGCGGATGACATCGGCGATATCTCCTGGAACGTTCCGACCGCGACACTCTCCTTCCCCTCGAATATCCCCGGCCTTCCGGGGCACAACTGGGCGAACGCGATTGCCATGGCGACACCGATCGCACACAAGGGTGCGACGCAGGGCGCGATGGCTCAGGCGATGACGCTCCTAGACTTCATGGTCCGTCCCGACCTCGTCGATCAGGCATGGGCGTACTTCGACGAGATGACACAGGAGCTTCAGTACGAGCCGTTCATCCGGCCGTCCGACGAGCCGGCGATCGAGATGAACGCCGGGATCATGGACGAATTCCGTGAGGATATGCGGGCCTTCTACTTCGACTCCGACCGCTACGACTCGTACCTCGATCAGCTGGGGGTGTCGTACCCGACGCTGCGTCAGCCGGACGGACAGTGCCGCGTCGGCTCGATGAGCGAGCAGGAGGAGGGCTAGCCCACGACGGGCTCAGCGCCCGATCCGCTCCAGCGCTTCGGCGGCCGCCGCGTTCCCCGCGGCGGCCGCCTTCTCGTACCAGTGCCGTGCGCGTTCGACGCTTCGCCGCACACCCCGCCCCGCCTCGTACGACTCTCCCAGTCGAAGTGCGGGGATGACATCCCCCGCTCGAGCTGCACGCAGCCACCACATGGCAGCCGTGGCATGGTCGACGTCCACGCCGCGGCCGTCACGGTACATGTTCCCCACGTTGTGAACCGCGAGCACGTGACCCCTGTGGGCGGCCCGTCGGTACCAGCGCATCGCCTCGTCGAAGTCCTGCTCGACCCCGAGAGACTCGTCGTACGCAGTTCCCATGAGGAACGACGCTTCGACGTCGCCGACCGCGGCCAATCCGCGGATCTCGTCGATGACGCCGGCGGCGATCTGCTGCGCCCGTTCTGGGTCACGCGGGAATGTCATGCGACCAGTGGAGTGGACCCGGGCGATCCACATGGTGGCGAGGGCGTCGTCGGGATTCGAAGCCGCGGCTTCGAGGAGCCGGCGAGCCGCCGCGTCGTCGACGTAGCCGGCGACGCCCGTATACAGCTCGATCGATTCGAGGAGGCGCGGGTCCGCGACGGTGTCCTGTGCCCCGAGCGGGGCGGTTGGCCCGGCGAGGAGCACGGCTACGGCGACGAATCCGAAAGGCGTCGCGTGGCGCACCGTCACGGCTCGGCGATCGTGTGCGGGCCGAGGTCGGCGAGGGACGGCGCCCCGATCGCACGCATGGTGATCTGCATCTCGCGGGTCAGGATATCCAGCGCTCGCTCGACTCCCTCCTGACCGAACGCTCCGAGCCCCCAGAGGTACGGGCGCCCCACCGCGACGGCGGTAGCGCCGCGCGCGATCCCTTTCACGATATCGCTGCCACGCCGGAACCCGCTGTCGACAATGACGGGGACGCGGCCCGACACCGCCTCGGCGATCTCGGGCAAGGCGTCGATGGTGGCCTGGCCGGATCCCTCGGCCCGTCCACCGTGGTTCGAAACCCAGACGCCATCGACACCGTAACGGACGCATAGTTCGGCATCCTCGGCGGTCATGATTCCCTTGATGATGAATCTCTGGTCCGTGGCGTCGCGGAGGCGCGGGATGGTTTCCCACGTGGTCGACCGACCGAGGCCCGGATCGGGCTCACCCCGCGGAAGGCCGCGCAGATTGGGCTTCGGACCACCCGCGCGGCCGCCGGGGGTGTGGCAGTTGGTGCAGGTCCGATCGTCCGCGCGACGGTATCGCTCCAGGGTCACCCGGTTGCTCCCGCCCTGCAGGTCGACGGTGTACACGATGGTCGGGCATCCCGCGTCGCGACTGCGCTGCATCAACGCCGTGGCACCCTCCCACGAGCCGGGGCCAACGGGAGCCAGGTAGAGTTGATACCAGACCGGCTCACCCCGTGCTTCGTTCACCTCCTCGACCGCGGTCGAGCTCACGGTGGAGAGGGTCTGCAAATGCGTCCGGGAGGCCGCGGCCCGCGCGACGGCGAGCTCTCCCTCTGCGTGGAATGCACGCTGGCTCCCGCACGGTGCGATCATGATCGGAGTCGGCCATTCACGACCGAACAGGTTCACCTTGGTGTCGAGATTTGACACGTCGACGAGGCGGCGCGCCCGCAGGCGAAGGCGTTCCAGCGACGTGCGGTTGTTCGCGTAGCTCTCCTCCCCATCGACCCCGGTCATGATGTAGCCGTAGTGTGCGGTCGGCACCGTCACTTCCGCCGCGCGCTGGAGATCCCAGATATCGAGGGCGTCTTCGGCCGATTGCACGATGTCATCGAAGACACGGCGCGGAGCCTCCTGCGCGATGACCGGCTCGAACGCGGCCAGGCCACCCGCCGAGGCCAGGAGCGGGCTGGCGGCAAGCCAGCGCAGGAAGTCGCGTCGGCGAACGTCGTGGACGTCGTGTCGAAGCATCGGTCCTCTCCCTGCGCATTCCAGCATGGCCGTAGTCGAAGAGCCCACGGTGCCGATCGGACCGGGCCGCGTCAAACGCTTCTGCGTACGAGCTCGATGACCGTGGCCGCGGTCCGCACGTCCGGCTCGTCCCGGATGGCGCGGGCGATCAGGCCGGTCGCGTTCGCCACGGCGAAGCTGATGCCGTGCAGGTTATGCTCGACCGGCACCCCGGGGATCGGTCGTGGATACGGGGACGCCACGATCGCAGTCCCTCTGGGGAGCTCCACGAGGCCGAGCTCGTCGCGGGGTTGCTCTCGGTCGGCCACGACCCCGACGACGCCGGGGAGCGCCCCCGGGTACCACAGAGCGCCGTCATGCTCGTGTGCGGAGACGATCACCGTACCGGCATCGAAGGCCCGTTCGACGGCCGGGCCCAGCTCCGGGGCACGTAGTCGATTCGGGGTGCCGAGGCTCATGTTGACGAGTCGGATCCCGCGTTCGACCGCCCAGTCGATTGCGCGCACCAGCACCGCCACGGACGTGGCGAGTTCGCGTTCGAAGACCTTCACGGCCCAGAGCTCGGCCTCGGGCGCCTTTTCGTGAATGGCGGACGCGGCGGCCGTGCCGTGCCCGATCCGATCCACGAAGTCGTTCGAGGTGCCCCCTTCGAGCTCGAGCGTCACGCCCCCGGCAACACCCGGAAGATGGGGGTGCGGTACATGCACACCGCTGTCCACGACGGCGATGGAGACGCGATCTCCCGCCGGCGCCGCCCTGCCGTGCCCGCTCAACCGGCCAGCACGTCGAGGAAGAGCTCACGGAACGCCGCGCCCTTCGCCTCGAGGGTATCCGGTGACCCGTCCTCGACGATTCGACCGCGGTCGACGACGACGACCCGATCGGCCTGTCGCGCCAGGTCCAGACGATGCGTGATCAGGATCGTCGTGCGTCCTTTCATGACCCGATCATACCCGTCGAGGACGGCTGCCTCGGACGACGGGTCGAGCGCGCCGGTGGCCTCGTCCATGACCAGCACGGCGGGCTCCGCGAGGAATGCACGCGCGATGGCGAGTCGTTGGCGCTCCCCGGCCGACAGCTGGCGACCGCGTTCCCCGACCACGGTGTGCACGCCATCCGGCAGGCGCTCGAGCAGCGTGCTCAGTCCGGCTGCCGCGATAGCCTCCAGCACCGCATCATCACTCGCCTCGGGATCCGCGTATCGAACGTTGTCCGCCACACTCGTGTGGAAGATGAAGGGATCCTGCGGCACGACCGAGATGTGTCGCCGGACGTCCTGCAGGGAGAGTGTGCGCACGTCGACGCCGTCGAGGAACACAGCACCCTCCTGTGGGTCGAGGTGTCGCTCGACCAGGTCTGCCAGCGTGGATTTGCCGCTTCCGCTCGCGCCGACGATCGCGATGGTCTGGCCGGCCGGAATGTCGAGGTCGACCCCCGTCAGGCCGTCCACGCCCCGCCCGAAGTCGAAGGTCACGCCGTCGAATCGGATCTCGCCCCGGCACTCGTGTAAGCGTGTCGGCGACGCGATCTCCTGGACATCCGGCGGAGCGTCCAGCACTTCGTGAACCCGCACGAGCGATGCCCGGGCCGTGGCGAGATTGGTGTAGATCCCCATGAGGCCCTGGACCGGGGTCATGAGTCGAGCCTGGTAGGCCATGAAGGCCACGAGCGTTCCGAGGGTCATCATCCCCTCGATGACCCGATATCCGCCGTACAGAAAGACGAGGGCGGTACCGCCGGTCAGCAGGAGACCCGGAAGGCCACCGGCTACGTATGTGTACAGCCGCATCGAGAGGAGCGCCTCGATGAAGGCGTCGTTCCTCCGACGGAAGCGGTCCACCTCCCGCTCCTGCGCGTTCGCACCGACGACCGTTCGCATCCCCTGGAGAGTTTCGATCAGGAAGGATCCGATCTCCGCACTGCGCTCACGCAGTCGAGTCACCCGCGCCTCCAGTTCCCGCCGATACCGGATCAGCGTGAACAGTGAAGGCGGCATCACGATGAGGCTGGCGAGGAAGAGTTGCCAGTCGAGGTAGATCAGCATGCCGACCGTACCGACCAGCGCGATCACCTGTCCGAACCAGGAGAGGGCCGCCTCGGACACGACGCGCTGGATTTCCCCGATGTCTCCGTTGATCCGGGTCACGATGTCGCCCAGGGGAGTCCGGGCGTAGTACCTCGGCGACAGCCGCTGGAGATGGCGGTAGAGGTCGAGCCGCATGTCGAAGAGGATGTCCGCGGAGACGCGCGTATACCTCATTCCGCTGAACACGTTGAGCCCAAACGACACGAGCGGGATCAAGATGAAGAGTCCGACGATCTGGATCAGGAGCTGGAGGTCCCGGCCCAGGATCGCGTCGTCGACGAGCACCTTCGAGAGGAACGGCAGAACGAGGGACAGACCCGTCGAGAGCAAGGAGACGACAACGACAGGCACGAGTGCGCCCACGTACGGCCGCACGTACGCGAGCGCGCGGCGCAGATGGTCGTCGATGAGGGTCATGGCCCGGAAGGTGGAGGCGTACGCCCAGGCGGGTCGACCGGTTGCCCGGCCCGGCTCCGGTTCATCCGGACGATCGGAGCGTTACTCGCCGCCCGGAATGATCGCGATGTTGCCGAGCGTCATATCTTCGTCGAACTCGACGGTGCGCAGGAGTGAGAACGTCTCGGTGTCGTACACGTCGATCGTGTTTCCGGCGACGTGCACGTACAGCTTCGTGCCGTCGGCACTGACGTCCAGGCCCATGCGAGGCCGTCCCGCGAACGGGACGCGACGAGTCACCGCTTCTTCCACGAGGTCGAACTCCCAGAACTCGTACGCTTCGATCGTGGTGTACAGTGCGTACGCCTTCTCTCCACCCGGGGCCATCGCGAATGCGCCCACGGGCTCGGACGGTCCGACCGTGTAGAAGTCGACCTCCTTCTCGGACAGTCGCACCTTCGCGATTCCCATCAGCGTCCGGTTGTGCACAGGGTCCCGCATGCGCATCAGGTTCGTCGCCACACCCGCCTCGTCGTACGTCTGTGAGTTGGTGCTGAAGCTCGGACGACCGAGCCCCGGCTCGAGGGGGTTCGAGACCTCCCAACGATCGATCTCCTCGTACGAGTCGGAGTCGACGGCGATGATGTCGTTCGTGTAGAAGTAGAGCGTCTCACCGTCCGGTGAGTAACGGAAGCTGACGCGGTCCCGCTCTTCGCCATCCGGCCACGGGATCGTATCGGTGACGACCCTGGCGTTCATGTCGTACTCGAGGATGAACGGCCCCTCCACGACATAACGATCGGCGAGCTTCGTGTGTCGACGCCCGAAGATGACGGCTCGGGATTCCGAGGGGTGGGGAGCGAAGCCACCAATGCGGAATGTCGTGTTTCCTTCGGACAGCGAGTGCTCGTCGATCACCGAGCGGGACGCGACGTCGACCACCTGAATGAATTCGGCGGACGCATCGCCGACGTACAGGCGCGTTTTCGTCTCGTTGAGCTGGACCCCGTTCGGGATGATCCGGTTCATCTGGATGCGATCGATGATCTCCTCGGATGCCTCGTCCCAGACGAGCATCTCGTCGGTGTACGTCGAGATGTACCACGTGGCGGTCTGAGCCGTCACCGGGACAGCTGTGGTGCCGAGGAGGAGTGCCGCGATGGCGATCCGTGTCGTCGTTCGCATGAAGCGGAAGAATCCTAGGGGAAAATCAGGTCGAGCTTGCGCCAGTCCTTCTGAGCCGCCGCGCACTTGCCGGTCCAGTCCGGTGCGTGGTTCAGCTGGTCGGGTACGTGCGCAGGCCAGAAGCAGGAGATGTGACAGTCGAAGATGTCCCGTTCGACCGGCTGGCAGAGGCCCGCCGTGCCGCCACGGTTGTCGACCTCCCACCCCGGCGAGAACTGCAGCGAGCAGCCGAGTGGATAGTGGGGACCATCCTGTTCGTGCGGCGGGGTGCGAAGCCCGACGACGTCGAGATCTCCACGTGCCTTGGCGGCCTCGTGTTCGAGGTAGGCCTCGATGCGGCCGGCCTTCTGATTGATCGGTTTGAGTCGCTTCATGCGTCGAATCGCTCCAGGAACCTCGGGTTCTTCTCTGCCAGAGCTCCGTAGATCTCCAGGCAGGTGTGGGTCCAGCTCCGGACCCAGGTGCAATAATGCAGGTTGGCGTGTGACGAATCGCCGTACTGCACGTGCGCCTCATGATAGCAGCCGCCCGAGCAGATCGGGCGTGCCCAGCACGTGTGACAATCGGTCTTTTCGGCGATGTGGTGGTCGACCAGGAATTTCTCCTGCTTTTCCCGGTCCACTCCGTCCGTCACGGTGCCGATCGTGTGCTCGGGAGAGCCAGCGAAGCGATGGCACAGCGATACGTCGCCATCCGTCGCGACGCCGAGCAGGCCCAGACCGGCGCCGCATCCGTACGCCTTGCTGACACCCTTGTGGATCTCCTCGATCGTGTCGGTCACGTTCGTGAAGCCGTGGTGTTCGTCGCGCAGGGCATGCTCGAGCCATTCCGCCGCGAGCTCCTCGAACTGCTCGAGCATCGAATCCTTCGACTCGGGCGTGATCGCGTAGTCACGATGGTCCTGGGTCGTGACCGGCGCGAGCCCCACCTCGCGAAAGCCGAGCTCGTCCGTCAGGTGTCGGTAGATCTCGAGGACATTGAGGTGCTTCTGCGTGAGCGTCACTCGAGCGCCGATCGGGCGTGAGCGGTGCGTCGCGATCAGCTCCTTGATCTTCGGGAGGACGACGTCGTAGGTGCCGCGGCCGTTGTGGAAGACCCTCAGGCCGTCCTGAACGGGCTTCGGCCCGTCGATCGATACGGTGACGCCGACGTCGTTGTCGGCGAGCCACTGGATGATTTCGGGCTGCAGCAGTGTCGCGTTGGTCGTGAGACTGAACGAGATCGTCTTGCCCTCTTCCGCGGCGCGACGCCGGGCGTATGCGACCGTCTTCTGCAGGACCGGGAAGTTCAGGAGCGTCTCGCCCCCGAAGAAGGTGAGGTGCGCCTTGGGCTGGTCTCCGGCCTGCTTCAGGAGGAACTCGACACTCTCCTCGGCCGTGTCCTCGCTCATGAACTTCGGCTGCTTGCCGTACTGCGTGTCGACGATCTTGTCCTCGCCGTATTCGTAGCAATACGTGCACGCGAGGTTGCACTTGTTCGTGACGTTCAGGACCATCGTGTTGAGCGGGAAGTCCGCGGGCGGCAGGTCATTCGGCGCCTCGTCCTTCGGTGCGTCCGGACCGCCTACGGCACGGATCTCGGTCAGCTCTTCGATGGTCTCCAGGATGCGGTCGACGTCGAAGCGGTCGTTCAGAGCCTCGACCACGTCGTCCTGGTCGAGAGGGCCACCCGCCAGCTCGTCGAGGATGGCCGACCCGCAATCGTCCATCCGGAAGATGCCCGCGGACGGCACCATGTAGAGGAATCGCGCGCCGTACGCCTCGAAGGGGTGGAAATCCCGCAGCGCGAGCACGTTGCCCGCGCCTGCCGTGTCCGACGTGCCGGTTGCGACGGGCGGAGTCATCGCCCACCTCCGACCGGACGGCGTCCGGTATCGATCTCGGCCCACGGTTCCCAGCGCATGTAGAGCGGCGGTGTCACGACGAGGTGCGCCCGGGCCGACATCTCGTCGTCTCCGGCCTCGTACGTCGCCACGACCCATACGTCGCCGATGTTGTTCCGAAGACCGGAACGCTCCGGGTTCGGACCGTCGGCGGCCGGCACGAACATGCCGTCCTGTCGGATCTCTCCGACGAAATCGATGTCGTCGTCCCCGTACGTCGCGGCGTACTCCTCCATGTGCCACGACGCGTCGACACGACCGAGTTCCAGATCGTCTTCGGTGTTCGACTCCCCGTCCGGACCGTCGTCGTATCCCCACGCGTCGAAGGCCTGATAGCCCTTCGGGAACGCGGCGCCGCCGGCCCGCGCCATGCCGGTCCGTGGCGTCACCGCGATTCGATCCACGCCGTCGTGTACGATCACCGCGCCCTCGGAAATGGCGCCGTGCGTGAAGAGGTCACGGCCCCCGACGTCGGCGTCGGCGGCGACCTGGAGGGTGACCCGGAGTGCACCGTCGCCCGAGCTCCGCACCGCGTCGACGGAGATGCCGGCTCCGAAGTCCAGGTCTTCGGCTTCCGAGAGGCCGACACCATACACGGTCACTTCAGTGGATCCTCCACGCCGGATGGCGCGCGGATGCACCCCGGTGACCATGGTGCCGCCAGTCACACGGGTCATGGAGATGTCCGGTCCGATCTCGTCGTAGTCCCCGCGGAACCAGCGTCCCCACATCGTCTGCTGATCGCGCTCGACGAACATGACTTCTCGGAGTTCATCGGCTGCCGCGGGGTTCGAGCGGCCGCGCCACTGATACCCGGTGTACACCATCGAGCGACCGGAGCGCTCGACCTGCTCGCCCGTTTCCGCATAGACGTACGAGGAAGTCGTGCTGAATACGTCCGGATCCGCTGGATGGGCCGTCACCGTCATGGTGCCGTAGATCGGGCCCTTTCCAGGCTCATGACCGGAGATCGTCCACGTACCGGCGAGACGGGCAGGGCGCTTCGTCGCTGCCCACGCCGACCATTCGGGCGTCTCGAGCGAGTAGACATCCGACAGGTAATCGATCGCCCGTTCCATCGGATGGCGCGGATCGTCCTGCTCGGAGGCCGGACCCGTGTAGCGGAACGCCTGCCAGTCGGAGAGAGGGTACAGGGCGCGATGCGTGGAGATGAGAAGACCCCACTCGTCCCTGGTGCGGCGCTGGGTCATCGCGCGGCCCATGGAATGGCACTGAATGCACGTGAACTCGACGTCCGAGTCTCCGTCCCAGTCGTGGTCGTCGCTCCGCCGCTCGATTTCGAACACGCCGGGTCTCAGCTCCTCGGGGGCCAGACCCTGTTCGTTGGAGAGGTAGCGTACGATCTCGGTCGCATCAGCCTGGTTCAGGCGGGCACCATGGAGCGCCATCATGCGCCGGATCGACGTTTGCCATCCCTCCGGAGTCTTCCGCAGCCAGGAGATGCGGGACATGCGCCCCGCTTCGTCGACCTCGTGACAGCGCGAGCAACGGTCGATCACCGTCTGGTTGGTGATGGGATACCCTTCGTCCACCAGGGGGCCGGGCTGTGGTGGAGGGGCCGGGCTCCATGCGAGCAGAACGCCTGCGGTGGCGAGACCTGCGATCGAAAGCGGGAAGCGGGCAGAAGACGCCATCGGCTCCAGGCGGTTTTGAGGGTCACGATGTGAGGAATTCTGCGGCTCAGGGGCCGCTTTCGCCAGTTGTTACCACCAAGGCTGCGAGACCGGTACCCCGGCCTCGAGACCCGTTCCCCGAATCAACGAGCCGGGCGCGTTTCCCGTGAGCGCGTTATCGAGCCTGTTCGCCATGCTCGAGCAGGCCCCCGGCAAAGGCCGTCGACAACGCCGTCAGGTAATCCGGCAGCGTCACGGCGGGACCGGCCCCGTTGTAGGCGGTCCATCCATCCGGGACGCTCTGATGCGAGGTCGCCATCTCGACGAGACGGAGGAGGTCGACCCCCCGCACGTATCGCAGGCCTGTCGGCCACCGATCGGTGGCCAACCGTTGCTCCATGACGATCCGATATCCCGCGACTCCGGGTCCCTCGAGCATCCGAAGCGACGAGCCGCGGATCGCGTCCAGCGTGTCGCGCGAACGGATGGCCTCGAAGGCGGCCCGGACGTCGCGTTCGGGAACCTCCGCTCCGAGGTTGTCCAGGCCCGATTCGGAGTCCGGAGAGGTACGGCCCGCATCACCTGCGTCGCCCGGGTCGCCGGCATCCCGGGCCGCCCGGGCCCGCTCGATCCAGTACGGCGTGCCGTAGACCTCCGCGGCCGACGCGAAGAAGGGCTCCGATGCGGAGCGGTAACGGCGGTACACCTCGGATTCCCGGGCATCGAAGAACGTCACCGCCGCCTCGGTCATGTCCGGATCGATGAGGGCCGTGTTCGCGACGATGCCGGCTAGCCAGCCGGACGACAGGGCTTTCTTCACCCCGAACGAGGAAAGCGGGTCGATGAATGAACCCGCGTCCCCGGCCAGGATCAGCCCCGGGCGGGCGTACCGGGTCGCCCGGTACAGGGACGCAGGGCAGGCCCACGCCTCACCCACCGGATGAGCACCGTCCCTAGATCGGCCGAGATGAGTGGTCCGTTCCAGTTCTCGGTCGAGCACCGCCGAAAGGTCGTCCCCCGACAGGTCTTCCTGACGCTGGTCGATCATCACCGTGTAGCAACGGAGATCGTCGCCCAGCGGAACCGACCATGCCCAACCGCGTTCGTAGGACTCGATGAACGTCAGATGGCGGTCCGCTTCGGGCCATCCACCGTCACGAGCCCACCGCCGCACGACCGCGAGCGTCGTCGTACTGCGGTCGACCTCACGACCCTCCCCGCGTGCGATCAGGCCGTGACGGCCCGTCGCATCGATGACCCAGGGTGCGCGCAGTACCGAGTCGCCGTCTGGCCCTTGGCAGCGTACGCGCCATCCTTCGCCCGATTCCTCGGCTTCCCGTGCCGTGTGGCCTCGCAGCACCGTGACGCCGGCCTGTCCTGCGACCTCCAGGAGCGCGGACTCCAGTCCGGCGCGGTCCGTGTGGAATCCTGCCGCGCTGCTTCCGAACGATTCGAAGCGTGCCTCCCCACCGGCCCACAGAACGGAGTTGCCCAGATTCGGATACAGTCCGGCCGACTCGATCGCGTCGAGGGCTCCGAGTTCCTCGAGGACCCGTCGCGCGGACGGGGGAATGGAGACTGCGAGTGCACCGGCGACGGGAGTCGTCGGGCTGACCAGCGTGACGCGGTGGCTTCGACGAGCGAGCAGCGTCGCGGCTGCGCAGCCGGCCGGTCCACTGCCGAGGACGATGACGTCGATCGTCGTCAGTTCGGTGGGGCGCAGGCGCAGCCGGAGCCACACCCCTGCAAGCCCGTGTCTCCGCTCGAGCCGGTGACGGGGACCGGGGCACTCATGAGCCGCCGGACGGGGGCATCCGCCGGCGTATCACCGACGTCGATGGCCGCGCGATCGGCCAGTTGGCCCCATGTGGTCAGCTTTTCGCTCATTCCGTGCCGGACCTCGATGGTCCGACCGTTTGCGGAGCACTGGTAATCGTAGTAAGGCATGATCTCATCCTCGGTCGTCTAACTCCGATATGGTAAGCGCCGCATGACCCTTCGTTCCAGAGCCCACGACGTGTTC
>Ga0181588_10000555_pt1 | contig 33789 bp, 30 predicted proteins | sample 071ome_26_FD_148607 | JGI IMG/M metagenome (GOLD analysis project Ga0181588, IMG submission 148607) | Coastal salt marsh microbial communities from the Groves Creek Marsh, Skidaway Island, Georgia - 071409BT metaG (spades assembly) | ecosystem: Environmental > Aquatic > Marine > Intertidal zone...
GTCAGGCGCTGGATGTTGCGCCTGGTGCGACCAACGCGCTGAATTCGCAGGTTGTGACCAGATACGATCTGGGCACTGCGCGGGGCTATCAGAGTTTCAAACGTCAGCAACCAGCGGTGTCACTGTCAGGCTCTGTGCGCAATATCACCATGCCGGACCTTTCGACCTTTGAGCCTGCTGGCCCGACCGCACAAGACAAGCCAAGCCGCTTCTCGACACGGATCGCGCTGGAAGGCGAGCAGGCTGCAGGGCGTTCGCCGAACACGCTTGATGCACTGAGCGCGCAAACGGTTGATGTAGGCGGCGCTTACAGCATTACGCGCAATCTGGATGTGACAGCCGGTTTACGTTTGTCGCAAGAACGAGATCGCCTGACGCCAATCACCGATTCCAAGCAGGACAGCCAATCGGTTTATGTCGGAACGCAATTCCGCTTCTAACCCTGACAATCTGTATGAATTCGTATGAGAGACCCTGCTTCGGCGGGGTTTTTCATTCCCATGACGCTACGGCATCGCTACCTCGGATACTTGAATTGTATTTGGAGATCCGAGAATGGCACGCGTTGCAATCGTTACTGGCGGAACAAGAGGCATTGGCCGCGCTATCTGTGAGAAGCTGCAAGACGCGGGCTTCACCGTCATCGCCAATTACGCGGGCAACGATGCCGCCGCCGAACAGCTCAAGGCCGACACCGGGATCCAATCGTACAAATGGGACGTGGGAGACCATGAGGCGTGCCTGGACGGCTGCGCCCGGGTGGCCGCCGAGGTAGGACCGATCGTTGTGGTCGTGAACAATGCCGGCATCACCCGCGACGGCACACTTCACAAGATGAGCTATGATGATTGGCACGAGGTCATGCGTATCAATCTGGGTGGCTGCTTCAACATGGCGAAAGCCTGCTTCCCGGGAATGCGCGAGCGGGGCTGGGGCCGGATCGTCAATATCGGCTCGATCAATGGTCAGGCAGGCCAATATGGCCAAGTCAACTATGCTGCTGCGAAGTCAGGCATTCACGGCTTCACCAAAGCTCTGGCTCAGGAAGGGGCGAAATTCGGTGTGACTGTCAACGCGATTGCACCGGGTTATATCGACACCGACATGGTCGCAGCTGTGCCCGAGCCCGTACTGGAGAAGATCGTCGCCAAGATTCCAGTGGGCCGCCTGGGACAGGCAAATGAAATCGCGCGTGGCGTGGCATTCCTGTGCAGCGAGAATGCCAGCTTCGTAACGGGCTCCACCATGAGCATCAACGGCGGCCAGCATATGTATTGAAGCGGCAGGCCGTCCGCGTGGACAGCCTGCCGGATGGCTAGCCCAATGGCGATGCGTCACAATTCCCTTTGATCGCATCACCTGCAAAGACAGCTTGCACGAACGTGAGTGATTCTCCGGTCGATCCCGGCACAACCTGCTTGTGATCGAGTTCGGTGTAGAGGTGCGCCTCGACCACCGTTCCCGCCGCACACGCGTCGCGCATGAAAGCCGCCTGCATGTGCTGAGGCGTATCGCGATCACGCGCGCCCGTTCCCAGAAAGATTGGCGCAGCGATGCTCATGTCAGGAAAGCCCATCTGCGCAAAGACCCGGCCCAGCACATCCGATGGTGTTTGCTTGAACGCCCGATTGTAACTTAGCCCTGCTGTCTCAGTGCGTGCTCGCATCTCTTTGTGACAAGCATTGGTGACCATGCTGACGATCGGCCAAGCCTCATCAGATACATACTCTCGCATCAAGAATCCGGGCTCGATCTGCTCTGCCAATGTCATTGCGAGAAAATTATAGGCTAGCATCTGATCTGGTTGATCAGGTGGCCTGCTTTCATTCAAGGCAACAAGTGCGGCAGGCGAGAAGTATGGCACACCGGTTGCGACCACTCCTCTGATATAGACATCAGGCGCGTAGTCCGGTGCGTAGCTTGCCGTTGCGACCGCCGCGCCCGCGCCTTGCGATTGCCCGATCACCACGACGCCTGATGAAACGGGATAGCCCGCACCCTGAACTGCTCGAATAATGTCGAGATTGCTATATGCTGCGGGACGCGTTGCGAGATAGGGGTGCGTGCCGGGTGTTCCGAGCCCCTGATAATCCGAAGCTACAACCGCAACCCCCTGACCAAGCCAGAAGTTGAGATAGTCCATATCCTGCTGCTGCCGCCCATCCCATGATGGCGCGCAGATATCTGCGATACCGACTGTCCCATGGGTCCAGGCCATCAACGGCCACCCACCTTCGGGTGCATCACCCCTGGGCAAATACAATACACCGGACACAGCGGTTATGGCCGAGCCGCCTAATCCCTCCGTAGAAGTAATAGCAACCGGATATTATCTGCAGCGCCTCTCAAAGCCTGTCGTTCATCCAGCGGCTCGCTGCGTGGAATGGTGCCCGGCGTTTCGGGAAGCTCGCCTTCGAATGCATAGAATTCTGATACACCCCCGTCGCCGAGCGTTGCGCTATTCCATGCAGATGCGCCTTTCGTGGCGGTCGCGTTCACACATCCGCCCACAAACAATATCGACAAACCTGAAAGCGCCCCCAGCAACCATCTATGCATCCAGTGATCCCCGCTCTGTGTCATACTGCCGCCTGGCAGAGCACCAAGCAAGCTCTGTACACTCTCTGCGAACATTGCTTCGCAACCGACGAGCGCGCGTGACAATCCATGGGAAGCTGGCTAGGCGTTTGTCTTGTGACAACTCTCATTGATACCAGCCCGAACCAGACCCGCCGTGAAGAGCCGAGCTCCGCCGGTCTTGAAGCCCGTCAATTGATGCGTGAACTATCCGCTTTCAAGACGCCCCGGATCAGCCGGAGCAGCTGGGAATTGGCCTCCACGCTTTTGCCATTCGTGACCTTGTTTGCGGTGATGCTGTTCGCAGTTGATGCGGGCTATTACTGGGCGCTGGCGTTGGCCCCGGTGACCGGTCTGCTAATGCTGCGCCTGTTCATCATTCAACATGACTGCGGCCATGGCGCCTTTCTGCCGGGGCGCAAAGGCAATGACTGGGTGGGGCGCGCGATGGGCGTGCTGACCCTGACCCCATATGATTGCTGGGCCCGCTCGCACGCGATCCATCACGCTTCGACAGGCAATCTCGATGCGCGGGGTTATGGCGACGTCGACACTCTGACGGTTCAGGAATATGCGGACAGCCCGCGTTTGAAACGCTGGTTCTATCGCTTCTATCGTAGCCCCGCGGTCCTGCTCGGCCTTGGCCCTGCCTATCTGTTTCTGTTGCGGCACCGCTTGCCAATCGGGCTGATGAAAGCGGGCTGGATTTACTGGATCGCGGCAATGGGGACCAATCTGGTTACCGCCATTATCCTCGGCTCACTGGTCTATGCCTTCTCTTTCGCGACAGTCGCGATGATTTTTCTGCCCGTTCTACTGATCGCTGCCTCGACCGGGGTCTGGCTGTTCTATGTACAGCACCAGTTCGAGCACGGACATTGGGACAAGGATGCTGAGTGGTCATTCCACGACGCGGCACTGATGGGTAGCTCACACCTTGAGCTTCCAGCGGTCTTGCGCTGGTTCACCGGAAATATCGGAATTCACCACGTGCACCACTTGGCCAGTCGGGTGCCGTTTTATCGACTGCCAGAAGTGCTTCGGACATTCCCCGAGCTGCACGATCTCAATCGTTTCACCATGCGGGATACGTTCTCGATGATGCGGCTGGCCTTGTGGGACGAGAGCCAGCGACGATTGGTGAGCTTCCGCGAAGCAAAGCAGCTCGCGCGCGCAAGCGCATGAGCGCGACTCCGCCCTATCATCCTCCGGTCAAGCGATCGGTGCAGATTGAAGGGCACAAGACCTCCATCAGCCTGGAGCCGGTATTCTGGGATATGCTGCGCACGGCCGCTGCGCGGGAAGGCGTCGCGATCAATGCACTCGTCGCGCGGATCGACGAAGAACGTATCAAGTCGGAAACCCCGCCGGGGCTCGCCAGCGCCATCCGGGTCTGGTTGGTTAGCCGGGTCTAGTCGTCGCCGACCCGCTCGATATCCGCACCCACCAACTTAAGCTTCTCTTCCAGACGTTCATATCCTCGGTCCAGATGATAGAGCCGCCGGACGGTTGTTTCACCTTCAGCCGCAAGCCCTGCCAGCACCAGGCTGAACGAGGCGCGCAAGTCGGTGGCCATCACCTCTGCGCCCGTCAGTGTCTCCACACCTTTGACGATTGCCGTGCGGCCCTCTGTCTCAATATCTGCGCCCATGCGCGCAAGTTCCGGTACGTGCATGTAACGGTTCTCGAATATGGTCTCTTTCAGCACACTCGTGCCTTCTGCCTTGCATAGCAGCGCCATGAGTTGCGCCTGCATGTCAGTCGCGAGGCCGGGGTATGGAGCGGTCGTGAGATTGGTCGCCTTGAGCGGGCCATTGGCCTTGACGCGGATTGCCTTCGCTTCTTCCTCAACCTCAACGCCGATATTACGCAGTGCATGAATTGTGGCCGCCATTTCATCGGGTTTTGCGCCTTCAAGCCGAACGTCGCCGCCCGTTATTGCGGCCGCGCATGCGTAAGAACCAGCCTCGATTCGGTCGGGCATCACGCGGTAGGTGGCGCCATGCAGCCGCTTTACACCGTGGATTGTCAGGTCGGACGAACCGATCCCTTCGATCTCAGCCCCCATCGCCACCAGAAGATTGCATAAATCAACGATTTCCGGCTCGCGCGCAGCATTGAACAAACGGCTCGTACCATTCGCCAGCACCGCCGCCATCAGTGCGTTTTCCGTAGCGCCGACCGAAACCACCGGAAAATCAAACTCACCGCCGGGCAATCCGCCATCGGGCGCCATCGCTTTGACGTAACCCTGCGCCAGTTCGATCTCGGCGCCGAAAGCTTCCAGTGCCTTCAAGTGCAGATCGATCGGGCGGTTACCGATTGCACAGCCACCCGGCATGGACACTGTCGCTTCGCCCATCCGGGCAAGCATCGGGCCTAGCACGAGGATCGATGCGCGCATCTTGCGCACCAAATCATAGGGCGCAACGGTGGAGGTAATACGTGGGGCTTCCAGGCTCATCACACGGCCGAAATCTTCGGGCCGCGTGCCTTGGACCACTGTGGTGATCCCGAACTGATTCATCAGGTGCTGGAACCCGTCAATGTCCGCCAGCCGCGGCAAATTGCGCAGCGTAAGAGGCTCTTCAGTCAGAAGTGCACAGGGAATCAGCGTGAGCGCCGCATTCTTCGCGCCTGAGATGGGAATTGTTCCCTCTAGGCGGTTGCCGCCTTTGATAACCAGTTTGTCCATAGAATGCCCTTAGCCAATCCTTGCGTTCACGCAAATGAACAAGATGATACAGCGTGAGTGTCTGCTTGCGAGAGACAGGATTGCGGCCTATTCGCTGGCCCATGACAACACATAAGCCGATCAAGAAGGCCGTCTTTCCCGTCGCGGGTCTGGGTAAGCGTTTTCTGCCTGCCACCAAAGCGATTCCGAAGGAGTTGCTGCCGATCGTGGACTGTCCGCTAATCCAATATGCGGTGGACGAAGCGCGCGAGGCGGGGATCGAGCAGATGATCTTTGTGACGGGGCGCGGAAAGACCGCGATTGTCGAACATTTCGACATGGCGTTCGAGCTGGAAACGACCATGAACGAGCGCGGCAAGAATATGAGCGCGCTTGAGCCGACCCGCGCAACACCGGGCGATATCATCACCGTGCGTCAGCAAGTCCCGCTTGGCTTGGGCCACGCGATCTGGTGCGCGCGTGCGATAGTAGGCGATGAACCTTTTGCAATTTTCCTCCCCGACGAGCTGATGATTGGCAACAAGGGTGGAACCGGTTGCATGAAGCAAATGGTAGACGCCTATCATCGCACAGGCGGGAATATCATCAGCGTGCTGGAAGTGCCGCATGAAGAGGTCTCCAGCTATGGTGTGATCGATCCCGGTGCGGAAAATGGTGCGCTGACTGAAGTCAAAGGGCTGGTTGAGAAACCACCCGTGGCTGAGGCTCCATCGAACAAGATCATTTCCGGCCGCTATATCTTGCAACCAGAAGTCATGCGCGTGCTTGAAGCCCAAGAAAAGGGCGCAGGCGGAGAGATCCAGCTGACTGATGCAATGGCCAAGATGATCGGCCAGCAGCCGTTCCATGCGGTCACCTTTGACGGAAAACGCTATGATTGCGGCAATAAGCTCGGCTTTGTCGAAGCGACATTGGCGCTAGCGCTGGAACGCGAGGACATGGGCGCAGACGTGCGCGCAATGGCGGAGCGATTGCTCGCTAGCCAGCTCTAAAGCGCAGCGGCAATGTCTTCAGCCCGCCAACAAATGTAGAAGTCGCCCGTTTGGGCTCGCCAGCCAGTTCAATACTCTCCACCCGGTCAAGTATTGTCTCGAAGAGTATTTTCATCTCCATTCGCGCCAAGTGAAGGCCAAGGCATTGGTGCGCGCCAGCACCAAAGGCAGCATGGCGATTGGGCGAACGAGAGGCGTCAAATTTACGCGGGTTCTCAAACTGCGCCGGATCATGGTTGGCGGCAACATAATTGATCATCAGCCAGTCACCTGCCTTGATCTGCTGGCCGCCTATCTCGACATCTTCCGCCGCAGTACGCATGAAATGCTGTACCGGAGTGGTCCATCGGATCGCCTCTTCGACAATGCCCGGCAGCAATGAACGGTCCGCCTTGACCCGCGCCCATTGCTCCGGGTCTTGCGCCAACGCTTGCATCGCGCCTGCGGTCGAAGCCGAGGTGGTATCATGGCCAGCGGTCGCGACGATGATGTAGTATCCCGCCATGTCACGCTCGGGTAGCGGCTCTCCATCGACCGTGGCATTCGCAATGACGCTCGCAACATCCTCAGTAGGATTGGCGCGGCGTTCAGCTGCAATCCGGGCGAAGTATTCTTCAAATGTTTTCACCGCACCTGCAACCAGCTGGACGACTTGCTCGGCCGTCATGTTCTCCATGCCCGTGCCCGAGAGGTCCGCATCCTGCCCACCGAACAGCTGCTGCGTCAGCATCTGCATCCGCGGCTCGTCTTCTTCAGGCACGCCAAGAATCTGCATTACGACATGCAGCGGGTAAGGGCCGGAAACCAGCTTCACAAAATCAGCTTGAGGGCCTGCTGCGATCAAACCGTCCACAGTGCGGTTCGCAATCGCGCGGATTTCACCTTCCATCCTCGCCAGATTGCGCGGCATGAACCAGTCTTGCGTCAGCCGGCGATATTTCGGATGGATCGGGGCGTCGAACACCACCAGTGAATCGACCAGCATGTTCGAACCGGTCGCAGCGCGACTGAATTCAATCGCTTCACGAAAACTGAAAACGACAGGGCGCGGATTGTTGAGGAATGTCGCATTATCTTTCGAGATCCTCATCACGTCTTCATATCGCGTGATCAGCCAAAAGGGATCGAACAGCTCGCCGTCTTCCGGCTCTACCCGCGAAACCGGTGCCTCTTTGCGCAGGCGATCAAACGTATCGAGAAGCCCGTCCCATTCAGCATAGGCATGCGGGTTGATGACCATTCGGGCGACATCGCTAGGCAGCGCGCTCAAGAAACGGCTGCCTTGGCCAGATACTCATCACGCAGTTCGCGTTTGTAGAGCTTGCCATTGGCCTCGCGCGGCAGATCCGGGCGAAAGTCGAACAACTTGGGCATCTTGATGCGTGCCAGTTGTGGCTCGAGGAAATCGCGCAGCTCTTGCTCAAGCGCTTCGCCCGCATCGCTCATATCGATCGGCTGCACCACGGCGACGACCCTCTCGCCGAGATCAGGATCAGGCGCTCCGATCACTGCGGCATCCATGATCTTGTCATGCGTGACAAGCAGGTTCTCGATTTCCTGCGGGTAGATGTTGACCCCGCCCGATATGATCATGTGGCTTTTGCGGTCGGTCAGAAACAGAAAGCCCTCTTCATTGACGTGCCCGATATCGCCCAAGGTCATCCACCCCTCGGGATGCATCGCTTCCTTCGTTTTCTCGGGATCATTGTGATAAGTCGGCAGAATGTCGTTTTCGTAGAAGATGAGGCCATCTTCGCCCGGGCCAAGCTCTTCATTGTCAGGGCCGCAAACATGCACAGTTCCGTGGATCGCCTTGCCTACAGTACCAGGATACTTGAGCCAGTCGGCTGAGTGCACCATGGTCATGCCGATGCTTTCCGAGCCGGCATAGTACTCGTTCACAATTGGGCCCCACCAATCGATCATCTCCCGCTTGATCTCGACCGGGCAAGGTGCAGCGGCGTGCAGCGCGCGTTTGTGCGAAGACAAATCATACTTGGTACGAATGTCTTTCGGCAATTTAAGCATGCGAACGAAATGGGTGGGCACCCATTGGCTGTCTGTAACCTTGTATTTCTCGATCGCCGCAAGTGCGGTCTCCGGATCGAATTTCTCCATCATCACGACCGTTCCGCCAAGCCGATGGACGGTCGAGCTCCAGCCGATCGGCGCAGCATGATAAAGCGGAGCGGGCGAGAGATAGACCATAGTTCCATCTGCCGGCATTCCGGCGCCCATTACAGCGAGCCCGATAAAGGGATTCACTGCCTGTGGATCCGGATCAGCCGGGTGCGCCGGGCGAATACCCTTCGGCCTGCCTGTGGTTCCCGACGAATAGAGCATGACAAGTCCGGCCTGTTGATCGGGGATCGGTTCGCTTGGCTGGCTTGCCAATGCGGTTGCGAAGTCCTCTTCACCGCTGCCGTCCATGATCAATACGGGCAAATCAGGATGTGCGGCGCGAATGCCGGGCAGGACACCATTGAACGCCTCAGAAGTGATCAGCAGCTTGGCTTCGCTGTCCTTCAGAATGTACGCTATTTCCGGCGCTGTCAGACGGGTGGAGATCGGGACCAGCATTGTGCCTGCGCGCTGCGATCCCCAAATCAGCGTGTAGAACTCTATCCGGTTCTCCAGCAGCACGGCAAAGGCATCATCGGGAGCAAATCCGTTTGCGCGCAGCAAATGCGCAAACCGATTGGCTTGCTCATCCATCTCGCCAAAGCTCATCGTCTTGCCGCTGCCGGCCATAATGACCGCCGGATGATCGGGGCGCGCCTGTGCGTGCTGAATCGGGTGCATGTGGTTCTCTCTCCTTAACAAGGAGATTACCTAGCCGAACCATTTGGACAAGAAAAAAGGCGGCGGGAAAACCCGCCGCCATTGATCGGACATCCTCTCCTCTGTCCGAAATCCGCTTCCAGGCGGAAAACCTTTGTCGCGACCGGCTACTCGCCTCCTTGGCCGCCCTCAACTTCCGAAGCCTCTTCCAACTCCGCCAGCTGCTGAATAACTGGAGCTTCTACCATATACGGAATTGGATTGACTGCAACACCCGATACGCGAACTTCGTAATGAAGATGGGGACCGGTTGAGCGACCCGTTGATCCGACATAGGCGATCAAGTCGCCCTTCTTGACACGCTGGCCCGCGGAAACCGCGAGACGCGACATGTGTGCATAGCGCGTTTCCAATTCCGCGCCGTGTTCAATCTCAATGAACAGGCCGTAGCTCGAAAACCACTCCGCGCGATCCACGATACCGTCAGCAGTCGCATAGATCGGCGTGCCGGTGGGGGCGGCCAGATCGATTCCCTTATGGCTACGGCGACCACCAAGAACGGGGTGTGTGCGCATTCCGAAACCGCTTGTCAGCCTGGCATCCTGCAGAGGCATGATCGACGGAACCGATATGCTGGCGCTGACTGTGGTCGCATCCTGGCCGCGCTCTTCCAGTGCTTCCCAGCTTGCAAACAATTGCTGATAGCGGGCGTCGCCCTGCAGCATCGATTCGTCTTGTGCATCACGAACAGTGTCACGGATATCAACCGAAGCCGCATTGGAATTAGCTAACGCAGGCGTCGCTGTACTCATCAAGCCAGCCACGGCCATGGCGATTGCGCCATTGATAGCCTTCAGGATTTGCGATCCGATCAAAACTTGTTCCTCAACACGAACCCTGGTTCGGACCCGCTTCGTTTCTGTGCGACCCAAAGGGGGGGCAACCAATTGCGCCCCTTCGAAGTTGGCGTCTCTTTATTGACGCCTTTGTACAATTCTGGGTTAACGGCCAAAACGGTTTACGAAGCAATAGCGTTGTAGAAGTCCCGCGATAAACCGGCTGCAAGACGCGCCGAGTCGTTAAACGGCGGTTTAACGCTCCCGCGAAAGTACTTCGATACAAGCCCTTGCCAGCTTTGCTGCGGTGATTCGCCCGCTTTTTCCGCAAGGGCGACAAAATGCTTGGTGCCAAAACCGACATGCCGGATTTCGTCGTCAAGGATTCGTTCGAGAATCCGGGCGCCATTTTCATCCCCGGCAGAACGGACGCGCTGCAACGTGGCGGGTGTGACGTCCAACCCGCGCGCTTCAAGCACCATCGGTACTATCGCCAGCCGGGCTCGCACATCATGGCGTGTTTCAAACGCTGCTTGCCACAAGCCACCATGCGCAGGCAGCGCGCCATAGTGACTACCCAGATTTTCCAGTTTCCTGGCAAGCAATGCGAAATGCATCGCTTCGTCTGCTGCAACTGACAGGAAGTCATCGACAAACTCTGACCCCATGATTTCGCCAAAGCGCCCCACTATATCGAGCGCCAGATCGATCGCGACAAATTCGATGTGAGCAAGGCTGTGCCACAGTGCAATACGCCCGCGCTCCGATCCGCCCTTGCTGCGTCTCGGCATCTGTTGCGGGGGCAGCAATTCGGGGTGTGCCGGGCGTGCTGGCTCGTCTGGCATTTGTGCGTCGAATACAAACTCAAGTCGGCCCAGCCGCCAATTTCGCGCCACATCGCGCGTCACCATCACCTTGGCACGCGGATCCGCCGTCAGCAGCGCCGCTCGGATAGCTGATGCAAGCGTAGTCATCGAATTACAGTCATAACGCCTTTGCAGCGGCAAGGACTTCTTCCGCGTGGCCTTTGACTTTCACCTTGTTCCAGACCTGCGCGATCTTGCCATCTGTGCCGATCAGATAGGTCGTGCGGACCATGCCCATATAGGTCTTTCCGTACATCTGCTTTTCAGTCCAGATGCCGAGCGCGTCAGACAGGCCGCGCTCCTCCGCATCAGTCGCCAGCGGGGTCTTCAGACCGTGCTTGGCGATGAAGTTTTGATGCTTCTTGGCCGAGTCCTTGCTCACACCCAATAATGCTACGCCAGCCTTGTCAAAGTCACTTTTGAGCGCAGTGAAATCCTTCGCTTCGGTCGTGCAACCCGGTGTGTTGTCTTTCGGGTAGAAGAACACAACCAGCTTCTGCCCAACAAAATCACTCGCCTTCACGCTGCCACCTTCGGGTGTTTCCATCGCGATATCAGGCATTGCATCGCCGACGCCAGGGGAAGTGCTCATGTTTCAATCTCCAATTTCAATTCAAATGTCTGTCGCCAGATCGCAGCCACAATTTGCCGCGCCTCGCCAAGTCTGCGCAAGAGCGCGCTATAGGTTTCGCATTGGCAAGCTTTGGCGAGCGCTGATGCTGCAGATTTTGGTGGTTCTTCGCTGAGGTCGGGAGCAAGCAATCGCTCCGCAACCAAAGCCCGTGTCATGAGATCGTGTGCTTCGCGCGTCTCGCTGGGCAGATGGCCTGCCGCGACAAGCTCATCGACAGCTTTGCTCAGATCAGGTTGCAGCGCGATCCCTTCGCGCAGTTGAAGGAAGTGCACTGCAAACTCCAGATCGACTAGCCCGCCACGCATCAGCTTGACGTCCAGCAAGCCTTTCGCGGGCTTATGCTGCGCCATCTCGCTGCGCATCTCCAGTACGGCCTCACGAAGGTTAGCGGGTTCACGCGTTTGAGTGAGCACATCTGCGATGATTGTGTCGAGCCGGGTTCGAGCGCTGTCCGATCCGACCAGTACCCGGGCTCTCGTGAGCGCCATGTGCTCCCACGTCCATGCAGCCTCATACTGGTATTTAGCGAAGGCATCCAGCGTCACCGCCAAGGGGCCCTGCGCCCCTTGTGGCCGCAAGCGTGTGTCGATTTCATATAGCGCGCCCTGCGCGGTGGGCACAGAAAGTGCAGCGCTAACCCGCTGTGCCAGCCGGTTATAGTATTGCGTTCCGCTAAGCGGGCGCTCGCCATCAGACTCTGCGCTGGTATCGCCGGTGAACAGATAGATTATGTCGAGATCGGAGGCATGGGTCAGCGCGCCACCGCCCAAGCGGCCCAAGCCCAGAACCATCAACTCGCTGCCCTCTATGGTGCCATGTTTGCGTGCAAACTCTTTACAGGCCGCTCGGTGCGCGACCTGCAATCCCGCTTCTGCTGTACGCGAAAGCGCCGCCGCTATGTCCAGCGGGTCATGCACGCCTTGTACAAGCTGCAAGCCCAAAGCAAAGCGAAGTTCGCCGGTAACAATGCGGATTCGATCGAGCTGACGTTCGTAATCGCGCGCGGCATCGCCCGCTTCCATCCGTGCGGCAATCGCATCGACATCTCCGGGAAGATCCAGCGCGCTTGCGTCGATCAGCGTATCCAGCAGCCCCGGGCGGCGCCCCAAATCCTCTGCCAATGTCGGCGCCAGCGTCAACACGGCCATCAATTGCTCGAACAGCCCGGGGCGCGCTTCAAGCAAGCGAAACAGATTGACTGCAGAAGATGCGTTGGAGAGTACGCTTTCCCAGCGCAGGATTGCGCGTTCCGGATCATCTGCATTGGCAAGCGCTTCAAGCAGGTCAGGCAACATCGCATCGAAGGCACTCAGTGCTGCGCTGGATTTGAGCGCCTGATAGCGGCCATCGCGCCAGTTCGTGATGCGCTCAGCCAGCCGATCAGGTTCGGCCATGCCAAGCGCATGCAAACGGTCAGACAGGCTCGTCGTTGCGGGCGTTACCGGCTCGGCATCGCTGCCCACGTCAAGCAATCGATCATACTCAACAGCGACGCGATCAGTAACCTCACGCAAGTTCTCGATCAGCTGCGCAGCATCACGCAACCCATCCAGCCGGGCAACGGATTCCAATGCATCGCCAGCAGGTAGCGCATGTGTCTGCTGGTCATTGACCATTTGCAGCCGGTGTTCGACCACGCGCAGCCGATCATAAGCTTCACCCAGTGCGGTCGCTTGATCCGTGTCGATCCTGCCCGCTGCCGCAAGTGCATCAAGCGCAGCGCGCGTTCCGCGCAGCCGCAAAGATGGATCGCGCCCTCCATGGATCAACTGATGCGTTTGCGCGAAAAACTCGACCTCGCGAATTCCGCCGCGCCCGTGTTTCAAGTTGAACCCGGGGCCGACTTCGTTCGAGCCCTTGTAGTTTGATCGGATGCGTTCAGTCAGCCGGCGGATCTCGTCGATTGCGCCAAAATCAAGGCTTGAACGCCATACAAACGGCTTGATTGCATCCAGGAAGGCTGCGCCCGCTGCAACATCGCCGGAGCAGGCACGCGCCCGAATAAAGGCCGCTCTCTCCCAAGCAAGTGCCGAGCTTTCATAGTGAGACAGCGCGGCATTGGTCGAAATGGCCAACGGGCTGACTTCGCTCGCCGGGCGCAATCGCAAATCGACCCGGAAAACATATCCTTCAGCCGTATTCTCTGACAAGGTCCGCACAATCTCGCGCGCATATCGCTGTGCCGCCTCGCCCGGTTCATCTCGCTCGCGTCTGGGAAGCGTCTCGGGATCATAAAGCAGGATTGGATCAATGTCCGAGCTGTAGTTGAGCTCATGTGCGCCATGTTTCCCAAGCGCCAGCGCAATCATGCCGCGCAAGTCAGCCCCCTCTACCCGGCGAAGGATAGCGTCATTGATAGCTAGATCTAGCGCCCGATCAGCCAGATCGGACAGTTCGACCATCACAAAGTCGACATTGAAAACTCCGGCAAGGTCTCCGATCGCCAGCGCGGTTGAATAGGCCAGCCGTTCGCGCCGCAAAGCAACGCCCGTTGATGACGCACCTTGGCCAGCTTTGCGCGCCCATTCCAAAGCAGCTTCATGATCGCCAGATTCCAGCAATGCAGTAAGATCAGGCTGCCGGTCCAATGCGCGCGCCAGAAACGGCGCCTCCGCCTTTGCCCGAGCCAATGCCTGCTGCCAATCGCCATTCATCCGCTCTCCCTGCCCGCGCGCGTGAGACAGTGCAAGCACCGCAAGCGCTTGCCCCGCGCTGCTCGCTGATGCAAAGGGTGCGCCATAGATTTAGAGTAGAGAGGATACGTCCCCAATGATGAAGCCCCGCATTACAGCTGGCCTCGCCATGCTTTGTGCATTGTCGCTCACCGCATGCGACATGATGACCAAAAGCGAACCCGAACTCGATATCCTGGAAGTTGCGGATGGCGACATTTCCCAGGCGACCATGGTCGACATCACCCGTGAGCTGTCGAGTGACAAATTCGACGGCCGTATGCCGGGAACTGAAGGCGAAGAACTGACTGTTGCGCTTTTGACCGAGCGTTTTGAAGCAGCTGGGCTTGAGCCTGGCAACAATGGTTCTTGGGTTCAGGATGTGCCGCTGGTTGAAATCACCGGCAAGAATTTCGCGCCGCTTACGATCACTAATGGCGAAACAGACATGGTGTTCGATTTCGGCAGCGAATGGGTGGGTGTAACTTACCGCGAAGACGCGCAGACCCAGCTTGCCAACAGCGAGCTGGTGTTTGTCGGCTATGGCATCAACGCGCCGGAACGTGGCTGGAATGACTATGATGGTGTCGATGTAACCGGCAAAACCGTGGTTATCCTTGTCAATGATCCAGACTGGCAAACGCCCGGCCTTGAAGGAACCTTCAATGGCCGCGCCATGACCTATTACGGGCGCTGGACTTACAAATATGAAGAGGCCGCAAGGCAAGGCGCAGCTGGCGCTTTGATCATTCATGACACGGAACCTGCCAGCTATGGCTGGAACGTTGTCGAGAGCAGCTGGTCCGGCCCGCAGGCCTATGCCCAGCGTGGCGAGAACGCGCCGCCGCTCACAACCATGAATGGCTGGGTGCAGAAGGAAGTCGCCCGTGAAATCCTGAGCGCTGCCGGACAGGATCTGGACGCACTTTCGGAAGCCGCGAAGTCGGAGGATTTCACACCTGTCGAACTGGGCTTATCGGCATCGACCAGCTTCGCCAATGACATTCGCACCTTTGCATCGAAGAATGTGATTGGCGTGCTTCCAGGTGCAACCCGCCCAGACGAATATGTCATCCACACCGCGCATTGGGACCATCTGGGTCGCTGTACACCAGCGCCCGATGGCGATGATATCTGCAATGGAGCGGTCGACAACGCCACAGGCACAGCTGCTTTGGTGGCTTTGGCAGAAGCACATGGCAAGGCCGGTGCGCCCGATCGCAGCCTGGTCTTCCTGGCCGTGACCGCTGAGGAATCGGGTCTGCTAGGTGCGCATTACTATGCCGAAAACCCTGTCTTCCCGCTCGCGCAGACAGTTGGCGGCATCAATATGGACGCTTTCCTGATTGCTGGCCCGTCCAAGGACGTAACCGTTGTTGGCCCGGGCAAATCGCAGCTCGACCAGTTCCTTGAAGCAGCGCTGGTCGCTGATGGCCGCGTTTCAACGCCCAACCCCAATCCGGAAGCGGGATACTATTATCGCAGCGATCACTTTGCCTTCGCCAAGCGCGGTGTGCCGATGCTCTATGTCGATGGCGGCGAAGACCTGGTTGAGGGAGGACGCGAAGCGGGCGCAGCGTTGCAACAGGATTATCGCGACAATCGCTATCACGGCCCCAAAGACGAGTTCAACGAGGAGTGGGACTGGTCGGGCGTGATGGCTGACCTGCAGCTGTTTTACCGCCTTGGCCGGATGATGGCGATGAGCACAAGCTGGCCAAACTGGAATGAAGGTGACGAGTTCAAAGCTACGCGTGACGAAGATTGCGCGAGCAGCGATACTGGCTGCTGACTTCCGACGCATGCTGGATAAGAGAACCGGTCTATGGCCAACATCCTGATGCCGCCTGAATGGGCACCGCAGGATTGGCTGTGGATCGGTTTTCCGCATCTCGCTGAAGAGTGGCCCGGCTTTCTCGATCCAGCACAGGCTCAGATTGCAGCCTTCGCAAATGCCGTTGCTGAAGGCGGGCAAGAAGTTCGCCTGCTTGTTCGGGATGAAGCGAATGAAGCGCGCGCACGTACGCTGGTTTCAGGTAAAGTAACGCTCGAGCGTCGTGCCTATGGCGATATCTGGCTGCGTGACACCGGCCCGCTGGTGCGCGGTGACGGGTCTGCGCTGCGCTGCGGCTTCAACGGATGGGGCGGCAAATATCTGATGGACGGCGATCAGCAGATCGGCGCCGAACTCGCTTTTGATGCCGGGCTTCCTGTCATCGACGGCGACTGGATTCTGGAGGGCGGCGCAATTGATGGTGACGGCACCGGCATTGTGCTGACCACCGAACAATGCCTGCTCAACCCCAACCGCAATCCGCATCTCTCACGCGGAGATATTGAGGCAAGACTTGCGCGCGATCTGGGTTTCACGCGAATTGTGTGGCTCGGCGACGGTCTGATCAATGATCACACCGATGGTCATGTTGATAATCTTGCGCGCTTTATAGCGCCGGGCGAGGTGGTGCTTCCACGCGCGACCGGCGGCGATGACCCCAACGCGTCAATCTATGCCGATGCCAAGGCACGGATTCTTGATGCGGGACTGACACTGCATCAAATCCCATCGCCCGGCCTGATCGAGCGAGACGGCCAGATCGAACCGGCCAGCTATGTGAACTTCGCGATCACCACGCATCTGGTGGTGGTGCCGACCTTTGGCTCTCCGCATGACGAAGAAGGAGTGGCGGCCATTGCCGCGCTGTTCCCGGATCGCGAAACAGTGGGGTTACCGGGTGACGCAGTCCTTGCAGGCGGGGGCGGGTTTCACTGCGCCAGCCAGCAAATGCCTAGCCTTTAAACGCGCATTAACGGGTCGTTAGGAATTGAGGCGGATTATTCCGCCTATGTCCAAGGTCATTTCTCTTACGCGCGCGGTCCGTCTGTCGGATAAAGTCGCAGAGGCACGGCTCGAAGTGATCCGCGTTACGCTGGTCACGACTTGCGCCGTCACACTCATCGCAGCCGACCGCGCGCTTCCTTTTTGAACCTCAGGCTTAGCCACGCAAATCTGGCGCGGTTGCTTCTTCCTTCAACATCACAATCGCCTCATCAAGGCTCATCACGCGTTGATGTTTCTCGCCCAGCGTACGGATGGCAACTGTGCCCTCCTCAGCTTCACGCATGCCGACGACAAGCAGATGCGGAACCTTCGCGAGCGAATGTTCGCGCACCTTGTAGTTGATCTTCTCATTGCGGAAATCGCTTCCCACGCGAATGCCAGCGGCTTCAAGCTTGGCGACGGCCTGCTTGCCATAATCGTCAGCGTCGGACGTGATCGTCGCGACCACAGCTTGCACCGGTGCAAGCCACACTGGCATGCGCCCGGCATAATGTTCGATCAGAATGCCGATGAAGCGCTCATATGACCCGAAAATCGCGCGGTGCAGCATGACCGGGCGATGTTTGGCACCATCCTCGCCGATATAGGTTGCATCAAGGCGCTCTGGCAGAACGCGGTCAGACTGGATCGTGCCCACCTGCCATGTGCGACCGATTGCATCGGTCAGATGCCATTCGAGCTTGGGCGCGTAGAAAGCGCCTTCGCCCGGCAATTCCTCCCAGCCATATTCTTCGGTTGCCATGCCCGCTTCGACCACGGCATCGCGCAGCTCTTGCTCCGCCTTGTCCCAATCCTCATCCGAACCAAAACGTTGTTCAGGCCGCAGCGCGAGCTTGATGTGATAGGTGAAGCCGAAATCCTTGTAGACACCGTCAGCTAGCTCGCAGAAGGCGCGGACTTCATCGACAATCTGGCTTTCCGTGCAGAAGATATGCGCGTCATCCTGCGTGAACTGGCGCACGCGCATCAAGCCGTGCAGCGCGCCATGGGGTTCGTTGCGGTGACAGCAACCCATTTCACCCAGGCGGATCGGTAGTTCTTTATAGCTCGTGATACCTTGCTTGAAGACCAGCACATGTGCGGGGCAGTTCATCGGCTTCAGCGCCATCCAGTCAGCATCGCCGCTGATGATTTCGCCTTCATCCTCAGTGTTCGGAACCTCGTCAGGGATGACGAACATGTTCTCGCGATACTTGCCCCAGTGGCCCGACTGCTCCCACTGGCGTGCGTCCATAACCTGCGGCGTCTTGATCTCCTGATAGCCGGCTTTGTCCATCTTGCGGCGCATATAGGCCTCAAGCTCGCGCCAGATCTTGTAGCCATTGGGATGCCAGAAGACGCTCCCGTGGGCCTCTTCCTGCAAGTGGAACAAGTCCATCTCGCGGCCCAGCTTGCGATGATCGCGCAAGGCGGCTTCTTCCAGCCGATGAAGGTGCGCGTTCAATTGCTTTTTGTTGAGCCAGCCAGTGCCATAGATGCGCGTCAGCTGCGCATTGCTTTGATCGCCGCGCCAATAGGCGCCGGCAACACGCATCAGCTTGAAAGCATCGGGATCGAGCTTGCCAGTGCTGGCCAAGTGCGGGCCGCGGCACATGTCCAGCCAGGCCCCGTCGCTGCCCGGTTCGCCTGACCAATAGACAGTCAGCTCTTCATTTTCGGGCAATTCCTTTGCCCACTCCGCCTTGAATGTCTCGCCTTCGGATGCCCATTTGGCGATCAAATCTGCACGCGACCAGACTTCGCGCACCAGCGGCTTGTCCGCCTTGATGATATCGCGCATTCTTTCTTCAATCGCAGGGAGGTCTTCGCTGCTGAACGGCTCGCGAGAGCCAGGCGCCATTACATCGTAATAGAACCCGTCGTCCGTCGCAGGGCCAAAGGTAATCTGCGTGCCCGGCCACAATGCCTGCACCGCTTCGGCGAGCACGTGCGCGTAATCATGCCGCGCCAGCTCAAGAGCATCAGCTTCATCTTTCGATGTAATTAGCGCGAGCTCTGCATCACCGTCAAACGGGCGATTGAGATCGCGCACCTCGCCGTCAACGCGGGCCGCCAATGCAGCTTTGGCAAGGCCGGGGCCAATCGCCGCGGCAATGTCTGCCGGGGTCGAGCCCGGCTCGACTTCGCGCACTGATCCATCGGGCAGGCTGATCTTCAGAAGTTCGGTCATCAAATTCGTCCGTCTCGTCTAGGCGGTGCTTGCAAGCGCCACTGCCACAAGCAAAGGCACACCGAAAGGGCGGTGTCACGTGATTAAGCAAATTTTCGGGAGGCTGACACCCAAGCCACCCGAATTCGGGTGGCGGCCCTCGCGACTAAACCGCGACCAACCGCCCCCGGATATCCGAGGTGGTAGTTGTGGTGGTGGTAGTCATCAGCTTGGCCATGACAAGGCATATAGGCACGGGTCGTTGCGATGTCACTACCATCGCTTGCACCACGCAGCTTCGGAAAGTATCCGCTCCATTTTGGAAAGTGAACTTGACAAATTTCCGAATCGATGTAAACCAACCTTTCCATAAGAGAAAGGAAGCTTGACTGATGAAAAATATCTACAAAGGGCTGGTAGGCGCTGCTCTGATCCTCATCGTTGCGGCAGTCACAAAAAGCATAGGCGTTAGCTCGAACATATCGTTCAGCATCGTCACCGCCATTTCAGGCTTTGCCGCGCTGTGGATCTCTCGCGGCGCGAAGGGAAGCGGCAATCGGTGCGCGCAATGACTTCAGATTCGCCTTCCTCTACTACCAAACTGTGTCTTGGCGCTGCCGCATCGTCTGTAATTGGCGCGCTCGCGCTGATGTTTGTGTGGAAGTCTGACGCGATCAACACGACGACAGCATATGTGCTCGCCACAATCCCGGTCAGCCTGATGGTGTTTGCCTTTGTCAAAGGTCTGTCGCTTTCGAAAGATAACAGCCCTGCCACGCATCGTTATCTGCTGCGTATGGCGCTGACCATGGCGTTCTATCTGATCACGCTAATGCTGGCGGAACACTTTATTGACGGGCGCGGCCTGACCGGACCGGTGGCAGCGTTCCTCGCGTTCCTTCCGGGCCTCTCCTTTGCCGGCGTTGTCTGGGTCTTTGGCGGGCTCATCATAGAGGACAAAGACGAGTTCTTCCGCATGCTTTATGTGCGGCAGGGTCTGATCGCGACGGGTATTTCCTTCACGCTCGCGGCGATCTGGGGTTTCCTGGAAACCTACCGTATCGTTGAACCCGTGGCCGCATTCTGGTGGCCCACGATCTGGTGCCTTGGACTGGGTGTTGGCGCGATCTTCAACAAGATCAAATACGGCACCTACGGAGAGATCCGGTGAACAATCGCCTCAAGGTCCTCCGAGCAGAACGTGACTGGAGCCAGCAGGATCTGGCCGACCGGCTGGAAGTCAGCCGCCAGTCAGTCAATGCGATCGAAAAGGGGCGCTATGATCCGTCATTGCCACTCGCCTTCAAGATCGCCGATGTCTTCGATCTTGCGATCGAGGAAATCTTCAACCGCGACTAGCGCCTACCCACAAGGCAGACGAAGCTAGATCGTGAGTTCGCGGGAGCCGGCCGAAGCGACAATCCGCTTGGTTCCCGCGATACGCGTGGAACGCTGGCGAATGCCCGCCATGAAACGAAATTCTGCGCTTGCGCTTTCCGGCGTCAACTCGACCACCATATAGCCGCGCTGCGATGTATCAGCGTATTTAAGCGCAGGATTGTGGTTGACGATTGCGCGGAACAGATCCTGTGGCGGGATCGCTCCCAGATAGCTTTCGAGCCCCGGGGACGTAACGCCGGGCGTGGCAAATTCCACCCCGACTTTCTGGCCTGAATGCGCCAGATCAAAGCCCCACGCATTATGTGTATCACCGGCAAGCGAGATCAGATTTGCATCTGCTGCAAGCGAGGCTTCAAACACCCGTGCCCGCGCCGCGGGATAGCCATCCCACGCATCCATATTGGCGGGCAGGCCCGCATTCCCGGCCAAAGTGCTGGCTTGCACGCGCCGGCGGATGAATTCGGGCGCATTGGGCGGAACCGCTTCGGCCAATCGCGGCGCGGTGAAGAGCTCACCCATCAACACCTGCTGTACCAGCACTTGCCATTGCGTGCCGCCCGTGCGGGACGACTTCAATCGATCTGCCAGCCAGGCCTGCTGCGCCGCGCCAAGAAGTTCGCGTGACTCCTCACGATAAGCCCCTTCGCGGAACGCTGTCAGCGCCGCGCCGATCTCCTCAGGTGTGCGTTTGCCCTGGATAACATCGCCGATATTGAATTGTTCCTCGCGCCCTTCCAGCCGCGTATCGAGTCTTAGCAAAGTCGCCAGATCGCCCACCTGATATTCAGCATAGGGATCATCCGAGACCGGCAACCATTCACGATAGGCGCGCTTGGCGGCGGCCTTGCGCACATCCCAGCTGCCTTCTGTTTCAGGCTGATGGTTCTGCGCCCCATTTTTCCAGCTGTCATTCGCCGACTCGTGATCGTCCCATACCGCAATCATTGGCAGCAGCTGGTGGATACGGCGCAAATCGGGATCGCTGCGATAGGTCGCATAACGCAGGCGATAGTCTGCCAGAGCAACGATCTCTTGGCTTGGGAACAACACGCGCTCGACAACCGCTTCGCGCTCTGACGGATAGGATCCGGCATTATATTCGTAAATATAGTCACCCAGATGAAGCGCGATGTCGACATCATTGGCTTCGGCGGCATGGGCATAGGCGTTGAAATAGCCGAAACCGTAGTTGGAGCAGCTGAATACCGCCATGCGAAAGCGCGGCACGGCGCCCTCAGGCAAACTGCGCGTGCGGCCCATTTCAGATTGCGATCCATCTGGTGCGGTAAAGCGATAATAGTACCATTGGCCCGGCGTCAGGCCATTGGCCCATGTCTTCACACACCAGTCTCGCGATGGAGTGGCGATCACGCTGCCGGCAGATACAATCTGCGCGAAATCCAGACTCTGGCTGACTTCCCATTCAAGTGTGGTGTCTTGTTCAGCCACAAATCGGCTCCACAGCATGACACGGGTCTGGCCCGGTTCTCCGCTTGCCACGCCATGGGTGAACCCAGTGCCAAAGCCACGCGCAATCGCAGGCGTGCTAACACTGGCGGCGGCAAGTCCGCCAAGCTTGAACAGGTTGCGGCGGGACAGTGCGACGGGCGCAGCGGGCGGGGGCGCGGTGTCAGCGAGTGGGTCGTTCTTGAACATGGTCATGGCCTAAGCTGCGCTTGTCTCAGCAAAATGACAAGATGATTGATATGGGCAGACACTTGCACTGGTGATGCTTGCGCGGGCATGAAGCAGCGCCATGAGCGATGTGCAATTTCATGAAATGGCGGACGGACAGCGGATCGCCTATCGTTACGCTGAAGGCAAAGGGCCGGCGCTGGTCTTTCTGCCCGGCTATATGTCCGACATGGATGGCGGCAAGGCGACCTCGATCTTTGCCGCCGCACAAGAAGAGCGGCGCGCCTGCCTGCTGCTCGATTATTCGGGCTGCGGGCAATCATCGGGGGAATTCGCTGACGGATCGCTCAGCATATGGCGCGATGAAGTTCTCGCATTGATCGATGCCTGCATTGACGGTCAAGTTGTCATCATTGGCTCGTCGATGGGCGGTTGGCTGATGTTGCTGGTGGCAGAAGCGCTGGGGAATCGACTGGCCGGAGTGGCCGGCATTGCCGCTGCACCGGACTTTGCCGATTGGGGCTATTCAGACGACCAGAAGTCGCAGCTCGCGTCTGGCGTGACGATCTATGAAGACAATCCTTACGGCCCGGAACCAACGCCAACCCATGCGAAGTTCTGGCAGGATGCAATGACGCATATCCGCTTGACCGGACCGATCGACATCGCCGCGCCCGTGCGCCTGCTTCATGGCCAATGCGATGCAGACGTGCCGTGGCAAGTAAGTATGCAGCTGGCTGAAAGACTTCGTTCGGACGATATACAGATTGCCTTGGTCAAAGACGGCGATCACCGCCTGTCGCGAGAGCAGGATATTGCCTTGCTGCACCGCCAGGTGTGGAGCCTTTTAGATTAGGGACGCCAAATGTTTTTGACTGCCACTTTGCTACCTTTGATGCTTCAGGCCGGGCTCGATCCAACCCGCGGCGGTGTGCCTGACTACTCGGCCGACATACAGGACCGCCCTCCGCGCGAACTTTCGATCATCGACGCGCCGCAACCCACGAGCTGGCTGGCCCAGTGTCTCGATCAACTGGAAGATGAGCCCACGCGTGCGCACGTACAGGCGCAGATCCGCCGCGATACAACCAATGGGCAAGACCGCGTATTAGCCAACCACTGTCTTGGTCTGGCTTCCACCGAACTGGGCCGTTGGGAAGAAGCCCGTGCAGCCTTTACCGCCGCGCGGCAAGAAACACCTGCGGAGGAAACCCGCTTGCGCGCGCGTTTTGGTGCTATGGCTGGAAATGCCGCGCTTGTAACCGGTGATCTGCCCGGCGCATTGGTGCTGCTCGATGCGGCCCGGACGGATGCCCTGGCGGCGCAGGCTGGCGGGATGCAGGGCTTGATCGCGCTCGACCGCGCCCGTGTGCTGGCAGGGCTCGAACAATTGGACGCAGCCGAAGCAGCCTTGGCTGAAGCGCGCATGTTTCAACCAGATGATGCCGAGACGCGTCTGCTTTCAGCCACACTGCTTCGGCGAATGGGGAAGCTCGCCGATGCACAAGAGCAAGTCGAAGAGGCAGCGCGGCTCGATCCGACAGCGCCTGCGATCGGGCTGGAGGCTGGAGTTATTGCAATTCTGGATGGCCGCGAAGAGGCCGCGCGAAGCAGTTGGCAATCGGTCATTGATTTGTCGCCGGGAACCGAGTTCGCAACAAGCGCGCAGAGCTATCTCGATCAACTGGGGCCGACCGAACAATGACTAGACTTTCTGTTCTGGACCTTGTGCCGGTGCGCGAAGGCGGAAACGTAAGCGAAGCGCTGAACGATGCGACCGAGCTGGCCAGGTCTGCCGAACAATATGGCTATGACCGTTTCTGGGTCGCTGAACATCACGCGATGGAAGGTATTGCTGGCGGGGCCACATCAGTGGTGCTGGCGCATATCGGCAATGCCACCAGTCATATCCGTATCGGTTCGGGCGGAATCATGCTGCCAAATCACACGCCATTTCAGATCGCTGAGCAATTCGGCACGCTGGACGCGCTGTTTCCCGGACGCATTGATTTGGGGCTAGGGCGCGCGCCCGGTGCCGGACCAGAATTGCAACGCGCACTGCGCAAAAACCTGCATCAGGCAGCCGAAATGTTTCCGCACGACGTGATGGAGTTGCGGGCGCTGATCACGGGCGATGTCGAGTTGCCGATCCATGCAACGCCCGGACGCGGAGCCCAGATCGAATTCTGGATGCTCGGATCAAGCCTTTTCGGGGCGCAGCTCGCCGCGCAATTGGGCATGCCCTATGCCTTTGCAGCGCATTTCGCGCCAGACCATCTGGATGCAGCGTTGGCGCTTTATCGCCGCGACTTTCAGCCATCCGAGCAATTCGCCCAGCCGCATGTCATGGTCGCGATGAATGTGTTTGCGGCCGACACCGAAGACGAAGCACAGCTGCTCGCCTCCAGCCAGCAACAAAGTTTCGTCCGTTTGCGCAGTGGCAACCCAGGCAAGTTGCCGCCACCAATTGCGGATTACAGCAGCACTCTGCCCGCGCCTGCACAGGCGATGCTGGCGCATCTGGGCCAAGCAGCCGCCGTGGGGACTCCGGCCCAAATCAAAGATAGTATCTCGGCCTTTATCGACCGGACGCAAGCCGATGAAATCATCGTATGCGGTGCGACATATGATCCCGAGGCTCGCGTGCGGTCGCTTGATCTCACCATGCAGGCCGTGAACGGAAAAGCCTCGCGCATAATTCCGTAGCGGAAAAACTGTGCGTGGCGCAAAATTCTAATGTAAAGCCGTGTCTGCACTTACGGCTCTGAAATGTGAATGTTTCTTCGCTTGCGGGGGCGCAGTGACAAGCCTAACGGCGCATCATTGATAAACGCGAACAATAGAAAATTGCGCGTGCAGGGAAAGCAGGACTATGGCGGCCAAGGCAAGTGCCAGCTCGGGCAGTAAATCTGCAGCTGACGACATGGTAAAAGAAATCGCGCGCCGCATGCGCGATTCGATCCTTCCCGGCGATACGCCGTTCAAGCCCTCCCCGCTGAAGAAGGCCGCTCAATTCGTGTTCGACACGGCGCGTGAGCGTGAAGAGAAGCACAGCGCGCTCGGAATGGTGTCCATCTCGGGCGAGCGCCGCTTCTTGCGTATAGCAATCATCAATGATGACATGCCGTTCCTGGTCGATTCGATCGCAGCCACGATCTCCGACCAAGGCTTGTCTATTGATCGGCTGGTCCACCCGATTATTCCGGTGAAGCGCAACCAATCTGGCATTCTAACTGGATTGCCGCGCGGAAAGGAAGATGACAACTCGACGCGCGAATCGATGATCTACATCGAGACAGAGCGTGTCGATGCGCGGCAACGCCGCGAGCTGGAACGCAGATTGCGCACCACGCTGGGCGATGTCCGTGCCGCGGTGGAAGATTGGCCAAAGCTTCAAGCGGCGGTGGAGCATTGGCTAAGCTCACGCGAAGCTTCAGTCTCGCAATTTCGTTCGATGATCGGGCGGGCGCAATTGCACACGCCGGTTGCCCCGGCCGTGCTCGCCCAAATCGCCATTCAGGCGCGTAATCTGCTCGAACGGTAGGCGGCACACCGAATTGCGGGTCTTGACCTAGCGGCAATTTGCGGCAAGCCCTGCACCCCATGGATAGAGCAGACATTGTCATTGTGGGTACGGGTCACGGTGGGGCACAGGCGGCAATCGCCTTGCGCCAGCAGGGGCACGAAGATTCGATCCTGATGCTGGGGCGCGATGCGTACCCGCCCTATGAACGCCCGCCGCTATCGAAAGAGTATCTCGCAGGCGACAAACCGTTTGAACGGATCATGATCCGTCCGGAAAAATTCTGGTCTGACAAGAATATCGACATCAAGCTTGGCGCGATGGTCAGTGAGGTCGACTGGATGGACCACCAGGTCGTTCTGGGTGACGGCACACGCATCGCCTATCGCAAGCTGATCTGGGCAGGCGGAGGCGATCCGCGCAGGTTGTCCTGTCCAGGTGCGAGGCTGAAAGCTGTGCATGCCGTGCGCGACCGGCGCGATGTCGACGCGATAATGGCGCAGCTACAAAACGGCGCGAAACGCTTTGTCGTCATCGGTGGGGGCTACATTGGGTTGGAAGCCGCCGCTGTGCTGCGCAAGCTCGATTGCGAAGTGACGCTGCTGGAAGCTTTGCCGCGCGTGCTTGCGCGAGTGGCTGGCGAGGAATTGTCACGCTTTATCGAAGCCGAACACCGTGCGCACGGCGTGGATGTACGACTGGAAACCGCAGTCGAAGCCATTGAAGATGAAGACGGGCATGTGACGGGTGTCAGATTGGCAGATGGCGAAGTGATCCCGTGCGAGGCGGTGATTGTGGGCATCGGCATTGTACCGGCGGTCGGCCCTCTGATCACAGCCGGGGCGGCTGTGTCAAACGGGGTTGATGTTGACGAGTTTTGCCGCACCACATTGGATGACATCTACGCAATCGGTGATTGCGCTGCGCATGCGAATCCCTTCGCTGATCAGGCCATCATCCGGCTCGAATCCGTGCAGAATGCCAATGATATGGCGAACACGGCTGCCCGCGCAATAATGGGCGATAAACAGCCCTATCACGCGCTGCCGTGGTTCTGGTCCAACCAGTATGACTTGAAGCTCCAGACCGCTGGCCTGTCAATCGACTACGATCAGACATTGGTGCGCGGTGATCCGGAAAACCGCAAATTCAGCGTGGTCTATCTGAAAGAGGGCAAACCGATCGCAATTGATTGCGTCAATAACACCAAGGACTACGTCCAGGGACGCAAGCTGATCGAGAGTGACATCGATGATGTCGACCTGGAGCTGCTGGCTGATCCTGAAACCCCGCTCAAAGAGCTGTTGTAAGCTTCTCTGTAGCCCAATCGGCAGCCTCTGCCACCGCTAGATCGGGATCGTTTCGCAGCGAACCAATGCGGGCCATCAATGACGCATCACCGCTATTCCCCGCAGCATAAAGGCAGTTTCTGACAAACCGGTCCCGCCCGATACGTTTGATCGGTGATCCTGCAAACAACCGGCGAAATCCCGCGTCATCAAGCGCGAGCAATTCGGCGAGACGGGGCGCAACCAGCTCCGCGCGCGGCAGAAAATCCCGGTGCGTAGCGGCGGTTTCAGCAAACTTGTTCCATGGGCACACTGCCAGGCAATCGTCGCAGCCATAGATGCGATTGCCCAAAGCTTCGCGAAACTCCTCTGCAATCGGCCCTTTGTGCTCGATTGTGAGATAGGAAATGCAGCGACGCGCATCGAGTGTGTAAGGCGCAGGAAACGCATCGGTCGGACAAACAGTCTGACACGCATTGCAAGAGCCGCAGCGATCTTCATGAGGCGCGTCGGGCTCCAGCTCCAAAGTCGTGTAGATCGCGCCAAGGAACAGCCAATTGCCATGGTCACGGCTCACCAGATTGGTGTGCTTGCCCTGCCAGCCAATCCCCGCAGCTTCGCCTAACGGCTTTTCCATTACCGGCGCGGTGTCGACAAAGACCTTGAGCTCGTTTTCCGGCTCCTGCTCCACCATCCAGCGCGCCAGCGCTTTAAGCCGCCTCTTGACCGTGTCGTGATAATCCTTGCCCCGCGCATACACAGAAATCCGCGCTTTCTCGGGATGCGCCTCTAACGCTAACGGATCATCAGCAGGTGCGTAGCTCATGCCTAGCGCGATCACGCTCTTCGCCTCTGGCCAGAGCGATTGCGGGCCGCGCCGCACATCGCTGCGTACTTCCATCCATTCCATCGAGCCGTGATGGCCATCGCCCAGCCATTGCTCCAGCCGGTCCGCCCGGATCGGGTCATCTTGAGCAGTCGTTACACCGAACGCAGCAAAGCCCAAACTCTTCGCTTGCTCCGCAATACGCGCTTTCAGCCTTAAATTTGCAGCGGTGTTAACCACGCTTGGGGTTGCTCCCGTTTGGCCCTGACAGTTAACAGGGCTTCCATGGAAATGTCGGTAAGCGATCACGCCCCTGCGGGCAATGCAGCGATAGCAGAAGTCAGCGGCGCACGGCTGGCCATAGCTCGTCAAGCGATTTGACGGCACACTGGCGGTGGACGGGGTCTATATCTCCGCACCGCAAGGAGCGATCTACGGCATTCTGGGGCCCAATGGTGCGGACTAGACTACCACTTTGCGCATGCTGCTTGGCATTATTGATCCCGATGAAGGCTTGCGCCGCGTATTCGGGCATGACAGACGGTATGATGTCGGGCGTTGGTGGTGCGAACAAGATCAGCTTGAGCCAACGGTTCAAAGCTCGTTTCGTAAAGGCCGGCTGATCATTTAAAGATGCACGATAGGTCGCAATTCGCAACTGACTATTGACATTGCTGTCAATAAGGTCAGGATGAAACATGCAATGACAGGCGGCCAAACGAGTCGCTTGCGACGGAGAGAATTATGGCCACGATCGCCCCGAAGCGCCCAGAGGTGCGCAGTTCGCCAACAGCCTATGAGGCGTTGAAAAAGCACCTTGCCGAGCATCCGGAAGACGCGCTGGAGCATACCCACAAATGGGATGTGAGCCGCAGCGATATCTACGTCGAGAATAGGTGGCAGCCGATTTTCAAGGAGATGCGTGATGCAGGCCCGCTGCATTACATTGCTGAAAGCCCGTTCGGCCCCTATTGGGCGGTGGTCGGCCACAAGGCGATCCAGCACATCGAAGCACTGCCGGAAACATTCTCTTCAAGCTGGGAGCATGGCGGGATCACGATCCTCGAACGGTTGAGTGATGAAGAAATGGCCGCGCGTGGCATCGAAGAACGCCGCGAGCTGCCGATGTTTATAGCGATGGACAGGCCTCAGCACACCGGCCAACGCCGCACAGTAGCGCCCAAGTTCACTCCCAGCGGTATGGCCGAGATGGAGGACGAAATCCGTCAGCGCACTGGGGAGTTGCTTGACACCCTCCCGCGCGGCGAGGTGTTCGATTGGGTCGACAAGGTCTCGATTGAGCTCACGACAGGCATGCTTGCAATTCTGTTTGGTTTCCCTTGGGAAGATCGCCGACTGTTGACCTACTGGTCCGATTGGTCTGGTGATACGGAACTGGCCACGGTTCGTGAGCTTGACGAACTGCGCTGGGGCATCCTTCAAGAGATGGGCGCCTATTTTCAGTCGCTATGGATCGAGCGCACGCATGATAAGGAACCCGGCGACGATCTGATCTCCATGATGATCCATTCCGAAGCGATGAACCAGATGAGCCCGGAGGAATTCATGGGCAATCTGGTGTTGCTGATCGTTGGCGGCAATGACACGACCCGCAATTCAATGAGCGGGATCATTTATCAGCTCGACAAGAATCCTGACCAGCGTAAACTTTTCGAGCAGAAGCCGGAATTGATCCCCAACGCAGTGCAGGAAATCCTGCGGATGCAGACCCCACTCGCGCACATGCGCCGCACCTGCACCGAAGACACAGAAGTGTTCGGACAGCAGATCAAGAAAGGCGACAAGGTCGTGCTTTGGTATCTTTCTGCCAATCGCGACGAGGAAGTTTTCGAGAATTCTGACAAGCTCGACATCGAGCGGGAGAATGCGCGGCGCCATATCTCCTTCGGCTATGGCATCCATCGTTGCGTCGGCGCGAGGTTGGCAGAACTGCAATTGCGTGTGTTGTTGGAGGAACTGCACAAGCGCCGGATGCGCGTGCATGTTGCGGGTGATATCGAGCGAGTCCGCGCGAATTTCGTGCATGGCTTCCGCAAGCTCGAAGTCGAAATCACCGAGTTTTGACAATTCTTCGGCCATGATCTGAAACCAATCGGCCGTTTCTACGGTATACATGGGTGTAGAAGCAAAAGATGGGACAGAATCTATGGCCAGATTTATGACAAACCGCCGCAAAGTTCTCGCAGGCTTGGGTGCCAGTGTGACCATGCCGATTCTGACGGGTTGCGGGTCATCGCCTGCCCAGGCGAAAGATTTTCCAATCAAACTCAGCGAGGCTGAGTGGCGGCGGAAGCTATCTAGTCAGGAATTCTACATCCTGCGCGAAGCAGGCACGGAGCGCAGCTTTACCTCACCGCTCAATGACGAAAAGCGCGAAGGCACATATCACTGTGCCGGATGCGGCAATCTAATCTATTCTTCCGAAACAAAGTATGAAAGCGGCACCGGCTGGCCCGCATTCTGGCGTGCCGAAGCAAGCGCTGTCGGTACATCGGTTGATTACAAAATTGGCATTCCGCGCACCGAAGTGCATTGCGCCGATTGCGGCGGTCACCTGGGGCATATCTTCGATGACGGGCCCCGACCGACCGGCGAGCGACATTGCATCAATGGTGTCGCGATGGACTTTAAGCCGGCCTGAGCTTGCCTCGTTCTGATCGCGGATTACGCGCCAAACACTAAACTCGGCTGGACCACCCAGATTCACCCGTTCAAGCCATTGCGGCGGATCGTCGCCTCCGCAGCGGCTGAAGTCGCGCAGCTCGAGCAGGTCGCTGCTCAGAGCCGATCTGCCGTTGGACTGGTCGGATCAGAAGGCCGTCTTGGGCGTCTAGCACTCACGGTAAGCGAGGTCTATAAAACGGCCTCCTGAGACTGTGGCCAGAAATCCCGCATGAACGACCTGGTCCACCAGTCTCCCGACCTCACTCAAAACGATGCACTCGCAAAAGCGCGTGGAAATGCTGGCTACGCAGGCGCCAGCGCGCGAACCCACTCAATGTCTGGCGATTTTGAGAGTAGGTGGTGCGGGTGACTGGACTCGAACCAGCACGACCAAAGGTCAGGGGATTTTAAGTCCCCGGCGTCTACCATTCCGCCACACCCGCATTCCTGCTCGCCAACGCGAACGATGCGTGCAGCGCATAGCGAGAGCGCCAACGCGCGGCAATGGATTTGAACCGAATTTGTAAAGGCGGGTTTTGTTAGAGCCTATTCGTCGTTTAGGCGACGGCGCATTTTCTTGCCTGGCTTGAAATAGGGTACGCGCTTGGCTGGAACGTCCACTGCTTCACCGGTACGCGGATTGCGTCCGGTTCGCGCTTCGCGCTCCCGCGTTGAAAAAGCGCCAAAGCCGCGCAGTTCAACCCGGCCGCCTTCAGCCAGCTGCTCCGATATTTCATCGAAGAAAATATCGACCACTTGTTCGATTTCGACCGAGCGCAATTCAGGGTTATCTTGATGAAGTGCTTGCAGCAATTCGGATCTGATCATTTTTTTCTCCCGACCGCTTTTTCTGGCGCAATCGAAGGCCAAGGGGACCACGCCCATCAAAGTAACCACGTCGACCCGAGAGGCAATCCATGTCCCGTGACATACAAGTTACAGAAAAACGCGGAATTCGCAAGCTAGCATACTGTGTTTTGCCACCACTTGCACCACGCTCGCACAGTTTTTAAAAAATCACGCTTCTTCAACGAGTTCCGACAGGTCAATACCTAGTCGATTCATACGCTGACGAATTTCTGGCCATTCATCTTGCAAGAAATTTTGTCGTTCCCGGCTCCGCAATTGATCGGCAGCGCCTTCAACCACATACATGCCCACGCCGCGCTGTACCTCCACCAGACCATCAGTCTGGAATTGCTGATAGGCCTTAGCCACTGTCAGCGGGTTCGCGCCTTCTTCTGCCGCCAATGCACGTACAGACGGGAGCATATCACCTTCGGCATAGCGGCCTTCGATAATGGCTGCTGCGATCTGGTCACGCAGCTTTAGATAGACTGGTCGGTTCTGGCTCATGTTTTCCCTCGCGAATAGTGCCTCACTGCCATAACACAGTCATGCGCGTCAAGTTCCCGACCCGCGGAGCAATAAAAGCAGTATCGTTTGAAACAAATGCTTCACATGAGATTCTGAGCCGCTAGGGTGCGCGGCTTGATCGCCAGGAGAAGGCGAAAGGGACATCGGGGAAGCAATTCATGAAAGATATGGCACTTTGGAACGAGGGTGACTGGGTCGCAGCTATAGCGCTTGTGATCCTCACAGCATTTCTGGTCGGCGGCTTGCTTATCGCGGCGAGCCGCAAGGAAGAAGCACTTGGGCACCCAAAGGGCCTCTACATGCTTTTCTTTGCCGAGATGTGGGAGCGATTCAGTTTCTACGGGATGCGTGCACTGCTGATCCTCTATCTGACGCAACATTGGCTCTTCAGCGACGGCGAATCCACTGTAATCTACGGTGCTTACGGCTCGATGGTGTATGTTGCGCCGGTTCTCGGCGGCTGGCTTGCTGACCGGTATCTCGGCCAGCGCAAAGCGGTGCTGTTCGGCGGCATTCTTCTGACACTGGGCCATATCGCTATGGCAGTAGAAGGTGACGGCGGACAGGGCGATCCTGCGCTCAACGTATTCTGGCTGGCACTTGCGCTTATCATTATCGGCTCAGGCTTCCTCAAGGCGAACATTTCGGTGATGGTCGGACAGCTCTACAAGCTGACCGATCCGCGTCGTGATGCGGCCTACACCATTTTTTACATGGGCATTAACGTCGGCGCAGCGGCAGGTACGATTCTGGCGGGCTACCTTGGCCAGACCATAGGCTGGGCATACGGATTCGGAGCAGCGGGTATAGGCATGTTCGTCGGCCTTGTAGTATTCGTGCTCGGCAAGAATGTTCTGCGCGGCGCAGGCGAACCACCAGCTCTCCTGCCCAAGGCCAAGGAATGGAGCATCTACGCAGCCGGCTTCGGGGCAGTGGCGGTGATGTGGGTCCTGATCCAGTATCGCGATGTCATCCAAACATTGCTGATCGTCTCAGGCGTGCTGCTGCTCACCTGGGTAGCGGTCGTGGCTGCATTGCGCATGCCCTACGGTTCAATCGAGAAGAGCCCGACGGACTCAAAGGCGCTTGTCGGATTGGGGATGGCGGCAATGTTCGTCCAGCCCGTACTCGACATCTTTGGTTACGAAGGTGTGCCGATGTTCATGGGCCTTACCTTGCCGAACATCATCTTCATCGCAGGGCTTCTGGTCGTGCTGGTTGCGCTGGGGATCGAAAAGTTCCGCATTGAACATCACGCACGTGACCGGATCTATGCGATCCTGTTTCTGGTTGCCCTGAACCCGCTGTTCTGGGGTTTGTTCGAACAGGCAGGCGGCAGCCTTAACCTATATACAGATCGCTATGTGGATATCGGAGAAGTGCCAGCTTCGTTGTTCCAGGCAATCAATCCGATCTATATCATCATTTTTGCGCCGATCTTTGCCATCCTGTGGCAACAGCTTGGCAAGAAGGGGCTGGAGCCTAGTGCGCCAGCCAAGTTCGCGCTTGCGCTGTTCCAAGTAGGTGCAGGCTTCCTGCTCTTCGTTTGGGGTGCAAACACTGTCGGCATGGCGGCGATGACGCCTGTGCTGTTCGTGTTCCTGATCTACTTGCTACACACGACAGGTGAGCTGTGCCTCAGCCCGGTCGGCCTTTCGGCCATGAACCGACTGGCACCAGGCTTCATGGCTTCGCTGATCATGGGCGCATGGTTCTACATGTCGGCTGTCGGTAACTTCGTTGGCGGGAAGATCGGCGAAGCAACTGGCGGTGAAGGCGGCGAAATGTCGAAGGAGCTGACTCTGGAGATTTACAACCAGATCGGTTGGGTCGCGATTGCGGTTGGCGGGGTGGTTTTGCTGCTCAGCCCGATCGTCAAGCGCTGGATGCATCTCGACACCCTGAAGGATGACGACTAACTGCTCGGCGGTGCCGAACTGGGCAAACCACAGGTTGGTGGCGTCTATCCGGCTTCGAACTAAACAAATTTAGCAAATCAGGGCCTCGGCACA
>Ga0181588_10000558_pt1 | contig 33725 bp, 23 predicted proteins | sample 071ome_26_FD_148607 | JGI IMG/M metagenome (GOLD analysis project Ga0181588, IMG submission 148607) | Coastal salt marsh microbial communities from the Groves Creek Marsh, Skidaway Island, Georgia - 071409BT metaG (spades assembly) | ecosystem: Environmental > Aquatic > Marine > Intertidal zone...
ATGCCCATTTGGTGCCCGTGGGAAAGGACCAGCGCCAGCATTTGGAAATGACGCGCGACATCGCAGAGACCTTCAACCGCCAAACGGGTACGGAAACCTTTGTCATCCCCGAAGCCCGCATCGACGAGGCGGTGATGACCATTCCCGGGACGGATGGCCAAAAAATGTCCAAGTCCTACGGCAACATCATCGACATCTTCTTGCCCGAAAAGGCGCTCAAGAAGCAGATCATGTCCATCGTGACCGACTCCACGCCCTTGGAAGACCCCAAGGACCCTAACACCTGCAACGTCGTTCAGCTCTACCGCCTCGTGGCCAGCCCTGCCCAAGTGGCTGAAATGGAGGCCAACTACCGCGCTGGCAACTACGGCTACGGCCACGCCAAAACGGCGCTTTTGAACGTTCTGCTGGAGGTGTTTGCTGAAGAACGCGCCCGATTTGACGCCTACATGGCAAATCCCCAAGCGGTCTACGACGCCTTGGAGGTAGGGGCTGCAAAAGCCCGCCCCGTCGCGCAAGCGACGATCGCACGCACCCGCGCAGCCTTGGGTTTTTAAGAAAGCTTTTCGTTAGCCTTTGCGGCGGAACTGCGCCTGCAGGGCCTCACTGGGACCATGCCCGATAAACTGATCGGGGTAGCTTCTGCGTATGCATTGTACGTTGGGAATGGCATGTTCGGCCAGCCAGGTGCTCAAAGCGGCGCCCACCCCACCTAGGGCTTGACCGTCTTCCCAAACCATCCATCGGTAGTGGTTTTTCGCAAAATGGGCGAGCATATCCGGGTTGATGGGCTTGGCCATGCGCAGGTCCACGACACTTTCCGTGGGTTTGGCTTCTGCGAGTGCGTCGGCGATTACCGGTCCGAGGCAAAAGTGCACGGTGCCGGTGCCCCATTGGAGGATGTCCATGCGGCCGCGGCGTTCGAGCGCTGCTGGCAGTTCGGTTTCTGTTCCCTTGGGGTAACGGATGATACTCGGGCCTCCGTAGGCGTGGGCTTCTCGAAGGGCTTCTTCGAGGGCTTCACCGTTGCGGGGGGCCCAAATGGCGGTATTTGGAACGGACCGAAAAAGCGCCAAATCAAAGACGCCATGGTGCGTACCCCCGTCTTCACCTACGAGTCCAGCACGGTCCAAACACAAAATCACCGGCAAGTTTTGCAAGGCCACATCGTGAATCCACTGGTCTACGGCGCGCTGCGAAAAGGTGCTGTATAGGTTGACCACGGGCCTCAAACCCGCCGCCGCCATACCTGCCGCCTCGGTGACTACATGTCCTTCAGCGATCCCTCCGTCAAAAAAGCGGTGGGGAAAAACCTCCCGGAAGAGGTCAAGGCTGCAGCCCGGCGCCATGGCCGCCGTGAGGGCCACCACATTCGCATCCTTCCTCGCCAAAGCGATGAGCGACTGGGCAAAACGGTGTTGAAAATGGGCCGGTCCTACCGTGGAGTCTTTTAAACCTAGTGTCTCCAAGCTGGGACGCTGGGTGCGTACATGCAATACACGCGGGCCCTTTGTGGCTAACGCCTGCTGAACAGCTGCATGGAGCTCTACCGCGTTGTGCCCGTCAATGGGCCCACCCATCCAGGTCCAACCCATGCCTTTGGCGATGGAGGCGTACTGGCCATTCTGGTGCAAGGCGCCCACATTCTCCTCAATGGCTTGGCCGTTGTCATTTAAAATCAGCAGCACATCATCGCCCTGGCTACCGGCGTCGTTCATGGCCTCGAAGACCATTCCACCGGTGAATGCGCCATCGCCGACGACGGCTACCCGTTTGCGTGAAAGGCCTTTGAGGGCATCTGCGCGGGCAAATCCCAAAAGAGCCGAAAGTGCCGTACTTGAATGTCCCACCCCGAAGGCATCGAAGGGAGATTCGTCCCGCTTGGGGAAGCCACTTGGCCCATCGGGCTGGCGATTTTTAGAAAAGACCTCCGCGCGGTCTGTCAGCACTTTATGGCCATAGGCCTGATGCCCGACGTCCCATATCAGAACATCTTCAGGGGTATTCAAGAGGGCGTGTAGGACCACGGTCAACTCGGCCACTCCCAAACTAGAAGCCAAATGCCCCGCCTTTTCCTGGGTCGAAGCTAAAATGAAAGCGCGCAGGTCCTCTGCCACCGTCGCTAAAGCTTCGGGGGCTAGGGTGCGCAGTTCCTCTAATCGGGGCAATGGGGCCATGGCCCAAAAGTACGCCTAGCCAGAATGAAAAACGCCGCCTGGTGAGGGCGGCGTTTTTACTAGCTAACTAGCTCTCAAGCGGCGCTATGCGCCCTGCTTCTCCCAGTACCTGCGCGAACGCGTTACCTCGGTGAGGTAGAGCATAACAGGCATGATGACCAGGGTGAGGAAGGTGGCGAAGGTCAGACCAAAGATGACCGTCCAGCTGATGGGGCCCCAGAACATGACGTTGTCGCCGCCGAAGTAGATCTGCGGATTGTTTTGGGAGATCAGGGTGAAGAAGTCAATGTTCATACCTGTGGCCAAGGGGATCAAACCTAGGACCGTGGTGATGGCGGTCAAAAGAACGGGGCGCAAACGCGTTCGGCCGGCTTCGGCGAGGGTGAAGGCCAGCTCGTCTACGGGGAGACGCGCGTCTTCGTCCAGGTTGAGTTCGGCTTTTCGGCGCTCCATCAATTGACCGGCATAGTCCGCCAAAACGATGGCGTTGTTCACGACCACCCCGGCGAGCGAGATGATACCGATCATCGTCATGATGATGATGAAGTCCATTCGGAAAATCACCAGACCGAGCAGTACGCCGATAAGCGAAAGGATAACCGTCACCAGGATCAGGAAGGGGATGCGCGCGGAGTTAAACTGGCCCACAATGATCAAGAAGATCATGAAGACCGCACCGAGAAGGGCCTTGGACAAGAAGCCAAATTCCTTGGCCTGCTCTTCCTGCTGGCCCGTGAAGGCGAGCGTGATGCCGCGGGGCACTTCGTAGCCGGCGAGGAGTTCCTTCATTTGGCCGACAATCTGGGTGGGGTTGGCTCCTTCCTTGACGCCGGAATAAAGCGTGATCACACGGTCCAAATCCTTGCGCTTCACGGCGGAGAACGTAGAGGATTTGCTTGCGCTGGCCACGGCGGAAATGGGCACTTGCTTGATACGGCCCGAACCTTGATCGCGGAAGGTGATCTTCTGGTTCATCAGGCTCTCCAAATTGTAGCGGTAGGCGTCGTCAAAGCGGAGGTTGATGGGGTACTCGTCCTCATCGTCTTTGAAGCGGCTGATTTCCTTGCCGAACAAAGCCGTGCGGAGGGCATCGCCAATTTGGCCGGTGGAAACGCCCAAGGAGCGCGCCTTGGCGCGGTCGACGGTGATGGGCAATTCGGGCTTGCCGCTTTCGACGTCGAGCTTGAGTTCGTCGTAGCCTTGTATGGGCGAGCTCTCAATTTCGCGCTTGACTTGCTGGGCAAAAGCGAGCACTTCCTCGTAGTCTGAACCCGACAACTCGATGTTGATAGGCGAGCCTTGGGGAGGGCCGTTTTGGTCTTTGTCCACCACGATAACTGCACCGGGAACGTCCGAAAGGTTGTCGCGCAGGAGGTTCAATACATCGGAACTGCTTACGACCTGACCATCTTGGTCCAAACGGTACTTGGTTTCGCGGAAGGCTACCACAATTTTAGCCTTGTGGGGGGTGGGAACGTTGGATGGACCCTCGCGAGGATCGCTGGTTCCCTTACCTACCTGGGCGATGATGGACTCAACCATGTAGTTGTAGGGGGCACCGTCTTTCTCATAGGTGAATTGGCCGACGAGTTCGGTGATTTTCTTCTCGAGGTCCAAGGTCAGCGCATTGGTCTCTTCGATGTCGGTGCCCACAGGGAGCTCGATGTAGATGTTGGCCAAGTTGGGTTGGTTGTTCGGGAAGAACAAAACCTTGGGAGGGAAGACGGCCAACAGGAAGATGGAGAAGAAGAGTAGGCCGACCGTGCCCAGGAAGAACGTTCGGGCATTCTTTCCGCGCAACGAAAATTCAATCACCCGGGAGTAAAAGGCCTCTAAGCGAGGCAGTAGATTCTTCTGGAAGTACTGCGTGCCCGGCTCAAACAGCCAGAGGTAGGCCAGAATAATGAGGCCTGCATAGCCAAAGAGGTTAAAGAGGGTGGCGGCAAACAAAGCGGGTCCGGCAGCCTCTGGATTGGCGGCGAGGATGGCCATGTGTACCCCTAGACCAACCAGGGTCAAGAGGCCGCCAATGCGAGTCCACTTGGGTCGGTTAACGGTATCTTCTTCCGTCTTCATGTAACGTGCGGCCAATGCAGGGTTGATGACCAAGGCCACAAAGAGGGAAGATGAAAGCACTACGATTAACGTGTAAGGCAGGTACTTCATGAACTCACCGATCAAACCGGGCCAGAGGGCCAAAGGCACAAAGGCGGCCAACGTCGTGGCGGTCGATGAGATAATGGGCATAGCTACCTCGGCGGCTCCCAGTTTGGCCGCATCCGTAGCCTTGTAGCCACTGCTCATGAAGCGGTAGACGTTTTCGACAATAACAATGCCGTTGTCGACCAACATGCCCAGGGCCAGTACCAAAGCGAAGAGCACCATGAAGTTCAGTGTGATGCCCATGGAGTTCAGGATGAAGAAGCTCAAGAGCATGCTCAAGGGGATAGCAATGCCCACAAATAGCGCGTTTCTCAGTCCCAAAAAGAAGGTCAAGACCAAGACCACAAGCAAGACGCCAAAAATGATGGAGTTCTCCAGCTCATTTACCTGGTTTTTGGTGCGGGTCGATTGGTCGTTGGTGATGGAGATCAGCAAGTTGCTGGGGAAGTACTCCGCCTTGGCGGTCGCGACAATCTCATTGATGGCTTCTGAGGCCAAAATCAGGTTCTCACCAGAGCGCTTCTTGATGTCCAAAGTCACGACAGGGTCGCTGTACTGACGCGCGTAGGATTCGCGGTCCACTCCGTCAAAGGCTACGGTGGCGACGTCGCGCAAGTAGACGATGTCTTCTTTTTCCTGCTTGACGATGATGTTTTCGATGTCCTGGAGGGATTCAAATTCGCCCAGTACGCGAACGTTTCGGCGGTAGCCATCCACCAACAAATCACCGCCCGAAATGGACATGTTTTCATTTTGGATCGCCCCAGAAATGTCGCGGAACGAAATATTCAAGGATTCCATCTTCTGGACATCCACCATGACGCGAACTTCCTTGTCGTCAATACCGCGGATATCCACGGAGGTGATGGCCGAAAGGTCTTCTATCTCCTCTTTGAGGTACTCCGCATAGTCCGTCAACTGTTCGCTGGTGTATTCGCCCGAAAGGTTGATGTTCATGATAGGCAACAACTCGCCAATGTTCAGGTCGAAGATGTTGGGGTCTGCAGGCAAGTCCTTGGGGAAGTCGGGGGTGGAGCGCGCGGCATCCACCTTGTCCTTCACCTTGCGTAGCGCCTCGTTGACGGCTACGTCAAAGTTGAACTTCACCTGAATGGTGGAGTAGCCTTGGATGGAGGTTGAGGTGACTTCATCGACGCCGGAGATGCTCTTGATTTGCTTCTCCAAGGGGCGCGTGATGAGGCGTTCAATGTCCACAGGGGAGTTTCCCGGATAGACGGTACCCACGTAGATGGTAGGTTGGGCAATTTCGGGGAAACTTTCGGCGGGCATGGCGCGGTAGGCGGCCAAGCCTGCGATAAAGATGATGACCGTTAAAACGCCTACTGTAACGCGGTTGCGGACCGCCCAGTCGGTGATGGCAAAACGGCGCATCAGTGCATTGGGTTGTTCGGACATGGCTTAGTACAGTTTTACAGTTTGGCCAGGCTGAACCGAGCGAATGCCGCGATCCACGACCTTCTCGCCTGGAGTGATACCGGATTTGATTTCGGTCATGTCGTTGTTGGCCACGCCCAAAACGAGGTCGCGGCGCTCAATGCTGCCGAGTCCCCCTTTTGCCACGTAGACATAGGTGTAATTCACGCCTTTCGTGTCCTGCAAGATCAAGCGGTTGGGTACCGTGATGGCACTGTCGACGCTGTAGTCCTTCAGGGCGACAGAGGCCATCATGTTGGCTTTGAGGTCGCTGTTTTTAGGAAGCTCGACGGTTACGCCAAACGTGCGGCTTCCGGCATTGATGAAGTTGCCCACCGCGGTGATTTTGCCAACGAGGTCCAAGTTGATTGCCGAGAAGTGCATGTCCACTTCGTCGCCCTTCTCGATGCGCTGGATGTAGGTTTCTGGAACCTGCATGTCCAAACGCAAACCGCCATTTCCTACCATGCGCACCATAGCCATGCCGGGCGCAGCTACCTCGCCTTCCTTGGCAAAAACTTGGTCGATCACCCCATCAAACGGAGCGGTGACGGTCGTCATGGCCACTTGGCGCGAAACGGCTGCCAGGCGCTTTTGCAAGGCCTCAAACTGCGTCTTGGCTTGCAGGTACTGCACTTCGCTGCCGATTTTCTGCTCCCACAGGCGGGATTGCTTTTCAAATACAGATTGTGCCAACGTCAGTTGCGTTTTCACTTCGGCCAAGCTGGCTTGCGCCAACGAGGCATCCATAGCCACCAACAGCTGGCCGGCACGCACGCGCTCACCTCCTTTAACGGTCACTTTGGTGATGGTGCCCGCCATTTCGGGGAAGAGGGTCACGGATTTGTCTGAAACGACCGTACCATACACTTGGAAGGAGTGGTCAAAGCCGCCTTTGGTCACATCGTAAATCGTGACGCTCGCAAAGCTGCGCGTGCTGTCAGCTGCCGCCAACTGGAGGTCGATCTCCGCGAGTTCGGCCTTAAGCGATTCGATAGCGCCGGCAATAGAATCGCGGCGAACGTTCAATTGGTCCACATCCGAAGAGGGCGTAGACGTGCTGCAGGCAGCCAAAAGGGCTACAAGCGCTGTGAGGATGGACAGATTTTTCATGAGATTATTGGACAGTTTGAAGGTTGTAGGCGCCCAGGGATTTTTCCAGAGCTACGCGTTTGTTTAGAGCGGAATTGGCCGCTTGAAGCATAGCGGCGACACTTTGTTGGTACTGCGAAGACGCTTGGCTGTAGTCCATGCTCGAGGCGAGACCTTCCACCAACTTGGCTTCGGTGTTTTTCATGACGCGTTGCGCGAGCGCCACGTTTTGCACTTGGATTTGGTAGACCTTGAGCGCGTTGGCGTATTCGGCACGGGCTTGCTGGTTCTGAAGGCGCAAAGCGTTCTCCGTGTTGGCGAGCAAAATATCCAGCTCTTGAAGCTTGATGTGCTGCTCTTGCACGCGAGCGATTTTTCGGCCCGAACTAAACAACGGAATCTGTGCGGACAAATTCCAGGACTGGAACATCGTGTTGTTCGCGGACGTGCCGTCGGGGTCGTAGACATTGGCAGACTCGCTCACAAACTGGCGGTTGTAGGCGTAGCCGGCGTAGAGCTTGGGCAGGAACTGCATCTTCTCGTTCTGCAGGTTGAGGTACTGTCCCTTGCGGTTGGTGCTCAACTGGCGGAAGTCAATGTGGTTCTGGACGTCAAACGTGTTGCTGAGCAGAGATTGACCACTCTCGGCTTGAACGAGCAGGCTCTCCAAGGACGTGGTCAGCTGAAGATCCGTTTCAGGGGAAATGCCGCAATGCAACTTGAGGAGGAGCTCTGCGATGTGGATTTGGCTTTCCAAATTGGCCACATTCGCCTCCAAATTGTGGTAGACGATGGACAGCTGGTCCACATCTTCTTCCGCTACAAAGCCCTCGCCCTGCATGGCCTGAAGGTTCTTCAGTGTGCTCGCTGTGTTGGCCAAGGTGGCCTTCAAAGCCGTGGCGTTTTCGCCCAAAATCACACGGAGGTGGTAGGCTTGAGCCACTTGCTCGCGCACATCAATCGTGGCCTTCTCGTAGGAGACATCTGCCATGTCGCGCAAGACGTTGGTGGCCAAAAGCGCTACGATGTACGAGCCATCAAACACCAACTGGTTCACCGACAGGTTAGCCACGGAATTGTACCGCGTGCCAAACTGCAACTTGTCAATCACCCCGTCTTGGTTGATGTCAAAGAACTGCGCAGGCAGCTCGATGTTGTCCGTGTAGTTGCCGCCCATGTTCACGGAAGGCAAGCCCAAGGCGATGTTCTGGATCAAGACTTTTTCGGCAGCCTTCTTTTCTAGGGACTGCACGCGGATCTGAGCGTTGTGGTCCAAGGCGTAGGAAACGGCTTGGTCCAACGACAGTTCCATGCGCTGCTGCCCCAGAGCGGATAGGCTGCCCATAGTCAGGGCCAGCAGGAGGGTTCTGAGTTTCATTTGGATTTGGGAGATTGGAGTTCGTGTAAATAAGCCAGCCCTTGCGCGGAGGCAATGGACCGTAAGTGAAGGTGCAAGCTGTAATCGAGGACTTCAGCGCGGAGCCCGGCATCGTCCCCCATTTCAGGGTCTTCCATGATGCCCACCATGGTATTGTAGCGGACCAAAGCGATTTTCATCACCTGGAGGTCGTCGCGGTACAGCTTCTGCTGAATACCCCGCTCTAAGTTTTTTACCGAGGCCTCGATCATCATGTCGCGGCGCGCCTTGAGGACCCATTCGTAGGTCTCTGGGTGGTACTTCTTTAGAGGAAAGAGCAAGCGGGTGCCGTAGTTCTTGAGCACTTCCTGCTGAATGCGTTGCACCTCGAGCAATTCGTCGATGGCATTTTCGTGGATGCTGGCCTGTTCAATGAATTGCTTGGATTTGACCGCAAACAAGTATTTGGCCGCTTGATCGACCAAATCCGATTTATTCGTGAAGAAGGTATAGAGCGTTTTCTTGCTCATGGCCAACTCTTTGGACACGTCGTCCATGTTGACGGCGCGCAAGCCAAATCGCTGGAACAGCTCCATCGAACGGGTCAGAATGCTATGTCTGGGATCGTTTTCCATGAAAATTCGCGTACGGGCCGGCAAAGGTCGTGCCATTTCTACACACAGGAAACATTTAACGGATAAAAATGTTTCCAATGGATGGAAATTTTTTCCAAATACGACCCGAATTCACCCCCCAATTCCCAAAAGAAACTACCTTGAACTGCGGGATTTTGCCCATTTTTGCAGGTAGAAAAGTTCCTTTTTGCATCATACATCATGCCAACGTCATCGATTTCTGACATTCTGCGCCAGCCCAAGGTGGGCGACACCGTAACCGTAAAGGGGTGGGTGCGCACCTTTCGTTCTAACCGATTTATCGCCCTCAACGACGGCAGCTGCCAGGGCAATTTGCAAGCGGTTGTGGACTTTGAGGCCTTTCCAGAGGCCTTGCTCAAGCGTGTGACGACGGGCGCCAGCCTATCCATCACGGGCGAATTGGTCGCTTCTCAGGGCGCGGGCCAAACGGTGGAGATTGCCGTTCAGAAATTGGAGGTTTTGGGCGATTGCCCTACAGACAGCTATCCTTTGCAGCCCAAGCGGCATTCGCTGGAGTTCCTGCGCGAGATTGCCCATCTGCGCATGCGCACTAACACGTTTGGCGCGGTGATGCGCGTCCGCCACGCGGCCGCCTTTGCGGTGCACCAGTTCTTTAACGATCAAGGCTTCTTTTACCTGAACACCCCCATCATTACGGCCAGCGACGCAGAAGGCGCAGGGGAACTGTTCCGCGTAACGACGTTGCCCGCCGATGGCGCGCCGAAGAAAGAAGACGGCACCACGGACTTTTCGGAAGACTTCTTTGAAAAGCCCACTAACCTTACCGTGAGCGGTCAGTTGGAGGGCGAGCTGGGCGCCATGGCTTTGGGCAAGATTTATACGTTTGGACCGACCTTCCGCGCCGAAAATTCCAACACCACCCGCCACCTGAGCGAGTTTTGGATGATCGAGCCGGAGATGGCCTTCTTCGACCTGCACGACAACATGGAGCTGGCGGAGGCCTTCTGCAAGCACATCATTAAATACGTTCTGACCAACTGCCAGGAGGACCTCGCCTTCTTGGATCAACGTTTGGAGCAAGAAGAGAAATCCAAACCCCAAGACCAGCGCAGCGGACAGGGCCTCATCGAGAAGCTCCAGTTTGTCCTCGACAATCCCTTTGTGCGCTGCACGTACACGGAGGCGATTGACATTCTGAAGGATTCCAAGCCCAATAAAAAAGGTCAATTTAAATACCCCATCGAAGAGTGGGGCGCCGATTTGCAGTCGGAACACGAGCGCTTCCTGGTGGAAAAGCACTTTAAGTCGCCCGTGATTTTGTTTGATTATCCCGCGAAAATCAAGGCCTTCTACATGCGTTTGAACGAAGACGGCAAGACCGTTCGTGCCATGGACGTCCTCTTCCCCGGCATTGGTGAAATCGTGGGTGGCAGCCAGCGCGAGGAACGCTACGACGTGTTGGTCGAGAAAATGCAGGCCGTGGGCATTGAGCCTGAGCACTTGGAGTGGTACCTGGATACGCGCAAGTTTGGCACCTGTGTCCACAGCGGATTTGGCCTGGGCTTTGAGCGAATGGTACAGTTTGTGACAGGTATGGGTAATATCCGAGACGTAATCCCCTTCCCGCGCACCCCGGGCAACGCAGAATTCTAAGACACTATGCTCAAGCAATCGCTTAGCCAACGCCTGCAGCAAAAGCTGTCGCCGCAGCAGATTCAACTGATGAAGTTGATTCAGCTGCCTACACAGGCATTGGAGGAGCGGATTCAAGAGGAAATGGAGATCAATCCGGCCCTGGAAGATGGACCGGAGGCGCCGGAGTCCCAGGATGAGTTGAGTTCGGAGTGGGAAGATGAGGCAGGTGGCGACGAAGGGGAGTACGATCCCATGGACGACTACCTCAGCGACGACGAGATCCCCGACTACAAGCTTCAGGCGAACAACTATTCGGCCGACGACGAGTCCTACGAAGCGCCCGTCGTAGTGGGCAAGGACATGAGCGATTTGCTCAAAGAGCAGCTGTCCATGCGCTCGCTTTCGCCCCAAAAAGAGGCCCTTTGTAAGTATTTGATTGGCACGCTGGAGGACGACGGCTACCTGCGTCGGGAACTGGTGGACATTGTCGATGACCTGGCATTCTCCATGGGGATCTTCATCGACGTTCAGGAGCTGGAGGCCGCTCTGGAGGTGATTCAGAGCATGGAGCCAGCGGGTGTGGGCGCTCGGGATTTGCAAGAGTGTTTGGCGCTGCAGCTGGAAAACCGCGAGCCCACCTCCCATACCGAGCTGGCCTTGACCATTGTCACGGACCACTTTGATGCCTTGGCCAAACGGCACTATGCCAAAATGATGGCCCAGTTGGAGGTCAGCGAGGAGGTTTTGAAGGGCGCACTCGATGAAATTGGGCGCCTGAACCCCAAGCCCGGACATACGGCAGAAAGTGGCTCGCACGCCACGCAAACCGTCATTCCTGACTACACCATCCAAGTGGTCGACGACCAGTTGGAGCTGCGCTTAAACGGCCGAAATGCCCCTGAACTCAACGTGTCCCGCGAGTACAAGGACATGCTGCAACACTACAAAAAAGCGAAGTCCTTTGGTTCCGAGCAGGAGAAAGAGGCCTTCCAATTTGTGAAGCAGAAGTTGGATTCGGCCAAGTGGTTTATTGACGCCATTAAGCAGCGCCAGCAGACCTTGATTTTGACCATGTCCGCCATCATGCGCTTCCAAGAAGAGTACTTCTTAACGGGCGATGAACGCAAGCTCAAGCCCATGATTCTCAAGGACATTGCGGACGAAGTGGGCATGGATATTTCGACGGTTAGCCGCGTGGCCAGCAACAAATACGTGCAGACGCCTTTTGGGACCTTTTTGATCAAAAATTTCTTCAGCGAATCCATGCTCAACGCGGAAGGCGAGGAAGTGAGCACCCGGGAAATCAAAAAGATCTTGGAAGACAGCATCGGCGACGAAGATTCACGCAAGCCCCTCACGGACGATGCCTTGGCTAAGTTGCTGAAAGACAAGGGCTACCCCATTGCTCGAAGGACGGTTGCCAAGTACCGCGAACAGCTTGGAATCCCAGTCGCGCGGTTGCGCAAAACGCTCTGAAGGAAGCGTTCAATCATTCTTGGCCCACATTGACCCATTCGAGGCCGGTAGTACCGGGGAATAGTCTATTTTCGTAAGGCTGAAAAATATCCGCATTATGAAACGTCTATTCCTTGCCTTTTTATTTGGGGCCCTTTTGATGCCTTTCCAAGCTGAAGCTTCCCACATTTTGGGAGGTGACATTCAGTACAAATACGTCGGTGACTCCACGGGTGTGACCGGTCAATACCGCATCAAATTGGTGATTTACCGCGAGCAGTCGGGTGTGGGTTTGGGTACCGCCCAAACAGTAACCATCACCGCTCCTTCGTGCAACATCAACACGTCAGCGTCGTGTAGCTTGTCTCAGCCCGAATTCAGCGCGGCTGCCTTGGGCGCCTACGACTGTATCCCCCAGGGTACCAGCGGATCCTTTTTCAGCCCCATGGTCAACATCTACATTGGCTATGTCACATTGACCCAAACCTGTAACGACTACAAGATGTACTGGCAGTCCTGCTGCCGACCCTTTGGCGTAACCGGTATTGCAAACTCTTCAGGTGCAGGTTTCTACTTCGAGGCTGAATTGAATAACACCCTCGGCTACAACTCTTCGCCCACCTTCGTCTCTATCCCCTTGAGCTACATCTGTACGGGGGGCTACATCAACTACTTGCAGAACGCCTACGAGAAGGACAACGATTCAATCAACTACGAATTGGTCCCTGCCCGTGAATTTGGCTTTGGTACAGGTGGTGTAAGCGTAGGCTATGCGGCTGGCTTCACCTATTTGCAGCCCATCCACACGGACCCCTTGGCGCCCTTTACCTTGAATCCGCAAACGGGTAACATCACCTTTATTGCTACTACGCAAGAGACCTCGGTGATTGCCATTCGTGTGAACGAATACCGCTTTGACTCGACCTATTTGTTCTGGGAAAAGGTAGGTTCGGCCAACCGTGAGATTCAGGTCTCCGTGGCAGCCAACTGTAACCCCATCGTAAACCAAGGCGTAAAGCTGGACCAGAATGCACCCGGTGTGACGCTGCGTCCCGACGGCAAGCAGCAGGTGGAGTACAAATGTTTGGACTCTACGGTGATGCTCTACTTTACGCTTTCCGTAGAGGTGGTGTCCATTTCTCCAGACGGTTCGGACTTCCGCTTGACGGCACCAAATGGCCAGCCCATACCCATTGAGAAACTCGTTCCCTTCCCCAACGTCAACGGGGAAACGGATTCCATGCGCGTGAAGCTCTTCAAACCCTTGTCCATGAACGGTGAATACTACCTCTATTCAAAGGTGGGCAACGACGGTAATACGCTCTTGAACAAGTGTGGAAAGGCCATGGACGAGTTTGATACCATTGTCCTTTTGGTGAACGACTGTGTCAACTTGGACATGCAGCTTACCAACGTCTCCATTGATGAGGACAAGCGTCCGCACATCTACTGGAAGATTGATCCTGCGACCTTCCCCTCCTTCCTGTTCAACAACTTCCGCATCTACCGCTCGGGAGATGGCGGCCAGAACTGGAACCAAATCACGTCTTTGTCGGATTCGGCACAGCGCGACTGGGTGGACAACACCTTGGGTGCTGCAGATGTGGACGCCAAATCCTACCGCTACTACGTGGAGGCCATCATCAACGGTTTACAGCAGCCTCCGACCAATGTGGTGAAGAGCATCTGGCTCCGTGGCGACATGAGCAATACGGCCTCAATTCCTACGGTATGGACCAACTACAACGGCTGGAACAACCCCATGTACCAGGTGGAATTTGGCCGCGGCATCGCCGGTCAGCCCGGTGTCTACATCTGGGAAGACTACGGTTCCCCACAGCTTGACACCTTTGTAACGGTTGAGTTCCCCAACTTGCCTCCTGGTCAGTATTCTATTCGTACGCGCACCCACAACCCCGGTCGCTTGCAGGATACGGCCTACTCCAACTGGATTGAGTTTGGTGAGCCCGTACCTCCGATTCCTCCTATCGATACGGTGATCGTACCCAACGTGGTCACGCCTAACGGCGATGGCGTAAACGACGACTTCATCATCCAAGGTGCGATGAGCTACAGCTCGGGTCGCTACTTGATGATCATGAACCGCTACGGCAAAGTGGTGTACGAGAACGACGCCTACGACAACGGTATGCCTTGGAAGGGCGAAGACAACCGCGGCAACAAGCTCGCTGACGGTGTGTACTTCTACATCCTTCGCTTGGACGACAACCCCAACAGCGCGCACTTGGAGCTGACGGGCAACGTTACCCTCCTGTCGAAGTAAGAGCAACCGCATGTACTTTTAAAGGCCGCCCCGTAAACGCGAGGCGGCCTTTTTCGTTACCCCTAGTATGGAACGCCTGGACCGCATCAAACAGCTTTTGAAATCCCTGCCGGAGAAGCCAGGGGTGTACAAGCATTTGGACAAAGACGGGCAGATTCTCTACATCGGAAAGGCGAAAAATCTGAAGAAGCGGGTCAGTAGCTACTTCAGTAAAACACACGACCAAGCGCGGTTGCGTATGCTGGTTCGGCGGGTCGAGAACATCGAGGTCATCGTCACAGAGACGGAATACGATGCTCTCCTGCTGGAAAACACGCTCATCAAGCAGCACCAGCCCTGGTACAACATCAACTTGAAGGACGGTAAGACCTATCCGTGGATTTGCATCAAGAAGGAGCGTTTCCCGCGGGTCTTTAGCACGCGTCAGCGCATCGAGGACGGCAGCGAGTACTTTGGGCCCTACCCCTCGGGGCGCATGCTGGGGACCTTGCTGGATTTGATTCGGCAGCTCTATCCCTTGCGAACCTGTGCGCTGAATTTGTCCGAAGCTTCCGTGGACGCAGGCAAGTACCGGGTCTGCTTGGAGTACCAAATGCACAACTGTCTAGGGCCCTGCGAAGCCCGACAATCCGAGGACGCCTACCTGGAGGATATTGCCTCCGTTCGGAAGCTGCTCAAAGGCGAATGGTCGTCCATCAAGCAGCGCTTACACGGCCAAATGATGATGCATGCCGCGGTTCAGGAATTTGAACTGGCCCAGGCCTGTAAGGAGAAGCTGGACCACCTGGAGAAGTACCAGGCCAAAAGCACGGTCCTCAACCCCAACGTGGGCGACCTCGACGTCTACTCCGTCGTGGACGATGTGGAGTTCGGCTACGTGAATTTTTTGATGGTTCGAGAAGGCGCGGTGCTGCAATCCTACACCATGGAGCTCAAGAAAAAAATGGAGGAGACTCCAACGGAAATGCTCGAGTTGGCTATCCCCGAAATCCGGCAGCGTTTCAACTCAACGGCCAAGCAGTTGCTGCTTTCCCACGATGTGGAGTTGGAGGTGGAGGATTTGAGTTGGCATGTGCCGCAGCGCGGTGACAAGGCGGCGGTGGTGGCTTTGTCCTTGCGCAATGCGCGGGCGCATCGTTTGGAGCGCTTGAAAAATATGCAGATTGTGGATCCGGACCGGCATGTGAACCGCATCATGGGCCAAATGAAGCAAGACTTGCGTTTGGCCGAAGAGCCTCGTCACATCGAGTGCTTTGACAACTCCAACATCCAAGGAACGCATCCCGTGAGCGCTTGCGTGGTCTTCAAAAATGGCAAGCCGTCCAAAAAAGACTACCGCCACTTCAACGTGAAAACCGTGGAAGGCCCGGACGACTTTGCGACGATGGAAGAGGTGGTCTACCGCCGGTACAAACGCATGCAGGACGAGGGCCACTCCCTGCCGCAACTCATTTTGATTGACGGGGGCAAGGGCCAGCTCTCTTCGGCCGTGGAGGCCCTAGAGAAATTGGGATTGCGCGGCCAAATCGCCATCATGGGCATTGCCAAGCGCCTGGAGGAGCTGTACTTCCCGGGAGATTCGGTGCCCTTGTACTTAGACAAGCGTTCCGAAACGCTTAAAGTGCTTCAGCAAGCCCGAAACGAAGCCCACCGCTTTGGCATCACCTTCCACCGCAACAAGCGCAGCAAGGCCAGCATTGGGTCTGCCTTGGAGGCTATCCCCGGTGTGGGCCCGGCCACCTTGGAAGTGCTCCTGAAAACGTTTAAATCGGCAGCCGGCGTCAAGCGGGCAAGCCCGGAAGCACTGGAAAACGCCGTGGGCCCCGCCAAAGCGAAAAAGGTCTTGGCCTGGGTTGCGCAGCAAGCGAAGTAATACAGGGAAGCTTAGCGGAATTTTAGCAGGATCTCCGCCAGGTGCTTACGGGAAATGTCTGGAACGGTGGCATCCTCGGCCGGATAGCCGACAGGAAGCAGCAGAAAGGGTTTTTCATGTGCCGGGCGCCCTAAGATTTCCGCGAGGAAGTTCATGGGGCTGGGGGTATGCGTGAGCGTGACCAGCCCCGCTTCGTGGATGGCCGTGATCAAAAGGCCGCACGCGATTCCGACGGATTCCGAAACGTAGTAGTTCTTGCGCACTTCGCCATCGGGCCGAACGTCTTGCACCTGCTTAAACACTACCAGGAGCCAGGGGGCCGTTTCCAAAAAGGGTTTTTCCCAATCCGTGCCAATCGGGGCAAGGTCGTCGAGCCAGGCTTGCGGCGCGCGGCCCTCGTAGAAGGCCTTTTCTTCTTCTTCCGCGGCGATCCGAATGCGCTTTTTCAGCTCCGGGTTGGAAACTGCACAAAAGGTCCAAGGCTGCTTGTTGGCCCCGGAAGGGGCCGTTCCCGCGGCGGCGATTAGGGATTCGATGGTGGCTTCGGAGACGGGCGCATCGCTAAAGAACCGAACCGAACGCCTGGCATTCCAGCGCTGGTATACGTCGTGGGCGCGGCGCTCTACCTCTTCCGGTGCGACGCGTTCGGGGCGGTAGGGAATGTGCCCATCCTCCATGGGCTCAGGCGCCTACAATTTTGCCGTCTTCCAAGGGCAGGATGCGCCGAGCGCGATCTATGACCCGTTGGTCGTGGGTGGAAAAGATGAAGGTCGTTTTCTCTTTTTGATTGAGCTCCGCCATGATGTCCAAAAGGGTTTCTGTCGATTTGGAGTCCAGGTTGGCTGTAGGCTCGTCTGCCAAGACAAAGCGCGGGCGGCTGGCGAGGGCTCGGGCGACGGCGACGCGTTGCTGCTGGCCGCCAGAGAGCTGGCTGGGACGGTTTTGGGCGCGATCCGCAAGACCCACCGCTTCGAGCAATTCCATAGCACGTGCCTCGCGCTCCTTCTTGCCGACGCCTTGCAGCTCCAGGATGAAGGCCGTGTTTTCCAGGGCGGTCAATACGGGGATGAGGTTGTAGGCTTGGAACACGAAGCCGATGTGCTTCAACCGAAAGTCAATAAGGTCGCGGTCCTTCAGGTCAACGATGTCCACGCCATCGATGTGGATATGCCCGTGGCTGGGACGGTCTAGGCCACCAATGGCGTTGAGCAAGGTGGTTTTTCCGCAGCCGGAAGGGCCGACAATCGCGGTGAATTCCCCTTCGTCAAAGGAGGCCGATATCCCGTTGACGGCCGTGACACTGCCGGCTTGGGATTCGTAAACTTTTACAACGTTTTGGAGGTCAATCAAGGCCATAGCACAGGGAATTAAAGCACACGCATGCTTTCGATGGGGTTCAACTTGAGGGCTTTTCGGGCCGGATACAGGGCGGACAGGAAGGCCAAAACAAAGACCAGCGCCGCGATGGGGAGGTAGAATTCGGGTACGGTGACCGGATAGATGGTGGACTCCATGCCAAATTCGGCGAGTCCCTGCTCAACCCCCTTGAGGGTGATGCCTGTTTGGGACGTGACGGCGAGGGTGCTGTGACCTAGGAGCAAGCCAATCGGCAGACCGGCGAAGCTGAGCAGAAGCGTTTCCAGTACGATGAGAGTAAAGAGCCGGCGCTTGTTCATGCCGACCGCCATGAGCATGCCCAGTTCGCGGGTGCGCTCTAGAATGGCCATGAGCATCGTGTTGAGGATGCCAAAGGCCATCGCGAGCAAAATGATGGTCATGAAGAGCAAGAGGGACTGGGCCATGATTTCGTCGGCATACCCCAGTTCGGGGCTGATGCTGCGCCATTCTTTGAATACCAAACGGGTTTCATCGCGTTTGAGCTGTTCAAGGGATTCAATCCGGCTGCTGCGGAATACGTTCAGCAAGCGCAGGCTGTCTTGGCTGCGTAGGTGCTCCATGGTCGGTTTCACGGCATAGGGATCCTTGACCCGAAAGCAGACCTCATGCGCCACGGGAAACACACGCGTCATGGAGGTAGAATCCAGCATGCCCATCTGCTGGGCGATGTTCAGGGCAGGCACGTAAAGCATAGTTTCCTCCAACAGGTTGGAGGCGCCGTCGTAGAGGCCCACGACATAGAAGAGTGCGCTGTGTACTTCACCGCTTAAGTCCTGAAAGGTGAGCACCAAACGGTCATCCACGCCCACTTCTAAACGCTTGGCCAATTCCTCACCCAAAACGATTTCATCGGCAGCGCCTTCTTCCAGGAAGCGGCCTATGGTGATGTTTCTAGCGGACTTGAACACGTTGGGCTCCACCTGCGGGTAAACGCCCAGCACCATGGCGGGGGCGGCCCCCGATCCACTTTGAATCATGGCTTGAACCACAAGGCGGGGAGCCACTTCGGTCACGGAGGTGTCGGAAGCCAGGTCCTCCAGCACCGCGTCCAAGCGAGGGAGCAAGGCACTGGGCTCTTGGCTTTCTTCAAAGGGAACGGACTGGATGCGGCCGTGGCCCACGTTGTCGTCCAACAGGCTGACCGTGCGCGCATCGTTGAGGCCGGTAGCCCAGCCCATCATGAAGATGCCGGCCCAAACGCCTAGGGCCATGGAACCAATGACCACGGCGGAGCGCCAAGGGCTGCGCCAAATGTTGCGCCATGCCATGCGAATCGTACTCATATCAACGGTGAATGGCGGGGGATTTATACACGACGTACATCGGCCACAGACTAGCGATGAGCGTCAACACAAGGACAATGGATGCGTGGGTCCAGGTAATGGACCAGTCCATGGAGGGGGGGAGTACGGGCTCCCAACCCTGCTGCTCCATGGCCTGCGCAATTTCCCCTAGCAAACGCAAAGGGCGTACGTGGAAGTAGTAAACGACGCTTCGGCCCATCAGGGTGCCAACGGCCGCGCCCAAAAGACCCATGAGTAGGGCTTCGGTAAAGACCATGCCGGCGAGTACACGGCGCTTGACGCCCAAGGCGATTTGCATGGTGAATTCACGCTGGCGCTCGTTGGCCAACATGATCATGGTGCCCAGGAGACCAAAGGAAATAACCACATACAGAATCATCAGAATAACGATGCCGCCGGCGGAGTCGGCTTGGATGGCTTGTTGAAGTTCAGGCATGCGCTCCTCCCAAGAAGACCAGCTAGCGTAGTTCATGGGGTGGCTTTGGGAGAGTTCCGATGCCGCGCGGAGGGAGGCTGCGGGGTTTTTGGGGGTAATCATGATCGTTCCCCACATGCCGTAGGCGCCGCTGTAGGATTGGGCATCTTCGAGCCGAAGGACGGCCACGCGCTTTTCCAGTTCGGGGTTGCCTAATCGCAGGGTGCCCGCGACGATCATGAGGTCGGAGGCCATGGACCCTTGGTAGCCTTGACCCATGCCGACAAGGGTGTCGCCGATATGGGCATCGAGGGATTCGGCCAAGTAGCGACCCAGCCAAACCGGGTAGGGGCCGCCGTCAGAGGGAGTTTCAAAACTGCCTTCGATGAGGCGGGTAGCCCAATAATCGGCGTCTTCGCGGCTAAAGTCCACGCCGGTCCATTGGGCGACGGCGGATTCGGACTGTTTGCTGAGGAGGGTAAAACCGGCGAGGCGCGGGGTGGCGGAGGTGACGTTGGGGTCGGCTTGGACCGCGTCGAGCCATTCGGGATCCTCGGGAAGGGCGAGGTCTAAGTTCTGGGAGGGCCAGTACGCACTGTCGCTCACTTGAACATAGCCCGCCATACCGCCCACCACGGTGTCAATCATATGCCCGTAAATGCCCAGCTGCATGCTGCGGATCAGGATGGCAAAGAAGAGCGCAAAGGCCACAGCAGCGGCGGTGATGGCGCTTCGGCGGCGGTTACGGCCCAAATTGCGCCAGGCCATGCGCGTAGTTAGAGACATACAGCCAAGAGCATTAGAGGGAGTCAATCTTTTTCATGGTAGCTTCCGTAAACCAGCTGGCCTTTAAGTCAGGGCGCTTCCGCCACTCCAAGATGGTCAAAGTAGTGGTTTGGCTGCCGCCCTTGGCGGTAAAGCGGATTTGGTCCGGCATCAGCACACCGTCAAACCGTTGAAAGTGCAGGGCATCCATTTGCTGCGTGATCTCGCCTTTCTTGTCAAAGAAGACGAGCCGAACCCAGCTCCCATTCTGCACCCCAATGTAGGCGCCCACGTGGTCATGCGCCACCGGCGTGGAGGACTTGGGCACGCAGCGAATCACATGGCACTCGATACCGTTCACGGTCTTTTTTCCTTGATAACTGTGTGTGAAATCGGTGCTCAGGGAGGCAGCGCCCAATATGTTGTCAAACTGCGCATCGGTTCCCATCCAGCCCTGCATCAGCATGGAAGAGGGGAGCTTCATGACTTTCCCGGTACGGGGCGAGTAGGTCATGAGGGCCTTGTCGGCTTTCATGTAGACCATGCCGGCATCTCGCTCGGGAGCCACAATTTGTACCAGCGAATAGGCATTGCCCATGTTCCAGCTGCGCAGCTCCATTTCTCGCGTGTAGCGCGGGCGCTCTGCTTTCATCTTGATTCGGCTGTAGGCAGACTGCTGCACGGCGGCCGATTCCGCTTTGGCGAGCAGGGTACTGGGATTTTGGCCCGAAAGCACCAAGGGAAATAGAAAAAGCGGGAGGAGAAAGGCGATAATGCGGCGCATGGGACGTTAAAATTACGGCTCAATGCCTTAACCCAAGAGTGGCCAGAGGGTTCAGGCGGCGGAAGGGAATTTGGGCACTAATTTTGCAGGGTAAAACGGTGCAAGAACCGCACCGAAAATCCAAAAAGCACGTACTATGTACCCAGAAGATTTGATCGCCCCCATGCGCGCCGAGTTGACCGACGCAGGTTTCTCCGAAATCCGTGACGCCCAAGCCATGGAAAACGCCATTACCCACAATGCGGGAACCACGTTTGTAGTGATTAATTCGGTCTGTGGCTGTGCTGCCGGATCCGCACGTCCTGGCGCCCGCATGGCTGTGGCTAACGCGGCCAAGAAGCCCGATCACCTCGTGACGGCCTTTGCAGGCAACGACCGCGATTCCGTGAACAAGGCGCGCGAGCTCATGCTTCCTTTTCCTCCTTCTTCGCCCTGTATGGCCCTGTTCAAGGACGGCGAGTTGGTGCATATGATTGAGCGTCACCACATTGAGGGACGTCCTGCCGACATGCTCGCCAGCAACTTGATGGCGGCCTTTGAGGCGCACTGCTAAAAAGTGAGTAGCGGCAAGGGCCGCAGCATGGACTTATAGTATTTTTTACCATAGTGTATTTTATACACTTGTCCGGGTTTTCCTTTACATTAGAGGCAAAATACCCGAACTATGAATTGGAAACATACGCTAGGCTTCTGCCTTTCCTTTTTATTCTTAGCCACTTCGGTCTATGGCCAAGGTCGCGTTAGCGGTTCTGTCAAGGACGCTTCTGGCGCTGCTTTGCCCGGTGCTATTGTCTCTGTAGAAGGGGCAAGCGCGACCGCCATGACGGACAACAGTGGCCTGTACTCGTTGAATGTTGCCACCAATCAGGTGACGGTTACGGCTAGCATGATGGGCTACACTTCGGCCAGCCAAGCGGTAACCTTGAGCAATGGCGCAGCGGTGGCCAATTTCTCCTTGAAGGAGGAGGCGGTGACGCTCGACGACATCGTAGTCATTGGCTACGGTACCTCCAACCTTAAAGATTTGACCGGTTCCGTGGTCAGCGTGAAGACCAAGTCCTTCCAGAAGGGCTCCTTCTCGACGCCCGAAGCCTTGATTTTGGGTAAGACCCCCGGTGTGCGTATCACGTCCAATTCCGGTATGCCCGGCGCGGGAAGCCGCATCCGCATCCGTGGCGGTTCATCCTTGAATGCGAGCAACGATCCTTTGATTGTCATTGATGGGTTGCCTGCAGATGGCTTAGGCCTCCTGAACCCCGCGGACATCGAAAGCTTCACCATCTTGAAGGACGCTTCTGCCACCGCGATTTACGGATCGCGTGCAGCGAACGGCGTCATCTTGGTGACCACCAAAAAGGGCAAGGCCAACGCGCCTTTCCGTGCAGAAGTCACCGCAGTGACCTCCTTCCGCAACGTAACGAACCAAGTCGACGTTCTGTCCCCCGATCAGTTCCGCGAGGTGATTGGCCAGTACGGAACGTCTACCCAGCAAACGCGTTTGGCCACGGCGGATCCCACGCAGATGACCAACTGGCAGAATGAAATCTACCAGACGGGTACCGTAAATGAGTACAACGTGGCTTTGTCGGGCGGTTTGAATTTGCCCTACCGCTTGGGCTTGGGCATGTACCACGAGAAGGGCGTGTTGAAGCGTTCGGACCTCAAGCGCTACACGGCGACCTTGAATGCCAGCCCTTCCTTCTTGAACGGCAAGTTGAAAGCCAACACGAGCGCTAAGATTATTGCTTCTGAGAATTTTTACGCCAACCAAGGCGCCATTGGAACGGCGGTTTTCTTTGATCCCACACGACCTGTGTTTAGCGGTGATACCTCTTTATATGGCGGGTACTTTGAATGGACGATGCCCAACGGGGATCCTTCGGCACTCTCACCCCGAAACCCGGTGGGTTTGATCAATTTGCGCGACGACGTTGGCTACAACACCCGTGCGCTCGGCAACATCTTGTTTGACTACCAGGCCTCTGAATTCTTGCACCTCTTCATGAACGTGGGTGGAGAATTCTCCAACTCTCGCGGCGACATTTTTGTACCTGCCTATGCAGCCATGGCGTTTGCCAATGGGGGTTCTGTATACCACTACGAGTCGTCTCGCACCAACCGCTTGATTGAGTTGTACGGCAACTACAACAAGCAGCTCACCAACCGCGTGCATGCCGATTTGACGGGCGGATATTCGTTCCAGCACTGGAGCTCTTCTGCGCCCTCTTTCCCTAGCTTGAACGAGGCCGGCGACACCATCAGTCCAGCTAACCCCTTCCCCTCCTTCTCGGAGAATGCCTTGATGTCCTTCTACGGCCGTGGCAACTTTAACATCAGCAATAAGTACTTGGTTACGGCTACGTTGCGTTCGGACGCATCGTCACGTTTCTCCAAGGAAGCGCGCTGGGGTCTGTTCCCCTCGGCGGCATTGGCTTGGAACGTTTTGCAAGAAGACATCTTCGCGGGCCAAACGCTCTTCAGCAACTTGAAGGTGCGCTTGGGCTACGGTTTGACCGGTCAGCAAGATATCTACAACGATTACGGTTACATCCCTAACTACAGTTACGGCACAGCTACCGCGCAGTACCAGTTTGGCAACAACTGGGTGGACATCTTGCGCCCTGACGCCTACGACTACAACTTGCAGTGGGAGAAGACGGCTACGACCAACATCGCTGTGGACTACGGCTTCTTGAAGGGCCGCATCAACGGTAGCGTGGACGTCTACCGCAAGAACACCTACGACCTTTTGGGCGTGGTGCCCATCCCCGCGGGAACCAACTTCTCCAACCGAGTCTTGACCAACGTGGGTTCGATGACCAACAACGGTATCGAAGCTTCGGTGAACCTCGTGCTGGTGGACAACGCAACGACCAACTTTGAAATTGGCTTTAACGCTTCGCGCAACCGCAACCAAATCACCAAGCTTTCTTTGGTGCAAGACACGACCTCGCCCGGTATCCAGGTGGGAGGTATTTCTGGCGGCGTGGGCAACACGATCCAAATTCACGCCCTCGGCATGCCCATGTACACCTTCTACAGCTACGAGCAGATCTACGACGCCAACGGCCGCCCCTTGGAGCGCAACGGTTCTTTGGACCAGTATAGCGACGGCGTGGATGTGAACGGCAACGGCAAGATTGACGACATCGAGGCCTACGTAGACCAGAATGGCGATGGTGTCATCAACACGGGTGACTTGGTCGCTTGGGCGGGTAAAACCCCTGAGCCTCGCCAGATCTTTGGCTTTACCACCAGCTTCTCGCACAAGCGTTGGTCAGGCGGTATGACGTGGCGCGCGGAGCAAGGCCAGTACATGTACAACAACTTGTCGTCCAACCACGGCAACTACTTTGAAGTGGGCGGCTCTATGCGCCACTTGAACAACTTGGTGACGGACTTCCTCAACACGGGATTCCGCTCGCCACAGTACTTGTCGAGCTACTATATTCAAGAGGCGTCCTTCATCCGTTTGGACAACCTTTATTTGTCCTACAATTTGGGCGCTCTATATAAGGACAAGTACGCGACGAGCTTGAATCTTTCGGTCCAAAACGCGTTGGTCATTACGAAGTACCAAGGCTTGGATCCTGAGATCGCGGGCGGTATCGACAACATGATCTACCCACGGCCTCGTGTCTTCAACATTCAATTGAACGTTTCTCTCTAATCCCTTTCCTGCCATGAAATCTATCAAACTCTTCTCTCTCCTGGCTGGTGCAGCGCTCTTGGCAGCGTCTTGCGCAAAGGATTTGAACCTTACGCCCAAATACGGTTTGAACGCGGATGCCGTGTATTCAGACCCCAACAACTACATCAACGTGTTGGCGAAGCTCTACGCGGGCCTCTCCATGAGCGGCAACCAGGGTCCTGCCGGCATGCCCGACATCGGCGGCATCGACGAAGGCTTCTCGCAGTACGTGCGCGTCTACTGGAACCTTCAGGAGCTCCCCACGGATGAGGCCGTTTGTGGCTGGAACGATCCGGGCGTACCCGAACTCAACACCATGACCTGGAACGACAACTCCTCGTTTGTGAGTGCGATGTACTACCGCATCTACTACCAAATTGCGTTGGCCAACGAATTCATTCGCTACACCATGGACGAGTGGTTGGACACGAAGGACTTCACGCCTGAGCAAGTCGCCTTGATCAAAGACATGGGCGCTGAGGCACGCTACCTCCGTGCGCTGAGCTACTACCATGCTTTGGACCTCTTTGGCAATGTGCCCTTCGTGGATGAAAGCGATCGCCCAGGGGTATACTACCCTGAGCAAATCTCGCGCGCCAACCTCTTCGCCTACATCGAGGCAGAATTGAACGACATCGAAGCATTGATGGTCCCCGCACGCGCTGGCCAGTACGGCCGTGCTGATTTGGGCGCCTTGAAGGCCCTCCGTGCCAAGTTGTACCTGAATGCTGAGGTATACACCGGTTCGGATCGCTACGCAGACGCCATGGCCGAATGTTCCGATTTGATCAACGCGGGCTACAGCTTGGAGCCCTCCTACGAGCACAACTTCTTCGCCGATAACCACACGTCGTCCGAAATCATTTTCGCAGCGACGTTTGACGGTCAGCACACGCGCACATGGGGGGGCACCACCTTCTTGGTGCACTCTCACATCGGAGGCACCATGGACCAGAGCTACTTTGGCACCACGTCGGGCTGGCAGGGCAACCGCGCTACGAAGGCATGGTACGACAAGTTTCCCGACACCTTGGATACACGTCGTTTGGTATGGTTGGACGGCATGGAAGACACCATCACGACGGTGGGTACCTTCACGGAAGGTATTGGCATCACGAAGTGGCGCAATGTGAACCGCGACGGTTCGCCAGGTTCGGATCCTGTCACCTTTGTGGACGTAGACTTCCCCTTCTTCCGCTTGGCGGATGTCTACTTGATGTACGCCGAATGTGCAGCGCGCACAGGCACTAACTTGTCGCAAGGCGTGGGCTACTTTAACATGGTTCGCGAGCGTGCTTATGGCAACAGCGACCACAACGTGAGCACCTTGGACTTGCCGGTCATTTTGGACGAGCGTGCACGTGAATTGTACAGCGAGGGCCACCGCCGTACGGACTTGGTCCGCTTTGGGTTGTTTACCAGTGCAGACTACGTTTGGGCGTTCAAGGGCGGCGAGCAGTTTGGCACATCCACCCCCATTCACTACGATTTGTACCCGATCCCTTCTTCGGACATCATTTCTAACCAAAACCTGGTTCAAAACCCAGGCTATTAATTCCTTTATTAATCACTAAACACAACAACGAGTATGAAAAAAATGCTTACTCTCGGGCTGGCGGCTTTGACGTCAGTTATGGCCTATGGCCAAGTGGACGTTACGTTCCAAGTGGACGTAACCGATTACGTAGCAGCTGGTAATGCAGTTGCAGCAAATGGTCTCCGCGTTGGTGGCAACTTCGCTACTGCTGGAGCTACCAACGGTTCTTTGGCGATGGCCGACTGGTCTCCCACGGATACCGGTTCTGCGATGACCGACCAAGGCAACGGCGTATGGTCTATCACGGTTACCTTCCCCTCTACCGCTATCGGTGGTACGACCTATTACAAGTTCGTGAATGGCGACTGGGGCACCAACGAAGGTACCGACCCCGCTTGTACGATCTCGACGGACGGCTGTGGCAATGACGACGGTTCTGGCAACATCAACCGCGAAATCGTGGTTCCTTCTGCAAACGGTACGGTATTGCGTTTCTGCTGGGACGCTTGCTACCAGTGTGACGGCAGCAGCTCTTCTATCAGCGTAGACGAGACGGCTGTTTCTGGTTTGTCTGTATACCCCAACCCTGCTAACGGTCCCGTAGCTATCGCTTTCACGGCTAAGGCTTCTTCTACCGCTACCATCAACGTATTCAACGTTTTGGGTCAGCGCGTGAACAGCTTCGACGCCGCTGTATTTGCTGGTAAGAACGAGATCCGTTGGAACTTGGACGCTGCTAACGGCAGCTTGGTGGAGAACGGCAACTACCTCTTAGAAGTAGTTGTGGATGGCGAGAAGTCTATCCAGCGTGTAGCGGTTAGCCGCTAATCCTTTCTCCAAAAGGAAAATGAGAAGACCGGCCATCGCCGGTCTTCTTACATTTACAGCTATGATGACACAGAGATTGCGCATGTGGGCCCTAGTGCTGGCCACCTTAAGTTTTTCGTTTTCTGCATTTGGTACCAGGGAATTGCCGGTCCGAATGGATCCGCCCAACTGGTGGGTAGGCATGCCGGGGAATTCGGTCGAGCTTTTGGTAGAAACCCTCCGCCAAGAACCCATCGCCTCCGTCACCCTGACCCAGGGCGAAGGCGTTCGCATTCTAAAAGATGAAGCGGCCCAAAATGCCGCCTATCGCTACGTCACTTTGGTGATTGAACCCAGTGCGCCCGCGCAAACCCTGGTCTTCACGGTGAAGACTAAAAAAGGACGCACCTACAGCCATTCGTATCCCCTGGAGGCGCGCGACGCCTCACGACGCAGCCACATGGGCTTGGATTCGCGGGACCTCATTTACCTGGTTACACCCGACCGATTTGCCAACGGCAATCCGGCGAACGATCAAGTTCGTGGACTGCAGGAGCAGACCCTCGATCGGAGCGAAGGCTACCAACGCCACGGAGGCGACCTCCAAGGCTTGACGGACCACTTGGACTACATCGCTTCTTTGGGGGCGACGGCCGTTTGGACCATGCCTGTGCTGGTCAATGATATGCCTCGTGCCTCCTACCACGGCTATGCCATTACGGACCACTACCGCGTGGATCCACGTTTTGGAGGACATGCGGCGTACAAAGCCTACGCCAAGGCCCTCCATGCCAAGGACATGAAGTTGGTCATGGACATGGTGCCCAATCACATTGGAACGGCGCACCGTTTTTACCAAAATCCCCCCGATTCCAATTGGATCAATGCCTGGCCCGGACGTCCCGAAACGGATAAAAACGGGGAAGTAGGCGAGCCCTTATACAGCAACCACCGCTATGCTACACTATACGACCCCTATGCGGCCCCGAGCGATCAACAGCAGTTGACGGACGGTTGGTTTGTGTCGTCTATGGTGGACGTGAACCAGCGGGACCGCCATTGCGCACAGTACCTGCTCCAAAACGCCCTTTGGTGGATTGAGTCCATTGGCGTGGACGCCTTCCGTGTGGACACATGGATTTATGCCGACCAAAACTTCTTGAACCAGTGGTCCACCGCCATACACGCAGTCTATCCGGACTTCTTCATTTTTTCGGAGAGCTGGGTGCACAACGAGCATTCGCAGCAGTACTTCTTGGATCGTCATCCAACACTCGATGGTGCCGCTGACTTTATGATGTACCAGGCCTGGAAAGAGGCCTTGGAGAAGCCCACCACATGGAACGGGGGCCTCAACCACTTTTACATGAATTTGGCCGCCGACTACCTCTACCGCGAGCCGGAGAACTTCATCGTGTTCTTGGACAACCACGACGAGGGCCGCTTCTTCGCCAAGGTGAAGGAGGACAAGGACCTCTACAAAATGGGCCTGGCCATGCTCTACACCATGCGCGGCATTCCCTGCCTGTACTACGGCACTGAAGTGCTTATGAAGGCGGAAAATGACCACGGCGCCATGCGGCAGGATTTCTATGGCGGTTGGCCAGATGATGCCAAGAATGGGTTTACGGGCGAGGGCTTGACGGCGGACGAGGCAGAGGCTTTGGCTTTTGTGCGCGAACTGGCCGAGTTGCGCAAAGCTCACCCCGTCATTGGAACCGGCGCCTTGCGGCAGTGGGCACCTTACAACGACGTCTACGCGTACTCCTGGAGCAACGACGAGGAAGTCCTGTTGGTGATGGTTAACCGAAACGCCAACCCGCAGTACTTTGACCTCAACCGCATGGGGGACTGGCTGAACAATGTGTCTACGCCCGAAGTCCTTCTGACCACGAAGCCGGCAGGGGTTCCCGTATTTCCCGATGGCCTGCAAGCCGAGGTGGAAATGGGCATCTACTACATGGCCCCCAATGGCGTCACCATCTTGGGGTATCGGAAGTAAGCGACGAACTAATTAAGCCCTCGGTGGGTTGTATCTTTGCCGCTCAATTTAGAATGAGTCCAAATGATCAACGTATCTGCCGAAGCCGCTAAAAAAGTTGCTTCCCTCATGAGTGAGGAAGGCAAGGATGTGGCCACCGCCTACATCCGCGTGGGCGTTAAGTCCGGAGGTTGCTCCGGCTTGAGCTATGACATGGGCTTTGTAAACGCTCCCGAAGAAGGCGATCAGCTTTTTGAGGACCAGGGCGTTAAAATCCTCGTGGAAAAGAAGAGCCTGCTCTACCTCTTGGGCACTACCCTAGAGTACAGCGGGGGATTGAACGGCAAAGGATTTTCGTTTAACAACCCCAATGCGGCGCGCACCTGCGGCTGCGGGGAAAGCTTTGCCCTGTGAGCGAACAAGACCAGATTCTCAACGAGGTCACTACCTCGGAATACAAATACGGATTTTACACGGACGTCGAGTCGGACAAGGTTCCTCCGGGTCTCAACGAGGACGTTATCCGTTTGATTTCGGCCAAGAAAAATGAGCCGGAATGGATGACGGAATGGCGTTTGGACGCGTTTAAAATTTGGCAGAACATGGAGGAGCCTGAGTGGGCCAACGTGACGTACGCCAAGCCGGATTTTCAGGCCATCAGCTACTATTCCGCACCCAAGAAGAAGCAGATCAACAGCCTCGACGAGGTAGATCCTGAGCTCCTCAAGACGTTTGAAAAATTGGGCATCAGCCTGGACGAGCAAAAGCGCTTGTCGGGGGTGGCCATGGACGTGGTGGTGGATTCGGTGTCGGTCGCCACGACCTTTAAAAAGACCTTGGCCGAAAAAGGCATCATCTTCTGCTCCATGAGCGAAGCCATCCAGAACCATCCGGAGCTGGTGAAAAAATACTTGGGCACCGTGGTTCCCAAAACGGACAACTTCTACGCCGCTTTGAATAGCGCGGTCTTCACGGACGGGTCCTTCTGCTACATCCCCAAGGGCGTTCGCTGCCCCATGGAGTTGAGCACCTACTTCCGCATCAATGAATCCGGCACGGGCCAATTTGAGCGCACCCTGGTGGTGGCCGATGCAAGCAGCTACGTGAGCTACTTGGAGGGCTGTACGGCTCCCCAGCGCGATGAAAATCAGCTGCACGCCGCCGTGGTGGAACTCATCGCCATGGACGATGCAGAGATCAAGTATTCGACCGTCCAAAACTGGTTCCCCGGGGACGCCGAGGGCAAGGGGGGCGTCTTCAACTTTGTGACCAAGCGCGGCATCTGCGAGCGCAACGCGAAAATCAGCTGGACTCAGGTGGAAACCGGCTCGGCCGTGACCTGGAAATACCCCAGCTGCATCCTCAAGGGCGACAACAGCGTGGGCGAGTTTTATTCGGTCGCGGTCACCAACAACTACCAGCAGGCGGATACCGGCACCAAGATGATTCACTTGGGCAAGAACACCAAGTCGACTATCGTCAGCAAGGGCATCAGCGCCGGTCACAGCCACAACAGCTACCGCGGTTTGGTTCGGATGGGCCCGCGTGCTGTGAATGCGCGGAACTTCAGCCAGTGTGACTCGCTGCTCATGGGCGATCGCTGCGGCGCGCACACCTTCCCATACATTGAGGTGAAGCATCCTTCGGCCCGAATGGAGCACGAAGCGACTACCAGCAAAATCGGGGAGGACCAAATTTTTTACTGCCAGCAGCGCGGCCTCGGCATGGAAGAAGCCATTGCCCTCATTGTCAACGGCTACTGCAAGGATGTATTGAACCAGCTGCCCATGGAGTTTGCCGTGGAAGCACAAAAATTGTTGGCCATCAGCCTGGAAGGCTCGGTCGGATAAGGCATAGAACGCATGATTGAAATTGTCAACTTACACGCAAGCGTCGACGGACAAGCCATTTTGAAGGGCATCAACCTCAGCATGGGGCCCGGCGAGGTGCATGCCATTATGGGACCGAATGGTTCGGGCAAGTCCACCCTGTCCAACGTCATTGCGGGCCGCGAAGACTACGATATCACCGAGGGCGACATCCTCTTCAACGGGGAGAGCATCTTGGAATTGGCGCCCGAAGAGCGCGCCCACTTGGGTCTTTTCTTGAGCTTCCAGTACCCCGTGGAGATTCCCGGGGTTAGCGTCTCCAACTTTATCAAGACGGCGCTGAACGAAATGCGCAAGGCACGCGGCGAAGAGCCCTTGGATGCCTCGTCCATGCTGAAGAAAATGCGCGAGAAGATGGACCTCTTGGAAATGGACAAGGGCTTTTTGAGCCGTTCGTTGAATGAAGGATTTTCGGGCGGTGAAAAGAAGCGCAACGAAATCTTCCAAATGGCCATGCTGGAGCCCAAATTGGCCATTTTGGATGAGACGGATTCGGGTCTGGACATCGACGCCCTGCGCATCGTCGCCAATGGCGTAAACGCTTTGCGCTCGCCCGAGAACACCTTTATGGTCATCACGCACTACCAGCGCCTCCTGGACTACATCGTGCCCGACTACGTGCACGTCCTCTACAACGGAAAAATTGTGAAGTCGGGCGACAAAACCCTGGCCCTGGAGCTGGAGGAGCGCGGCTACGATTGGATCAAAAAGGAGCAGGCATGAAGGACCGCTTAGCCGCGTCGTACTGGCTGCACGAAAACCACTTTGCGGCCGTTTCAAGCGCCTTGGTGACCGACCGTCGCCGAAAGGCCATGGAGCGCTTTGAAGCCGAAGGATTTCCCACCGTGCGCCACGAGGACTGGAAGTACACCAACCTCAAGCGCCTGCTCAAGGAGGACTATGCCTTGCATTCGCCCTTTGATGCCGCGGATGACGCCGAACCCATCGAGTTCAAAGACATCAAGCGCTTCCTGGTCAACGACATCGATTGCTACCGCGTGGTCTTCATCAACGGCCGCTATTCCTCTTGGCTTTCCGAAACGACCCACAGCGGCTTTGACGTCTGCACCTTGGGCAGCGCCTGGAAAAAGTACGCCCACCACATCGAGCCCCACTTTGGCCAGCTGACCGTTGATTTGGGAGCCATGGTGCAGCTCAACACGGCCCTGGCTTGGGACGGTCTTTACGTGCGCGTACCCAACGGCGTCACCTTGGACAAGCCCATTCAGGCGCTCTACTTTACCACGGGTGACCAACCCATTTTCAACCAAACGCGCAGCCTGGTCATTTTGGGCGAAAATGCCCACGCCGAAATCATCGAGCGCCACCAGTCCCTGACCACCGCGCAGAGCTGGACCAATGCGGTCGACGAAGTCTTTATGGGTGCCGGAGCGCGCCTCCACTGGGTGAAGCTGCAGCACGACGAGGCCTCTGCCGCCTTGACGCAGCACAGCGTCATCGAACAAAAGCGCGACAGCCATGCCACGGTCCACACCATCAGCACGGACGGCAAGTTTTTGCGCAACAATTTGGACTTCAAATTGGCCGAATCGGGCGCCGAAGCGCGCATGTTTGGCCTGTCCCTGGCGGACGGCAAGCAGCTCATGGACCACCACACGCGCGTGGACCATTTGGCGCCCCATTGCACCAGCCACGAAAACTACAAGGGCCTCTTTGACGGCGAATCCAACGGCGTTTTCAATGGCCAAATTCACGTACACGTCGACGCCCAAAAAACCCTGGCCTTCCAGCAGAACGACAACCTCGTTCTCAGCGAAAAAGCAGCCATCGACACCAAGCCTCAGCTGGAAATCTTTGCCGACGACGTAAAGTGTTCGCACGGCTGCACGGTTGGCCAGTTGGACGAGGATGCACTTTTCTATCTCCGTGCCCGCGGCATCAAGGAGAAGGAAGCACGCGCACTCCTCATGGTGGCCTTTGCCCACGATGCCGTCGCTGACATTCAGCACCCGAGCCTCCAAGCCAAACTCAACCGCCTGATCAGCAAGAAGCTGGGGGTGGAGAGTTTTGGGTTTGCGCTTTAAAAAGCGAGGGCAGGGCCCTCGGCTTTTTGCTAGAGGGCTAGGAAGCTTGGAAGCTAGAGGGCTAGAGCGCATTTCAACCTAAGGGGAGTTTGTTCGTTTGTTGGTTTGTTCGTTCGTTCGAAGGTTGGGTCTAATCTAAAGGATGCCCTAAAGCCCTGGGTTTGGCGAAGCCGTGTTTCGACAACCCCCTAGCTCCCTAGCCCCCAAACCCCCAAACCCCCGAACGGGAAGGCGCCGCAGGCGCTCCCAACAAACCAACGAACGAGCAAACGAACAAACCAGCAGACGTTAAGCGCCCCAGATTGGGTATCTTCGTTCTTCCTAAAAAGCGCATGCTATGAATCTTTCCTTTAAGCAGTTGAACAACCTTGGTGGTTGGCTCACGTTTGGAATTGCACTATTCACCTATGTCTCCACCTTGGAGCCTACGGTAAGTTTCTGGGACTGTGGCGAATACATCGCTACGTCGGTAAAATTGCAGGTGGGACACCCCCCGGGTGCCCCCGTGTTTCAGCTAGTTGCGAACGTACTGTCGCAGCTTGCCTTTGGCAATGTGGAGCGTCAGGCGTTCTACGTGAACTTGGTGTCTGGCCTGTCCAGCGCGTTCACCATTCCGTTTTTGTTCTGGACGATCGTGGCGTTTGGCCGCAAATTGTTCCGTACGGAGACGCTGAGTAAGGGCCAGGAGATTGTGCTTTTGGGCGCTGGCGCGGTGGGCGCTTTGGCGTTTACGTTTAGCGATTCCTTTTGGTTCTCCGCGGTGGAAGGTGAAGTGTATGCTATGTCTAGCTGCTTTACGGCCATTGCTTTTTGGGCCGTTTTGAAGTGGGAGCAGGCCGTGGATACGGACCCCTATGCCAACCGCTGGCTGCTCTTGATTGCCTATTTGACGGGTCTTTCAGTGGGTGTTCACATCTTGGTATTCTTGACGATTCCTTCGGTGGTCATGATTTATTTCTACAAGAAGTACCCAAATGTCACCTGGAAATCCTGGGTCATCGCCAACGGGGCCTCCATCGGGG